>Ga0268287_100395_pt1 | contig 9554 bp, 14 predicted proteins | sample MetcocultureR3M_FD_191348 | JGI IMG/M metagenome (GOLD analysis project Ga0268287, IMG submission 191348) | Soil microbial communities from Anza Borrego Desert, Southern California, United States - Methanotrophic co-culture R3-M | ecosystem: Environmental > Terrestrial > Soil > Desert | place... | reverse complement strand
CACGCCGCCGACCTCGCCAAGGGCCATCCGACCGCGCGGGCCTGGGACGACGCCCTCTCACGCGCCCGGTTCGAGTTCCGCTGGGAGGACCAGTTCAACCTCGGCCTCGATCCCGAGACCGCGCGGGCCTACCACGACGAGACCCTGCCGAAGGAGGCGTTCAAGACCGCCCACTTCTGCTCGATGTGCGGCCCGAAGTTCTGCTCGATGAAGATCAGCCAGGACATCCGCGAGGCCGCGCGGGCCCAGAACGACCTGACGAATGATCAGGGCATGAAGGAGATGGCGAAGAAGTTCCGGGAGGCCGGCGGCGAGATCCAGGTGCCGCTCACGCCCGCGGAGTAGGCCTTCAGTCGCGCGCCTTGGCCTTCGCCTCGGCCTTCTGGGGCGAGGGCCAGGTGCGCACCGCCACGGCGACGCCGATCGAGCCGAACACCGCCGCCGCCGCGCCCAGCCACTGCGAGGGGCTCATGCCCAGGGCCGCGAAATGTCCGGCGGTCGCGCCCGACAGCAGCACCAGGCCGGCGGAGCCCCACTCGGCGAGCGACTGCTTGGTGATCGGCTGCGACATGCGGAAGGCTCCCCGACTTGGCGGCGTTGGTCGTGCGAAGGTGGTGAATGCCAAAAGCCGCCGCCCGAGGCGATGCGACCATGGCGCGCAGCGGCGGGCGCGGCTAAAGCTCGGCCATGGCCTACACCCTGTTCTACGCCCCCGGCGCCGCGAGCCTGGCCGTCCACTGGATGCTGCTCGAACTGGGCGTCCCCTTCGAAGCCCGCCCGGTCGACCTCGACGCCGGCGCCCAGCGCGACCCCGACTACCTGCGGCTCAATCCGCAGGGGCGGGTCCCCACTCTGGTGGTCGACGGCCGCCCGGTGCGCGAATCCGCCGCCCTGCTGATGCTGCTGGCCGAGCGGCATCCCGAGGCGGGCCTCGCCCCGCCGCCCGGCGATCCGCGGCGGGCCGAGTGGCTGGAGACGATGGTCTGGCTGGCCAACAACCTTCTGCCGCCCATGCGCGACTGGTTCTACGCCGACAAGGATGGCGAGCCGGCCGGGGCCGAGGCGGTCCGCGACCTCGCCCGTCGCCGAATCGAGGCGGGCCTGGCCGCCCTGGACGCGCGCCTCGAGGGCGGCCGCCCGCACCTGCTGGGACCGGACCTGACCTGCGCCGACTTCCTTGGTCTGATGCTGATGCGCTGGTCGCGCAACATGCCCCGGCCCGCCACGTCCTGGCCGAACCTTTCGGCCTACGTCACGCGCCTGCGCGCCCGCCCGGCCTTCCTCGAGGTCTGCCGTCGCGAGGGGCTGACGGAATGGCTGAATTCCTGAGGCCTCAGCCCTTCCGGAACACCAGCGTCAGGTTGTTGGCCGGCATCTCCACCCGCTCGGCCAGCGAGAGGCCGTGCGCCGCGGCCGCCGCCGCCACGTCCGCCACCCGCCGCAGGCCCCACTCGGGGTTGCGCCGCTTCAGGTCGGCGTCGAAGGCCAGGTTGCTGGGGGCGGGCGCCACGCCGTCCTCCAGGTAGGGGCCGTACAGCACCAGCACCCCGCCGGCCGGCAGCACCCGGCCCGCGCCCGCCATCAGGCCCAGGGTCGACGCCCAGGGGCTGATGTGGACCATGTTGATGCTGACGATCGCGTCCGCCCGCCGGACCGGCCAGTCCTCGGGCCGGGCGGCGTCCAGCCGCAGCGGCGGCAGAAGGTTCGGCGGCCCGGCGTGCTCGCGCCAGGCCTCGATGCTGGCCAGCGCCCCCTCGTCCAGGTCGGTCGGCCGCCAGGTCAGGCCGGGCAGGGCCGCGGCGTTGTAGAGGGCGTGCTCGCCCGCCCCCGCGGCGATCTCCAGCACCAGCCCCTGCTCGGGCAGATGCCGCTTCAGCACGTCGAGGATCGGCTCGCGGTTGCGGGCGGTGGACGGCGCGGTCCGCGCGCCGGGCGGAAGGGGCTGCTCGCTCATGCCTTCCCCTTCGCCCCGCCGGGCGGCGAGGTCCAGCCCCACGGTCATCGGGCCAGGCCTGCCGTGGGCGGTGGACCATGCTAACCCTTCGGCGTCGCAGAGCCTGGAGCAGAGCCGATGACCGAGCACCGCGTCTTCACCACCAGCGTCGCCAGCGTCTATCCGCATTACGTCGCCAAGGCCGAACGCAAGGGGCGCACCAAGGCCGAGGTCGACGAGATCCTCCGCTGGCTGACCGGCTACGACCAGCCCCAGCTCGAGGCCCGGCTGGCGGCCGGGACCGACTTCCGCGCCTTCTTCGCCGAGGCGCCGCGCCTCAACCCCGCCCGGGCGGAGATCAAGGGCGTGGTCTGCGGCGTGCGCGTCGAGGAGGTCGCCGACCCGCTGATGCGCGAGATCCGCTACCTCGACAAGCTGGTGGACGAGCTCGCCCGCGGCAAGGCGATGGAGAAGATCCTGCGCGCCTGACGGCCCGCGACCAGGGGGGCTAGTGCCGCGTGCCCGGCGCGCCGACCATGCCGGCCAGGGCCTCGATGGCCACCTCCAGCTCGTCCAGCTCGCCGTCGTCCTCGGCGTCCGCGAGGCGGGCGATCACCCACAGGGCGTGATCGATCTGGGCGGTGAGCACGGGCTGGCCGCGGGCGGCCAGGCGCATTTCCAGCAGGCGGGCTGTCTCGGTCTCGAACATCATGCGCCTGGCCGTGCAGGTTCCGGGCCGGCTATCCGTCCTGCCACCAAGCGCTCCCCTCTCGCGCTCCGCTTCGCCGAGGAGAGGGGGCCTGTCCCCGCCCGTCCAGATCTGGGGAGAAAATAGTTCGGTTCAAGAATTGGCGGCCGGCGAAATATGCGCAGGTTGTGGCGCCCTCGAAGCAGGCTGGAGGGCTGGGATGACCGCTGGGAGCACGGGACCGTACTACCATGGGACCAAGGCCGACCTTCGGCCGGGGGACCTGATCGGGCCGGGATACGCCTCGAACTACGGGAGGCGGGGGGCGGCGGCCTTCGTCTACCTGACCGCGACGCTGGAGGCGGCGACCTGGGGCGCCGAACTGGCCGTGGGCGAGGGGCGGGGGAGGATCTATTTCGTCGAGCCGACCGGGCCGATCGAGGACGACCCGAACCTGACCGACAGGCGCTTTCCGGGAAATCCGACGATGTCCTACCGCACGCGCTACCCGCTGTGCGTGGTCGGCGAGGTGCTGGGCTGGGTCGGCCACGCGCCGGAGCAGCTGCAGGCGATGCGCGACCACCTGGCCGAGCTGGCCCGGCTGGGGGTGGAGGCGATCGAGGAGTGAGCGCCTCCGGGGTCGGCTAGGGGCGGCCGGCGCCCGCCGGGGCCGCAACGCCTGAAGGGAGTCCCGAGGGAGCCCCGCGCGGGGCGGTGACCCGCCAGACGGTGTTGGAGAGATCGTCGGCGACGATCAGCGCGCCGCGGGGATCGACGGTGACGCCGACCGGGCGGCCGCGGGTCTTGCCGTCCTCGCCGCGGAAGCCGGTGAGGAAGTCGACCGGCGGGCCGGCGGGGCGGCCGTTGCGGAACGGCACGAAGACCACCTTGTAGCCGGACGGCGGACTGCGGTTCCAGCTGCCATGCTCGCCGACGAAGGCGCCCTCGGCGAACCGCGGCCCCATCGCCGGGCTCGAGAACGACAGGCCCAGGGCGGCGACGTGCGCGCCGAGGGCGTAGTCCGGGCGAATGGCCGAGGCGACCTTGCCGGGGTCCTGCGGGCGCACGCGGGGATCGACGTTCCGGCCCCAGTAGCTGTAGGGCCAGCCGTAGAAGCCGCCGTCGCGCACGAAGGTGAGGTAGTCGGGGACGAGGTTCGGCCCGATCTCGTCGCGCTCGTTGACCACCGCCCAGAGCTGGCCGGTCCCCGGCTGGATGGCCAGCGCGGTGGGGTTGCGCAGGCCCGTCGCGTAGGGGCGGTGCGCGCCGGTGGCGGCGTCCACCTCCCAGATCATCGCCCGGTCCGCCTCGGCCGGCATGCCGCGCTCGGTGATGTTGCTGTTCGAGCCGATGCCCACGTAGAGGAAGCGGCCATCCGGGCTGGCGGCCAGGGCCTTCGTCCAGTGGTGGTTGATGTAGGACGGAAGGCCCGCGACCTTGACCGGCGGCGCATCCGCGCGGGTCTGGCCGACCGTGTAGGAAAAGCGCACCAGGGCGTCCTGGTTGGCCACGTAGAGCTGGCCGCCCACGAGGGCCAGGCCGTAGGGCGCGTTGAGGTCCTCGGCGAAGACGCTGCGGCCCTCGTAGGTCCCGTCGCCGTCGGCGTCGCGCAGCAGGGTCAGGCGGTCGCCGCTCTCGACCGAGGTCGTGCCGCGGGCCTTGATGACGTTGGCGATCACGTCCTTGGGGCGTAGGGCCGGAGCCCCGCCGCCGCGGCCCTCGGCCACCAGGATATCGCCGTTGGGCAGCACGAGGGTCTGGCGCGGGATGCGCAGGCCGGTGGCGATGGCGGTGACGGTGTAGCCCTGCGGGGCGGCGGGCCGCGCCTCGCCCCAGGGCGCCGGGTCGGCGACCTGCATGTCGGGCAGCAGGCCCCGCTGCGGCTCGGGCAACTGGGGATCGGGGCCGTACATCTGCGGCTCGCCGCCGCCGCCGCCGCAGCCGGCGAGCAGGGCCGCCGCGGCGGCCAGGGAGAGGAGGCCGGCGCGGCTCATGCCCGGATCTCCCCACGGGACGCCCGGTGGTGGGTCGGGCGGGGCGCGAGGATCAGGACGACGGCCGCCGCCGCCGACAGCAAGGTGACGACCAACGACAGGACGAGGCCGCCGGGCATCGCCCCCCAGGCGTCGCGGGCGTGCTGGAACGAGGCCAGCAGGCCGACGACGAACATCGCGGCGACCAGCAGCAGGACGATCAGCGTCCGCCGGTCGCGGAACGAGCGCCGGAAGGCCTCGAACAGCGACCAGGCGAGGGCCAGGCCCGTGAACACCATGGCGCCGGCGATCAGCCAGGCGGCGAAGTTCAGCCACTGGATCTCGTAGGTGCGCGCGTAGGCGATGTCGGCGACCAGGCCGCCCAGGTAAAGCGGGAAGGTCCAGGCCAGCAGCATCGCGTGGAGCGGGCTGGCGGCTCTGGACGGGTCGGGGACGGCGACCACGGCGTCTTCCTCCTGTGCAGGGACCGGCTGAGCTTAGGGAAGGCGCGGCGGCCACGGCGGTTCCCGGCGGGCGCGGCGATCGGTGGTTGCGGCCGTCGGCGGGCGCAGCCTGGGTGGAGTCGCAGGCGGCATGGGTTCTCTTTATGTTCCGACGCCATGAAGCTGCTGGAGATCAATGCGCACGCCCCGCTGGCGACTTGGCGGGGCTATCCTGGGGCGCGGCTGAAGCTGTTCTGCGGCGCCTGCGGCTGGTCGAAGACCTACGATCCCGAGCGGATCGCCGCGCGGCTGCGGGCCCGCAAGTGGGGCGGGACCATGACTCCGGTGGCGAGCGTGGCGACGCACATCCACTGGCCGTGCCCGGGCTGCAACCGCATGCGCTGGCGCACGGTGCTGGTGGCGCCGTAGGGGCGGGAGGCTAGTAGGCGATGTAGCCGTTCGTGACCCGGTCGTTCGCATCGGCCCAGTTCGGGTCGATGGTCAGGGACTTCGCCTCGAGGTCGACGCAGCCGCCCATGGCGAAGCCCGCCGGCGCCGAGCCGGCGGCCGTCACCGCGGCCCCGTCGCGGAAGATCCGCCGCTCCTTGCGCCAGGCGGCGGGCGGCAGCTCTGGCACGATGGGCGGCTGACAGACCCGCACCCGGCGCTCGGCCGCGCCGGCCAGGATCGGCGTCGTCACCTTCGGCGCGGCGGGCGTGTGGACATAGGCCGACCACTGCAGCGCGCCCTTGAACGGCGGCAGGTCCAGCGGCCGGAAGAAGCCGTTGATCCGCCGGTTCGGCGTCCCGCTCGCCTGCAGCACGATCTTCGCGCCGGTGATCAGGGCGCAGGAATACCGGGGCAGGCCGACCCGGGTCCCCGGCGGGGCGGAGACGCTCGCCCCCGTCGCCAGCACGGTCAGCGCCTGGTCGTCGGGCTCGTTCTGGAACTGGTCGCGGCATACCTGGTAGGTCGCCGGGGTCTTCAGGTCGGCGATCAGCACCGCCCCGCTCGGTCCCATCACCCAGGGCGCCCAGTCGCAGATGTCGGTCTGGGCGACGTCGCGCTTGCACGAGGAGTTCTGCACCGTGCTCTGCCCGCCGGCCGGCTGGGCCCACGCAACGCTTCCCGCCAGCATCAGTCCCGCCGCCGCGCCCGCGGCCCAAGCTCCCGCCGTCATCCCGTCCCCCCGTTTCCCGCCGGACGTTCCCACGTCCGCGTCCGAGGTAACGATGCTATGCGGACGTGCACAACCTCCGCACGCGCCCGTGATGACCTCGCCGGCGCGCGGCGTGCTAGGCTTGCCGGCGTCGAAGTACGGAGCCGCGGCCTCGCAAGGGAGCGCCCGCCCAGCACTCGGCGGCGGACGGCCTGGCGCGGATCTCGCGGCCCATCAGGGACGGAGGCGTTCGCATGGCGATCCAAAATCACGTCGAGAACCCGGTCGAGTATGTCTTCAAGGGGCTGCTCGCCCCGTTCTCCCACAGGACCAGCGACCCGGCCGCCCGGGCGGCGGCGCGGGCCCGGCCGCAGGTGCTGCGCGTCTCGGCCGCCGACCTGAGGGCTTCCCTCCGCGAAGGCTTCGAGGATTTCATGGCGGCGCGCGACGACGTCCTGTTCATCGCCATCGTCTATCCGCTGGCCGGGCTGGTGCTGGCGGCCATCGCCTTCCGCAATGACCTCCTGCCGATGATCTTCCCATTGCTGTCCGGCTTCGCCCTGCTGGGGCCGCTGGCCGCCGTGGGCCTCTACGAGATCAGCCGCCGCCGCGAGGCGGGCGAGCCCGCCGACTGGACGAAGGCCGCCGCCGTGCTGCGCTCGCCGGCCCTGCCTTCCATCGCCGGCATGGGTCTGATCCTCGTCGGCCTGTTCCTGCTCTGGCTGGCGACCGCCTATCAGATCAGCCTGATCGCCTTCGCCGACGCCCCGCCGGTGACGCTCGAGAGCTTCCTCGCCCAGGTGTTCGCCACCGGCGAGGGCTGGGCCATGGCGGCCATCGGGATCGCGGTGGGCTTCGTGTTCGCGGTCGTGGCCCTGGCGCTCAGTGTCGTGACCTTCCCCCTGCTACTCGACCGCGACACCGACCTCGACGTGGCGATCGGGACCTCGCTGCGGGTGGTGCGCGAGAACCCCGGGACCATGGCGCTCTGGGGCCTGATCGTCGCCGGCCTGCTGGTCCTGGGCTCGCTGCCGGCGCTGCTCGGCCTGATCGTGGTCCTGCCCGTCCTCGGCCACGCGAGCTGGCGGCTCTACCGTCGTGCGGTCGCGCCCGTCTGAGCGTCTGCCCCGGCCGGGGGCGTCCCTGCCGCCGGATCGCGCAGCCTTCCCAACGCGCCCCGGGCTCGCGCGCGGCGGCCGTACGCCGCCTCGAGCACCGGCGCGGCCATCAGGGTCGTGACCAGGGTCATCAGCACCAGCACCGAGAACAGGCCCGGGCCGATCAGGCCCCGCTGCAGGCCGATGTTGATGACGATCAGCTCCATCATGCCGCGGGCGTTCATCAGCGCGCCGATGGCGAGGGCGGCGGGGTTGTCCTGGCCCGTCAGCCGCGCCGCGGCCCAGCAGGCCCCGCCCTTGGCCAGGATCGAGGCCGCCAGGATCGCCGCGCCCGCGGCCAGCAGGCCCGGGTCGGCGATCAGGTCCAGCCGGGTGCTCAGCCCCGAGTAGGCGAAGAACAGGGGCGCCAGCAGGGCCACGGTGAACGGCTCCAGCCGGGCGCGGAGCTCGCGCGCCAGGACCCCGCGCGGCATGGCCACGCCCAGCACGAAGCCGCCGAACACCGCGTGGAGGCCCAGCCAGTCCGCCGCGGCGGCGGCCAGCAGGAACAGCGCCAGCGCCGTCGACAGGAGGCCCGCGTCCACGCCGCCGCCCCGCTCGGCGGCGCGGCCCAGGGGCCGCAGCAGCCGGGGCCCCAGCCCCAGGACCAGGGCCGCGAAGGCCGCCCCGCCGGCCAGCGCCTTCACCGCCGAGCCGGCGCCGGCGCCCGCGCCGGCCAGCACCAGCGCCAGGACCGCCCAGGCGAAGGCGTCGCTCATCGCCCCCGCCGAGAGCGTGAGCGTTCCGAGCGGCGAGCCCGACAGGCCCCGCTCCTCGACGATCCGGGCCAGCATCGGGAAGGCGGTGATCGAGATGCAGGCGCCCAGGAACAGCGTCGCCTGAGGCCCGCCCAGTTGCGGGGCGAACAAGCCGGGCGTCGTCATCAGCCAGGGCGTCAGGGCCGCGGCGGCCGCAAAGGGGACGGCCAGGCCCGCGAGGGCCACCGCGCCCGCGCTCGCCGCGTGGGCCCCGAAGCGGTCGCGGTCGAAGCCCAGCCCGACCAGGAACATGTAGAGACCGACGCCCAGCTGCGCGCAGACGTAGAGGCCGTCGCGGGCCTCGTCCGGGAACAGCGCCGCCTGCACGCCGGGCGCCAGCAGGCCGAGCAGAGAGGGACCCAGCAGGACGCCGGCGACCATCTCGCCCATCACCTGCGGCTGGCCCAGGAAGCGCCGGCCCAGCCAGCCGACGAGCCGGGCCGTGGCCACGATCACCGCCAGCCCGGCGAAGAAGACGACGCTCAGTTCCGCCGGCGCCATGCACGCCCCCGTCCGGACAACGATGTTATCGCTACCATGAGGGGCGGGGCGTGTGAAGCGGCGGCGTCGCCGGACGGGCGAAACGGGGCCCGCATCCCTATATCAGGGGCGTCAGGCGCCGCCCCCCTTTCCCCAAGGCGCCGTGCGAGGAATGGAGCCGACCGTGTACGCGAACGACAAGATGCAGACCGGCGTCCTGGCCGCCCTCATCGGCCTGGGCCTGCCCGCCCTGATCGCCCTCATCCTGGCCGTCTAGGCCCGCCGCCGCTCAGCGCCCGACGATGGTCCGTGTCGCGCCGAGCGCGACCGCATCCTCCACGAGGCCGGTGGCGGTCTGGCCCCACCGGCGCATGGCCCGCATCCGAAGGCCGAAGGTCAGGTAGGCGGCCGCGGTCGCCGCCCCGGCGCCCAGGGCCGCGCCCAGCAGCGCCTGCCGCCGGGGAGCCAGGGCCGCCCCTGCGATCCCGGCGGTAACCAGCCGTGCGGCGAGGCCCGCCGGCACGATCCGGTCGGGCGCCGAGGCCAGCTTGTCCCCCCACAGCTCTCCGGCCGCCAGCGCCTTGGTCCCGGCCGCGGCCAGCGGATGGCCGAGCAGCGGCAGGGCGCCGTTGTCCGAGGGTAGCGTCCCTCTGCGCGCCGCCTCGCTCACCGCCGCCAGCGGGGTCATCGCGCGCATCCCGGCGACAAGGCCGATGAGGACGGATCGGATCATGGAGGGCTCCCTGTGCGGCGCCGGTGGGGGCGTCGGCAGCACAACCGCCGGCGCCGGCTTCCGATCCGGGGCGGCCGCTTTTTCCGCGCCGGTGCGGGAACAGAACCTCCGCCGTCGCCGTTACGGCGAAGCTGTCAACAAATGGAGGGGTGTTCCCCTATGAAACTCCGCACCACCGTCGGCGCCGCCGTGGCCGCCATCGCCGCCCTTTCGCTCGCCGCCTGCGGCAA
>Ga0268287_100389_pt1 | contig 9866 bp, 10 predicted proteins | sample MetcocultureR3M_FD_191348 | JGI IMG/M metagenome (GOLD analysis project Ga0268287, IMG submission 191348) | Soil microbial communities from Anza Borrego Desert, Southern California, United States - Methanotrophic co-culture R3-M | ecosystem: Environmental > Terrestrial > Soil > Desert | place... | reverse complement strand
GGCCAGAAACCTCACTGCCTATGTCTGCTTTGGTGACGCCCGCGTCGAGGATATCGACCTTCATCGACGCTTCGAATGTCCGCACCATGCGCCGGTACAATTCATCACCGAGAAGCAGGCGCAGGCGCGTATCGTCTTCGGGCTTCAGGATGATGCCATATCCAAGCAGACCAGCGGCGGGGGGAATCGCCCGGTCCGCCCCATCAACCATGGGGAGATAACGTCCGGTGAAATAGCGGCTGGAGCCGTTAAGACAACCCGGATCGACGTTGTCGACTTCGACCTGGCGGTGCACAGCGCGGATGATCTTCGCACACTCGCTTGAATCGCCGGGGAAGACGTTCGCATATTGTAACGCGCCCTTGACCAGTCTGGCAGGCCCCTTCGTGTGCCTGCCTTCTTCGTCCATGTCGATGGTGACCGAGAAGCGGTCCGCCTCCACGCGCTGGATCTTCATCACCATATCGGGGCGATCTGACCGATACCACGTTCCCTCCCAGGCAAAGGTGCCTGCCACGGCTGGCGCAGCCAGTTGCGGCAGCCGGAAGCGGTAAACGCGGCGAAGACACGTTATGTCGTCGACACATTGATCGCGCCAGTTCAGCCAGATGCGCTGATCGGACTGAATCGCATCGGGGTATTTGCTGATGGCCTTCGCCGTCTTCCAGGCAGTGAAGAGTTTCGCGTCCATTTCGGAGAGTACAGGATCGGCGCAGATAGCACGTTCGCTGCTGGTCGCGGCGCGGTTGCAATCGAAACTGGCGGCGTCCGCATGAAATGCGTGCCCAGCCCAGCTCAGCAAAAAAACCAGAACCGGGGCAAACCAAATAGGATGCGCAAACCGAGGATAGATCCTCCCCATTCGCAGTCCCCGAGCTGAATTATTCATTTCGGTGCCTTGCCGAAGCTTCCGGCGCCCGATCTCAGGTTGCTGTCGATCGGCTCGTAGCAGGCCTCCGCCGGTCCTACCCAGCGTTTTTCAACTTCGTTCCAGACGGCATCGTCAAATTCAAAGGACTCAACGAAGCATCCATTCGGTTCGTAACTCGCCCACTGGGCGATCATCAGACGGCTATCAGGCTGGAATTTGAGGCTGAGGTACAGATTCTCTTCGCCGCCTCTCGGGAAGCTCATAACCTTTCCGGTGCGGTTGGAGGCAGCCAGGACAAATGAACATCCGCCACCACAACCTATCTGAATGACCGATAGGTCGCCGGCAAAGTTGGGGCCGGTCTTCAGGCCTTCGCGAATCCGGGTACGGAAGTCGTTGTAGTCCCGATCTCTCCCTTTGAAGTCGGGAAATCTGGTGGGGCCTGTATAAAGACCCGGCGCTGGATATCGGGTGGGGTCAAAACAGCTGCTTACGTTAGATGTACCAGTCGTGTGTCGCTCCGGGGGCAAAGGGCTTAGGGCCGATGCCGAACCACACAGCGTAGAGCTGCCGATCAGGTGAACCGTAACGATCAGGTGCCTTAAGTGCATGTTGTCCCGGCCTGAAGTGCAGGAGACGCCACCGAGCAGCGGCGTCTCCGACAATCGACACCAATTACTTTTCCAGATCGACGAGGATACCGTCATAAAGCTTGCAAGCTTCATCCAGGTTTGACACGCCCCCGGCCTGAGCCTTTGCGGCCTTCTGGCCGATCTCACCGGCCTTTTGCGGATCCTTGGCAGCCATTTGCTGCATCTTCGTCGATACCTGCATCGCCTTTGCTTGAAGTTCCTCGCTCGTGCAAGCGAGCGAAGGCGTTGCGACCAGGACCATGGACAAGGTGAGAAGGCAGGCTTTCATCGGGTAACCTCCGGCTGTCGATTTTTATGGACGCAGCCTTTTAAGACGCGCTTTTCCCTCTGCACACCAGCGCATTTGTCCTAGTGGATTGGGCTTGCCAGTTCCTGCTAATACCCTGTTTTCGCTCTCCATCGCCGAGACACCACCAGCGATCAGATCGTGCCGATAAATTGCAGGCGCGAAAAATTCACCACAGGTGTATGCACCGCAGACCATCGACCAGACGCTGCGTCGCAGATGTCTGTGTAGTCCGCAACGACGCAGCTAAGGCCATAGTTATGAATACGGGAACTCCAACGAAGTCGCTTTCCTTTATGCCGCTGATTGTGTTCGGCATTGTCGCTCTCGCCATTCTGAGTACCGTATTCGGTTCGTGGTACACAATCGATCAGGGTGAGCGTGGTGTCATCCTTCGGTACGGCGCCATTGCTGGAACGGCGGAGCCGGGACTTGGTTTCAAACTGCCGGTCATCGACTCTATTGTCCGCATATCAGTTCAGTCGAAAGCAGCGGTGTACGACGCGATGGAAGCCTATAGTCGCGATCAGCAGCCGGCGACGGTGAAGCTGTCGGTGAACTATCGCATTCCGGTTGATCGGGTCGCTACGGTGTACGAACAATACGGATCGGAGGCGGGCCTGCTTGGGCGACTGATCGAGCGCCGGGTCTTCGAGGAAACCAAGACCGTGTTTGGACGGTTCAACGCGGTCACCGCCATTCAGGAGCGTGGCAGGCTCAATCAGGAGATTGCTGTAGCGATCCAGGAAGGCGTGCAAGGCCCTGTTATCATCGAGAGCGTGCAGATCGAGAATATCGATTTTTCCGATTCCTACGAGGAGAGCATTGAGCAGCGCATGCTGGCCGAGGTCGAAGTCCAGAAACTGCGGCAGAACGCCGAGCGCGAAAAGGTGCAGGCCGAGATCACGGTCACGCAGGCCAACGCCAATGCGGACGCACGTCGTGCGGACGCCCAGGCCCAGGCGGATGCGGTGCGTCTGCAGGCACAGGCGGAATCAGAAGCAATCAGGCTACGCGGTGATGCCGAGGCGCTTGCCATCAAGGCGCGTGGCGATGCCCTGCGCAACAATCCGGGCCTCGTTTCCCTGACCCAGGCCGAGAAATGGGACGGGCGTCTTCCGACCACGATGCTGCCGAACGGTGCGCTGCCGATGATTGACCTGCGCAATCAGGGTCTGCCGGACGTTGATCAGGCAGAGGTCCAATGATGGGCCCGTCCGCCGGCAAAATATCGCGTCTGGCGACAGCGTTCCTCTTCACCTACCTCCTTCCGGGACTTGCATCGGCAACCGATCCATCGCCAGCCGTAGCTAGCCCCATGCACGAGGTCTGCCACGTGCTTGCAACGCAGACACTGTCGCCGGAAACGCCGCAGATCGAACTACGACATGATGGCTGCGTGTTGAAGAATGGCAAGGTCACTGGCTTGCGTTATGGCTTCTGGATATTCGATAGCGCGCAACTGCGCGGTGAATACGCCGCAGACAGTGACCCTTATCCGGCGATTCCGTCGCGAGGAAGTATCAAGGTAGAAGGTGTTCGCTTCATATTCGGCAGACTGCCGGGAAGTGACTATCTCTCCAAGGTGCAGCAGGCCCCCTTGACCCTCCAGCTGTTGTACTACTGGGATCGCGGCACGAAGCGGTTGAAGATCGATCACGCTGTGGTTTTCTCGGACCAGCTCGGGATGTTCAGCCTCTCGGCGAGCCTGTTGCTCGGGTTCGACCCAACGCTTGCCGGGCTCGCAGAGCCGCAGGAACGCCCGGCCGCGGTCGAGGAAGTTTCCTTAAAGCTGGACAATAAAGGCTTGTTCGAGATGTATGCGATGGGGCCGGTCGTCAGTTCTGTCGGCTACGACGTCGATCCGGAACCGGTCATCGAAACGTGGAAAGATCATCACATCAAAATGCTTGATCTTGTTCCCGCCGAGATCGCCCCCGCATCCACCGCAGACGCGATGAAGCGGTTCATAGCTGATGTACCGCATCCGAAGGGCGTAGCTGAACTTTCACTGCGTTTCATGCAGCCGATGAGCGTTGTCCAGCTCGCGCTCGGCGGCATGAGCATTGAGGAAGTTCTTGGGCGTGCTCGTGTTGAAGGCAGCTATCAGCCGTGAACAAGCCGCCGACCCATGCAAAAAAACTATCCCACCGAACCCAAGGCGAAAGAATGACCATGAAACAGCTCAGGAGAATTCGGTCAGCCACATTCCGTGGCGGTGTCTTGATTGCGGGTCTTTCTATGTTGCTCGGTGGTTGTGCCAATTGCAACATCCTGGACTCGTCCATGCCCGGTCATTGTCAGGCAATGCTGGGCGGCGGCATGATCCTCGCGGCTCCTGTCCTGTTGCCTGGAGCCCTGATCGAGAATCACAGGGACAGGCAGCAGGACAAGGCAGCACGTGAGAAGGCCAGGATTCTCAAGGCCGAACCGGCAACCAGGCCTTCAAAGCGGCCATAACGTGCGTGGAACAATTGCGAGGATGAACAAGGAACTGGTCATTCTTGCCGACGACCACCCGGTCTTTCGCGACGGGATGTGTTCACTGGTGAGAAAAATGATGCCGGACGCTTCTATCGAGGCGGTGGACAGTTTCACCGGAGCTCTGGAACTTGCGCGGAGGAGCCCCGGCCCTCCAAGCATGTTTATCCTTGACCTGTTCTTTGGCGCCGCAAACATCGCGCCCTCACTTCGAACATTGCGCGAGGAGTTTCGGCTTGCTTCCATCGTCGTGGTGACGATGGCGACCGGCAAATCCAGCATAGAGGCGGTGATGGCCTCCGGCGCGAATGGTTTTATCAACAAGGCGGCGTCGCCCGGCGAGATGATCGCCGCGCTTCAGGCGATCCGCGACGGTGATCTCGTCGTCAAGCTGCCGTCCTCGAATGACTTGCACATTGAGGGTTCCCAGGCGCTGAGCCAGCGACAGGCGGAAGTCCTTACCCTCATTGCGCGGGGTCGGTCGAACAAGGAGATTGCAATCGCTTTGGGGATTTCACCTTTCACGGTGCGGGTTCATGTATCGGCACTGTTTCGGGCTCTTGACGTGACGACCCGTGCCGAAGCGGTCAGTAAGGGAATGGCCGCAGGTCTGCTCTCCGACTTCTAGGCATCGGCGCGAGCTGCAATCGACGGCAGCAGAATTGCCGATCGGAGTTCAGCCGGACGAACCGGCTTCGAAAGGATAGGGATTTCATCATCTCCCAAATCTTCTCTTACCCTGGCGGCATCATGTCCGCTCATCACAACGGCTGGAACCTTCCAGCCGATTAATGCGCGGACCTTGACGATGCACTCGGTTCCTGTCGTTCCGTCACCAAGATCGAAATCGGTGATGATCAGATCGCATTGGTCCACATGTCCCGGTACCGCTATTTCGGCCTGCACGGAACAACCCCATTTGCGCAGCAGGCTCGCCGTAGCGAGAAGCACGGCCTCGTCATCTTCGACCAGAAGGACTCGCAAACCATTGGCAGGCACCAGGGGTCCGCTCAGTTGGGAGCGACTTCTCACGCGCGGCTTCACGATCTTCAGGCCGGAAATCGTCACGCAGGTGCCGCGGCCCACCGCTGATCTCAGGCTCACGCGCAGGTTCATGAGGATGGCAAGGCGCTTGACGATGGCCAAGCCAAGCCCAACGCCCTCCAGGTCTTTGTCTCCGCGATTGCGGACCTGATAGAATTCTTCGAAAAGGCGTGGCTGATGTGATTCTTCGATCCCTGGCCCGCGGTCGTAGACTTGTATCGCCAAGCCGTTCGCGTTCCGGCGGCAGCCGATCAGAATGGGATGACCAGGCGCGTACTTGATCGCATTGCTGACGATGTTCTGCAGGATCGTGTTGAGGAGTCCCCTGTCAACCTCGACGTATCTGGAGCACCGAACCACGTGGAACTGCGAACCCACTTTCTGCGCGGCCTCCGAATTCTGGTTGACAATATCACCGATGATCTCGGTAATCGCGACTGTTTCCGTCTCTGGCGTCATCCTGCCGCTGTCGAGGGTCGAGATATCAAGCAGCGACTTGAAAAGCCGAGACACGCTTTGCAGCGATCGGTCGATATTGTCCACCATGGCAAGCTCTGAAGGTTGCAGCCCGGCATCACGCAGACATGCCGTGAACAGGCTGATCGCGTGGATAGGCTGACGAAGGTCGTGGCTTGCCTGCGCCAGAAACCGTGACTTGGAGAGGTTCGCCTCCTGCTGGGCAGCGTTGGCCCGATGCAGCCTGTTCAGCAAAGCAAATATATAGGCTGGGACCAGGATCGCCATCGCAGCCATGGTGATGACGACGTAAGGGTTTAGCCGCCAGTAGTCGTTGAAATAGGTGGTAATCGCGAAACTCGCCAATGCGATTACCGCGGCGGCTCCAAGATAACGGGCGCCGTACCGCAGACCGTAGCCAACGGTGACCCACAAGACTAACGCCGATACCGGCAGCAAAGGCGCTCCGCCTACGGACATGGCGTATGTCATGGCGCCGTAGTCGAGCCCCATGGCTGATGCCCGCCTCCAGTGATTTTCGCCTGGCCGGTAAATGATCCAGCCGAGAAGAAGCCAGGACGAAAGAAATGAGCCGGCATAAACCCAATAGATATTCCAGCCGCTGGCTGGCGTATCCTTGCTGGCAAGGATTGGTAGCAGATAGATCGACAAAAGGGCCAAAATGGCGATGCGAACGACCGCTTGCGCCCGTTCGGTGTCGAAGTTCGGCTCAGACCGCCAACGGGTGAAAGCGCCGAGCAGTCCGGGAATGAAGCTCAAATGTTATCCTGGAATCTGTTGCAAGCCATACATTAGATCCTCCGAGGTTGACGTCACCAAATGCAGGCTTGTGAGTGCAGCGGGGGCAAGCTTGGATACAGGTGCCCTTGCAAGATCCAATTTCACCGACGAGGGTTCTACCGCACGGAGCAGACGTTGCAACTAGGATATCTGTGTTATTGCGCGTGGGCACCAGATATGCAACCCGTTTACGGCAGGGCGTTGAACGCGAGTGTGGCAGAATTTTCGCCGAGGTCGCAAAACATCCATCCGCACGTGTTAGGTGGTCTTGCCGGTGCATTTTACATTGGCAAGTTGTAGATCGTATAGTTACTTTGTTGGAGGTTTGTTATGGAGCATCACGCTGCGGAAATCGTCGTTCGCCTCCGGAGTTTGGCGCTGGAGCAGGAAATCAGCGAGATCATCGATCTCTACGTTCTGAGACCCGAAGATCCTAAGCCCTCCAGCACAGACGGCCTTGAGATCGAGGGTCCCGCGGGTCACGAACTCTTCGGGCGCGACGGTGCAGGCGGGAGTTATTACCTCCTGACGGACGGACGCGTTCTCTATGTCGATTCGGAAGGGTCGTTCGGCATTGTTGGCGCAGACTTCAAGGAGTTTATCGCCATTGCAACCGGTCTTCCGGGCTGGCATGACGCGCTCAAGCTGTTGAAGTTGGAACCTGTCGACGCGGCGCGTGAAAAATGGCGGTCTTTCGTCGACAAGTGGGGTGCGGAAGACGAACTGGATGAGCCGTGGCCGGACGATGAAGGATTCAAGACCGGAACCCCGGCAGAAGCGCGTGTAGCGATCAGGGAGCATTTTGGCGTGGAGCCGCTTGCTGATCCGTTCGGCGCGCTCCATCATGCGGTACGAATGCTGGGTAAAGACGTCCGCGTAACGTGGAACGGCGATCCGGCACGCAGCTTTTAATGTCTTCAGGAAGCGTAACGGCGATCGGGTGCCATTCGTCACCAAACCGGGTTTGCCTCGGCGTCATTTCCGTTGGTTTCAAGGCCTATCCTCTTGCCGGGAACCCTGTTCGAGAATTGCGGGACAGGCCGCAGTCAAGCCCACACCGCTCAGGGTCAATCGTAACCAAGCCGTTGAGCGGCCTTAGCCCGGGGCAGCAAGGCCAAGGGTTCGTGGGAAAGATCATTGAATAATGCAGGTCCCGGGCCAATCACGGCACGATCTGGTGCCGCAGCCTTGTACTGCAAAGGCGATGGTGAACAGGCACACGGCAATTGCTATAACTCTCATAGTTCCTCCAGAGACAGCGTCGCTCGCGAGCCTATGCGACCGGAGCGAGGGGGACAATATCCAGCGCCACGCTTGAGTGCGTGGTCGAAAATCATCCACGTGCGCATACTGTCTTCACGGTGAGCGCATAGGGCGCACCAGAGGCGACCAAATCACTCATTCCGCGACGGGCAAGCCCTGCGCTTTCATGCGAGCGCGCACGACATCCGGAGGATCCGCGGGGAACCTGGCCCCCTTGGCGATCATGATATCCCGCAAACGTTCGAATCCGCTCCGCAGTCTGGCGGCATCAGCGCTTTCGCTTTGTACCTGTGTTTGTGTTTGTTCAACCTGACTGGTCGTACGCTCCGACAGCGTAAGGTCTGTTACAGCGCCGGACGGTGAACCGGGCTGAAGTCTGGAAAGCATCCACTGGACGGCCCATGCTGTGCTTGAGCCGTTGGTCATCATTGCATCGATATCGGCTCCTTGCTCGACCAGAAAAATCGCGATCTCGGGTTTCCGGACAGCGATCGCCTCGTCAAGAGCAGTCCCGCCGAGCTTGTCGCGATGATTGATGTCGGCGCCACGTTGGACAAGCAGCCTCACCCTGTCGATCGCGCCATCCCCGAAAACGCTCCGCTGCAACAGGGATGTTCCTGACACGGTTTGATAATCAAGCGTCAGTCCTGCATCCAGAAAGGCTTTGAGAAGCTCCGTGTCGGATGTGAGCGCATGGTGCAATGGGCTACCCAATGGACTGACGCCGTTTTCGTCTGGTTTTGCACCCAGCGCGACGAGCTGTCTCGCCGCGTCGTAGTGTTTGCCAATGATCGCGTACCACAGCAGAGTCATTTGCTCCTTGCCGCGTTCGTCGATGACGAGACCTTCATCGACCAACGTCTTTAGCTCATCAAGCTTGCCGTGATCGATGGCGACCGCGGCCTGGCGAGCCACGCCGTCGAAATATCTCGCTGGCCCCTGCCGGTTCATCACAAACAGCGCTGAGACCAAGGCTATTGAGACGAGAGCTACGGCAAGCAGAGCGACATGCCGGGTGATATTGCCTCGAAAACGATCCATCGTAAGTCTTATCCGAACTTCAGCTGTCATACATCATCAGGCTTTGGTGCCGAAAATTCTACGCTGGGGCAGCGCGTATGACGGGTGCAAGAAGGGGCTGTCGGAAAGATTGTCAATCGGATTTGCAGCTTTGCGCCGACCAGAGAATATCGATATTCATCCTGAGTCCCAGAACAGCCTCGCCAACTGTCCCAGTGGGGCCTTGCCCCCGTGATCGATAACGATAGCAGGCCGGGTGATCGGCCAGCCCATGTGGGCCGCGCGCAGAAGACCGGCGTTAGCCGGGTCCGTTTACCCGCAGGACGCCGCCGTGATCCGGCCAGTTGCCGGATCGGTCTCGATGGTGAGACGCGTGTTGCTGTAGTTTTGAATGACGGGTTGACCAGGTGTGATTTGGCGCACGGAGCCGGCCCCGGTAAGCCGCCTGGCCTCGTCGTCGATTATCTTGGGCCGGCCGACGAGGCGTTGCGCCGCATCGGGATTGCAGATGCCCGTTTCAGCCGTAGCTGTAGGGGCGGGAGCCGAATTGCAGGCGGCAAGCGCCAGAAGCGCTGCAGTCGCGACGAGGGCATGTGGCGGGTACTTAAGCGACATTGAACACCTCTTTTGAACTCTGAATCGGCATAATTGGCGAGCTTGCGAGCGACGATCGTTATCATGTCGACCGGTCGATTGAGAAGCAGGCCAAAGCCATTCAGGCCAAGCTTCGGTTATCATTCCGCACAGGTAGGACCGGCTCCGGGACTTTCTGACGAGCTAAACTGGGCGTTCTAATTATGTCAACTGATATTATTTTCAATCGCTTAGCGAATCACGGGCGAGGGTCGGCGGTTCGATTCCGCTCAAGGTGACACGGTGGAGCCTGTCCATACCGGAGACATCGGTAACAGATCGTACCTAAGACATGGGTGACAATCTCGTGCCGAACGGATTGTCGATGGTTTGCAAAGTTCTCTGCTCCAGGTCGATA
>Ga0268287_100388_pt1 | contig 10040 bp, 14 predicted proteins | sample MetcocultureR3M_FD_191348 | JGI IMG/M metagenome (GOLD analysis project Ga0268287, IMG submission 191348) | Soil microbial communities from Anza Borrego Desert, Southern California, United States - Methanotrophic co-culture R3-M | ecosystem: Environmental > Terrestrial > Soil > Desert | place... | reverse complement strand
AACGGAAAAATCCTTGGCTGGCTCAGTTGCTGATAGCTCTGCGGCCGCGCCCGGCTTCGGCAGCAGCGAACCGTTAGCCTGATTGTCGGGCACAGTTTGACCAGTGATCTGCCCGAAGAGCTTGTTGAACTGCTCGGAAGCGGAAGCGCGCCCTTCTTTGATGCCCTTGTCCGCACTGTGGCGTCCAATACCGGCAGCGGCGCCAGTGAGAATCGCGCCGATACCTTCCATCGTGTTCCGCGGCTGGGCGCCCATGATACGCTTCGCGAGCGCGTCTGCTGCTGCACGCCGATCCTGAAGGTCCTGATACGTCAGGCCTGTATTGCCGCCGAAGAGGAAGCCGACCATCAGAAAAGCCCTCCTTTGGGGCCGAAACCGAAAAGCGTGCCGAAGTTCATATTCTGCATCTTGGGCGTAGCGGGGTTAGCTGTCCCGGTTGACGCTGGCGCCGTCGGAAACTGATTCCCGGGTTGCGCCATGTAGTCCCTCAGCCCCATGCCAGCGCCTGCGATCAGTTGACCGAAGCCTTGGCTGACGTTCTGCGCAGGTTGACCCATGATCTGCTTCGCGAGTTGGTCACGCATATCAGCGGCCTGCGCGCGCGGACCAGCCTGCGGCTGCTGTCCCATATAGGCGTAGGCGGAGAAAGGCTGCTGCCCCGGATATCCGACCATCTACCGTGCTCCTACTTGGAAAAGAGCGCCATAGTTGACGCGCTTGAAGCCGTCTTTGCCCTTGCGGACAACCTCGGGGCGGATCTTCTCGACCTCTTGAGCCATGACGCCGATATGCTTCGGAGCGCTCTTCGGCTCGCCCTTGTAGTGGTATTCGTAGAGGCCGCCTACCTTCTTGACGTCGGTCTTTGCATCCTCGTCGGACAGGGCAAAGATGCTGCCAAGTCCTCCGAGAATGGAGCCGATCCCTGCTTGGTTAGCTTGGGAGGCTGCCACTCGGTTCTGGTAATTCTGGTTGACCAACCCCGCATAATCGACGTTCGGGATCGACTGTCCCTGTGTCGGGACGAACTGCGGATTGGTCACCTGCGCGCCGGAAAGTAAGGACGAGATTTCGTTGATCGGCTGGTTGCGCAGCGCAAACTGCTCATTCAACCAATTCGATCGCCGGGTGTTCTCCGCGTTCATCTTGGCCTGCTGAGCGTTGAACGACTGATCCTGCAGAGCATTGTTTGCGGCCGTTGAGCTCGACTGGTTCTGGAACATCTGCTGGTTTGCAGAATTTCCGAGCTGAGCGTTCGCTAAGGCCTGCTGATACGCCTGCTGCTGCGCTTGATTGCCGAAGGTCGCGTTATTCGCGTTCTGCGAATACTGCTGGGCCTGTGCCGAATTCTGGAAAGCTGCCTGATTGGCAGCGAGACCGGCCAGCCGGCTTTGCTCTTGCCCCGCATTCAAGATGGCGCCGTAGCGAGCGTCGTTTTCCTGACGAGTCGCCGCGTCGATCGCGCGATTGTAGGCTTCCGACCCCGGCTGAAGGCCCTGATTGATCAGCTTTGTTTCTAGCGCCTCCCGGCTTTGTGCGAGCTGCGGGTTCATCCGCTGCATCAGCGCATCTTCGTATTTGCTGGTGTCGAAATCGACGTCGTAGCTTTTGGTTATATCGCCGGCGCCGGCAATCGAGTTCTGGATGGTCCCGGTGTTGCCGACCGATGTCTGCAACTGTGGGCCGGATCCGAACTGCGTATAGTTCGGCATCGTGAGCTTCGTCGGATCAGCAGCAGCCGGAGCACCATCCAGCGTGAATGGCTTGCTCAGCAACTCGTCGAGGCGGCCGGACTGGTTCGCCGCAAGGGTCCCGAGGTTGAGTTGCGCCTTGTCGTTCTGGTCCTTGATGGCCTGCTGCTCTTTGGAAAGCTCCTGCGTCGCCGTCCACGTCGGCAGATCATAGGTCGCGCCGGAAAGCGGGTCGGTCCACTTGTTGGTGCCTGTCTGCGTATAGGTCAGCGTACCGTCTGGCGTGACCTGATTGACGTTCCCCAGATACCCGTTCGCGATCGCCGTGCCGATATTGGTCGCGGTCTGAGCGGACGCGGTTTCCTTCGGATCTGGCGGGTCAGGAGCTTTGCTGCCCATCGGCGTGCCTCTTTCTCAGTTCCACGCCCTCGCGGGCGATCTTGCGTAGATTGTTGGCTTTCCAGGCGTCATCAGTGATGACGAAGATGTTTTCCGCTCTGTCACGGCCTCGAAGCCGGGGGATGCGGTATCGTTCGAACCCGAAATGCGTGAGCATCCGATGTTGGGCAGTGTCGTCGTCCGAAACCCGCTGGACGACGGCCTGGCATCCGAGCGAGACGAATGGGAACTCGTACATTGCCCTGAGAACTGACTTGGTCAGCCAGCCCTTTGCCCATGCAGCGGCGGAGATCTCAATGACACCGGCTTCCTTGTCGTAGTTGTGGTAGATGAGCCCCGCGGCAAGTTGATCACCGTTGACGACGGCGATCCCGGCGCACGGCCCAAAGTTCTTCGCTTCCCCGGGCCAGATGCGAGCAGCCACAAGCTCCGCAAGCCTGGCAGTTTCTTCGCCGGGCTGCGTTACTCCCCAGGTGAAGGTCATGCGCTCTGCTCACCCGCCGTGACTTGCAGGTTCCCGAGATCGAGGATGACGCTCAAAGCGATCGGTCCGCTAGACACCACGACGGCGCCCATTGCCAGTGTATCGCCGGATGCTCGCACATTCTGCCGGAACTGATACCGCTCGAATGCAGATGCTGAATCCCACACAGCAACGTCCCAGAGGCCGACATCCCATTCGGAGGAGCCCGTATCGCCTAGGGTCACAGTGCTGAAGGACGGGACTGAAGTATCCCCATCGGCGCGGGCGAACAGCAGGACATTCGGCTGGCTTTTTGCCTTGAAGTACATCTGGGCGATACTGGCTTCTTTCCGCTGCCCGAAGGTGCTCACTGGCCGGAATTGCGAGAGGTACGAGGCAGCGAACGGCAATCCGTCGTCAGATCCGGTCACATCGGCCTGCCACACATTCCCGCCGAGCGACCCAAAGAAGAGGCTCCCCTGGATGCTCGCGTAGCACGTTGCTTTCCAGTTCCGAATGACTGTCCATGCGCCAGTCACCGCGTGGAGAACAAAGGTCGTGTCCGGCATGACGATCGTATCCGGGAAGGACACGAGGATTAGTTTCTGCTCCGGCCAGTAAGTAAGCGTCCATCCCGTGCCGATTGCCGTAGATGCCGTTGTCCAGTCATCCTCGATCGGCCGGGATTTCGAGAATGAAGCGAGAGCATCGCCGTTGCGCTGAAAAACCTGTGACATCGGGATCAGCCCGGCGACGGTGGCAATGAACACGTCGCCGCCGGCCTTGATGAAGGCATTCTTCCCGAGTGGCTTCCCGATTTGATAGACGCCCTGGACGGTGAAAGTCGATGCGCTGGCGGGATCGGTGCCCTGAAAGACCGCTACTTCCCCCTCAGTTGTGACGAATACGCAGAACTCATTGGGTCCATTGCCGCTCTCGATCGACCAATTGAAGCCCATCAGGAGCGAGCCGCCGCCCTTCATGGTCCCGCCCAAGGGGAAGACCGAAGCAGCGCCGGAAATGGCCGCCGCCCCGAGGTAGTAGGCATCCATGGTGCCGGCTTTGATGAAGAACTCCCGGTTCTTGAAAAGCCAGCCTTGGGATAGCTGCGACATCGTCGTGGAATCGGAAAAGGTGATCGCCGGGGATGACCATGTCGTCCCGTTGAAAACTCGCCGTGCATCCGCCCCATTGGTTGCGATCAGATACGAGCCGCCGCTATTGGCATGCTGGAAGGTCGACCAGTCCCCGCTCGTCAAACCGGTTACTACTGCAGCCGTCGCGGTCGGCGGTGCTGCTGGCGAAGTCATGTCGTAGATTGCGTTCGCCGTCGCCATGAAGAGCTTTTCGGCGCCGCCGAACTTGTAGGGAAACGCTGTCACGAAATCGAGGCCGCTCGCGATGACCGCCTTCTTCAGAGAGCCGCCGCGGATGCGTGCTCCGGTCAGGGTGGGCAGCCAGTTGGTCAGGACCGACGCGGCACCTGGAAGATCATCCGACAACGAGGTCGCCGTGTAGAGCCCCTTCACGGGAGCTGGGAACATCACCGGAGAGGACGCCTGCGGAGGAACGGCCTTCACCGGCCCCCGGTTCGACTGAGGCACACGCGCGGGCTTAAGTTGCATGTTACCCTCTGTCCTCGGACGTAGCGGCGGCAAGCGCTGCTTCAAATTCGGCCAACGGATCGTCGTATGCGAGCCCCTTCTGACGCTTCCAACGCCAGATGACATTCAGCACAAGCAACCGTTCCGGAAAGACCACGGCGTCATCGTCAGCCGACCAGGTTGTCTTCTCGGTCCCGGTGTTTCCGATGATCCAGTTCTTGGAGATGTAGGTGACCATCGCACCCAATCCGGCGCTTGCCGGCGAAAAGGAGATGTCCGTTTTCGACAGATAGAAATACGGTTGAGACGACGGTACCTGCTTGACCACCGACCATTGCGACGGGTTCTTGACCGGGCGCACAAACTCGCCAGTGGCGGTCATTACGGCGCCACCATCGATCAGGCGGGCATAGTCTGGTGGGAAGACGTGGGGCGATCCTGCCGCCGTTACAGTTCGTTCCAGCGCCTTCCAATCAAAGCGCTCTGCAATCTCCTGTCCGGCGAGCAGTGCCAGTTCGAGCATGGTCTGGGCAGCCGAGTTGTTCGTCCCGTAGACGCTGCCGAAGCGATCCAGCGAAACGACATCGCAGACTTCATCAATGGCTGTCAGGATTGTCATGGGGTCAGCCCTCCGATGACCACCTGGCTATTGCCCCACCTGCTTCGCTCGTCTTGGAGATTCAGGCCACGCAACGCTTGAACCTTCAGTCCTTGGGCTGCGGACACCTTGGCCGGATCTCGTTCCCAGATCGCAATCTCCTCGGCCACGCCATAGAGATAAGCGTCAGGAGCTTTGGTCAGGAGCCAATTCGTCGGGTTGGCGACCGTCAGTGGCGGAATGGTGGCGTAATAGTCCATCGTGACGTTCCCGCTTGCCGTTGGCCGCACGCGAAGCACGCTCCCGACCACCGCATAGCCTGCCGGGATGCCCCCAAAGTTGGAATATCGACGGTTCAGCTCCGACAGCGACCAAGCAACTAGGTTAGCTCCATCGGGAGACACGACCATTCGCGCCTCGAGAAAGTCCGCTGGAAGATTGCCGTTGCCATCCGTGAGAACGATGGTCCCGCTCTTCTCCATCTCGCCCACGCGGAGCACCCGATTGAATTTTGCCTCAGCCAGCCCCACGAAACGGGGAAACAGGTGCGCGATATCGTCCCGGCCCGAATACTCACCCGCATCGACGAGGAGAGAGGCATAGTCGCTGATAGCGGCCATCAGAGATTCCCTTCAAATGACCGCCAGGCGCGATTGTCGCTATCGTTGAGCCAGCGCTTCACATACTTATCGTCGCCCTCTGTGTGGGCTCTGACGAGGTTCTGCTCATAGGCGTGGTTTAACGGGATCGAAGCGACCTTCACCCATTCTCCGAACTTGTTGCCGGAGGTGGCATTTCGGGTGAATTCGTTGTCTCGAATGATGTTGTCGACGGGGGTGTCGACGCGGAAAACAGTCTCCTCCCCGTCGAAACGAACCCAGACCGATCGCCCGGTCTGGAAATCGTAGTCGTGGAGGCGCCAATCGCCATCCCTTATGATCACCGATCGTCCTCCGGCATGGGGAGATGAGCTTTGCCGGCCTGGATCAGCTCCTTGGCCTTCGATGCCGGGATGGCAAGACCTTCACCAGCCTTCCGACGCTCGCCTTCCTCGGGCCAGTAGTCGGCATCGAGAACGACCTTGATCTTCTTCTCGCCCTTTACCGGCTCCGCACTTGCGAGGATCGGACGAGGCGTTTCGCCGGGCGTCTGGCCGATGACCTGCGGAGGAGCGTCGGGGTTGTCCGGTTGCTTGGGCGTATTCTCCGCCGTGATGTCACCGGTTGGCGGCGAGACGTAGTCGGCTCGATCGGTACCGGTGGGCGAAGGGGTTGCCGGATCCGATACCCGAGCGGCGGCCGCTTCCTTCTTGTCGATTTCCTGCTGGATACGTTCGTTATTCCAGCGGCCATCCACGTCGATGCCGAGGGATTCGGCTTTCTTCGTGAGCTGTTCCTTGTTCATGGTTCCATCCTTTCAAGGAAAAGAAAAAGGCGCCCGAAGAGCGCCTTTCGTTGTCCCGCCCTACGATTGGGTTAGGAGACGGCCGCCGAGAACGGCGTCGCTTCCGTACCAGTGCCAGATGCGATGATCTGGACGGCCCAGACGCCGGCCTGTACCGACTTCAGCTTGATCCGGTCACCCTTGATACCGCCCTTGGTCGAGCCGTTCATGGTGATCGTGTCGCTGTCCGCGGCAGTTTCGAAAACGACCGCGGTATCGGCACCGTCCTGACCCATGATGCAAACGCCCGACATAATATCGACAGCGTCTGCCACCTGGATGATCAGATTGTTCGAGGTGATCGTGGTGCCCACGAAGATGTCGAACTCGGCGCCGAGCCCAAGAGCCTTGGGCAAGGTCATGGTGATCCCGGCGGCGCGGCTTGCAACAACGGTCACACCGCCGCCATGGGTGCTGGCATTGAGCGAGAGCGTTGCCGTGTCGGCCACGAAGGGGATGTAGGAATATGCGCTCATGGTCGTGCCTCCTTATTCCGTGGTCGACATGCCGTAGACGTCGGCCGCGACACCCAAGCCGCGTTCATTGCCGACCTTCAGCGTGCCTTCACCGATGATCACACCCTTGTCCGCATCACCGGTCTTTGCGACGCCCTTGTCTTCCTGGATCTTGCGGAGCCAGAGGAATTCAAGGAATTCAGGATCGATGAAGAAGACGTTCCGGGCGATCGAAGGAGCGGTCGACATGACGCGGTTCGGGTGAACCAGGACAGTGCCGAACGGCCCTTCGTAGTAGTCGGCAGACGCGACGATGGTCCGACGCTCGCCGCCATTGCCGGAGACCGTGTAGCGGAACGGAGCGACGTTCGCGTCCGACATGAAGGTCACAAAGACCGATTTGACGTAGGACGAACCCATGACGTGCTTGAACGAAGCGCCGCTGGTGTAGCCCTGCTGCATCACGTTATCCAGGATGGACTTCGTGAATGCGCGCTGGGTGCCGTTGGTCGCCGCGACTGTCACGCCGCCGCTAAAGCCGCCGTTGGCGCCACCGGCACCGCGAGAGACGTTGGTCTTGATCCAGGACGGAAGTCCGCCCAGGCGGCGGATGTTGCCGCCGACGGAGCCCTGATTGCTCACGATGGCGTATTCAACATCCTTTCGGATCTCGACGCCCTTCTTGAGCTTCTGGTATTTCCGCTTCTGGACCTTGCCGGCTTCGTCCACCACCTCCTGGGTGTTGGAGATGATCCAGTCCTTGCGAAGGATTTGGGTGTAGTCGCCAAGGCGTTCCGGCGGCGTGATGGCGCCGAAGGTGTATTCTTCACCTTCTTCGCGAGCGTTGTCGCCGGGGGCGGCAAGTTCGTCCGTTTCCCATTCGGGGTGAACGGAAGAGCACTTGCCTTTTTCGATCATGGAATAGATCGGGGTGTCTTCCGGCGTGATGCGGGACACCACGTCGGAGAGTTCTTCTCGGTTACCAACCGCACCGCTGGTGCGCATGGTATTGGAAATGACAGCCATGTGCTGATCCTCGATAACAGGGGGTTATTCGAAGTCGATGTTAAGGGCGTCCTTCATCGACCCGGTTTTTCCCAACCGCTGCATCGCATCCTGATTTTTCCGAGACTGCTGGACGTTCGGTCCCTGTGCCTTCGGTTTCGGCGTCGGCGCCGGCGCGGCATTCACCTTCTGCATGGCCTTTTTCTTCGCCTGCTCGGCTTGCAAACCGAGGCGGGCGTAGTGGGCCAGCATGAAATATCGGTGATCGGTGACATCACGGAATTCATCATCCGAGAAGCCGAGGTCGCGGGCGGTGTCGAACGCCTGTTCGAAGAAGGTTTCTCTTCCTTCGCGGGTCGCGGTCTGGGGGAAATGTTCCGCCAGCTTTTCGCTCTCCGTCCGGAGGAGTTCATCCCTCTTCTCTTTCGTCAGTTGCTGCACAACCTTCTTGGGCTCGTTCGCCGTCAGGAGGATCTGATTGACGCGCATGGTCGCGGCATCAAAGATTGCCTTCTGTCGGACGTATTCACCCGGGTTCTGCATCGCCAAAGCCTGGGACGGCTCGGGCGGCATCTGACTGATCAGGAATTCTGCGATAGCTGTAGCCGTACCGGTAACGCGGTTGGACAGCTCTTCCAGAGAGCGGCTCTTGTTCGCCACCTCTGAAGTTTTGACGCGATAATCGCGCTCCCGCAGGTAACCGAGCTTCAGTTCCTTGATTGGAACCTGCTCGCCGCCCTTGAGCGTGACGAGGATATCTTCGTCGGTCGCTTCCTTGGCTGTCGGTTTTTCAACCTCTGCCTCGTCGGCGTCCTGCTCTTCGGCTTCTGCGGCCGCTTCGGCCTCTTGGTCCGCATCCTGTGCGGCCTCATCCGTCTCGCCTGCGATCCCTTCCGCACCTTGTTCTTGGTTGGCCTCGTCGTCGTCTTCGACGGTAGGCTCCCAGAAGTTCAGGTTGTCGGGGTTGTCGATGTCTGTCGAGGGTGACATTGCACTATCACTCCCCGTCTGCTGGACGGGGTTGGTGGTTGCACGGTCTGTCATTTGGAATTGCCTCTTACGGCTGGTGTTCACGCCCTGGCTGATGCGAGGACGCCTAAGAGCCGGGTTGGCCTTGAAGGCTCCCAGCTGCGAAGTTCTGAAACTGTTGGATGTTCGGCGTTTAAGCCGGCGCGCCCTGATGCGAAGCCGATGCTTCGTCGACCAGGACCGAAATCTTCTGACGGAGTTTGCGGATGGCTCTCACCTCCGCCGCCATCGCAGCGCGGGTTTCATGATCTACCGGCTTTGCGTTGACGCACTGATCAACAGCCACCTTCTCGAGCTCGTCCATCAGTTCATGGTACAGAGGGTTGTCGAGCATGGCGCGGGCGCACGCGACGCGTTCCTCGGGCCTCATAAACCACGGTCCAAATAGCGGGGCGGATTGGCGACGGCCGCCTGCTGGTTTCTAAGCCTGACAAGGGCGTCTTCCCTGACGAATGCTTGGTACGCCCGGATCAATCTTGCGCACCTTGGCCCGACAATGAGGCTGTCAAACAAAAAGAGAAGAAATGACATCATTTACTCCCGGTGCATCGTAGCCAGGTGTTCAGTGCGACCATATCGGAACTCGCAGCAGAGAGCCAAGCAGGAAGCCCCCAACCGGTCCGATGATATAGTCATCCCCTCCGCCGCGGCGATACTTCGATGAGCCTTCCCGATACACGATCCGCTCGCGCACGACAGTCTCATCGAGTCGATAGCCGTAACCCGACCGCGGCCCAAAGCCCCATGAGACCGGGATCGGGGCGACAGAGGGGAAAGATCGTATCCGCTCTTCGAACGTCATGCACCTCTCCCGGCCCGATAGAGGGCGCCAAACCGATCGTCCGCCTGTTCTGCAGGCGGCTGCCAATCGTACAGACCTGCGCCTAGCAGCCCTGCTGCGATGCTGTTGAACTGGATGATGTCATTGAGTTTGGGATTGTCGTTGACGTAGGCCCGAATGCGCGCTGCGGCATCTGGAGCCACTGTCTTCATGTAGTTCGGATCCTGAAAATAGGCCCGCATCCCCTCGGCCATCAGTTCTGGCCCGGCCTGTTCGGCTGGGTAGCCAACATCCTCCGGACCTATAACCGTCTTGCCTTGGCGTCCGCCGCGGATGAGTGTGTTGTAGTTTTGGCGGAGCTGCTGGTCGACGCCATCAACGGGGATGTTTCCGACTGTCTCGTCTATGACGTGGCCCGTCTCATGGCCAAGTACCCGCGGAACATCGTTCGGATGCAGATCATCAGCAAGGACGACCGCGCGGGGCTCCCTGGTCTTTAAATCGAAGAACGTTCCGCCGCTTGCGCCGTCGATCTCTGCGCGAGGACGTCGGAAAGAAACCGATCCTGTTGTTCT
>Ga0268287_100387_pt1 | contig 10146 bp, 8 predicted proteins | sample MetcocultureR3M_FD_191348 | JGI IMG/M metagenome (GOLD analysis project Ga0268287, IMG submission 191348) | Soil microbial communities from Anza Borrego Desert, Southern California, United States - Methanotrophic co-culture R3-M | ecosystem: Environmental > Terrestrial > Soil > Desert | place... | reverse complement strand
CTCCAGGGCGGCCGCCGGGTTCAGCATGGCCTTCGCCTTGGCCCAACGTCCACTAACGTCTGCTTTCGGGCGTCGTCCTCAGTTCCGCTTCTGGCGCACAGCAGACCGCGGTCTCTTGTTCCGGCGCCTTGGCGCGGGAAGAGGCCGCCGGCGCCGGGGCGCCGCGCCCCTCGCCCCGCCCCCACCCTGCGAGTGACGCGCACTTTCAACCTCGACCGGTTCGGAAACTGAACTAAAAGGGCCCGCCCGACGGCGCTCGCCCCTGCCGCCCGCGCCGGCCCCTTCGCCGCCCCGCCCCACTCCCAGTCGCCCGTTCTCCCCAGTCCCAGACCGCGTCCCAGTCCGCGCACCAGTAGCGTTCGAGTAAGCGTCCATGACCATCCCCAACGTCACCACCGTCTCCGCCGCCACGCCGAACGGCGCGTACAAGGCGGGCGACACCATCCTGATCGAGGTGACCTTCGACCGGCCGGTCGACGTGACCGGAACCCCGGTCCTGGCGCTCTCGAGCGGCGGCTCGGCGAGCTACGTGGAGGGCGGCGGCGGCGCGGCCCTGACCTTCAGCTACACCGTCCAGGCGGGCGACACGGCGGCCGACCTCGACTACGCCTCGACCGGCGCCCTGACGCTCCCGGGCGGCGCTTCGATCAAGGACGCGGGCGGCGCCGACGACGCCGACCTCGCCCTGCCGGCGCCGGGCGGGCCGGGCTCGCTGGGCGCCGCCGCGGCCATCGTCCTCGACACCACCGCGCCGACCGTCGCGATCACCGCCGGCGCCGGCGCCCTCGCCGCGGGCCAGACCACCACCCTCACCTTCACCTTCAGCGAGGCGCCGGGGGCGAGCTTCACCGCCGCCGACGTCGCCGTCTCGGGCGGGGCCCTCAGCGGCTTCGGCGGCTCGGGAACGGTCTACAGCGCCACCTTCACGCCGAGCGCCGCCTTCACGGGCGCGGCCAGCATCACCGTCACGGCGGGCAGCTACGCCGACGCCGCCGGCAACCTCGGCGCCGGGGGCGCCACGCCGACGCTGACGGTCGACACCCAGCGGCCCGCCCTGGCCAGCGGCATCGCCATCTCGGACACCGCGCTGAAGATGGGCGACACCGCGACCGTCACCTTCACCTTCACCGAGGCGGTGAGCGGCTTCACGGTCGACGACGTCGTCGTCCCCAACGGCGCGCTCAGCGACCTCGCCAGCGGCGACGGGATCACCTGGACCGCCACCCTGACGCCCGGGACCGGCGTGACCGACGCCGCCAACGTCCTGACCCTGGACTACACCGGCCTCGTCGACGGGGCCGGCAACGCCGGCTCCGGCACGGTCTCCTCCGGCCCCTACGCCGTGGACACGATCCGCCCGTCCCTGGCCAGCGGCATCGCCATCTCGGACACCGCGCTGGAGATCGGCGACACCGCGACCGTCACCTTCACCTTCACCGAGGCGGTGAGCGGCTTCACGGTCGACGACGTCGCCGTCCCCAACGGCGCGCTCAGCGACCTCGCCAGCGGCGACGGCGGGATCACCTGGACCGCCACCCTGACGCCCGCCGCGGGCGTCTCCGACGCGACCAACGTCCTGACCCTGGACTACACCGGCGTCGCCGATGCGGCCGGCAACGCCGGCTCCGGCTCGGTCTCCTCCGGCGCCTACGCCGTGGCCACCCTGTCGCCGCCGACGGCGACGGTCGGCCTCAGCGACGCCGCGCTCGGGCCGGGCGAGACGGCCACGATCACCTTCACCTTCTCGCGGGCGGTCACCGGCTTCACCCTCGCCGACGTCACCGCCCCGAACGGCGCGCTCTCGAACCTGGCCACCGCCGACAACATCACCTGGACGGCCACCTTCACGCCCGCCGCCGGCGTCTCCGACGCCACCAACGTCATCACCGTGGACCTCACCGGGGTGGAGGGCGGCGCCGGCAATCCCGGCGTCGGCGCCGCCACCTCGGCCAACTACACGGTCGCGACCGCGCCCGCCCCCGAACCGGAACCCGACCCCGAGCCCCCCGCCCCGCCGCCGGTCACCGTGATCCAGCCGTCCGTTCCCGGCGGCTTCGGCGAGATCCACGGCAGCGACGCCGGAAACCTGATCGACGTGGCCTCGCTCGTCACCACGTCGGGCGGCGCCATCGTGCTCGCGGGCGGCGGCGCCGACACCGTGGTGGGCGGCTTCGGGACCGACTACCTGCACGGCGGGACCGGCTCGGACACCGTCCTGGCCGGGGCGGGCCTGGACACCGTCCGCGGCGGCATGGGCGAGGACTTCCTGCACGGCAACGTCGGCGACGACGTCCTCTTCGGCGACCTCGGCGACGACACCCTCCACGGCGGCCAGGGCGCCGATGTGGTCCAGGGCGGCCTCGGGGCCGACACCCTCCTCGGCGACCTCGGCGACGACGTCGTCCGCGGCGGCCAGGGCGACGATCTGATCCTCGGCGGGGACGGCGACGACTTCATCTCGGGCGACCGGGGCGCCGACACCCTGTTCGGCGGGGCCGGCGCCGACACCTTCCACAGCTTCGGCGAGGCAGGGATCGACGTCATCGCCGATTTCGACGCCGCCCAGGGCGACCGCCTGCGCCTGGACCACGGAACCGCCTACACCGTGCGTCAGGCCGGGTCGGACACGCTGGTCGACCTCGAGGGCGGCGCCCAGGTGCGGCTGGTCGGCGTGCAGCTCTCGAGCCTGCCCGAGGGCTGGATCGTCTGAGCACGGGCGGGGGGCTTCGGCGCCGGCCGAGCCCCCTTCCCCACCGCCGCGGAACCTGCCTAACCTGCCGCCCGACACAGACCGCCCCAGAGGGCGGCGCATACCCGGGGGAGCAGCACGCCCATGGCCACGTCCACGACCGCGCCCCCCGGGGCTTCTGGGGCTCCTGGGGCTCCTGGGGCTCCCGTCGCCGCCCCCCACTTCACGCCGTTCTACAGGTCCACGGTGCTGTGGCTGCTGGTGGTGGCCTACACCTTCAACTTCATCGACCGGACGATCATCTCGACGATCGGCCAGGCGATCAAAGAGGACCTGAAGCTCACCGACCAGCAGCTGGGCTGGCTGGGCGGGCTGTCGTTCGCCCTGCTCTACACCACGCTCGGCATCCCTATCGCGCGGCTGGCCGAGCGCTGGAACCGGGTGAACATCATCTCGATCGCCATCGTGATCTGGTCGGGGTTCACGGCGCTGTGCGGCCTGGCGACCAGCTACCTGCAGCTCCTGCTGTTCCGGGTGGGCGTGGGCGTGGGCGAGGCGGGGCTGTCGCCGCCGGCGCACAGCCTGATCAGCGACTATTTCGAGCCGCGCGCGCGGGCCAGCGCCCTGTCGATCTACTCGCTGGGCATTCCGTTCGGCACCATGTTCGGCGCCATCGCCGGCGGCTGGATCGCCCAGAACGTCAGCTGGCAGGCGGCCTTCATGCTGGTGGGCCTGCCGGGGGTGCTGATCGCCATCGCCATCAAGCTGGTGGTGAAGGAGCCGCCGAGGGGCTGGGCCGACCGGCGGCTGGCCGAGCAGGCGGCGGCGGAGAGCGCCGAGAGCGCCGAGAGCCCCGGCGCGCTGGGACGCGAGGCCTCGGAGGCCGGGGCGCCGAACCCGCCGCTGTCGTCGGGGGAGGCGGAGGCGGTGAAGCCGCCCTCGATCCTGGCGGTGACGAAGCGGCTGTTCGGCTCGTGGGGCCTCTTCCACATGGGCGCGGGGATGACCCTGGCCAGCTTCGCCGGCTACGGGGCGGGCGCGTTCGTGCCGCCCTACTTCATCCGCCAGTTCGGCATGGACCTGGCGACCGTGGGCCTGATCGTGGGCCTGGTGTCGGGGGTGGCGAACGGGGCCGGCACGCTGATGGGCGGCTTCCTGACCGACTTCGCCAGCCGGCGCAGCGCGCGCTGGTACGCCCTGGTGCCGGCGATCGGGCTCTTGGTCGCCACGCCGCTGTACCTGGTGGCGTTCACCGCCGCGGACTGGCGGGTGACGGTGGCGGTGTGGATGGCCGCGGGCCTGCTGCACTACACCTACCTGGGGCCGACGTTCGGGGTGGTGCAGAACGCCATGGACGTGCGGATGCGGGCGACGGCGGTGGCGATGCTGCTGTTCGTGGTCAACCTGATCGCCCTGGGGTTCGGCCCGCCCTTCACCGGCTGGCTGATCGACGTGCTGGCCCAGGGGGCGTGGGCGGACAGCGGCGGCGCGGGGGCCTTCACGGCGGCCTGCCCGGGCGGCGTCGGTCCCGCGGGCGCGGCGGCCGGCGTCGATGCGGCCTGCAAGGCGGCGATGGCGGCCGGGACCCAGGGCGGCGTCGTCGGCACGACGCTGATCTACGCCTGGGCCGGGCTGCACTACCTGCTGGCCGCCATCACCCTGCCGCGGGACATGGCGCGCGCCCGGCAACGTCAGATTTGACATCCGGCCGGCGCGCCCTCATTCCCGGGGCATGATCCCCCGCTACACCCGCAAGGAAGCCGCCGACGTCTGGGCGCCCCAGACCCGCTTCAAGATCATGTTCGAAATCGAGGCCCACGCCGCCGACAAGATGGCCGAGCTGGGCGTCATCCCCCGTGAGGCGGCGCGGGTGATCTGGGAGAAGGGCCGCAACGCGGTCTGGAACCCCGACCGGATCGACGAGATCGAGCGCGAGGTGAAGCACGACGTCATCGCCTTCCTCACCCACGTGACCGAGGTGGTGGGGCCGGAAGCCCGCTTCCTGCACCAGGGCATGACCAGCTCGGACGTCAACGACACCACCTTGGCGGTGCAGCTGGTGCGGGCGACCGACCTGCTGCTCGAGGACGTGGACCTGGTGCTGGCGGCGCTGAAGCGCCGGGCGTTCGAGCACCGGATGACCCCCTGCGTCGGGCGCAGCCACGGCATCCACGCCGAGCCGACCACCTTCGGCCTGAAGCTCGCCGGCCACTACGCCGAGTTCCAGCGCGCGAAGGAGCGGCTGGCCATGGCGAAGTTCGAGATCGCCACCTGCGCCATCTCGGGCGCGGTGGGCACCTTCGCCAACGTGGCCCCGGAGGTCGAGGCCTATGTCGCCGACAAGCTGGGCCTGGCGGTGGAGCCGGTCTCGACCCAGGTGATCCCGCGCGACCGGCACGCGGCCTATTTCGCGGCCCTGGCCGTGGTGGCCAGCTCGATCGAGCGCCTGGCCGTCGAGATCCGCCACCTGCAGCGCACCGAGGTGCTGGAGGCCGAGGAGCCGTTCGACCCGGGCCAGAAGGGCTCGAGCGCCATGCCGCACAAGCGCAACCCGATCCTGACCGAGAACCTGACCGGCCTGGCCCGCCTCGTCCGCTCGGCCGTGACGCCGGCCATGGAGAACGTGGCCCTGTGGCACGAGCGGGACATCTCCCACTCGTCGGTCGAGCGCGGCATCTGCCCGGACGCCACGGTCCACCTCGACTTCGCCCTGCGCCGGCTGGCCGGCGTGGTCGAGCGGCTGGTGGTCTACCCCGAGAACATGGCGAAGAACCTCGACCGCCTCGGCGGCCTCGTGCACTCCCAGCGGGTGCTGCTGGCCCTGACCCAGAAGGGGCTCAGCCGCGAGGCCAGCTACGCGGCCGTCCAGCGCAACGCCATGAAGGTCTGGCGCGGCGAGGGCGACTTCCTGGGCTTCCTGAAGGCCGACCCCGAGGTCACGCTGTCGGACGCCGAGCTCGAGCCGCTGTTCGACCTCGGCTACCACTTCAAGCACGTGGACACCGTCTTCGCCCGGGTGTTCGGCGAACAAGGGAGCTTGACCGCCGCCGCGTAACCCAGCGTCACTTCCCTCCGATCGAGGGAGGACGACGATGGACATGCAAGGCATCCTGGCGCGCCAGAAGGCCGCTCACCTGCGGGACGGCGCGCCGACGGCGGAGGAGCGGATCAACCGCATCGACCGCTGCATCCGCCTCCTGATCGAGAACCGGACGGCGATCGAGGACGCGCTCAATCAGGACTTCGGCTCCCGCTCGCGCGAGGCCACGGCCTTCACCGACGTCTCGGGCTCGATCGGCCCGCTGAAGCACGCCAAGGCCCACCTGCGGAAGTGGATGCGGCCCGAGAAGCGCAAGACCACCCCGGCGATCCTGGGCCTGTTCGGCGCCAAGGCCGAGGTCCGCTACCAGCCCAAGGGCGTGGTCGGCGTGATCAGCCCCTGGAACTTCCCGGTGAACCTGACCTTCGCCCCCCTCGCCGGCATCCTGGCCGCCGGCAACCGGGCGATGATCAAGCCGTCGGAGTACACCCCCGCCACCTCCGAGCTCCTGAAGACCATGTTCGGCTCGGCGTTCTCGGAGGAGGAGATCGCCGTGATCACCGGCGGGCCCGAGGTGGGCGAGGCCTTCTCGCGCCTGGCCTTCGACCACCTGATCTTCACGGGCGCCACGAACATCGCCCGTCACGTGATGCGGGCCGCGGCCGAGAACCTGGTGCCGCTGACGCTGGAGCTGGGCGGCAAGAGCCCGGTGATCCTGGGCCAGTCGGCGGACCTCGGGGTCGCCGCCGCACGGATCATGAACGGCAAGACCCTGAACGCCGGCCAGATCTGCCTGGCGCCCGACTACGTCCTGGCTCCGGCGGACAAGATGGAGGGCTTCGTCGACGCCGCCCGCAAGTCGGTGTCGAAGATGTTCCCGACCATCAAGGACAACCCCGACTACACCTCCATCGTCGCCCAGCGGCACTACGAGCGGATCATGGGCTACGTCGAGGACGCCCGCGCCAAGGGCGCCCGCGTGGTCGAGCTGAAGCCCGAGAACGAGGACCTGACCCAGCAGGAGCACCGCAAGATCGCCCCCACGCTGATCCTCGAGCCCACCGACGACATGAAGGTGATGCAGGAGGAGATCTTCGGCCCCGTGCTGCCGGTGAAGAGCTACCGCAGCCTGGACGAGGCGATCGGCTACGTGAACGGCAAGGACCGGCCCCTCGGCCTCTACTACTTCGGCGACGACGCCGCCGAACGGGAGAAGGTGCTGGCCTCGACGACGCCGGGCGGGGTGACCGTCAACGACGTGATCTTCCACGTCGCCCAGGAGGAGCTGCCCTTCGGCGGCATCGGCCCCTCGGGCATGGGCAGCTACCACGGCCTCGACGGCTTCCGCGAGTTCAGCCACCGCAAGGCGATCTTCACCCAGATCAAGAAGGACATCGGCCCGCTGCAGGCCATGCGCCCGCCTTACGGCCCGGCGATCCGCAAGTACCTCGACGGCCAGATGAAGGCCTGACCCTTCCGGAAAAGCAAAAGGGCGCGCCTTCCGGCGCGCCCTTTCTGATTCCGCGATGTGCGGCGCTGCTAGTTGCCGGACTTCACGCTCTCGCGCGCCTGGGCCAGCAGCTCGGCCATCTTCATGCGGACCTCGCCCTCGGTGATCGAGACGCCCGCGCCCTTCAGGTCCTCGAAGACCTTGCGCAGCACGTCCTCGTCGCCGGGCAGCTCGAAGTCCGACTTCACCACCGCCTTGGCGTATTCCTCGACGTTCGACAGGCCCATGAGCCCGGCCGCCCATTGCCCCAGCGCCTTGTTGCGACGCGCGTGGGCTTTGAACTCCTGCTCCTGGTCGAGGGCGAACTTCTTCTCGAAGCCCTGCTCGCGTTCGTCGAAGGTGGTCATCACGTCCTAGGGGTCAGCATCACGAAGCGGGCGTTCCCATATCGCTTGCGGGCCGGCGCCGCAATCGAAACAGGCGCCCTCACCAGCCTGTTTGCGCCCCGATGCGGCATCCGCTAATTTTGGCGGGCCTGAATAGGGCGAGAACCCCGAGTCGGACCCCGCGCGCGAGGAATCAGCCGCGCGCGTTTTTCGTTTCACCGACCGGCGCCAACCCTCGCCATGGAGAAGGCTGTTAGATGACCCGCCGTAAGAAGATCTACGAGGGCAAGGCCAAGATCCTCTACGAAGGTCCGGAGCCCGGCACGCTCATTCAGTACTTCAAGGACGACACCACCGCATTCGACGCGACGAAGAAGGCCGTGCTCGAGGGCAAGGGCGTTATCAACAATCGCATCAGCGAATACATCATGACGAAGCTGAACTCGATCGGGGTTCAGAACCACTTCATCAAGCGCCTGAACCTGCGCGAGCAGCTGATCCGGGAAGTCGAGATCATCCCGCTGGAGGTGGTGTGCCGCAACGTGGCCGCCGGCTCGCTGTCCAAGCGCTTCGGCCTGCCCGAGGGCCAGGCCCTTCCCCGCTCGATCATCGAGTTCTACCTGAAGGACGACAAGCTCCACGACCCGATGGTCGCCGAGGAGCACATCACCGCCTTCAACTGGGCCTCGACCCAGGAGATCGACGACATGATGGCGCTCACCCTGCGGGTGAACGACTTCCTCACTGGCCTGTTCTCGGGCGTCGGGATCACCCTGGTGGACTTCAAGATCGAGTTCGGCCGCATCTGGGAGAACGACTTCTCGCGGATCATCCTGGCCGACGAGATCAGCCCCGACAGCTGCCGGCTGTGGGACTCCCAGACCAACGAGAAGCTCGACAAGGACCGTTTCCGCCGCGACCTGGGCAATGTCATCGAGAGCTACACCGAGGTTGCCAGGCGGCTCGGCATCATGAAGGAGATGCCCACCGTGATTCAGGGGGGACTCCACTAGTGAAGGCGAAGGTCCACGTTTTCCTGAAGCCCGGCGTCCTCGACGTGCAGGGCAAGGCGGTCGAGCAGGCGCTGCATGGCCTGGGCTGGGGCGGCGTCGAGCACGTCCGAGTCGGCAAGACCATCGAGTTCGACCTGCCCGGCGCCGACCGCGCCGCCGCCGAGGCCGAGGTCAAGGCCATGTGCGAGAAGCTCCTCGCCAACACGGTGATCGAGAGCTACCGGGTGGAGGTGGCGTGAAGCCCCGCGCGGCCGCCCTGATCGCGGCCGCCCCCATCGCGCTCGCCTTCGCGCTCTCCGCCTGCGAGCGCGCCAAGCCGCTGGGCCCCGACCCGGCCGCGCCGAACACCGCCACCGCGTCGCAGGCCCCGGCCACGCCCGCGCGGCCGCCCGCCTGGATCGAATGGCGGGCCGACAAGGACGGCGGCCCACGCTCCTACCAGGCCGGACCGTTCACGGTGACGCTCACCAAGCAGGCATCCGAGGCCGGCCTTCGGCCCCACCTCGCCATTTCCGACGGCAAGGGCGCGCCCCTGAACCTGCCGGGCACGGGCGGCTCGATGACCACGGCGCAGGCCGAGTTCACGGCGGCGGCGCTGGATCGCCAGTCCGAGGGACAGCAGCTCCTGGTGCGAACCTACACCTACGGGGCCCACTGCTGCTTCGCCTACCAGCTGGTCGAGCGCCAGGAGACCTCGCGAGGCGCGCAGTGGATCGTCCACGATCTCGGGCAGTTCGACGGCGCGGGCATGCCGACGCCGAAAGACGTCGACGGCGACGGCCGGCTCGAGCTGCTCGGCGGCGACCAGCGGTTTCTCTACGCCTTCGCCGCCTACGCCTTCAGCGCCGTCCCGCCCCAGGTCTGGGAGCTGGTCGGCGGCAAGCTCGTCGACGTCTCGGCGGCGCCGCGTTATCGCCCCGCCTTCGAGGCCGATGCGCCCAGCGCCGGCGCCCTCTGCGCCGAGCGCCGGGAGCCGGGCTCCTGCCTGGCCTATGCCGCGACGATGGCCCGGCTCGGCCGCCTTTCCGAAGCCTGGCCGCTGATCGACGCCGCCGATCCGGGCGCCAAGGACCCGTCCGCCGCGATGGAATGCTGGGGCGGGCGCACGCTCTGCCTCGACGACCGGGAGATCCCCGTGGCCTCGTTCCGCGACAAGGTCGAACGCTTCCTGGAACACCTGGACTACCTGCCGGCGCAGGAGGCCGTCCGATGATCCGCGCCGGCGCGGCGCTGCTCGTGCTCGCGCTCGTCGGCTGCGCCCCGGGCGAAGACGAGGCCCCGCCGGCCTACATCGCCCTCGACTGCGGCCAGCCGTTCGAGACCCTGAAGGCCCGGGTCACCGCCCAGCCGCTCACCGCCGCACCCAAGGACCCCGCCGAACCCTACCGGTTCTACTCCAGCCCCGACGGCCGCACGTCGTACCTTGTCACCGAGCCGGGCGCGCCCGGCCACCCGGCGATCATGATGCAGGAGGCCAAGGGGGGCGATGTGATCACCACCGGCTGTCCCTACGGCGACAAGGCCGGCTACGACGAGCTCCACGCCTATCTCGACGGCCTCAAGACCTG
>Ga0268287_100386_pt1 | contig 10216 bp, 13 predicted proteins | sample MetcocultureR3M_FD_191348 | JGI IMG/M metagenome (GOLD analysis project Ga0268287, IMG submission 191348) | Soil microbial communities from Anza Borrego Desert, Southern California, United States - Methanotrophic co-culture R3-M | ecosystem: Environmental > Terrestrial > Soil > Desert | place... | reverse complement strand
ACGAAACGATCACCTCCTCAACGAGTGCGCACCCAACCAAACGCGGTATTTGTCATTCCCTCACCCTTGGAGGCGCGTAGTTATGTCAATGGAAAGGCCAGTCCGAAAAATCGGCTTTGTAATGTTTTCCGATATGACCCAACTCGATCTTACCGGACCTTGGGAAGTTTTGACGCGATTGCCAGATGCACGTTGCCATCTGCTTGCTGGGGATCGTGATCCTGTCCGAAGCGCAAGCGGTCTGAGTATCGTCCCCACCATGCAGTTCGAAGAGTGCGGGCAACTCGATGTAGTTGTCGTTCCGGGCGGACCAGGTCATCTGAAAGCTATGCACGATGACGACATTCTTTCCTTCTTGCGAAGCCAGGAACCCGGCTGCCAATACCTGATGGCGGCGTGCACGGGTACGCTGATCCTTGCCGCCGCCGGGCTACTTCGGCGATACAAATGCACCACCCACTGGACGGCGATGCACCGGCTGCCTGCCTATGGCGCAACTCCCATAAATCAGCGCGTCGTGTTTGACGGAAAGAGGGCCACAGGCGGTGGAGTGACTGCAGGGATCGATCTTGGTTTGGCCATGGTTTCCAGCTTGGCCGGTGAGGACGTCGCCAGGAAGATCAGTCTAATGATGGAATATGCGCCCGAGCCACCATTTCCTGGATCGCCAAACACCTCAGATGTATCGACTGTCAGAGCCCTTCAAGCGCCGCCCGCAGTTGCTCAACAAATCAAAGACATTGATGCAGCTGCGCTGGCCAAGCTTTGAGACCGAATTCATGAGTGGCGGCGTGATTGGGTTTGTTCGCGACGAGGGCGGCGATGGGAAATGATATGTACAGAGAACTTGGTCCCACCATACTGGCCAGCCCTTTGCTTCGGCCAATCATCGACGCTTGGGATAAACTATCACTGCCGGATTGCTGGATGGTGGCAGGCGCTATTGCTCAAACTGTTTGGAATGAAACATTCGGTCTACCATCTGCCCACGGCATTTCCGATCTCGATATCGTCTACTTCGACGGCGACGATTTGTCTGAGCGCGGAGAGGCGCAACATGCTGCTCGAATTCGAGCCACCTTCGCGCATCTGCCCGTTTGGATCGACGTGAAGAACCAAGCGCGGGTGCATACGTGGTACCAGGACAAGTTCGGCTATCCCGTCTTACCATATACCTCTACGGCGGACGCCATCACCAGTTTTCCGACAACCGCGACTGCTATCGGGCTGCAACCGACCAACGGTTCCCTTGTTTTCGACGCACCGTTTGGAATCGACGATCTCATGGCCGGTGTAGTTCGGCCAAACAGGAAGCAAATCACTCGCGCAATATATGAGGCCAAAGTCCACCGGTGGCTCGCCCATTGGCCTCTTCTCGCTGTTCTCCCCTGGGATGAGCCGTAGCTTTTTCAACAATTATCCAACTGCAACGTGACCGATTTTCGGCAGGAAGCGGTCTACATCCTTGTCTAATCCGAGCGTCGATTATCGAAATACCGCGAAGAACGTATGTACTGTTTCGGGATAAAGAGCAGAAAGGGAGGAGCCCAGAAGGAAAGCCGAAAAGATCGCGATAAGGCCGATGGTGCCGACCTTGCTGCCCATGTCGAAGGTCCCGTACAGGTAGTTGCGCAGCACCAATCCACCCACGCCAATCAGCATCGTGAAGATGAGCAAAGCGATCTTCTGACCCTCGATCATTGTGCTGTCCTATTCATTCACGCCGCCGACCTCCCGGGGCAGATTATGTTGGAAGCGCTTCCAGGCCATTCGGTAGTGAAATCCAGATGACAGTTTGCGCTTCTGGGGAATGGCGCGACAGGTGGCCCTTACCGTGGGTGTCCTCCACCAACACGAAGCTACCTGCCCGAACGTGGCGCACCTCTCCGTCGCTTGTTTCGTATTCTACCGAACCATCCAACCTGACCGTAAGCACCGGCTCCGGGACCGTATGCCAGGCAACCTCGCGCATCCCAGCCGGGATGTGGGTGATGCGGACGCGGGACGCCGGATAGCTGGCAGTAACGTCAAACGGCACGGCATCAGGATGCACCGACCTCTTCGTTGTCGGCAGTTCGATTTCATCAAAATGCGACTGACCATCGGGCGTGGCATAGATGCGCAGGCATTTCATAGCCGCTAACTCCTTGTTGTCACCATGCTGACACGAGGCATGCTGATGAACATCCGATCAGAGGGGAAGGTCGCCAATCTCGGCCGATCCATCCGCTCACCGCAATTCCGCGTCAGGGCTGTCGAGTCCTATCGCTGTTGATCTTCCGGTACGACTGGAAGTCGTATGACGTTCGGCCGAAGTTTTCTCTGAGCCTGCTCATAGGTCATCACGGATGAATGGCCCGGGTTACCGCCTGGCCGGGGAACCCCATCTGCAAGAACGAAGCCGACCGAGTGGGCTCCGGCCAAGCCTGCCGGAAAGCGGGCTATGGGACGTTGAACAAGATATCCGAGCCTTGGATCGTGAACCAAAGAGCCATTCTCAAGGAGTTGAGCGAGCCCAGCTTCTCGCGGGAGCACTTCGTATTTTTCAACCCCGCGAGCGGCGACAACCTCGGAAACGTTTATTTTGACGATGCCGCCTGGACTAAAACTCCTCATCGCCTCCGTCGCCACGTTGTTCGCGCTTTGCAGCGGTCCCCACGAAAATTCCGGAGAAGGCCGCTTTTTATCATCTCGCCAGCTATCCGGTGAAGCCGCCTGCGATGGAAGTGAAATGGTGGAAAGGGAGTACGCTGAGTAGACCCCATCCAAAGCCTTTCCCAGTGCCATGCCCAAGCTTTGGAGAATAGCCCGCCCCGCTGCCTCGGCATCGGGCAGTCGTGACACGCAGCGCCCTTTTGTCTGCACGACGCGTTCTTTTTGCAGACCGGTGACACCCCCCGACCCGGATTCCGATATGCCAACGAAGCGTACAACCCTATCGACCTGGCCTGTAACCCGCCAGATCATTGGGACGTAAGAGGTCGCCATGACATACAGTGGTTCATCACCCGGCTCGATCCTGATTTCCACAGTATTGGTCACGGCATCCTGTCCGGCAACCGTCACGTCCGAAAGCGCGCTACCTTCATACCCGCTGATGAAGAAAACCTTCTGATTTTGCTCCGGCCTGGGGAGGCCGCACATCGCGAGCTGGAATTGTTGACCTGATGCCCGCTCGCCCTGCGCCTGATCGCGTTTCAGGGCAGTCATTTCTGCGGATGACAGAACCCCGTTGCCGTCAATGTCGTAATGGGTGAACGCCTGTCTACCCGCCTGCTCTAATTCCAAGGCCGTTAGCGCGCCGTCTTTTGCGGATTCAAGGTCCATCAGGCTTTTCAACGGCAACGTTTGTCGGAGAATTTCAAAGCCCCGAAATCCGTTATTCGAGGACGAATAGACCTCTTTGGCAGTAACGACCCCATCATTATCGGCATCCCAGTCCGCGAAGTTTGCGGCTGGAAATTCGTTATTCTCGTGTGCCGCCTGCCATTCGTGCGAAGTCACGACCATGTCGCCGTCGAGGTCTGCTGCGACGAGTATCTGAATCTGATTCGCGCGCTGCTTCGCCTCCATCAGCCTTAGCCTTTTCGACACGTCGTCGTTCGTCAGTACCTGGTCATCGCCCGCCGCCATTCTGAACGGCAGCATCAGTTGAGAGAGGTATGCTTCGAGGAACTTTGGCATGTTCTGCAGGAGAACATAGGGGCGTTCCTGGTTGTTATACTGCGCCCCAGCAGGTGGCACAGCCGCACAAATGACTACCGCGCTCGCAAGCAGAAACCTAATCAGCCTTCTCATACACAATACTCCGGAAACGACCGTGGATTGCATACATGCACACCGTAAAATGATTCCACGAACGATAATTAAAGTTTGATTGGCCAGGGCTTTGTTCAACTATGATGGTCTCCACCATCTTTCACCAACTGTTGGAGTGACGGGTTACGGCAGACCTGTGGTGGCTTAAGTTCGCCAATCCCAATCACGGAACATTGCAATCAGGGCTTATAGACCTATCAATCTCTCCGCAGCATCCTGCTGTTGATCAAGGTCTCCTCGTGCAATCCAAAATGCCAAACCTATCACCCACAGTTATCGTCGTTGTCGCTCTATCTCTTACACAACTCCTCGGCTGGGGCGCGACATTCTGGCTGCCTGCGGTGACGGGTACCCTCATGGCAGTCGATCTGTCCCTGCCGCTCCCCGTCATCATGGCCGGGCCAACAGCCATGCTGTTGGTGATGGCAATGGTATCGTGGCCGCTTGGCACTGTCTTTGAGCGTTATGGTGCCCGGCCAATAATGATGGTTGGATCGCCTCTTGGTGCGGCGGGACTTCTGACCATGGGTTTGGCGACAGGTCCGGTCTCCTACTTCCTCTCATGGATCATTATAGGATGCGCTGGGGCCTGCATGTTGACTACGCCCGCTCAGATCGCAGTGACAGAGGTCGCTGGCGAAAAATCCCGACAGGCTCTGGGCATACTGATCCTGGCTGGCGGTCTCACGTCAACGATCATGTGGCCAATAACGGGTATCCTGCAAGCTCAATGGGGATGGCGTACGACAACGATAGTCTATGCTGCTCTTTTACTCGTAGTCTGCACGCCCTTACATTGGGGCACCTTGGCTCGTCGACCTCGGAGGACAGCAAATGAGACGACACCATCAGAACCGCCTTCCATTGATCTGACACGCTTCGCGTTGCTTGCCACCAGCTTTGCCGCCAATGGCTTCTTCACGTGGGGGTTCGCGCTTACCATCATTTTTCTGTTTGAGGCTAAAGGTCTTGATCACGCTGCCGCACTTGCAGCGGCAGCTTTCATCGGTATCGCCCAATGGGCGGGACGAATGGTGGACGTCTTGCCGGGAAACCGTTTGTCAGGCCTCGCAATAGGACTTGCAGGTTCCGCCCTGTTCCCCTTGAGTTTTGTTGTTCTACTGCTAAGCAACGGCTTCGCGGGCGCGATCATGTTCGCCACACTCTATGGTATTGCCAGTGGCGTGACCGCTGTTTCTCGCGCGACACTACCGCTGCAACTTTTCCCCTCCGGCGCTTATGCACGGGCATCTGCGCGAATGGCAGTTCCCTTGAATTTTGCTTTTGCCACGGCTCCGCCGGTGTTCACCGCAATCATGACATCGGCCACTCCCCAAGCTGCTCTCTGGTTGGCCTTCGTGGTCTCAATTTTTGCGTTTCTTATGCTGCTAAGATTGTCGTTGATACAGAGCAGAAGCGCTTAAAGAGCCCTCCTCGTTTCATCAAGATCGGCAGCAGACGACACACCTCGGACCGCAAGGTGAAGCGCGACCTGCTTGGCCCAAATCCGGAGGCCATTTCGATAAACATGATTGACAGGATCATGAATTATTCTAGGTTGTATTCATTCGCAATGGAACGAGGCGACCGATGGATACTGTGCTTACCCCTATCATTATCGATAACGATATTACCTACAGATACTACACTAATTTCGACAGTTTCGCCCTCTCAAACTATGGAGATCAATGGTTTCAAGATCAAGAAGTGATCAATTTGGCTGTTGCAGAGTATCAGGAATATTGGACAAACAGGTCAATACAGCTTTTCAATACCTACGATGGCTATGATATGTTGGGAGCAACCCTCGACAAATTGGCAACAACTAATCCAGAACAGTTTCATACGGCAATGCTGGGATATGCATACTACGAGGAGATACTGCAACCTGGGGATGGAGTTGGCGACGTACAGGCAGCTGTGGATAATCACGGTAATGAGCTGCCCGAAAACTACGAAGCCTATGACAACACATTCGAGGGTAACTTTGCTACCCCGTTCGCCGCGATGAGCCATTACTTATTCGGGGAAGGCGAAGACATGAATGTTTCTATTCGGAACTTGGGTTTGGAGGTCTCCCCAAACGACGTCATAGTGAATGGCGTCAACGCGCTGGATTCCTTCATCTATAATGACAATCTCGTCGGAACTGCAGAGGTCAACGTCGCAAAATTCGCCTACAATACCGCCGATGATAGCGTTATCACCGGGGCATACATCGGCAATATGTCTCTTAAGCTCGAAGGGGACTTCACACGTTTTGCTGACGGAAGTTGGGAATTCAACGGCGAATTGCGCGGCTACAGCGATTTATACGATTTCAACCCAAGCACCCATCGGAGCTGGGCACAGGAAACCTTTACGAACATTGTGAATACGCTACCTGGGACAGCGTATGACATCAACATACAAGGCTCACTCCCTGTGCATTGGGACAGCAGCATGGATTTTCTAAACTGATGAGAGTTCTGAAGCACAATTTGGCTGTGGCCGTCGTTATGGCAACATCGGTTCATGTCGATGTTGCTGTAGCGGCCTCGCAATGCCGCAATCTCCCGACGGCCGAACTTGAGCGGCATATCCAGGAATATGTGGTAAGGCCTTCTATCGCTCGGAAATATCAAGCAGACAATCTAGAGATTGTTACCAAAGAGGCAGATTACAATCCCGCAGCGGGAATATGGATGGTGCCCTTCTACATGCTCCAACAAGGCAAACGAACGCAGAGATTTTTCGCCTTGGTGGAGTGCGATGGCCGCGTAGAGCTTTCCCGAGATCAAACGTTCAAGCCGTAGGTATTCGTCACAGGGTTTAGAAGCCGACAGCAGTGCGCTGGAGCCTACATGGCTAGTGCGTCATTCCCTCAACATGCGACCGCGCCCCAGGTGCGTTTGATATCCCCAGCGTTTGGCCATCACCCCTTAGCCGGTTCCCAAAGCTCCACCGGAGTGCCTTCGGGGTCGCAAATGCGAGCAATGCGACCAACCTCCAAATCCCACTCGGCGCACGTCTCCACAGCGATCCCGCTTGGTTTCAGATTTGCTATGAAGCCATCGAGATCATCGTAAGCGTCCGGTTCGACGGATGTCGTCACTTCAGCCTTAAGAGTCCCGCCTCGGTCGGCCGGAACCCGCAACTCCGGTAGAACGAAGTAAGATGGGGTTCGAAGTCGACATGCAACCACGTCGCTCCGCGCTCTCGGGCTACATTTGTGGCCTCCGTCACCATGCGAGTAGCGATACCCCTTCTTCGCATCCCTGTAGCGACACAGGTGTCGAGGATAAAGGCGTGGATACCTCCGTCCCATGCCACGTTCACGAAGCCGACGAGCCGACCATCTTCATAAGCCCCTATATGCGTGAGGCTGCGCGACAGGATGCTAGAGAAGTCTTTTGGCTCACGGCTGCCCCATGCTTCTAACCAAAGCCTATTGAGGTCGTCTCGGGATGGAAACGGATCAATTCGAAGCACCAGCATGCCGCTATCCACTTACTTGTCCAAGAGATTGAGCCCGAGACGCGTCACCAGTTTCGCAATAGCGGGATCAGTGAATTCAGAAACAGGATCATGGGTCTTGTCGGGCCTGCGATGGTACTCCTCCGGGTGTCGAACGCGATGTAGCTTTCGTAGAAGGGCTCAGGAACTCGGTTAGGGCTTGGCTCGAAGCCCTCCAGCACACCGACCATTCATCAGGCCGTCACAGAAGGTGTAACCCAGCTCAGCAGCGGCATTTTAGAAATCTTTTATCCAGCGCACTCGTCGATTGGACGACATCATTATTGGAAAGGCATTCCGGGGCCATCTTCATCGCGCTCGCCTCCGTTCATCTGCTCCCAAAGCCCTCGCCCTCACCCATCGTGCTTGTTAGATCGCAAGGCATTCCTCGCAGATGCCACAGCCATCATCGTCCATGAGGCTCTTCGAACGAGCTTGCCGACAGCAGAGACAGACGATCTGCTCATCGCGTTCCGGTGGCAATATCTCAATGCCCGCGTCATCTATATTATTGGTGAAGTCGTCCATATGCGCCTCGATACCTGAGAGTACGACTAAAGATGGTGAGGCCGTTGAGAGCCGCAAGCAATCCCGACTAGCAGATTAGAAAAAGCTCACATTCCAATCGCGGATGCCTTGCTCGCCGCCAGCCCAATCCGATCCGCCTGTTTCATCTCTGGCGACTCCGGTGGATGAACGCTCACACATGTATATCCAAAGCAGACAGCCAAGATCGGAATTGTTGAGGAGCCTTTATCCTGACCGAGGCTTCAATCGCCGCGCTGGCAACTTGTCGACATATTGGACCTCCCGCTCGGCGGTATATGGCATTTCGATTCCGAAATGCTCTGCGCGTTGGACTGCTTCTCGGCCTGTAATGCCTAATCGAATAGTCACAATACGAAGGCTTAAGGCCCCGGTTGACCAACCTTCCAGGACTGTGCGCTGATAGTCAGGATGATCCGGTTTAAATCGACTATGGTCTCCGCACCGGAAGATGTCGATGGCCTTCAGGATGCATCCAATAGCTTCCTCATCTGACATGTAACCCGCTTCGAAACCTGTCACGGATGGCCAAGACTCCTCGTGCCACCATCTCGCTGATCGCGTCCCCCGTTCGTTGCCGCCCACTTCGAAACGCCAGTAACTACCGCGCGCGCGAAAGTAGAAATAATGTCCGTCTAACCTTCCCTCTGCCTGCACGGGTGTCCAGCCTGAAAGGTGATACAGTTCAAAATCCCTGAGCCATTCCAGCGCCCATCGGGTATCATCTGAGAGATGCAACCGTTGAAGGTCGAAGGGAGCGTCTTCCGGATCGTCAAACTCCAGGCCGAAACCAGCGTTGGCCATGACGCGGAAAAACTCCGACACACTGCGTGCCAGCCTGGGCGGAGCCCAAATGTCGTCCTTACGAATATAACCCGCCTCGTCTGCGAGTCGCTCGACCTCTCGCCTGTCTTCCGCCGACATCTTTTTGAAGGTGACCGCGTATGTGCAGGAGCCATTGCTCCAAAGTGGCTTTAGAACCAGCTTGCTGGACATTTCGATTTTACTCCTTTGGGTACAGTCACATGAGTTCGGTTCAAAGCTCGATCACGAAGCCTGGGCGATATCCATTTTTGCCACGTTCGTGCCGGTAACCGAGCGGGTTGCAGATCACGCGCGTGCGCCCTTCGATGTAGTCTTGGAACTGATGGATGTGGCCGTGAATCCAGACATTCGGTCGGCCGGTTCGGATGACATCAGTGAGGTCGCTGGCAAAGGCAGCGTTAGTGGCGTGACCTTGGAACTGTTCCATCAATGATCGCGGAGACGGCGCATGGTGCGTTAGGACAACGGTCTTGCCGGTCCAGGATTTTGCCATTTCACCAGTGATGAACGCCTTGCTCTCTACATGCCTCGCGATGACCTCGCGGCTTGTGATCAGCCGGGGCATTCCGTCACGAAACGGAGGCGAGCCATAGATTTCGCGAAAATCGAGCATGCTTCTTCGGCAGAAGTACACGGCAGCCTCGGTACGGTCCGCGAGCGGCAACTCATCGTGGATGCCCCACGGAACCTGATAGTCGGTCCAGAGTGTCGCACCGATGATCCTGACGTGATCGATTTCGAGCGTTTCGTTTTCCAGGAGGTGGATGTTGCATTGGTCCGTGTGCTCGCGTGCTGCCGATAGGGCACCGTTGATGTTGTTCCCGTAATAGTCGTGGTTCCCAAGCACCACGACGACCGGCAAATTTTGGGCGATCCGCCGTTTCAGGAATTCAAGGCCGAGGGCAAGAAAGCCAGAGATGTCGCCTGCACAAATGCAGATGTCGGCCCGTGGGATGTCGATTTCTGCTGTGAAATCGGCATGCGTGACATGCATGTCACTGATGATCCATGCTTTCATGGCTGTAACCTCCAAGAATGTGGGGAACAGGGGGCTGGATGCAAACGCATCATTGGCCGTAAATTGCGAGACTTCAGGCCAAGGTCGCTATGCGTGTAGGCGCGCCGAGCTTAGCCGCCATCTTTGCGACCTGATCAGCAGAAACTTTCCCCTTCGCCTCCAGCTCGTCGGCAACAGCCTCAACGAGTTTCAGCTGGCTGCGGATAATCTGCTTCGCCCTCTCAAATTCGGTCCGAAGTACATCGTCCACCCAGATCGCGACGCTGGGGTCGTGAAGACGAAGTGTCTCAAGGTCGCGGTCGCTCTTTGCCAGGCTATGACGAAGGCGATTACCCATGCCCATAGCGCTCTGCAATACCGTCGCGATCCGGGTTGCTTGGGCGAGATCAGAGTTCGGACCCGCGCCAGCTCCGTCACTCACAGCCCCGAGGAGCACCTCCTCGGCAGCAATCCCCGCCAGCAAAACCACAATTCGATCCCTGTAAGTTTGTACGGTGCGATACCCGACATTGG
>Ga0268287_100385_pt1 | contig 10234 bp, 10 predicted proteins | sample MetcocultureR3M_FD_191348 | JGI IMG/M metagenome (GOLD analysis project Ga0268287, IMG submission 191348) | Soil microbial communities from Anza Borrego Desert, Southern California, United States - Methanotrophic co-culture R3-M | ecosystem: Environmental > Terrestrial > Soil > Desert | place... | reverse complement strand
AAAGCCTCGCGCTTCTGCACCAACCGCAAGGTCCTCGCCGACGGCAAGGGCTCGATGGAGATCTTCCTGAACCAGGGCCTGGCCCTGCTGGGCGACCGGCTCGGGCCGATCCTGTGGCAGTTCGCCCCCACCAAGAAGTTCGACTACGACGACTTCGCCGGCTGGCTCGAGCTGCTGCCGAAGAGCCTGGACAACCTCAGGCTCCGCCACGTGGTCGAGGTCCGCAACGCAAGCTTCGCCGACCCGAAGTTCGTCGCCCTCTGCCGCGACCACAACGTGGCGATCTGCAACTCCGAGAACGAGAACTATCCCTTCATCCCTGACGTGACCGCCGACTTCGTCTACCTGCGGCTGCTGTCGGCCTCGGACGACATCCCCACCGGCTATTCGCCCGCCGATCTCGACCTGTGGGCCGGCCGGTTCCGGGCCTACGCCGGGGGCCGCATCCCGGACGACATGCGCCCGATCGACCGCACCGGCCCGCCCGAGGAGCCGCGCGACGTCTACGCCTTCGTCATCCACGAGGGGAAGGTCCGCGCCCCGGCCGCGGCCATGGAGTTCATCCGCCGGGTCGATCCGGAGTTCCGGCCGCAGGACCTGTAACCACCGTCACGCCACGGAACGCTTGCAGGCCCCCGCGTTACCCGCGAGAATGACGCGCGTCATTTTCGTAGAACGAGTCTGCACACCCTCCATGGCCCAGGTCGCCTATCTTCCCGTCGGCAAGCGCGAGCAGACGAAGGTCCAGAACCGCCAGGCGATCCTCGACGCCGCGCGCGAGGTCTTCGGCGAGATGGGCTACGAGGCCGCCACGGTGCGCGACATCATCCGCCGCACCGGCCTGGCCGCCGGCACCTTCTACAACTACTACCGCTCGAAGGAGGAGGTGTTCGCCGCCCTCGCCGACGACGGCGCGCGGCGCTTCGGTCCGATCCTGAAGAAGATCCGCGCCTCCAGCGACGACTTCGAGACCTTCGTGCGCCAGGCGATCGCCGCCTACTTCGGCTTCATGGCCGACGAGCACACCAGCTGGCTGGCCCGCCGTCCGCCCGGCGAGCCGCACCCCCACGTCCACGGCGAGACCCCCGAGATGGCCGCCGTCTTCGCCGAGGTGCGGGACGCCCTGATGGAGGCCATCGCCGCCGGCCGGGGGCCCGTGGCCGACCCCGACTACATGGCGGCCGCCTGCATCGCCGTCGCCCGCGACGTCGGCGACAAGATGATCGAGCGCCGCCCCATCGACACCCAGGCCGCCACCGACTTCGCCGTGGCCATGATCCTCAACGGCCTGCGCGGCCTGCCGGGGGCGAAGTAGGAGATGCCGCCGGCCGGGGCCCAGCGCCTGATCGCCCGCACCCTCCTGTCCCTGCCCGCCCCCGTGCTGCGGCTGATGTCGGGGGGCGGGGTCGTCTACAAGGGCGGGCGCACCCTCGACCCGCGGCTCCAGTTCCTGGCGGCGCAGGCGCGCGGCGCCCCGCCGATGGAGAGCCTCTCGCCCGAGGAGGCCCGCCGGGGCGAGACCCAGGCCATCGCCGCGGTGGCCGGCTCGCCCGAGCCCGGCGTGACCTGGGAGGACCTCGCCGTCCCCGGCGCCGCCGGAGAGATCCCCGCCCGCGCCTACCGGCCGCAGGGGCAGGACCCCGAGGCTCCGCTGATGGTCTGGGCCCACATGGGCGGCGGCGTGATCGGGACGATCGAGACCACCCACGCCTTCTGCACCCTGCTGGCGAAGATCGCCCGCGGGCCGGTCCTGGCGGTGGACTATCGTCTCGCGCCCGAGCACCGCTTTCCCGCCGGCCTCGACGACGTGCTGGCCGCCTACCGCTGGGGCCGCGACAACGCCGGCCGCTTCGGCGCCCCCGCGGGCAAGGCGGCCTTGGGCGGCGATTCCATGGGCGGCAACTTCACCGCCGCCGCCTGCCAGATGCTGAAGCGGGCGGGCGAGGATCAGCCGGTGCTGCAGCTCCTCGTCTATCCCTGCACGGACGTGGCGTCGCAGACAGCCTCCATGACCACCTACGCCGACGCCTTCCCGCTCTCGCGGCCGATGATGGACTGGTTCATGCGCCACTACCTCGGCCCGGGCGACGATCCGGCCGACCCGCGCCTGTCGCCGCTGAAGGAGAAGAGCCTCAAGGGCCTGGCGCCGGCCGTCGTGGTCACCGCCGGCTTCGACCCGCTGGTGGACCAGGGCGAGGCCTACGCCAAGCGGCTGCGCGATGCGGGCGTCCCCACCGCCTACCGCTGCTACGACAGCCTGGCCCACGCCTTCACCGCCTTCACCGGCGCCGTGCCGGCCGCCGACGTCGCCTGCCGCGAGATCGCCGGCCTGGTGCGCGAGGCCTACGAAGGCCGCCTCGCCTGATGCGGGCCCTCGTCGTCGAGCGGCTCGCGCCGGACTACCAGGGCTGCGTCGTCAAGGAGGTCCCGGTCCCCGAGCCCGGTCCCGGCGAGGTGCGCGTGCGCGTGCGGGCCGCGGCGGTGAACTTCCCCGACCTGATGCAGACCCGGGGCGAACACCAGCACAAGCCGGCCCTGCCCTTCACCCCCGGCCTCGAGCTGGCCGGCGAGGTCGACGCCCTGGGCGAGGGCGTGACGGGCTTTGCGCTCGGCGATCCGGTGGCCGGCGGGGCGCGCAACGCCTGCGCCGAGTACGCCCTCGTCCACGCCTCGCAGCTGCGGCCCAAGCCCGGCCATCTCTCCTTCGCCCAGGCGGCGGGCTATCCGGTCGCCTACCTCACCGCCTATGTGGCCCTGGTGCGCGCGGCCAACGTCCAGCCGGGCGAATGGGTGCTGGTCCACGGCGCGGCGGGGGGCGTCGGCCTGGCCGCCGTCGACCTGGCCAAGGTGCTAGGCGCCCGCGTGATCGCCGCCTCGGCCTCGGACGAGAAGCTGAAGGTGATCGCCGACGAGTACGCCCCCGACGCCGTGGTCAACGTCACGGGCGGCTTCCGCGAGCGGGTGAAGGAGATCACCGCGGGGCGCGGCGCCGACGTGATCTACGATCCGGTAGGCGGCGACGTGTTCGACGAGAGCACCCGCTGCATCGCCTTCGGCGGCCGGCTGCTCGTCATCGGCTTCACCTCGGGCCGCCTGCCGACGCTGCCGGCCAACATCGCGTTGATCAAGGGCTTCTCGGTCCACGGCGTCCGGGCCGGCGAGTACGGCCGCCAGTTCCCCGACAAGGGCCGCGAGAACATCGAGGCCATCTGGCGGCTCGCCGCCGAGGGGAGGGTGCGGCCCCGGGTGCACCACGAATATCCGCTGGACGACTGGCGCGCCGCGTTCGAGACGCTGGCGAACCGCACCGTCGTCGGCAAGACGATCATCCGCCCAGACCTCTAGTTTCCGGACCTCCAGACCATGACCATCGGCAGCGAAGACGACCTCGAGAAGCTGAAGGCGGCCGGCCGCCTCGTGGCGCGCACGCTGAAGGCCATGGGCGAGGCGCTGGAGCCCGGGATCACCACCCGCGAGCTGGACCGCCTGGGCCGCAAGATGCTGGAGGACGCCGGCGCCCGCTCGGCGCCCGAGCTGACCTACGCCTTCCCTGGCGCCACCTGCATCTCGATCGGCCCCGACGTGGCCCACGGCGTCCCGGACGACCGCAAGGTCGAGGCGGGCGACCTGATCAACATCGACGTCTCGGCCGAGCTGGACGGCTTCTTCGCCGACACCGGGGCCAGCTTCGCCGTGCCGCCGACGGCGCCGAAGGTGGAGCGCCTGTGCCGCGACGGGCGCCGCGCCATGTGGGCCGGCATCCGCGCCGTCCGCCCCGGCGGGCCGCTGAACGCCATCGGCAAGTCGATCGAGGCCTTCGCCGACCGCAACGGCTACAGCCTCGTGCGCAACCTCGCGAGCCACGGCGTGGGCAGGAGCCTGCACGAGGAGCCGACCGAGATCGCCACCTGGTGGGAGCCGTCCGACCGCCGGACGATCACCGAGGGCCTGGTCTTCACCATCGAGCCCTTCCTGTCCCTCGGGGCGGACTGGGTCGAAGAGGCCGGCGACGGCTGGACCCTGCGCCCGCCCGGCGGCCAGCCGACGGTCCAGTACGAGCACACCCTGGTCGCCACCCGCCGCGGTCCGGTGGTGGTCACGCTCGCTGAGTGACTTGGCCGACCGACTTCGCCCATTGACTTAGCCGGTCGATTTGGCCGATTGAGCCGAGCGATCGAACAGGGCGCGGTTGACAGGCCCTCCCCGTTCCACTATCCACCGCGCCTCGATTTTCGACCCGGAGCTAACCAGTGAAGCGGACCTTTCAGCCCTCGCGTCTCGTGCGCAAGCGCCGTCACGGCTTCCGTCTTCGCATGTCCACGAAGAACGGTCAGAAGATCCTCGCGCGCCGCCGCGCCAAGGGCCGCAAGCGCCTGAGCGCCTAAGCGCGACACGGCCACGTTACGGCCGGGCCCGTCCCGGCCGTCCCTGCACACCGAATTCGCCAGTGACCCGCAGCGGCTGCGCCTCGCGCAATTCCGCTGCATTCGCGCGTCCGGATGGCCGGGACAAGCCCGGCCACGACGCTTAAGGATGGGCGCCGCGATGCCCGACCTGCCCATCGAACGCCTGAAGAAGCGCGCCGACTTCCTGGCCTGCGCCAAGGCGCCGTCCTGCGCCAAGGGGGCGGTGGTGGTCCAGGCTCGGCCCCGCGGCGATGGCGCGCCCCTCGTCCGGGCCGGATTCACCGCCACCAAGCGCATCGGCGGCGCCGTCCAGCGCAACCGCGCCAAGCGCCGGATGCGCGAGGCCGCGCGCCTGCTGCTACCCGAACACGCCCGTCCCGGCGTCGACTATGTCTTCATCGCCCGCGGCGGTGTGACCACCCGGCCCTGGGCCCGTTTGCTTGACGATGTGAAAAGCGCGCTGATAAGGCTCGCCGCCGACCGTGAGGCCCCCGAAGGCTAGGGCCCGCCCCCTCTACGGATACCGTCCCCCGAATGCGTGACGACAACACCCGCAACACGATCATCTTCTTCGTGTGCGCGGCCCTCCTGCTGGTTCTGTACCAGGTCTTCGTGATCGGGCCGGCCGACAAGCGCCGCCAGGCCGAGCTCGCGCGCCAGGCGCCGCCGGCCGCCGCCGCCCAGGCCGGACAGGCGGGCGCGCCCGCCGCGCCCCAGGTCCCGCAGGCCATGACCCGCCAGGCCGCCGTCGCCGCGACGCCGCGGGTGAAGATCGACACCCCGATGCTGACCGGCTCGCTGTCGCTGCGCGGCGCCCGCATCGACGACCTCTATCTCGACCGTTTCCGCCAGACGGTGGAGAAGGACTCCCCGCCGGTGGAGCTGCTGCGCCCCGAGGGCGCCCAGTATCCCTGGTTCGCCGAGGTCGGCTGGGTCGGCGCGAACGTCCCGGGCCTGCCCGACTCGGGCGCCGTCTGGACCCTGGCCCAGGGCTCCACCCTGGCTCCCGGCCAGCCCGTGGTCCTCACCTACGCCAACGGCCAGGGCCTGACCTTCACCCGTCGCATCGAGGTCGACGACCGCTACCTGTTCACGATCACCGACACCGTCGCCAACACGACGGGCCAGCCGGTCACCATCGCCCCCTACGGCACCGTCCAGCGCCAGGGCGTCCCCGCCGACCTCGGCAAGAACCAGATCGTCCACGAGGGCGCCATCGGCTGGCTCGACGGCAAGCTGCGGCAGGTGAAGTACGGCAAGTGGCGCAAGGAAGGCGGCGGCCCGGCCTACAATTCGACCGGCGGCTGGCTCGGCATCACCGACAAGTACTGGCTCGCCGCCCTGATCCCCGGCCAGCAGGAGGCCGTCACCGGCCAGTTCCGCCGCACCCAGGCGCCGGGCGTCGACGTGCTGGACGCCAACTTCGTCGGCGCGCCGGTCACCATCCCCGCCGGCCGCCAGGTCTCGGAGACCACTCGCTTCTTCGCCGGCGCCAAGCAGGTGCCGATCCTGCGCGACTACGAGCAGTCGCTGGGCGTCGCCCACTTCGACAACGCCGTGGACTGGGGCAACTTCTGGTTCCTGACCCGGCCGATCTTCCAGTTCCTGGAGTTCATCCACCGCTACATCGGCACCTTCGGCCTCGCCATCCTGGCGCTGACCGTCGTCGTGCGGCTGATCTTCTTCCCGCTCGCCAACAAGCAGTACGAGTCGATCACCAAGATGAAGAAGGTGCAGCCCCAGATGGAGGAGCTGCGCAAGAAATATAAGGACGATCCGGCCAAGCAGCAGCAGGAGCTGCTCGCCCTCTACCAGCGTGAGAAGGTCAACCCGCTGGCCGGCTGCCTGCCGCTGCTGCTGCAGATCCCGGTCTTCTACGCCCTCTACAAGGTGCTGACCGTCACCATCGAGATGCGGCACGCCCCCTTCATGGGCTGGATCCAGGACCTGTCGGCGCGCGATCCGACGACCATCTGGAACCTGTTCGGTCTGATCCCGTGGGATCCGGCCTCGGCCCCGCTGATCGGCGCGTTCCTGAACGGGCCGCTGCACCTGGGCGTGCTGCCGATCCTCTACGGCTTCACCATGTGGCTGACGATGGCCATGAGCCCGCCCGCCGGCGATCCGATCCAGCAGAAGATCTTCCAGCTCATGCCGATCATCTTCACCTTCATCATGGCGCCCTTCGCCGTGGGCCTGCTGATCTACTGGACCTGGTCCAACGTGCTGACCCTGCTGCAGCAGTACGTGATCATGCGCCGCTTCAAGGTGGACAACCCGATCGACCAGATCATCCGGAAGCTCACCGGCAAGCCGAAGCCGGCGGGTTGAGCATGACGGACGCGGTCTTCGACGCCGAAGAGCTGGAGGCCGCGCGCGTCCTGTTCGCGCACCCGGTGCGCTTCCTGATGGGGGCGGTCGCGATCTCGGGCCTGCCCGACCCCGACCTGCCCGAGGTGGCCTTCGCCGGCCGCTCGAACGTCGGCAAGAGCTCGCTGATCAACGCCGTCACCGGCCGCAAGGACCTGGCGCGCGCCTCCAACGAGCCGGGCCGCACCCGCGAGGTGAACTTCTTCGTCGCCGACGAGAAGCTGCGGCTGGTCGACCTGCCGGGCTACGGCTGGGCCCGGGCCTCCAAGTCGGTGGCCAGGAAGTTCCAGAACCTCGGCCGCGACTACCTGCGCGGCCGGCCGAACCTGAAGCGCGTCTACCTGCTGATCGACGCCCGCCACGGCCTGAAGGACGTCGACAAGGAGGCCCTGGACGCCCTCGACGTGGCCGCCGTCTCGTACCAGATCGTGCTGACCAAGGCCGACAAGCTGCGGGCCGCCGACGTGGAGAAGGTGGTCGCCGAGACGCTGCAGAAGGTCTCCAAGCGCCCCGCCGCCTTCCCGCGGGTGCTGGCCACCTCGTCCGAGAAGGGGACGGGCATTCCCGAACTGCGCGCCGAGATCCTCGCGGCCTGTTTCGCGTAACGGCCCTCTTCCCCGACGCGGCGTCAGCCCGCTAACTCGGAACGGAAACGCCCGGAGACCGCGATGCTGCAGACCGACACCCGCACCGTCTACGACGAGGACCTGAACGTCTTCCGCGACCAGGTCCGGAAATTCTTCGAGCGGGCGCTCACGCCCAACCTCGACCGGTGGGAGGAGGAAGGCCTCGTCGACCGCGCCTTCTGGCTGGCCTGCGGCGAGGCGGGCCTGCTGTGCCCCACCGTGCCTCCCGAGTACGGCGGCCTCGGCCTCGACTTCCGCTACAACGCCGTGATCGACGAGGAGCTGTCCTACGCGGGCTCGTCGGCCGGCATCACCCTGCAGTCGGACATCGTCGCCGACTACCTCGTCAACTACGGCTCGGAAGAGCAGAAGCGGCAGTGGCTGCCCAAGATGGTCTCGGGCGAGGCGATCACCGCCATCGCCATGACCGAGCCCGGCACCGGCTCCGACCTGCAGGGCGTGCGCACCACGGCCAGGAAGGACGGCGACCACTATGTGGTGAACGGGTCCAAGACCTACATCACCAACGGCCAGAACGCCGACCTGATCATCGTGGTCGCCAAGACCGACCCCAACGCCGGGTCGAAGGGCATCTCGCTGATCCTGGTCGAGGCGACCCGCGAGGGCTTCAAGCGCGGCCGCAACCTCGACAAGATCGGCCAGAACTCGGCGGACACCTCCGAGCTGTTCTTCGAGGACGTGCGCGTGCCCCCGGCCAACTGCCTGGGCGAGGAGGGCAAGGGCTTCGTCTACCTGATGAGCCAGCTGCCGCAGGAGCGCCTCGGCATCGCCGTCTCGGGACAGGCGGGCGCCCAGCGCGCCTTCGACGAGGCCGCGAAGTTCACCAAGGAGCGCCGCGCCTTCGGCCAGGCGGTGTTCGAATTCCAGAACACCCGCTTCACCATGGCCGGGCTCAAGGCCAAGCTGCAGGCCGGCTGGGCGCACCTGGACTGGTGCATCGCCCGCCATCTGGAGGGCAAGCTGACCGCGGCCGAAGCCTCGGCGGCCAAGCTGTTCCACACCGAGCTGCAGTGGGAGGTGTGCGACGCCGCCCTCCAGCTGCACGGCGGCGCGGGCTACATGAACGAGTATCCCATCGCCCGCCTGTGGCGCGACGCCCGCGTCCAGCGGATCTACGGCGGCACGTCCGAGATCATGAAGGAAGTGGTGGCGCGGACGATCTAGCGGCCCTGGCTGCCTCCCCTGGCTCGTCATCCCGCCGTTCGCGTCAGCGCACCCGGGATGACGACTGCGAGGCTACTGGCGCTTCACCACCTCGCCGCCCTTCATCACGAACACCGGCGCCTCCAGCACCCGCACGTCGGCCAGCGGGTCGCCCTTCACGCCCACGAGGTCGCCGAAGCGGCCGGGCGCCACGAGGCCCACGTCGTTCCGGCCAAGCGCCTCAGCGGCGTTGACCGTGGCGGCCTGGATCGCCTGCAAGGGCGTGGCCCCGTAGCGCACCATCACCGCGAACTGCCGGGCGTTCTGGCCGTGCGGATAGATCCCCGCGTCCGTCGCATAGACGTGGCGGACCCCGGCCTTCAGGCTCTTGCGGAAGTTCTCGCGCTGGATCTCGGCCACCTCGCGATCCTTGGCCAGGTTCGCCTCCAGCACGCCGTTCTTCTTGCCTTCGGCCTGGGTGTAGTCGGTGTTGTAGATGTCCATGCCGAACCAGGTCCCGCGCTCCTTGGCGAGGCGGATGCCCTCGTCGTCCACCAGGCTGACGTGCTCGATGGTGTCGATGCCGGCCCGGATCGCGGCCTTGATGCCGTCGGCGCCGTGGGCGTGCGCGGCGACCTTCATGCCGGCCATGTGCGCCTCGTCGGCGATGGCCTTCAGCTCCTCCACCGCCAGCTGCTGGGCGCCCACCGAGGCGCCGCGCGAGAAGACCCCGCCCGTGGCGCACACCTTGATGACCTGGGCGCCGTACTTCTTCAGCCGCCGCACGGCCTCGCGCCCCTGCTCGACGCTGTCGGCCAGGTAGGGGCTCTTCTCGTCCATCGACGGCGGGAAGAAGGTGGAGTCGCAGTGGCCGCCGGTGGCGCTGATCGCATAGGCGGCGCTGACGATGCGCGGGCCCGGCACATAGCCCTCGTCGATCGCCTCGCGCAGGCCGACGTCGGAATAGAACTCCGAGCCCACGTTCCGCACCGTCGTGAAGCCGGCCTCCAGGGTGTCCCTGGCGTGCTTCGTCGCCACCACCGGCCAGAAGGCGTCGGAGTACTGCAGGTAGTTGTAGCCGCCGATGCTGGCCACGCTCGTCAGGTGGACGTGCATGTCGATCAGGCCGGGCAGCAGGGTCACCCCCGCTAGGTCCACCCGCTCGGCGCCCGCGGGGACCGCGTCGCCCGCCTTGCCGACCTGGGCCACCTTGCCGTCCACGATGACGATCATGGGGCGTTCGACATAGCGGCCGCTGGCCGGGTCGAGCAGCCGGTCCGCCGTCACCGCCACCGTCCCCGCGCTGGCGCCGCCCGCCAGCATGGCCGCGGCGGCCAGCGCCGCCATTCCGAATCCCTTGCGCATGCGATCCCCCGTTTCAGGTCCGTTTCCCGCTTAGCACGCCCCGGGCTGCGTGACAGGGGAACCCGCGTCCGCTATCGGGACCCGCACGATTTCCAGGCGGAGCGGCGGACGGGTGAGCGAGACCACTGAGGGCCAAGCCAACGAAGGTCAGGGCTGGGCGACCGCCAAGACGCTGGCCGAGGCCCTGCCCTACATCCAGATCTACGACCGCGAGACCGTGGTCATCAAATACGGCGGCCACGCCATGGGCGAGGAACAGGTGGCCAAGCTGTTCGCCGCCGACGTCGTCCTGCTGAAGATGCT
>Ga0268287_100383_pt1 | contig 10346 bp, 11 predicted proteins | sample MetcocultureR3M_FD_191348 | JGI IMG/M metagenome (GOLD analysis project Ga0268287, IMG submission 191348) | Soil microbial communities from Anza Borrego Desert, Southern California, United States - Methanotrophic co-culture R3-M | ecosystem: Environmental > Terrestrial > Soil > Desert | place... | reverse complement strand
ATGAATACCGGCGGATCGCGCGATCTCGGATACGCGGACTCCCGGCTCGAATGTCGCGGCGACGAGCCGTTCCTTCTCCTCGCGAGACCAGCGCCGACGACGCTCGACCGACGTGATCACCTCAATCTGATGCTTCGTCATAGGACTACTCCTAGTGCTTGCACTAGGACTTGCAGTCTTCAGCCTACCTCAGCAAGGCGGTCGTCACCGGAGGGATACAATGATACCGAACTCCGCCTTGAAACCGAATTCCAATGCCATAGCGACCGCACCAACCTCGATCACGGCCACGGCCACGGCCGCTCCGCCTGCCATGGCGCAGAATAGCCAGAGCAAAATCGAGGGCTTGAGCAGGGCACTATCTGTTGCAGCCGGCGCGGGAGCGCGGGCATGGGGCAGGCGCGGGATCAGAAGGAGTGCACCAATCCCGATGTGTAGAATGTTTCAACCCACGACTTCTCAACATTCGGACATCTCAGCCTGTTTAGGCGGCCTCGAACACTTCTGGTCGCAGCTTCCCGGCCCTTAGGAGGTATTGAAGGGTGTACGAAACCGAAAGCGCGTCATCGAGTGCATCATGGCCTTGCAGAGGGGGATGGTCGACGTTGTAGTAATCGGCGAGCTTGTTGCTAGGGGTTTATGCCAAATCCTCAACCGGCATCCCGGCCGCGAGCAGGAGCTTGACGGCGTTATCAAAACGCTGGGCCGGGATGGGAGTATTGATACCGGCAATATAGCAACTGATCGCCACCATATTGAGTTCGTCCTTGCCCCAAGACCACAATCGTGCCCCGCCGGAAAAACTGTCGATGCCGAATAGCGCGTCCTGCAACGACACGCCGTCCGTCTCGATAACCTCTTCAGTGATCCCAGTCAGCTTCGTGAAAAAAGGATCGAGCGCATATCGGTTGCCAAATCGATCGATCGGCTGGACATAAGCCTTGTAGGTACCAAGGATAGGAAAGCCACTTTCCAGCCCAAGCTTTACCGCACCGATCTGGGCAATGACTGGGTCGGGGTCGTGGGCGGCACACCAAAATCTCCGTTGTGACCCTTCAAGGCACAGGAATTCACAGTCAAATATGATGGCGGTTTTCAAGGGTCCCTTCCTCTCTCTTATGAAGCTCTCCGTCTTCCGGAGCACGTCATGTTATCATTTTGCGCAGTTGCACACTTTCGGAAGTGCCAATTTCGAATTCAAACGGTGAAAAGCCGAGTTTCTGGTAGAACCCGAGTGCATCCGGAGCGGAGTGCACGAGAAACTCGTTGATGCCGAGCGAACGCGCCAGTCGTTCAAGCCGCTCAAAAAGGGCTGTTCCGTGACCCCGCCTTTGGATATCGGGCGCTATCGCCACGAGTCGCACGATGGCCCTTCCAGCCGGCTTCTGATCGAGGCGAACGGTCCCGATTGCTTGCCCGTCAAATTTCAACAGCAAAGACAGATTTTGTTCTTTGATCTCCTCCGGTTCATTCGGGATATAATCGAACCGGCCCCTGGCTTCGAAGAGCACCATCCGCCGCAGCCGATGATAAGCCAACCGGTCGTCGGCGCTTTCGGCAAGAGAGAGACCGTAGCGACCTATCGACGGCAATCGGCCGAGCATCTCTCCTGAGCCAAGGTCGAGGCGCGACCGCGCGAGAGCGATGTCGATCCAGAAAAACCGAAACAAAATGGGTGCGCCGCCGCCGGACGGCGTAGCCTCGAAATGGGTCCAAGTCTCGGGAAGGCTCTCCTCCAACGGCAAGTGAAAGTAAGTGCGGTGAAGGTCGTGATGCACCCCGTCTCGCTCGAAGGGCTGATGGCTGTCTCCCAGGAGCCGAAATCCTTTCCGGCCCAGCAGCCCGGTTTCCTCGCCGAATTCACGACGGGCGGCATCCATCACCTGCTCTCCGGCTTCGACGGTGCCTCCGGGCACTTGGATAGGAACTTCGGGAAAATTGGGTTCATCGAATACCAAGAGACCACGAGACGTGGTGGCATAAATTAGGGCTTTCTCGATCAATTCGTTTCCTCCATGCAAGATCAGCAATCGACTGAACGTCAGGAATTTGATGACATCTGTAGCAGCCGGGCCATCTCCGGGTGGGAACGGAGCACAGCCACCGGGACATTTGGCCTATGCCGGTCGATACTTTGGATGAAGAGCGGCGCGTACTTCTTCTCGAAATTCCAGATATAGGAGAGGAACTCCAGGTCTGGCAGCCGTTCGGGACAACCCGCCGCCATGGCTGGTCGCACCGAACCGTAGAAGCGGGCAACGCGTTTTGCCAGTCCAACTAAGGCGACGCTCCGGGGAACACGCACCCACAGAACCAGATCAGTGTGCGGTAGTCTGAGATCGAAAGACGATGCCCCACTGCCGTCCATGACCCATCGGCTCCGCTGCGCCATTTCGGCGATGAGAGCTCTTTGTCGCTCGCGATCACGCTCTTTCCACCCAGGCAACCATCTGACATCTCGGTCGAGTGACTGAAATTCCAGCCCGAACCTATCCGCAATGCGCTGGGAAAAGGTCGTCTTTCCGCCTCCAGAGCAACCGATCACCAGAAGCCGATCTGCTGTTGCCAGTTTAGCCGCTGCTTCGCTCAAAGACACGTATCGAGGCATTACGAATTCCTTGCCGATCAGGAACGCCGGGATGCCGCTTCGATCAAGAGATGCCGAACCGGCTCGCGCTCTACAAATTCGGCCTCCACATGCCTTAGCACACGGCGCTGTCCCGCAAACGGCACCATCACTATGGCTTCGTCGAACGAAACCCATCGGAATTCGCTGTGTTCCTCGTTGATGACTACCACCGCATCAGGATCCACGAAGCCGACAAAGACCGGTGACATGCTGATGGCATTACGGTCGGCCTCGTAGAACTGCTCACAAATATCTGCCGAATAAAAGCGTCCACAGGTTAGACCCGTTTCTTCGCGAACTTCACGCAAGGCCGCTTCCCATGCCTTTTCGCCATCTTCGATCGCACCGGCGATCTGATACCATTCACCAGCCAGTGTGTGATTTCGACGCAGGAGCAAAACTTTGCATCCGGCAGCAACCCTGCGCAGGAGAATGACGGACACCGCAAAGCATCGGATCGGAATTTCAGCCATGAGCGCTCTCCCTGAGATGAGAGGTATCCGCCAAACTGAGGACAGCACGGCTCCGCCAATAATCGTCCTGCTGAAGGTGGGTGATGCTACCCGGCTTTGCGGGAAAGCTGACATGGCCAACAGAAGCGATCGGCATCCCGATCCAGGCCGCGATGACAAAGGTAAGTGCAAACCCGTGTGTGACGATGATCTGAGTTTCGCCGGGCCGCGACAGGATGTGATCCATGGCACGATACACTCACTCTGCGATCTCGCGCCTGGTTTCGCCATCCTCAATGCCGCCTCGATGATCCAGTCTGTCATCATGAGGCGGTGGGATTTGGCGCGCTTCGAGCCATGCCTGCGGCATACCGCCAGCCGAACCATAGCTGAGTTCGCGGAGATCCCTTGTGGTTTCGACTGGGCAGTGAAGGCGATCAGCGATGATAGCAGCGGTTTGCGATGCCCGCAGAAGATCTGAGCTGAATATTACCGGGGAGGTGCTTCCGATCAGATCTGCCAAGCGATCTGCAGTCATTCGGGCATCGGCCTCACCGCGCGCCGTAAGACCCGTATCGTACCAGCCCCCGACCCTGTTTTCAACGTGGTGTATGGACTGAGTGTGGGTGACGACAAGGATGGTCTTCACTTCTTCCGCTCCGTCAGAAATGGGAGCAAGCAGTCTTAGTCTAGTCGTAGCAGCGATTAAAGTATGTAGCGCGGGCGGATGTGGTTCTCAACGCGCGCCCGGGAGGTGCTTTCAGTGGTCAACGGTTCAGATCGGATCAAGGCGACGGATTTTGCTCTGTGCGTGCAACGAAGAACTGACGAGACAGGAGCGCCAGGACGCAAAGCGTCTGAACAAATCCATATCTCGATCTTCCAGAACCGGCTCACGTGCTCACTCCATGTCCACTAAGGGATAACGGCTTCAGCACAAGTTCTCAACGTGAGATTTTAGATACAATCGCTCCAAAACGCCGCATGTTCGTTAGGGGTGAATGACGGCGCCGGTGCTGAAGCTCGATATGGTGCCGATCCGGCGATGAGCACACGGCGCCAATCCATCCGGATCTATCCGCTCGGCTCCTACGCCATAAGATCGGGCACATTGATGTCACAGACGCCTTCTACGTCCTTCCATGGCAGCCAGCGCAGCTCCCGCAAGCACCAGCGGGAGAGCGGTCAGAAATGCGGATGAGATTGGCATATCGAACAGCAACAGATCCGCTAGAACCGGCCATAGGATCGCGAGATATTCGAAGGGGGCGAGTAGCGAGGCTTCGGCGTGGCGGAACGAGAGGGTCATGGCGATATGCGCAAACCCTCCGAACAGCCCAGCCATGACGAGAATGCTAAGGGCATACCAGTCAGGTATGACCCATCCGAACGGTACAGTCGCAATGCCGCCAATCATGGAAGCGATCACGAAGTAGAACGCAATCGCCCCGGGATTTTCGGTTCGGCTGAGGCTGCGGACCATGATCAACGCAAAGGCCGTCAAGATGCCCATCAGGAGACCCCAGACGTATCCCCACATGCGTCCGGAATCCATGTCGTGATGACCGAGCTCCGGCCAGACCAAGACGAGAACCCCAGCCAAGCCGAGCACGACTCCACCGACTCGCCAGATCGTGACTTGTTCAAACAGGAGAAGAACCCCGGCTACGCTTGTGAAGGTCGGCGACAGATAGGTGAGCAATGTCGCCTCGGCCAGTGGAAGCCGCGCAATCGAAGCGAACGATGCAAACATGGCTGCAGCGCCGAGGCTCGACCGCAGCAGGTGTCCAAGTGGCCGCCGTGTTGCGAGCCCCTGCGGAAACTCTTTTCGTATCCACAGGAAGACCACGAGAGGTACCAGCGCAAACGCCGAACGGAAAAAGACGATTTCGCCGACGGGGACGTCCGCCGCAACTGCTTTGATGCAGATTGACATTCCGGCGAACAGAAAGCCCGACAGGATGCGAAGCAGAATTCCGATCCTCGGATTTTCTGCTGGCGGCTCGCCCGTCGTTGTCGGAACGCGATGCTGAACTTTAGTGATGACGGCGACCCCATGGAAAGAAATGGCCGTGCTCAAAAAAGGGGCCCGGACATCAACTAGCGCACAAAGTGGATATGTGGCTTCGAATGATATGGCGAGCTTTCGACCCGCGCATCCACAAAAAATACGTCACGCAGCAATGATTGCGTGACCACGTCCTCACGCGCTCCTGACGCGACGATCTTCCCGGACTGCATGACGATCAGGCTGTCGCAGAACATTGCGGCATGGTTGATGTCATGGGGTGCGATGACGCTGGTGATCGGCAACGCCGAGGCGAGTCGCATCAGGTTGATGTGATGGTGAATGTCGAGATAGTTGGTCGGTTCGTCGAGGATCAACTCCTGAGGCGATTGTGCCAGAGCCCATGCGAGATGGGTCCCTGCTTTTTGCCCCCTGAAACCCTCTGCCAACGGTCGTTCCGCTTCGCCGTCATCCCGGTCCGCTCGAGAGCAGATGTCACGGCTGCATCGTCCGCCACCGTCCAACCCGAAAACATCGAGCGATGCGGAAACCGGCCCAGTTTGACGACGTCTCGCCAGTCAAAGCGGCTCAATCAAGCAGAAGCAACGACAGGAATTCGTAAAAGCCGGACAAATGCCTGTCCGTCCGGCTTCTGGACGCGGCCTTAGGTCACTTGGCCCACGTCGATGCGATCCCCGTGGGCCGCACCGGCATCGGCTGGCTGCGGCGTCTCAGTTCCCCAAGTTACACATCACAGCTGCCGGCCGGATGCTCTGAGCCGGCTGTGAGGATCGTGCGAGTTCTCACGCGTCGCAGCCCTTTGGACCAGCCGGCAAGATCTGCGTCCTAGCCTACCACCTGGTGCAGGCCCTCCTGAAACTCGGTAAGCGTCGCCTGCACGTGACTGGGAAAGGGCTTCTCGGCTTCGTCGGCGTGCCAGTTTTCCAGTGCAACCTTCCAAATCGCCGCGCCTGTCTCGGCTATGGCGCGCGCATGCGAGGGCAAGATGCCTCGCTGCCGCAGCGCCAGATCGATTGTGGAAGCGAGCTTATGCAGCTTCATCAGCTCCCGCTCCTGCAGGTCGCCGTGCGTGGATATCAGAAGCTGGCGCAGTTTTACGATCGCGCGATTGCCGTCGATGAAGGGAGCAACCGATCCAAAGGCGTGAGCCACTATTGTCAGTGGATGTACGCCGGTGCTTGCTCCTGCTATTTCGTTTGCGATCGAAGCCTGGTGGTCATCGGCTCGCCAGAACATGACTTCTCGCTTGTCGGCGAAGTAGCGGTAGAACGTCCGCTCTGTTAGCCCCGCTTCGGCAGCAATTTCTGGCACGGTCGTCGCCGCGTAGCCTTGCTGCCTGAAAAGACTGTACGCCGCGGCCTCGAACCGCTCGCGCGCATTTTCTGCTCTCTGCACCATTCACCATTCCCTCTCAATTTAGTGAGCATATGACGATTGTCAGCCTCTGACAATGGTGATAGGTGTTGGCAGAGGCTGACAATCGAGGCGGATGCACAAGGTTGCGACGGCTTCATGTCCGCATGACGACACATTGTCTGATGCGAAATCAGGCAGGGTTTCCGATTGGAACGGTATGGCACCATACAAAAAGCGGTGTTGCGCCGGAGTAGGAGGAACAGCATGACAGATGAATCGCAGACCCTCAGCGTCACGCGCCGCGTTGTACTTGGTACCGGTGCCGCAACTGCTGTTGCAGGCTTGATGCCGTTCGAGCAACGAGCTGAAGCGCAGCAGCAGTTCACACGTATCGAAACCGGCCACACGGTTCAGATCTCAGCGACCGTGAACGGCCAAGCGGTCACGCTTGAGATCGATTCCCGCGCTTCTCTCCTCGATCTGCTGCGTGAGCGGTTGGACCTCACCGGGACCAAGAAAGGCTGCGATCACGGACAGTGTGGGGCCTGCACGGTTCATCTCGATGGCCGGCCTGTCTCTTCCTGTCTCACGCTAGCGGCAAGGATCGACGGGCGGCTGGTCACCACGATCGAGGGCCTCGCTAGCGGTGAAGAACTTCACCCGATGCAGCAGGCGTTCATCGACAATGATGCGCTTCAATGCGGGTATTGCACGCCGGGACAGATCATGTCGGCGGTCGCCTGTGTAACCGAAGGACACGCAAATCATCCGGATGCCATTCGTGAATTCATGAGCGGGAACATCTGTCGGTGCGGCGCCTATGTCGGGATTCTTGCCGCCATCCAGCAAGCGGCCAAGGTCATGGAGGGCTGAAAGATGCGGGCATTGAGCTACACGATTGCCCCCTCTGCCGAAGCCGCCGTGGCACGTTTTGCCGAGGCCCAAGGATCGGCGCGCTATATCGCGGGCGGCACCAACCTTTATGACCTGATGAAGCTCGGGATCGAGCGTCCGGCCCACCTGATCGACGTCAGCCGTATCGACGGGATGGACGTGATCGAAACAGACGGCGACGTTCTGCGGTTCGGTGGCCGCGCTCTGATGGCCGATGTCGCTAACACACCGGTCGTGCGCGATCAGTATCCCGTGCTTTCTGAAAGCCTGCTCAAGGCAGCGTCACAGCAGTTGCGGAACATGGCCACGGTGGGCGGCAACCTGCTGCAACGCACCCGCTGCATGTATTTTCGCAACGGCGCTGGCTCGTCCTCGATGGTCAGTGTCTATCCTTGCAACAAGCGCGAGCCCGGCTCCGGTTGCTCTGCCATCGGCGGGCTCGATCGCACTCAGGCCGTCCTTGGCACGAGTGAGGCTTGCACGGCGGTGGCGCCAGGGGATTGGCCAGTCGCACTGATGGCTATGGATGCCACGATTGAGTTGCTTGGTCCGCAAGGCCCACGCACCCTTCCTATCGCCGAATTTTACCGTCTGCCCGATGACGCGCCACACCGTGAGTTCAATCTTCATCCGGGCGAATTAGTGACGGCGATTGCCGTTCAGAAAACGCCCGCTGGTCTGAAATCGACGTATCATAAGATCCGTGATCGTGAGAGCTATGCCTTCGCACTGGCCTCTGCTGCGGTGGCCCTCGAGATGGATGGCGCCACCGTCCGCGCCGCCCGCATCGCGCTTGGCGGTGTCGCAACCACCCCATGGCGGTCCGGCGCAGCGGAGGCAGTCGTTAAGGGATCATCTCTGACGCCCGAATTAGCACTTCAGGCCGGACGCGCTGCGTTCGCCGATGCCCGAAGCGGGAAGCACAATGCATTCAAGATCGAACTCGGCGCGAGAGTTATCGCCGATGCGTTGACCCTCGCCGCTGAAAGGAGGGCGTAATGCCTGGCCAAGCCTTCTTAGAAATTGCCCGCGTCGACGCTAGAGACAAAGTTCTCGGCCGGGCGCAGTACGGTGCCGACGTAAAGCTGACCGGGATGCTCTATGCCATGCTGGTCCCTGCGAGCATTGCGAAAGGCAAGGTAAGCACACTCGATGTAGCGCCCGCGATGAAAACCTCAGGCGTAGCACAGGTTCTGGGGATAGGCGATTTCCCGACACTTCGTGCAGAGATATCGTATCGGGGCCAGCCCATCGCGTTGGTGGTTGCCGAGACCGTCGAGGCGGCGATCGAAGGCGCCGAAGCGGTGACAGCCGTTTACGAGGCGGCGCGCTACATTCCGCTGATGACGAGCCCAGGGGCGCAACGCGTCGACGCCGACGGCTTCAATGCAGGCGACGTCGATACAGCGTTTCAAAGCGCGGCCCACATCGTAGAGGGCATCTTCGAAACACCAACCCAGCATCACAACGCCATGGAGTTGTTCGGCACCGTTGCGGAATGGGCTGATGGTCGGCTGACGGTATACGAGGGATGTCAGAATACCGACGCCGTCAAGGCTGCGCTCATGAGAGCGTTCGACCTGACGCCTGACCAGGTCGTGGTCAAGTCGGAACAAGTCGGCGGCGGGTTCGGACAGAAATCTCCTCCAAAGTTGCAGACGCCCCTGGTCGCGCACGCGGCACGGCTGACACGGCGCCCGGTAAAGCTGGTAACGCCTCGCGGGCAGCTCTTCCATATAGCCAACTATAGGCCACGCAGCGTCCACAACGTCCGCCTTGCCGCCAGCGCGGAAGGGCGACTGCAGGGCATCATCTATGATGTGGTGCAGGAGAACATCCCGGATGGCGGCTTTCGCTCAACCGGCTACCATGAAGATATCGCCCGCTTGTATGCGATCGAGAACTTTCGCGCGACTGCAGGCGACATCCATATCGACCGTCAGATGCCGCGTCACACAAGGGGCACGCATCCCTTTCCGGCCGGCTTCGCATTGGAAAGCGTGATTGATGAAATGGCCTACAAGCTCGGCAAGGATCCCGTCGAGCTTCGTCTTGAACACGAAGCGAAGCACGACATCATCGCTGGCCAACCCCTATCGCCGCATTTTCTGAACGCGTGCCTGAGAGAAGGTGCCAGGCGGTTCGACTGGAGCAGGCGTCTACCCGAACCGGGATCCATGCGGCTGGCCGAGGGGACGTTGGTCGGCCTCGGTGTGGCATGCGGCATCTTCGGTGCGTCGATGTCCGCGAGCGAGGCAACGCTCAGGGTTCGGGCCGATGGCACGACGCGCATGATCAGCACCGGGCACGAGATGGGCCAAGGAATCCTGACGGCGATCGCCAACGTCATCATCCAGGGTCTCGACATCAACCCCGATCGGCTGGAAGTTCTGCTTGGCGACACTGCGTTAGGGCCCCAGCTCGCCACGGTCGGGGAGCGCGGGACGGCTAGCTGTGTGCCGACGGCCGCAAAGGCAGTGGAGGCTCTGCGCGCCCGATTTGCAGAACTTGCCGGAGCCAACCCGCCAGCCGGTAATCTGCATCAACAACTCGCGCGCCTAAAGCGGCCCTATATCGAGGTGAAGGTCGCAGAGCTGGCGCCAGGTCAAGACGCGTCGGCCATCGAGGCCTATCGCACGGGCGGCCGTGCAGGGGCAGGCCCCGATTATCCCGGGTTCACGTCGATGAGCTACATCGCGCAGTTCGTGGAAATTCATATCGATCCGACAACGCGACGCATTCGCATGCCGCGCGCCGTCAGCATCGCCGACATCGGTCGAGTGGTAAGCCCCAGAACCGCGAAAGGGCAGATGTACGGCGGCGTCGTCTGGGGGTTCAGTACGGCGCTTCGGGAAGAAACCGAGATCGATCCCCGTTTCGCCGGCTACCTCAATGACGATCTCGCCGACTACGTGATGGCGGTGAACGCTGATATCGGTGAGGTGGATGTCGGGCTGATCGACAAGCCTGATCCGAGGATCAACTC
>Ga0268287_100382_pt1 | contig 10427 bp, 5 predicted proteins | sample MetcocultureR3M_FD_191348 | JGI IMG/M metagenome (GOLD analysis project Ga0268287, IMG submission 191348) | Soil microbial communities from Anza Borrego Desert, Southern California, United States - Methanotrophic co-culture R3-M | ecosystem: Environmental > Terrestrial > Soil > Desert | place... | reverse complement strand
CCGATGGTGATGACGTCGGTGCCCGTGCCGCCGGTCAGCGACTCCAGACCGCGGACGACGACGGTGTTGCCGGCCGTGCCCAGGGTGACGATGTCGGTGCCAACACCGCCGATCAGGAGCTCCAGACCGGAGGCCAGGATCGTGCTGCCGGCCGAGCCGATGAAGACGAGGTCCGAACCCGTGCCGCCGGTGATCGTCTCAAGCAGGTTGGCGAGGACGGTGTTGCCGGCCGTGCCCAGCGTGACGACGTCGGTACCGGCAGCGCCGGTCAGGGTCTCCAGACCCGAAACCAGCAGGGTGTTGCCCGAGGTGCCCAGCGTGACGACATCGCTGGCGGCGGAGCCGGTGATGGTCTCCAGCAGGCTGGCGAAGACGGTGTTGCCGGCCGAACCCAGCGTGACGACGTCGGTGCCCGTGCCGCCGTTCAGGGTCTCGAGAGCCGAGACCAGCAGGGTGCTGCCCGAGGTGCCCAGGGTGATGGCGTCGATGCCCGCGCCGCCGGCTAGCGTCTCGATGCCCGAAACCACCATGGTGGTGCCGGTATCGCCGATGGTGACGACGTCGGTGCCCGTGCCGCCGGTCAGGGCCTCCAGGCCACGCAGCAGAACGGTGTTGCCGGCCGTGCCCAGCGTGACGACGTCGGTGCCCGCACCGCCGATCAGCAGGTCAATGCCGGAAACCAGAACCGTGTTGCCGGCCGTGCCGAGATAGACCAGCTCCGAACCCGTGCCGCCGGTGATGGTCTCCAGCAGGCTGGTCAGGATCGTGGCGCCGGCCGCACCCAGGGTGACGACGTCGGTGCCCGTGCCGCCGGTCAGCGTCTCGACCGCCGAAACCAGCAGGGTGCTGCCCGAGGTGCCCAGCGTGACGACGTCGACGGCCGAGCCGCCGATCAGGGTCTCGATGCCGCCGACGGTCAGCGTGTTGACGGTGTCGCCCAGGGTGACGACGTCGGTGCCCGTGCCGCCGGTCAGGAATTCGATCCCGCGGACGGTCAGGGTGTTGCCGGCCGTGCCCAGCGTGACGACATCGGTGCCCGCACCGCCGATCAGGAGTTCCAGACCGGAAGCCAGAACCGTGTTGCCGGCGACGCCGAGATAGACCAGATCGGTGCCGGTCAGGCCGGTGATCGTCTCGAGCAGGCTGGCGAGGACGGTGTTGCCGGCCGAACCCAGCGTGACGACGTCGGTGCCCTCAGCACCGGTCAGGGTCTCCAGACCCGAAACCAGCAGGGTGTTGCCGGCCGTGCCCAGGGTGATGGCGTCGGTGCCCGCGGCGCCGGTGATGGTCTCGAGCAGGCTGGCGAAGACGGTGTTGCCGGCCGAACCCAGCGTGACGACGTCGGTACCCGTGCCGCCGGTCAGCGACTCCAGACCCGAAACCAGCAGGGTGTTGCCGGCCGTGCCCAGGGTGATGGCGTCGGTGCCCGCACCGCCGATCAGGGTCTCCAGACCCGAAACCAGCAGGGTGTTGCCGGCCGCGCCCAGGGTGATGAGGTCGGTGCTCGTGCCGCCGGTCAGGGTCTCCAGACCCGAAACCAGCACGGAGTTGCCGGCCGTGCCCAGCGTGACGACGTCGGTGCCCACGGCGCCGGTCAGGGTCTCGAGGGCCGAAACCAGCAGGGTGTTGCCCAAGGTGCCCAGCGTCACCACGTCGCTGCCCGCGCCGCCGGTGATCGTCTCGAGCAGGTTCACCAGCATGGTGGAGCCGGACGCACCCACCGTGATCACGTCAGTGCCAGTACCGCCGGTGATCGTCTCAAGCAGGTTCACCAGCATGGTGGCGCCGGACGTGCCGATGGACACCACATCGGTGGCGCTGCTGCCCACCAGGGTTTCCAGCAGCGAAACCTGGAGGGTAGAACCGGCAGTCAGGGTGATGAAATCGGTCGCAGTGCTACCGATCAGCGTCTCAAGCGCCGAAATAGACAGTGTCTGGCCGCCCGTTCCGAGCGTGATGACATCGGTACCAACGTTACCGATAATCGTAGAATACACCCCCAATGTTAGGGTTGAACCCGTAGTTACACCTACAGGGTAGGTTCCAGCCATTAGTAATCCCCTTCAAGTTTGGTTCGCCGGCAGATGAACCATTCCAACGTGCGCGTCACACTTGCCTGCAGGCAGACAGAGTCAGTCCTAGCGCGAACTAACACACAGTGCCCTTGTTATCCGAAGCACCGCGCCCATGGCAATCCGTTTCTACCGAAGTGGGTAGACCTAACTGGCCGGTGCCGGGGCACTCTTCGGAGGGGCTATCGCGTATGGCTAAGCGGCATTCTTGCAAGCCTTTGCAATGGCTTGAGAAAACTCTGGTATGGCGAAACCGCCACAGGGCGCATGAAGTTGGTGGTACCAAATGTCCTTTCGGCGGCCGGGCGGGATCTTGACCGCGGGAAAGAGGCGGCCGTTCTCGAATCGAGTGCAAAAAAACGATGACTTGCATAATTTGCGCGACTTCGCCGCCGCTCTCCCGCCTGCTCTGTCTTCAATGACGACGGCCGCGTTGTTACAAGTTGATAACACGGCCTGTATTTCGTTTATCGCCGCAGCGAGGATGCACTTGGAGAATTCGGGAACACCCGTTATTCCCTTGGCGCGGACAGGCGCCGCCGGACAGCCACCACGAAGACACCCAAGGCCAGGGACGACCGATCGAGCATGGCGACCATTCAGGACGCGCTCGCCGCAGCAGTGCGGCACCATCAGAGCGGCCATCTGGCCGCGGCAGCGCGGATCTACCGCCGTATTCTGGAGATCACGCCCACCCAGTCCGACGCCCTGCATCTGCTGGGGCTGGTCGCCCGCCGCGCCGGGCAAGGGGGAGCGGCGCTCCGCCTGATCGCCCGCGCCCTGCGGATCGATCCGGCCATGGCGGAAACGCGGCTGAACCTGGGCAACCTGCTGCGCGACCAGGGGCAGGCGGCCGGGGCGGCGGCGGTCTATCGCGATGCCATCGCCCTGCGCCCGGACTTCGCCGCCGCTTATGAGAATTTGGGCGGGCTGGAACGCGGGCTGGCCCGTTTGGCCGATGCCCGGGAGTCCTATCGCCGGGCGGTCCTCCTCGCCCCCGCCGGGGCGGAGGGTCATGCCGGGCTGGCCAACGTTCTGCAGGAACGCGACGCCCTGTCGGATGCCGTCGCCGCCTATGCCCGCGCCATCGCTCTCGACCCCGCCCACATGGCCATCTGCAACAACCTCGGCATCGCGCTGCGCGGGCTGGACAAGACGGAAGCCGGGGCGGAGAAGGGGGCGGCCTGGCATCGCCGCGCCGTGGCGCTCGACCCGTATTTCGCCGCCGGCCACAGCAGCCTCGGCCTGGCCCTGCAGGAACAGGGACGGCTGGAGGACGCGGCGGACGCCCATGCCCGTGCCGTCGCCATCGACCCGGGTTTCGCCGGCGGCTATGCCAACCACGGCAACGCCCGGCTGAACCAGAATCGGCCGATCGAAGCCATCGCCGGCTTTCGCCGCGCCGTCGCCATCGACCCGGCCGGGCCGGACGCCCGCCGCAACCTCGGCATGGCACTCCTGGTCGCCGGTCGCTTCGAGGAGGGCTGGCGGGAATATGAATGGCGGCTGCGCTGCAAGGATGCTCCCACCCACGCCGCCATGCCCAAGCCGCGCTGGGCGGGCGAGCCGCTGGACGGCCGCCGCATCCTGCTGCACGGCGAACAGGGTCTGGGCGACGCCCTGCAGTTCTGCCGCTACGTCCCCCTGGTGGCGGCGCGCGGCGGCCGGGTGATCCTGGGCCTGCCGACACCGCTGGAGCGGGTGATGGCCGGGCTGCCCGGCGTGGAGCGCTTCGTCAGCGGCCAGCTCCCCACCGACGCCTTCGACCTGCACCTGCCGATGCTGAGCCTGGGCGAGGTGTTCGGGACCCAGATGGACACCATCCCGCACCGCGTTCCCTACCTGACGGCGGAGCCCGATCTGGTCGCGCGCTGGGGCGAGCGGTTGGCGGGCTTGAGCGGCCTGAGGGTCGGCATCGTCTGGGCCGGATCGCCGACCCACGGCAACGACCGCAACCGCTCCATCGGGCTGGCTCCCTTCGCCCGGCTGGCCTCGATCCCCGGCGTCAGCCTGGTCTCCATCCAAAAGGGGCCGACCGAGGGGCAGGCGGCAAACCCGCCCGGCGGCTTCCCCCTGCTGAACCTGTCGCCCGACATCAAGGACTTCGCCGACACCGCCGCCATCATGGCAAACCTCGATCTGGTGGTCTGCGTCGACACCTCCGTCGCCCATCTCGCCGGTGCGCTCGGCGTCCCGGTCTGGGTGCTGGTGCCCTTCGCCCCCGACTGGCGCTGGATGCTCGACCGCGAGGACAGCCCCTGGTATCCCACTATGCGCCTGTTCCGGCAGGACCGCCCCGGAAACTGGGACGACGCCATCGACCGCCTCGAACGCGCCCTGCGCGGGCGCGCCGCCTCTTCCCCCCACCCCCGAACCGGACCTTCCGACATGCCGATCCTGGCGCCCGTCTCCTGGGGCGAACTGCTGGACAAGATCACCATCCTCGACATCAAGGCGGAGCGCATCGCCGATGCCGACAAGCTGGCCAACGTCCGGCGCGAGCGCGAGGCGCTGGTCGCCGTGGCCGCGCAGACCGACACCGCGCGGCCGGAGGTGGCGACGCTGATCGACGATCTGCGCGCGGTCAACACCACCCTGTGGGAGGTGGAGGACAAGATCCGCGATTGCGAGCGCGCGAAGGATTTCGGCCCGCGCTTCGTCGAGCTGGCCCGGCAGGTCTATCACACCAACGACCGCCGCGCGGCGCTGAAGCGCGACCTCAACCGGCTGCTCGGCTCCGAGCTGGTCGAGGAAAAATCCTACCAGGCCTATTGAGGCCGGACAGCCCTTATCCCCTCCAACCGAAGGGTCCTGCTCCATGACCGCCGAAACCGCAACCGGGACCGCCGGCCTCCCGACCGACCGAAGCGCCCCGGAGCATCGTGCCCTGGAGCAGCGTTTGTCGCAGGTTCTGGAGTTGTGCCGATCCGGCCAGCCGGAGGAGGCGGAGGGGCCCTACCGCGAGCTTTGCGGCAGCCCGCCGGGCGATGCGGCCGGGCTGCTGTCGCTGGCCGAAGCCGCCCGCATCCTGGGCCGGCCGGCCGACGCCGTGGCCTGGGCGCAGGCCGCGGTGCGGGCGCAGCCGGACGGAGCCGAGGGCTGGAGCGTGCTGTCGATCGCGCTCGTCGCCGCCGGCCGCGCCGACGAGGGGTTCACGGCGGCTGCCGAGGCGCTGCGCCGGGCAGGGACCGGAACGGCCAATGTCCAGGCGGCGGTCCAGGCCCACCGCGCCCAGGCGCTCGCCCGGCTGCGCCGCGGCCAGCTGGCCGAAGCGGCGGCGACCTGCGACGAGGCGCTGCGCCTTGCCGGCGGCACCGCGCAGCCTGCCCAGGCACTGCGTCAGGCACAGGCCGAGACGTTGGGCACCTTGGCGCTGGTCCGCATGCTGGAGGGCCGGGCCGAGGAGGCCGAGGCGCTGTTCCGCCGGGCGCTCTCCCACCGTCCGCTCCTGCCGGAGATTTTGGGCAACCACGCCTCGCTGCTGGCCCGGCTGGGCCGCGACGAGGAGGCGCTGGAACAGGCCGAGCAGGCGGTGGCGCTGCGCCCGCGGCTGGCGGGAACCCTCCACCTGATCGGCACCCTGCACCACCGCGCCGGCCAGCCGGAATCGGCCATCGCCGCCTTCCACCGGGTGCTGGCGGCCGATCCCGGCCATCTCGACGCCCGGCTGCGGCTGGCCGACAGCCTGCGCGTCGCCGGTCATTGGCAGGAGGCGGCCACCGTCTGCCGCGACGGGCTTGCCCGCATCGCGAACCCGGACGATCCCGCCCGGACGCCGCTGCTGGCCAATCTGGGCGCCGCCCTGCAGACCGGCGGCGACGCCGCAGGCGCGCTGGAGGCCTACCGCGAAGCCCTGCGCCTCTCCCCCGAGCTGCCGGAGGTCCACAACAACCTCGCCCGCCTGCATCAGGAGACCGGCAATCCCGACGCCGCCATCGAGGAACTGCGCCGCGCCACGGCCGGCCGGCCGGCCAACCAGCCGCTTCCCCTGCCGCTGCGCCGCACCCTGCTGTCTCTGCTGATCGCCGCCGGCCGCACCGCCGAGGCGGAGGCCGAGGCCTTCGGCATCGCCCGCACCGCACCGGAGGATGCGGAGCTGTGCTTCGGCATCGCAGCCCTGTTCCTGCAGGGCGGCTGGCGCGACCAGGCCCTGCCCTATGTGCGCAAGGCGATCCGTCTCGCCCCCGATGTGCCGCGCAACTGGATCGCGTTTGTCGAGGCGCTGCGCGACGCCGCACCGCCGGAGCCCGAAGAGGGAGTGGACGAGGGACTGCGCGCCGACATGCTGGCGGCACTCGCCCGGCCGGAGGTGGAAGGCACCGGACTGTCCCGCGCCATCGCCGGCGTCCTGATGGCCTCGCCCATCCTCAGGACCCTCGCCGCCCTGCCGGAGGATGCCGGCCCGTCCCTGGATGGCGCCAGCCTGGCGCTGCTGGCCGACGGCTCGCTCGCCGGGCTGGCGGAGGATGCGCTGCTGCTGGCCCATCTGCGGGCCGCCCCGGTCTGCGATCCCGCACTGGAGCGCGCGTTGACCCGGCTGCGCCGGGTGCTGCTGCTGGCGCTGACCGGCCCCGGGCTGCCCGACCGGCCGGCCTGGCGCGCCCTGTGCGCCGCCATCGCCGAGCAGTGCTTCCTCAACGAATACGTCTTCGCCGAGACCGACGGCGAGTTCCAGGTGCTGGCGGTTCTGGTCCGTGCGGCGGAAACGGCGCTGGACCGCGACGATCCGCCGCCGACGGTGCTGGTCGCCCTGCTCGGCGCCTACCGGCCGCTCTACCGCTGGGAACGGGCCCCCGCGCTGCAGGCCCTGTCCTGGCCCGAGGAGATCGCCCTGCTGCTGAACCGGCAGGTCGCCGAACCGCTGGCGGAGGCGGCGATCCAGGCGGACCTGCCGGCGCTGACGCCGATCGGCAATCCGGTGTCGGTCGGCGTGCGCGCCCAGTACGAGGAAAACCCCTATCCGCGCTGGATGACCACCGGCCTGCTGCCGGAACCGGTGCCGCTGCCCCGCTTCCTGCACGCGCTCTTCCCGCATGCCGCCCTGCCCGCTTCCCCCGCTTGGCCCTCCACTTGGCCCTCCACCTGGGAGGCGCCGGAGGTGCTGGTCGCCGGCTGCGGCACCGGGCGTGAAGCGGTGTGGGCCGCCTCCACCCTGAAGAACGCGCGGGTGCTGGCGGTCGACCTCAGCCGCCGCAGCCTCGCCTATGCCACCCGGCAGAGCCGGCGGCTGGGCCTAAACACCATCGAGTTCGCCCAGGCCGACCTGCTGGAACTGGGGACGCTGGGCCGCCGCTTCGACGTGATCCACAGCGTCGGCGTCCTGCACCACATGGAGGACCCGATGGCCGGCCTGCGCGTTCTGCGCGGGCTGCTGCGCCCGCACGGCGTGATGGAGGTGGGGTTCTACAGCGCCGCCGCCCGCCGTCCGATCCTGGCCGCCCGTCACTTCATCGCCGAGCGCGGCCATCCGCCGACGCTGGACGGCATCCGCCATGTCCGCCGCGACATCCTGGGCCTGCCGGACGACCATCCCGCGCGCGCCGTCGTCCATTCCCCGGACTTCTACGGCACCAGCGCCTGCCGCGACCTGCTGATGCATGTCCACGAGCTGCACGTCACCCTGCCCTGGCTGGCCGACGCGCTTGCCGCGCTGAAGCTGGAGTTCCTTGGCTTCCGGCTGGCCGATCCGGCGGTGGCCGCGCTCTACCGCAAGCACTTCCCCGAAGACCCGGCGATGACCTCGCTCGCCCGCTGGGACCGGCTGGAGGCGGAACACCCGATGATCTTCGGCGGGCTGTACCAGGCCTGGGTGCGGGCGCGGGAATAAGGGTAAATTTTTCCCCCGCTCGCTCCTCCTTCCGTTACCATTCAACCACCCTCACAACTCTAGATCGGAAAAGGCGGCTTTGCGTCTCATCACCATGTCAGTCTGGGGCTCCTTGCGGATGTACTGGGAAGGGGCTTTGATCAACAGCCGGATCTACAAGGAGATCTACCCGGGCTGGACGCTCCGCATCTATACCGACGAGCAGAATGAGTTCACGCGCGAATTGGTTGGAAACGGTGCGCAAGTCTGCCTGATGCGCAATCCAGGCGGCATCTTCGGCATGTTCTGGCGCTTCATTCCCGCATCCGACGAGGAGTTGGACGCTCTAATCGTCCGCGACGCCGACAGCCGGCTGAATGTCCGAGAAGCAACCGCGGTGGAGGCTTGGTTGGCATCCGGAAAAGGAGCCCACGTAATGCGTGACCACCCGCACCACCTGAACTGGCCAATGCTGGGCGGCATGTGGGGCATCCGCGGCGGCGTGATTGGAGATATGAAATCACGGATCCTTGCCTGGAACCGTTGGGAGAACAAGCTGGATGACATGTACTTTCTGGCGGAGTCCGTATGGCCCGTTATTCAGCATGATTGTCTTCAGCATGTTCGTGGAACATCGCCCTTCGGCGGAGAACCGTTCCCGCCGCACCCCCCTTGCTCCTGCGACTATATTGGACAGGTTTATTATGAGGGCAGCGTAAAGGATGACCAACGCTGATCCTTGCCCATAAGGTTCATTTTGAAAATGGCATCACCGAAGAGAGCCGCAACGCCGCCCGCCTTCATGGTCAAAACTCAGGTGAAGAATGATTACGCTGAAAAGGTCTGAAGTGCGTATCGGGGACATTATCTTCTATGATGTTTTTCCAGTTTCTGCGAAAAAGATCATCGCAATCGGGCCGTTTACTAAAACAATTTTGGGTAAATTTGTTGCAACAGAAAGAGAATGCGGAATTTCATCTACTGAATTTCATATCATTGAAGACAGACACCAACATACATTGATTGCATCTTTTACTTTTCCAGAAGATGTATTATTATCAAAAAACAAAATTTATACTCTTTTATTCACTGACGGCCACAATTCAGTGGAATGCAATGTAGTTCGTGAGGAAATCGAGCCATCTCCTACATCAATGTCCACGCTGACAATCGAGGATCCAGATTACATTCTCAAATGGATAGAGTACAATAAGGAAGTTATTGGAGTGGAAAGATTTTATATATATTCAAATACGGAAGAAAGCTTTCTCCGCTTCAACGAGGCTGCTGGTGATTCTGCACTGAGCAGTATGATCATCAGCATTTTGTGGGATGTACCCTACCGATTTCCAGGAAACTCGATTTCAGGCCAGACCACTCAGCAAAATCACAGCATCTACAGGTTCAATAATGACGATATCATCGGGCTTTTTGACGTAGATGAATACATCATCCCAGTTTCAGGAAACGTTTTGGATATAGTCAAAGACATAATCGATGAGACAGTCCTCATACATCGGGATACCGCTCAAAATATCAAGCCTGCAGCAGTCTCTTTGCAGTGCCTTATATTTGGATGCGGCAATAACAAATCTGTTGATTCCAAATCATTTTTGAAAAGAATGAACCTGTGCGCTGAGAAAATTGAAAAGAAATGGGAGCGGCAGAAATGTTTTGTCTCCCCCAAAAAAGTAGATGTCTTCTCTGTGCATACCGTTGTAGAGGGAGGAATAACTTTTTGCCTTCCTCCAACAATATCATACTTTAATCATTATTACTACATTGGGAAAAATCTTGAAGACTGCAACTGCATCGTATATTGCGCCAAAGAAAATGAAATAATATTGAAGCTCATCAATTAGATGTTTAGTCCCGGCATTTGATGGTGCATTCTGCGTGCAGGAATGGAGGGATGCACTATGGGCCAAGTACTCCATGGGAGCGCCACGACGACAGAGGCGATCCGTCGAGCGATACAACATAGTCAAGAGAGTCTGAGGGCTCTGGCCAAGCGCTACGGGATCAACCCCAAGACGGTTGCCAAGTGGAAAGCGCGGCCCACGGTAACCGACAAAAAGACCGGTCCCAAGGCACCTCGTTCGACGGTGCTGTCGGTGGAAGAAGAGGCAGTCGTCGTCGCTTTCCGGCGCTATACCCTGCTGCCGCTCGATGACTGCCTCTACGCCCTGCAGCCGACAATCCCCCACCTGACCCGGTCTTCACTGCACCGCTGCCTGCAGCGCCATGGCATTGCCCGCCTGCCTGATGTCGAGGGAGACAAGCCGGTCCGCAGGAAGTTCAAGGCCTATCCCATCGGCTTCTTCCATATCGACATCGCCGAGGTTCGGACCGAACAGGGCAAGCTGCACATGTTCGTCGCCATCGATCGAACGTCGAAGTTCGCCTTCGTCGAACTGCATGAGACGGCGACGACAGCGACCTCTAGTTCTACTGTGTCATAAATCTTGGAATGTGACAGAGGTTCGTTGTAATAGAGGGATTCATGCTTCGTTCAGAGAGGCGGTATGGCTCCCCTTGGCACGGCGGAC
>Ga0268287_100378_pt1 | contig 10491 bp, 12 predicted proteins | sample MetcocultureR3M_FD_191348 | JGI IMG/M metagenome (GOLD analysis project Ga0268287, IMG submission 191348) | Soil microbial communities from Anza Borrego Desert, Southern California, United States - Methanotrophic co-culture R3-M | ecosystem: Environmental > Terrestrial > Soil > Desert | place... | reverse complement strand
CGCCAAAGAGAGCCCCTCTTCTTACTGGCTCGCAATACGACCGGAGAACCCTGGTTCGGCCGACAGAACGAAGGATTGACGGCAGTTAGCCGCGGCTAACTGCCGAAACACAAGCGAGAGAGAAGACCGGGCCTCGCTTCCAATTCGTGGCGCGACCCTATCCGCCGCTCCGCGAATCTGATCTTCTCTCCAGGATGCGGCTCTCGATACGCGTATGAAACGCAAGTTAGCCGCGGCTAACCGCCGGCCCGGTTAGGGTGTCGTTAACCAAAAAACCCTTGCCAAATCGACAGAATCGGGTCTCTTTCATCAACTGCGGTAAAAAACGTTTTCCTCGCCCAGAACCGTAGTTTTAGAAATTAGGCGCTCAAGTAATGAAGCAAGCTGTTGAGAAGAATGCCGCTCCCCCGGTGGCGGACCTCAAGGGACTTATCCAGCATCATTCCGCTGCACTGTCGGCGCAGTTGCAGGCACACCATATGGCCGTCTTTCCGCCCAATGCGGAAAAGACAATTCGCAATTTCACGCCGGCTGAGACCGCCAAATTGATCGGCATCGGCGAGGGTTATCTGCGACAGGTCGCTGCCGAAATGCCGGATCTCGCAGCCAGCCAAACCGGCGGGCGCCGCAGCTATTCCGTCGAAGACATCCAGGCATTGCGCGTTCATCTTGACCAAGGCAGCAGGGGCGGGCGGCGATATCTGCCTCACCGCCGCGGAGATGAGGCGCTCCAGGTCATTGCTGTCATGAATTTCAAAGGTGGCTCCGGCAAGACCACCACGTCGGCGCATCTCGCCCAATACCTGGCCTTAAGAGGCTACCGCGTCCTTGCCATTGACCTCGATCCCCAGGCGAGCCTTTCTGCACTTTTCGGGCACCAACCCGAAATCGATGTCGGACCAAACGAGACGCTTTACGGAGCAATCCGTTATGACGGCGAACGCCGCCCGATCGCCGAGATTGTCAGGGCGACCTATATTCCGGACTTACATCTCATTCCCGGAAACCTCGAACTGATGGAGTTCGAGCATGATACACCCCGCGCCCTGATGAAGCGGCAAGTCGGAGACACCTTGTTTTTCGCAAGGATCGGGCAGGCGCTTGCTCAGGCGCAAAATCTCTATGATGTCGTCGTCATCGACTGCCCGCCACAACTCGGCTACCTCACGCTCTCGGCGCTGACGGCCGCGACATCCGTCCTTGTCACCGTGCACCCGCAAATGCTGGACGTCATGTCGATGAACCAGTTTCTGGCAATGACTGGCGATCTGCTCGAAGAGATCAGCAATGCCGGAGCACGCTCGGACTACAATTGGATGCGATATCTCGTCACTCGCTTCGAGCCCAGTGATGGGCCTCAAAATCAGATGGTGGCATTCCTGCGCTCCATATTCGGTGAACATGTGCTGATCCATCCGATGTTGAAAAGCACAGCGGTCTCCGATGCCGGGCTTACCAACAACACGCTCTTTGAAGTGGAGCGCGGTCAATTTACGCGCTCGACATACGATCGCGCGCTGGAGGCCATGAACAACGTCAATGCAGAGATAGAGACCCTGATCAAGAAAGCATGGGGGAGGGCCGCATGAGCAGAAAAGACGTTTTCGCCAATCTGCAACCCCCGGCGCCAGCCCAGCCGGAAATTCGGACAGCCAAAAATCGTTTGCGGCCGATCCTCGGTTCACCGGAATTGCTGGAGAACGGATCACGGTCGCCCGTTGGTGCCATCGGCCAATCCTTAAGCGAAGTGAACGACCGCAATCGCCGTGCCGAAGAGATCGAGAGGCGTTTGTCGCAGGGCCATGCGGTCATCTCACTGGATACCGCCGATATCGATCCCTCCTTTATTCCAGACCGTATGCCTGGCGCCAAGGAAGCACATGACCGGCTCGTGGCGTCAATTCGGGAGCAGGGGCAGCAAGTACCGATCCTGGTCCGGCCCCATCCGGAAATCCCAGGCCGCTATCAGGTCGCTTTCGGTCACCGCCGCTTGCGTGCCATCACCGAGCTCGGCCAGCAGATCAATGCCATCGTGCGCGAACTATCGGACGAACAGCTCGTCGTCGCCCAGGGGCAGGAAAACAACGAGCGCCAGGACCTTACCTACATCGAAAAAGCGCGGTTTGCGCAGCGGTTGCAGCAGCGCTTTCCCCGCGACGTCATCATGGCCGCCATGTCGCTCTATAAAAGCGACCTGTCCAACATGCTCTCAGTGGTGTCGCGGATCCCGGCCGAGCTTATCGATATGATCGGTCCCGCGCCATCGGTCGGAAGGCGCAGCTGGATGGAGCTTTCCGATCTTCTATCCACCGACAAGGTCGTAGACCGGGCCAGAGCCTTCCTGGAACGGTCCGAGATCGCCGAGTGGGAATCCGAAGACCGGTTCAAGGCGCTGATGGAGCATCTCAAGCCGCGGCCGCAAAAGGCCAAGTCGGATGTCTGGGCAACCGGCACAGGCGCTCGCCTTGCAAAGGTCACCCACAACGATACTCGCGTCGAAATTCTTATCGATCGAAGGGAGGCGCCGGAATTTGCGGCCTTCGTGCTCGATCGCCTCAAGGCTTTGTTCGAAGAGCATCGCTCTAAGAACTGAACAACACGCAACCAAAGCAGGAGCATCCAGCAAAAGAAAAAAGCCCCCGAACGTTACCGTCACGGAAGCTTTCCTCGTAGTCTCGACAGCTTCGAGAATCGCATTTCCGAGAATCACTGTCAAGAGTTTTGGCGCCTTTCAGGCGGGTGGATTTCTTTTGCCTAAACCAAGGTGATGGCAAATGAGGCATGAATTTATAACGACGCCCTTCGGGCGGCGATCGATGTCGCTTGGAATGCTGGCAAATCAGCATCTCGCCGACCAGATCGAACCTGGAATGCGCCGGAACAAGTGGAAACTATTCCGATCGGTCTGCGAAGCCCGCCGAGCCTTGGGGATCAGTGACCGGTCGTTGACCGTTCTTGATGCGCTCCTGACGTTTTATCCGGCGGACGAACTCAGCCAAGACAGCAGCCTTGTTGTTTTCCCCTCAAACGCTCAGCTCTCTCTCCGGGCAAGGGGGATGACGCCCGCAACTCTTCGCAGGCATCTCTCCATGCTGATCGAGGCCGGCCTGATTTTCCGCAAGGATAGTCCAAATGGAAAACGTTACGCGCGGCGTGCACGGAGCGGGCAAATCAGCGAGGTTTTCGGCTTCAGCCTTGCGCCTCTGCTCGCTAGAGCCTCTGAAATCGATTGCCTTGCTGCCGAGATCGTAACCGACAGAGAAAATCTCAAGGCAACCAAAGAACAGATCAGCATCTGCCGACGCGATATCTCCAAGCTGCTCGCGACTGCCATTGCCGAAGCACTTCCCGGAGATTGGGATGATATGTTGGCCGAATTTCGCACAATTACCTCTCAGATCCCTCGCAACCCTACCTTGGAAACCCTTCAGCCAATTCGGCGGCAGATGAACGAACTTCACCACTTCATCGTTAAGAGTCTGAAGTCACAAGTTAAAATTCGGAATCTGAGCGCCAATGAATCCCAGAATGAGCGCCACAAACAGGATTCAAAACCAAACTTCAATTTTGAATCTGAAAACATCTGCATCCGAGATCATCTTCCGCCTCCAAATCCGTTGGACCAGCAAGTCGAAGTCACCGAACAGCTGCCTGATGTCGATGAAGACATCCCAAATCACACACCGTCTTCCGAAGGGATAACGCTCGATCTGGTGCTTCGAGCATGCCCCCAGATCATCGATTACGCCCCAGCCGGATCTGTCCGAAACTGGCGCGATCTTGCCGCCGCCGCTGCCGTTGTGCGTTCAATGTTCGATGTGAGCGAGACAGCCTACACCAAGGCCTGCGCCACGATGGGGATTGAAACGACGGCGATCGTTATGGCCTGTATCCTCGAGCGGGCCACATCCATCAATTCGCCGGGCGGATACCTGCGTGATCTGACCAAGCGATGCGAACGCCGCCAATTCGTTCCAAACCGGATGCTCATGGCCGTCCTGCGGACTCATGCCAAAGTCGGTACCAGCAGTAATGAAACGGAGATGCCGCTTACGTTTAACAACGAAAAGCCACTTCAGAAAAAGCAATACGTTACCGTCTCGTCGGAATATTGCAGTGCCAATTGACCACGCATATGGCAGCCGCGGCCGGAGGGCTTTTTGCCCTACTCGAAACAACCAGCGGCAAAAGCCCCTGGGCTTAGACAGAACGCCTCATTGTCCTGCTGGAGAGCTCGCAATACGCCTGACTTCGTCGGCAGCTGCGTTGAGGACGTCTTGCGACAAAGCTTCGTCGAGGATGCGGGAGAGTGTGACTGCACCCACCATGAGCGACAATATGGTCATTGCTTTGCCGCTTGGTTCCGAGCCCTCGGTCACGTCCATGAGTTCGTCCAGCACTTGGAGATGAGCCTTTATGCCGTCCTGAAAAGGAAGCTTCACCTCCTCGCTTTGACGACGTGCCACGTCAGAACCGAGCGCCACCATGGGGCAACCATCGCCTTTCTCACCTCGATGATCCTTTGAGAGATAAAAACGGATTATGGCCTCCAGCGGATCCGGGGTCGAGGCCGCGACGGTCGACCATCTGCCGGTCGAGCTTTCCATCGCCCGCCTTGAGGCAAGCGCTGCAAGATCGTCCTTGGACTCGAACTGCTTATAAAATCCGCCTTGGGTGAGGCCCGCACCTTTCATCAGGTCCTTCAATCCGATGCCATCAAAACCGTGCTCTCTAAACAGCCGGCTTGCGACGTTGATGACGGCCTCGCGATTTGCCGCGGCTTGCGCTAAAAATCGGGGGGGGGAAGCGCGGATGATTTCGCGCCGCCTCAGGAGAAATTCCTATGTCATTTCAGCGGCCGCCCGCGAAAAACATCCCCGCTCCGTCATTACCTTCCGGTCGCGGTTATAGTGATCGCGTCATCGAGCAGGGAGCCGGGTCGCGAACCGTTCTCCGCAAACGGGGAGCATCCGGCGCTCGATGGCGGTCGTTTAAGGCACGGCAACGCCGTCAGGGCGCCAACCGCCGGGACGAAATGGTTTCGGAATTTGAACCCACCGCAGCCATATCCCCCGGAAAAGCCGAAGCGATCGAGCAGGCAGAGAACCTGACATCCATCTAACACACCGACTGCCTGCCCATCCCTTGTGACACCGTGACGACCACGTTCGTCGCGGACACTCGTCGTACCGGTGTCGTGGCACCAGCTTATGATGTCCTCCGCCCTCGGCCATGCCGTTTTTGCCATGTGACAGAATCGGACGCCTCAATTCCCCCCAAGGCACAACCTGATTGCCGGCGCTTGGATTGGCCGGAGGTCGGCAATATGTTCTCCTCTGGAGAAGGCGGCTCTCGGCGATCCGCAGGAATCGCATCAAAAGGAGATGAGGCGATGAAACTGAACGACCCGACACTGTTTCGCGAGGCTGCGCTGGTGGGCGAGCGCTGGCTCGATGCCGATCCGTCGAACGCGGTAGAAGTCAACAACCCGGCGACTGGCGAGATCATCGGCCGAGTGCCGAAGCTTGGCGCGGCAGAGACCCGCGCTGCGATCGAAGCGGCGCAGGCCGCTCAGCAGCAATGGGCTTCAAGGACCGCGAAGGAGCGCTCGGCGATCCTGCGCAAATGGTTCGACCTGATGATCGCCAACAAGGACGATCTGGGACGTATCCTGACGCTCGAGCAGGGCAAGCCGCTGACCGAAGCGACCGGTGAGATCGTTTATGGCGCGAGCTTTATCGAATGGTTTGCGGAAGAGGGCCGACGCGTCTACGGCGATCTCATTCCGGGCCACCAGCCCGACAAGCGCATCATGGTGATGAAGCAGCCGATCGGCGTGGTGGCGGCGATTACACCGTGGAACTTTCCGAATGCGATGATCACTCGCAAGGCCGGCCCGGCGCTGGCCGCCGGCTGTGCCATGGTGCTGAAACCCGCATCGCAGACGCCGTTTTCGGCGATCGCGCTGGCAGTGCTGGCCGAACGGGCGGGCTTGCCCAAAGGGCTGTTCAGCGTGATTACAGGTTCGGCCCGCGAGATCGGCGGCGAGATGACGGCCAATCCGATCGTCAGGAAACTGACCTTTACCGGTTCGACGGAAGTTGGTGCGGAGCTCTACAGGCAGTCCGCGCCGACCATCAAGAAGCTCGGGCTGGAGCTCGGCGGCAATGCCCCTTTCATCGTTTTCGACGATGCGGACCTGGATGCAGCCGTCGAAGGCGCACTGATCGCCAAATATCGCAACAACGGCCAGACCTGCGTCTGTGCCAATCGGCTCTATGTGCAGGACGGTGTTTACGATACATTCGCGGCAAAGCTCGCCACGGCGGTCGGCAAGCTGAAAACTGGTAACGGCTTCGACGAGGGCGTCGTTCTTGGGCCTCTGATCGACAAGGCGGCTCTGGAAAAGGTCGAGGAGCATGTCGGCGACGCCTTATCCAAAGGTGCCCGCGTCATTCAGGGCGGCGGGCGCCATGCGCTTGGCGGCACATTTTATGAGGCAACAGTTCTGGCCGATGTGACGGCCGACATGGCCGTGGCGCGGGAGGAGACGTTCGGGCCGGTGGCGCCGCTTTTCCGCTTCAAGGACGAGGCGGATGTCATTGCGCAGGCCAATGATACCGAATTCGGCCTTGCCTCCTATTTCTATGCCCGTGATCTTTCCCGGGTATTCCGGGTCGCCGAGGCGCTTGAATACGGCATGGTGGGCGTCAATACCGGACTGATCTCGACCGCTGAAGTTCCGTTCGGAGGTGTCAAGCTTTCCGGCCTCGGCCGCGAAGGTTCGCGCTACGGCATCGAGGAATTCGTCGAGATCAAATATGTGTGCCTCGGCGGCATAGGCTGATTGACAGGAACGTATCGATCATCCGCGGCTGCCGAGTTTTGTCGCGCACATCCTGCTTCTGCTTATCATCAGCATTGAGGAACGATCGAGCGCCGACGTGTGGTCGGGTCACGTCGTTCTGCTGCTGGGGAAGGCACGGTGGTGCTTGACACCGTACACGCTGCCTGAGTTCGAAACTGGGGGAGGAAAACCACTTCGCCGCGGTCTCTCGATTAATTGCCGTCAGCTGCGGGCCAACACCGGCAGATTTGGGTATTCCGTAAGCTCCTCCGAGGTTCGCTTGTGTTCGCCGATAAACTTTTCCTCTCCATCTCGACAGCCGCTGAAACAATAGCGAGCGCCGGTTGTTACACTTGTCTCCGGTCGAGAGACCACCACAACAAAGAGGAAGCGGAAAATGCTCGTCAAAATGCTCGCAGCTACTGTTCTTTCCCTGGGCTTAGCCACGGCAGCAGTCGCTCAATCAGGCGGCTCCGGCTCTGGCACTGATTCAGGTTCTGGATCGTCCGGATCCGGAACAAACAGAGGAGCTTCCGTGGGCTCTGGAGCCGGTGGTACAGGAACGTCGCTCGACGCCAATAACCCTACAACAGGCAGCGTGGGTGGGAATGCGAACAATACCGGATCCACCAACGCTCCTTGCAAGACCACACCGACACAGCAAGGCTCGGCAGGTACAGCGGCGTCGAACTCCGGCAGCGCGGCAACCCCACAGCCGGCATGCTGAGTGATTTTGGGCTGGGACGCGCTTGCGTCCCAGCCTCCCCTGAATGAAATCGGAAAAGACGCAATTTCAATAACGAAAATCCAGGTCCGCGGCCACCTTCTCAAGCTGCTCCAGGGCTGCCCCTCGGCGCCGGTAAAGATCGGCACGCTCGCCAAAAGTGCGGCGACGCATTGCAACCTGGTGACGCAGGTTGATCTCCGCGGCCATCATCGCTCCGCAGAAAGCCGCGCTTAGGACGCTGGCGCCTGAATGGAGGTCGCTTGCCACTTTGCGGTCTATAGAGCCTGCCACATCCCGGAAAAGCTCAAGCCCCTCCACGATAAGATGCGCCGCGGCAAGCGGTTCTTCGGTCGCCTGCGCCTGAGCTTCGTGCAGACCGCTATCATCGGCGGCTTCATGATCGGATGGCTCCTTGGAAAGCACGTCCAAATATCGCCGAAAGTGGCGCCGATCACGATCTGCGGATACGGTAAGCTGTTCTGAAAGTTCGTCCAATCGCCGCCGGGCGTCGGAAAAGCGGTTCCCACCGTTGTCCGACACCGCAATTGCCATCTTCCCCATCGCGAGACCAAGGAGCGCGGCCAGGATCGACGCAGTGCTGCCTGGTATATCAGGGGCTCGCCGACCAATGGATGCGACGATGTCTTTGAATTGTTCGTCTACGAGGGCAGATGTCAATTTCAATACTCTTTGAACCAACCGCAAACGGATCGAACTAACCAATGCTGTCGAAGTTCCGCCAACCTCACTTCCAGATGACGCACGCGTCTCTTTGTTCGGGGCTTCGACGGGAAGGCTTGTTGGGCCGCTGGGGTCTAGTGTCGCTTGCAAGGCAGGGTTCATGCTACCCGGTCGGCGAAGATGTTGGAAAGACAGCAATGCGCCACACAGCTCGGCCAAACCTGCGCTTACGCGGAAAAAGGCTTAAGCGCTAATCAATCACCACCAGCCCCGCTTCCTCTGCGGCCGCGACGAATGCGTCTCTTGCGTCCTCCGGCTCTGCTTTTCCATCGAGCACCAGCATGAAAGTGCGGAGAGCCTGATGAAAATGCTCCCCATCGTCGACGGGCCAGTCTTCAAGGAGGCAATTTGCGGCGTCTCGGGTGCAGAAGATCAGATCGTGGTCTCCTGCACCATGAAGCTCGACAGAAACGGGAATGGCCCAGTCGACATCAAACATGCAGCCTCTACCTCCAGAGGAAAAGAGACGCGAGGGCAGGAGATTTGTGATCTCTGAAGGGGGGGACGGGAGACCGCCCTCGCGACCTCACTCTAATGCACTGGATGGCGAATCGTTCCACGAGGGGATCGAAGCGTCGGGGGAGGAACCCCCACCGCCGATGATAGTTATCTTCCGAAAGGAGACCGAGATATGGCTATGCATTATACGGACATTCGCGGTACGCTTGTAAGCTTCCTTGCCGAAATCGGCTTGGTAGGGCCGAACGTCGAAGCCACCGCTACGGACCCGGTCCCGCCGCTTTCGACCGAACAGGAACTACTGGTCGAATGCTGGCAATCGGGCCAGATCGAACCTGCGGTTTGGTGGCAGCACCTTGACGATGATCCGGTGCTCGCGGCAAATTTCCAGAAGCCGCAGGTAACACATTAGGGCGCCCGGCCATCGAGCGCTCGCGCCGGGTGCTGCTCGGCCCAAGGATAGTGAATTAACTCACGTGCCCCGTAAGTCCGGCGTTCCCGCGGTGGTCGATCGAAAAGTTCGTGCCGGATCTTCATATCGACGTCTGCGTCCCTATCCGGCGTCATTTCTGCACGCGGGGCTTACGGATCGCATCGTGACTTGCCGCGGCTTGCGGCGCCATCCGATTCTGGGTTCAGGTACCTGCGCCGCTTCTGCGCCGGATCAGCTCAAACACGCCCGAAATGTCTTCGTCTCCATGTCCTGCACTATCGCGTTTTCGAAACAGGTCCAGCAGGGGGGCAAGCAGACTGGTGGCGACACCCTGCTCACGGGTGGCTGTGAGTATATTTTCCAGCGAGGTGGCCTGCATGGCGAGGTTCGACACCACATTAAGGCCGTGCCCGCCGCTATCGATCTTCTCTGCGTATCCTGGGAGTTCACCCATCATTGCGGTCATCCAGGGGCCAAGCAACTGGAGAAACTCCCTCGCGTGAATGCCCTCGGAATCGACAAGGGCAGTAGCGTGAAAGAAGCCGGCGAACAGACCATACATGCCGCTGAGAAGAGCGAGGTCGTGTAGCGACGCCAGTCCAGCATCGGCACCGAGATAGGCAGCGGCGCCGAGCGCCTTAAGCGTACCGATATGTGCGTCGAAAGTCGGCTTCGAGCCGCTCGGCGGTGGCGCGCGCTTGGGCGGGCGTGCCATTGGTCAAATTGACGACCGCACGCCCGGCGAGCGCCGAGGCCGCACCATCGAGCACAGAGCTCGCGGCGGCATAGTCCAATACGCAAATCACAGTGAGATCGCTTGAAGCAATGGCGTCTGCTGCGCTGGTGACTTCACGCGCTCCTTGAGCAACTAGGAAGCCAGCCTTGCCAGCTGTCCGATTCCAAAGGGTGACCGAATGCCCTTGTTGGAGAAGGCGAGCGGCCAGCGCCTGCCCCATCGCCCCTAGGCCGAGAACCGAAATATTGGTCATGGATCTATTCTTCCCTCGATGTCCCAACACGACGCCCCCTTTGGGGGAGCGGGTTGCTGAAAAGATGCAATATTGGACGAAAGCGGGGTAGTCGGCTATTCGTAGATCCATCGTCTTCAAAACAGAACGATGGATGGATTAGTGCTCAATCTCAACGACCTTCTCATCTTCGTTCGAGTGGTGGATCACGGCGGTTTTGCCGCAGCTGGTCGCGCGCTGCGCCTTCCCAAATCCACGCTGAGCAAGCGGCTCGCTGAATTGGAGCGGGAGATCGGGGTCCGTCTGATTCAACGAA
>Ga0268287_100377_pt1 | contig 10545 bp, 14 predicted proteins | sample MetcocultureR3M_FD_191348 | JGI IMG/M metagenome (GOLD analysis project Ga0268287, IMG submission 191348) | Soil microbial communities from Anza Borrego Desert, Southern California, United States - Methanotrophic co-culture R3-M | ecosystem: Environmental > Terrestrial > Soil > Desert | place... | reverse complement strand
AGACCGACACGCCCAGCAGGGCGAAGCCGGCCACCAGCATGCCGGTGATCGCGCCCGAGCGGAACGCGAGCGACAGGCCCTTGGCCAGGCTCTCGGAGGCGGCCTGCGCCGTGCGCACGTTGGCGCGAACCGAGATCAGCATGCCGGCGAAGCCCGCCAGGCCCGAGAGCACGGCGCCGATGGCGAAGCCGAGGGCGGCTTCCCAGCCCAGCAGGAAGAAGGCGGCGATCAGGATCACCACGCCGACGATCGCGATGGTGGTGTATTGCCGGTTGAGGTACGCCTGCGCGCCCTCCTGGATGGCGGCGGCGATTTCCTGCATTCGCGCATTGCCGGGCGAGGCCCGGAGCAGCGCGCTGGACTGGACGATGCCGTATAGCACCGCCAGCAAGCCGGCTGCGATCACCAGCGTAAGCGTTAGACTCATGTCGTGCGCACCCCTTTGCGATTGCGCGGAGGGGCGCCGATCCGGCCGGAAGGGCCCGTCGGCGGCAGCCCACCCCCTGTACGTTTCCCCAAGTGCGCCGGCGCCTCTGACGGGCCCGGCGGAAGCGGGAGCCTAGCCGGGTTTTGGAGAGGCGCGCAACATGCCGCACCGGCGCCCGACGAACGCGGGAATCCGGAGGAGGACTGCAGGTCAGGCCCGGGGGGTCGCCACCCGGCGCCGGGGCTGCTGGGAGGTGACGGCCACCGACCTGACCTGCCCCCGCCCGAGGATGGTCGCGGCGTCGCGCATCAGCGCCGCCGCCAGCTTGGCCGTGTCGATCTTGTTGTGGTCGGTGGCGACCGTGAACGGGGTGCGATGCGCGGCGCGGACCAGGGCGTCGCGCAGGTGCGGCTCCTTGGCCCTCGCCCGCAGCGGATCGGCCGAGGCCGCGAGATTGATGCGCACGTGGACGAACACGTAGTTCACCAGCCGCCCGTTCACCACGATCGGCAGGCCAAGCGGCAGGAGGTCGACGTACTGGCCGCCTTCGGCCGCGGCCTTGTCGTCGGCGGCCACGGCGGCCTGGGCCAGCAGCATCAGCGGGGCGGCGATCAGGACGCGGCGGAGCATGCCGCGAGGGTGCGGCCGATTCGTTGAATCATCCTTTCAGGCTCCACCGCTCATGGGCGCCTTCGGTGAACGGTGGTATGATTTCGCATAAGAAGATGTTGGGAGGAGGTCCGGAGCCATGTCTCCGACCAGACGCCAGGCCGCCATGGGGCTCCTGACCGCCGCCGCCGCGGCGCCCGGGCTCGCTCGCGCTCAGGAGCCGCCGCCGCCGGAGATCCCGGACGTCGACGAGGAGCCCACCAAGCTCGACACCGTCGCGGGGCGCGACACCCACATGATGGCGCCGGTGATCGTCAACGGCCGCGGGCCCTACCAATTCCTGCTCGACACGGGCGCCAACGTCAGCTGCGTCTCGCACCATCTGGTCGAAGAACTGGCGCTGACCCCAGGCCCGCCCGCCCGGGTCCACACCATTGTCGGCGTGCGCGAGCGCCCCAGCTTCTTCATCGACGACCTGCAGGTCGGCAAGCGCAACCGCAAGCGCGTCCAGGCCCCTGCCCTGCCCTTCAAGGACCGGGCGGTGCACGGCGTCCTGGGGATCGACTGGCTGAAGGGCCAGCGCCTGGTGCTCGACTTCAAGAAGAACGCCATCGAGATCACCAAGTCGAAGTCCGACCACGCCCACCCGGGGCGGGTCGTGGTGGTCCCGGCCCGGCGGCGGCTGGGCCAGCTGACCATCGTCGACGCCGACCTGAACGGCACGCCGATCAGCGCGATGATCGACTCCGGGGCCGAGGGTACGCTCTGCAACGGCCCGCTGCGGGACCTCATCCGCGCGTCCGAGCGGCGCCGCGGCAAGGTGGACCCGCCGCAGATCGTCCGGATGGAGACCCTGGCCGGCGAGGTGTTCCGCGGCGAAGGCGTATTCCTGCCTTTCCTGCGCCTGGGCGGCCTGCACCTGGGCAACGTGCCGGTGACCTACGCGGACATGCACGTCTTCAAGATCTGGGGCCTTGAGGACAAGCCGGCGCTGGTCCTGGGCATGGACCTCCTGATGCAGTTCGAGCAGGTGGCGCTGGACTTCGGCCGTTCCACCGTGCGCTTCGAGTACATCTAGCCCCGCGCGGCCTCAGCCGTGCCGCCAGCCCCCGGCTCCCGCCTCCAGTGTGCGGCCCAGCGCGCGGACCTCCACGCCCGCGCCTTCCGAGACCCGGCCCACGACGGTGAAGCCGGCCGGCTTGCGAACCCCCGGCGGAACGGTGCAGACGATCTCGTAGTCGTCCCCGCCCGAGGCGAGGCGCAGCAGGGCGGCCGTGGTGTCGGGCTGCCCCTCCAGCCAAGTGGCCGCCGCGCGGGAGAGCGGCATCTGCTCGAGGTCGAGGGTGATCGCCACCTCGCTGGCCTCGGCGATGTGGCGGGCGTCGGCGATCAACCCGTCCGAGATGTCGGCCGTGGCGGTGGCGGTGCGGCGCAGCGCCGCCCGCACGTCCAGCCGCGGTTCGGGCAGCCGGTAGCGATAGGTCAGCGAGCCGTCGGGATCCTCGATCTCGCCCTGGACCGCGGCCAGGCCCAGGGTCGCGTCCCCGATCGCTCCGCTGACCAGGACGAGGTCCCCCGGGCGGGCGCCGCCGCGGCGCAGCATCCGCCCCTCCGGGACCCAGCCGAAGGCGGTCAGGCTGGCGGTGAGCGGACCGTCCGGCATGGCCACGGTGTCCCCGCCCAGCAGCGGCAAGGCGTAGGTCTCGAGATCGGCGGCCAGGCCCAGGACGAACCGTTCCCGGTCCTTCAGGCGATAGGCGCGCGGCCAGGCGACGGCCAGCAGGCACCCCGCCGGCTCGGCGCCCTTGGCGGCCAGGTCCGACAGGTTCACCCGCACCAGCTTGCGCGCGATCAGGTCGGGCGCCTCGCCCTTCGGCACGTGGACGCCCTCGACCACGGCGTCCTTGGTGACCACCAGGTCGAACCCCGGCCGGGAGGGAATGACGGCGGCGTCGTCCTTGAGCTCGAACGCGCCGGGAGCCCCGCGGGTCAGCGGGCGGAAGAGCCTTGCGATCTCGCCGAACTCATCCAGGCCGGACATCCCGCGCCACGCCGTCCAGGGCCCCGTTCACGAAGCCCGGTTCGGGTCCCTCGAAGAAGCTCTTCGTCAGCTCGACGTACTCGTCGATCGCCACCTCGGTGGGCACGTCGGAGCGGTGCATCAGTTCGAACGCCCCGGCGCGCAGGATCGCCCGCACGGTGGCGTCCAGCCGCTCCAGTCGCCAGCCCTGGGCCAGGCGCTTCACGATGGCCGCGTCGATCGGCTTCTGCTCGCGCACCACGCCGCGCACCAGGTCGGCGAAGAACGCCTCGTCGGCCGAGGCCAGGGTCTCGCCCTCGACGTCGCGGTCGAAGCGATGATCCGAGAACTCGCGGATGACCGCCTCCACGCCGGTGGAGGAGACCTCCATCTGGTACAGCGCCTGGACGGCCGCCAGGCGCGCAACCGATCGGGATGCCCGGGCCGCGCTCATCGCCCGCCCGCCGTCAGCTGCTGCTTCAGCGCCACCATCGCCAGGGCCGCGCGGGCCGCGCCGCCGCCCTTGTCGCCCTCGCTGATCCGGGCCCGCGCCCAGGCCTGCTCGTCGTCCTCGGTCGTCAGGATCCCGTTGCCGATGCACAGGCGCTTGTGGACCGTCAGGTCCATGATCCCCCGCGCGCTCTCGTTGGAGACGATCTCGAAGTGGTAGGTCTCGCCGCGGATGACGCAGCCGAGGGCCACGTAGCCGTCGTAGCGGACGCCGCTCGGGCCGTGCCCGGCCTCCTCGGCCAGGGCGATCGCGCCGGGGATCTCCAGCGCGCCCGGCACGGTCACCACGTCGTACTCCGCGCCATAGGCCTTCAGCGCGTCGACGGCGCCTTCCAGCAGGGCGTCGGCCAGGTCGTCGTAGAAGCGCGCTTCCACGATCAGGATGCGAAGGGGTTGGTCGCTCATTCCCGCCCCTTTAGGCGGTTTCGCGCCAGCGGGCGAGATACCTCGCGAGCATGTCGATCTCGAGATTGACCCGGCCGCCCGGCGCGAGCTCGCCCAGGGTGGTCACCTCCCAGGTGTGCGGGATCAGGTTGACGCCGAAGACGTCGTCCTCGACCTCGTTCACCGTCAGCGACACGCCTTCGACGGCGATGGAGCCCTTCTCGGCGATATAGCGGTGCAACGGCCGGGGCGCGCGGATCCGCACGCGGTGCGAGCCGCCCTCGCTCTCGACGCTCACCACCTCGCCGACGCCGTCCACATGGCCAGAGACGATGTGGCCTCCCAGCTCGTCCCCGACCCGGGCGGCGCGCTCCAGGTTCACCCGGCGGCCCACGGCCCACTGATCGAGGGTGGTGCGCGACAGCGTCTCGCCCGACACCTCGACGGCGAACCAGCCCGGCCCCTTCTCCACGATCGTCAGGCAGCAGCCCGCGTGGCTGACCGAGGCGCCGATGTCGAGAGTGGAGGTGTCGAACGCGGTCTCGATCTCGAACCTGCGGTCGCGATTGGTCTCCCGCACGGACCGCACGCGGCCCACGTCGGTGACGATGCCGGTGAACATCTAGATCCTTTCGTAGCGTTCCCAGAGGTCGTCGCCCAGTTCGCGGACCTCGACGCGCCGGAAATGGGGCGCATCCACAAGCGCTGCAACGGCCAGGGCGCCGACGCCCGGCCGCCCTTCCCCGCCGATCACGATGGGCGCGCGGAACCACTCCAGGGCGTCCACGAGGCCGCAACGCAGGAAGCTCGCCGCCACCTGGCCGCCGCCCTCGACGAAGATCCGCGACAGGCCCTCGGCGGCCAGGGCCGCCACGACCGTCTTCAGCTCGGGCCGGTCCTCGCCCACGGCGCGGACCTGGACCACCCGCACGCCGGCCGCAGTCAGCGCCGGATCGGGCGGGCTCGTGGCCACCACATAGGTCGGGATGTCGCGCGCGGTCTTCACCAGCCGGCAGCCGGGCGTCAGCCGCTGGCGGCTGTCCAGCACCACGCGCGCCGGCTGGCGGCCGTTCCAGCCGGGCAGCCGCACGGTCAGTTCGGGATCGTCGGCCAGGGCCGTCTCGATGCCGATCAGCACCGCTTCGTGCTCGGCGCGGAGCTGGTGGACGGCCCGGCGCGCGGGCTCGCCGGTGATCCAGCGGCTCTCGCCGGACGCGGTGGCGATCCGCCCGTCGAGGGACGTGGCGAGCTTGAGGGTGACGCTCATTCGGGTGCGTTCATGGCCGGAAAGCCGCTGCGCGACAAGGCGGGGCCGAACAGCCGCTAGTCGGGCGCCTCGCCCACCGCGCCCGCCAGCCAGCCGCGCGTGGCGCGGGCCTCGCCCAGGAGCCATTCGCGGAACCGCTGCACCGGCCGGCGGCCGTCGACATCGGGGCGGAAGCGGGCGTGGAAGCCGTGGGCGCTCCAGCGACCGGTGGATATCGGATACGGCAGCCCGATCTCGCCGGCGTCCAGCCGGTCGCCGATCAGGGCCATGCCGCACAGCGTGACGCCCGCGTCGGCGCGGACCGCGTCCAGCGCCGCCGTGATCCGCCGAAAGCGCATGCCGCGCTCGGGTGCGCTGCGCTGGACGGCGTTGGCCGCCACCCAATCCGGCCAGGAAAGCCCGGCGGGGTCGTCCTTGTAGAAGTCGAGGTGGACGAGCGGAAAGCCTTCCAGCCGGATCTCGCGCGCGATGGCGGCGGTGCGCTCGACATTCTCGGGCGAGGTGACCGGCAGCACATAGTCGCGGAACAGCAGGTCGGAGTTGGGGGCGTCGCGCGGCGGACCGTAGCTGATCTCGCAGTCGACGCGGCCGATGCGGTGGGGCGCCTCGCCCTCGCCGTTGATGTTGAAGAGGATGTTCGGGTGCGCCGCCCGGAACCGCTCCAGCCTGGGGGCCAGCCAGAGGTCGACGAAGTCGGAGGCCGCCGCCAGGTGCAGCTCATGGCCCCGCTGCAGCTCAAGCTCCCGCGCCGCCGCCGCCAGTTCCTCGAACCCGCGGTTCAGATGCGCCAGCGCCGGGACGAGGCCAGGGGCCGGCCGCAGGCCCGAGCGCCCGCGGGTCAGCAGTTCGACGCCCAGGTAGTCCTCCAGCGCCTTCACTCGCTGTCCGACCGCGGCGGGCGTGATCCCCAGCGCCTCTGCGGCGGCGGTGAACGAGCCCTTCCGGACCGCCAGCTCCAGCGCCTGGAGCGATCTGAGGTACGTCGGCGCCACCATGGAGTCTTACTAAGCAAAACCTTTAGCGATGGCCAGATTGTTTAGATTGCAGCGTTCTGCGACCGACGCGACACTGAGGTCATCGAGGGAAGTGCACGAGGCGGCGCCATGGGCCAACTCAGACGTTTCCTGGTCGAGCGCGACGTCTCCGGCATAGGCGGCATGTCCATTGTCGAACTGTGCGGCGTGGCCCGCGCCTCGAACCAGGCGATCGAAAAGATCGGCGGAAACATCCAGTGGCAGCACAGCTACGTCGCTGGGGACCGCACGTACTGCATCTACCTCGCGGACGGCGAGGACACGATCCGTGCCCATGCCGAGCTCAGCGGCTTCCCGGTGACCCGGATCATCGAGGTGCCGCAGATCATCGACCCGACAACCGCCAACAACTGACGGCGGCTGCTCCACCCGCCGCGGCTGCGCCCTCGGAGGGCGCGGCGCCGCGCGAGGAGAAACGACTATGATCCAAGGCCACAGCTACGAGCGCCTGCTCGAGATCTCGAAGCGCGTGAACTGGCGCGTCGAGGACATCATCGGCCCCGACAAGCCGATGGACTTCAGCAAGCCCTTCCTGCCCGAGACCTTCGCCCGCACCGGCGAACTGGACTTCCTGAGCCCGGCCGAGCGGCTGAAGCTCAACCAGATCCGCGGCTTCGGCTACCTGGCCATGTTCGAGCTGGTCGAGCGCTGCATCCTGCCAGCGATCGAGGAGCACGTGCCTTCCCGGCCCGGCCAGGACCCCCATCGCACGGCGGCCCTGCAGAACTTCGCCCACGAGGAAGCCAAGCACATCGAGCTCTTCGTCCGGTTCCGGAAGGCGTTCACCGACGGCTTCGACGTGGCCTGCGGCGTCATCGGCCCGGCCGAGGACATCGGCGCCGCGATCCGCGGCCACGGCAAGCTGGGCGTCGCGCTCTTCGTCCTCGCCATCGAATGGGCGACCCAGCAGCACTGGCTGGAGAGCGTGCAGGACGACGAGGGGCTCGATCCGCAGATCAAGAGCCTCCTTCGGCACCACTGGATGGAGGAATCCCAGCACGCCAAGCTCGACGCCCTGGTCTTCTACGAACTCGCCGAGAAGGCCGGTCCTGACGGTGTCATGCAGGCGGTGGAGGAGTTCCTGCGGATCGGCGCCTTCATCGACGGCGGCCTGGCCCAGCAGGCCGAGCTCGACCTCGACGCCTTCGAGCGCGCCACGGGCCGGCGGCTCACCGGCGGCCAGCGCGCGCAGTTCATCGCCAGCCAGCACCAGGCCCAGCGCTGGACCTTCCTGGGCTCGGCGCTCGTCAACCAGGGCTTCCTGAAGGCGCTGGGGGAGATCAGCCCCGCGGGCCGGGCCAGGCTGGAAGAGGTTGCGCCGGCCTTCTGCTAGGCCCGCGACGACGGGAGCGCCGGCCGGAAGACCCGAGCCGGCCGGCGCTCTTCGTCAGGACTCTTCCGTCAGGATTCGGCGGCCTCGCTCAGGCCTTCCTCGCCCAGGAACCGGGCGAAGTCCTGGGTCTCGCGGAAGTCGCGATACACCGAGGCGTAGCGGACATAGGCCACGTCATCGAGCTGCTTGAGCTGCTTCATCACCAGCTCGCCGATGGTCGAGGACGGCAGCTCGGTCTCGCCCATGCTCTCGAGCTGGCGGACGATGGTCGAGATCATCCGCTCGATCCGCTCAGGCTCCACCGGGCGCTTGCGCAGGGCGATGGAGATGGAGCGGGCCAGCTTGTCCCGGTCGAAGGGCGTGCGCCGGCCCGACCGCTTCAGGATGGTGATCTCGCGCAGCTGCACGCGCTCGAAGGTCGTGAAGCGGCCTTCGCACTGCGGGCACAGCCGCCTGCGCCGGATGGCCGCGCCGTCTTCCGACGGGCGGCTGTCCTTCACCTGGGTCTCGTCGTGGCCGCAGAACGGGCAGCGCATATCTAGCCCCCTTCCCGGCCACTTAACGCTATTAGCTGTAGATGGGGAAGCGCTTCGTCAGCGCCAGCACCTCGCCGCGCACCTTCTGTTCGACCGGCGTCGGATCCTCGCCCGACGCCACCGCATCCAGCACCTCGCCGATCCACTTGCCGACCTGCCGGAACTCGCCCGGGCCGAAGCCGCGGGTGGTGCCGGCCGGCGTGCCGACGCGCAGGCCGGAGGTCTGCATCGGCGGCAGGGGATCGCCCGGGATCGAGTTCTTGTTGGTGGTGATCCCGGCCCGCTCCAGCGCGATCTCGGCGTCGGCGCCCGAGACGCCCTTGGGCGTCAGGTCCACCAGCATCAGGTGGCTGTCGGTGCCGTTGGAGACGATCTTGAAGCCGACGCTCTGCAGGCTCTCGGCCAGCGCGCGGGCGTTCTCGATCACCTGGCGGGCGTACTGCTTGAACTCGGGCTTCAGCGCCTCGCCGAAGGCCACCGCCTTGGCGGCGATGACGTGCATGAGCGGGCCGCCCTGCAGGCCCGGGAAGACGGCGCTGTCGATCTTCTTGGCCAGCTTCTTGTCGTTGGTCAGGATCATGCCGCCGCGCGGACCCCGAAGGGTCTTGTGCGTCGTCGTCGTGACGATGTGGGCGTGCGGAAACGGGTTCGGGTACTCGCCCGCCACGATCAGGCCGGCATAGTGGGCCACGTCGCACATCAGGATCGCACCCACTTCGTCGGCGATCTCGCGGAATTTCTTGAAGTCGATGTGGCGCGAATAGGCCGAGCCGCCGGCGATGATCACCTTCGGGTTGTTCGCCTTGGCGACCTCGTAGGCCTCGTCGTAGTCGATCAGGTGGTCCTGGGCGCGCACGCCGTAGGCCACGGGGCTGAACCACTTGCCCGACTGGTTGACGCTCTTGCCGTGCGTCAGGTGGCCGCCGTGGTCCAGGTTCATGCCCATGAAGGTGTCGCCCGGCGTCATGGTGACCATGAACACCGCCTGGTTGGCCTGGCTGCCCGAGTGGGGCTGGACGTTGGCGTATTCGCAGCCGAACAGCTGCTTGGCCCGCTCGATGGCCAGGCGCTCGACCTCGTCCACGACTTCGCAGCCGCCGTAGTAGCGCTTGCCGGGATAGCCCTCGGCGTACTTGTTCGTCAGCACGCTGCCCTGGGCGTCCAGCACCGCCTTCGAGACGATGTTCTCCGAGGCGATCAGCTCGATCTGGTCCTGCTGCCGCTTCAGCTCGCCCGCCAGGATCTCGGCCACGGCCGGGTCGGCCGACCCCACGCCCTGAAGGAAGAAATCGTCCGACGACGCTTGCGATTGCACGTGCACGTTCAAGGGCGGGCCTTTCTGGGCTGGCGATGAGTCTTCCGGCGGAGGGCGTTCTTTACTCCTTCGCCGCGCCGGTTCCAACCGCGCACGGGCGCGCGGGAACCAACCTCGGCGCCCGGCGTTGAGCGGCTTGGGCCGAGGTGCAGCCGTAGAGCGCGCCGGCTCATCTGTGCAGCGTGGAAAAAGGGGGTTTCATGAGCGTTGGACCCGACTCCGGGGCTCCGTCGGGAGAGGACATCCTGCGCCTCGGCGCAGGCATCGTCGCCGCCTATGTCAGCCGCAACGCGGTCTCGGCCGAACAGGTCCCGGACATCATCCGAACCGTCCACCAGACGCTCGAGCAACTCACCCGCGGCCCGTCCGCGCCCACGCCCGAGGAACGCCCCAAGCCGGCCGTCCCCATCGGCCGGTCCGTCCAGCACGACTACATCGTCTGCCTCGAGGACGGGAAGAAGCTGAAGATGCTGAAGCGGTACCTGCGGTCCCGCTACAACATGAGCCCCGACGAATACCGCCGTCGCTGGGGCCTGCCGCCCGACTATCCCATGGTCGCCCCGGCCTACGCCGCCCGCCGCTCGGACTTCGCCAAGAAGATCGGGCTGGGCCGCGGGGTCCGACGGAGGAAGTAATGCCCCAGCTGAAGACCGACCCCGCCCTGCGCCCGTTCAGCGAGAGCGGCTACGAGATCCTGGACGAGGAGCTCGACACCCGCCGCGAGGTGGCGATCTGGTCGGTCGACCCCCTGGCGCCCCGGCTGGGCGACCTGTTCACGGTCGAAAGCCGCGGGGTGGTGCACGAGGTGGCGGTCGTCCAGCTCGCCACGTTCAAGGGCGGCTGGAGCGCCGTCTGCCGGGTGACCGACGTCTTCTGATCCGGTGCGGCCGCTAGGCCGCGACGCCGCCCACGCGCTTGACGTTGCACCGGACCCACAGCGTTTCGAGGGCGGCGACGAGGGCGTCCATCATGGCGTCGGTGTGGGCGGGGCTGGGCGTGAAGCGCAGCCGCTCGGTTCCGCGCGGCACGGTGGGGAAGTTGATCGGCTGGACGTAGATCCCGTGGTCCTCGAGCAGGATGTCGCTGATCATCTTGCAGTGGACGGGATCG
>Ga0268287_100376_pt1 | contig 10683 bp, 12 predicted proteins | sample MetcocultureR3M_FD_191348 | JGI IMG/M metagenome (GOLD analysis project Ga0268287, IMG submission 191348) | Soil microbial communities from Anza Borrego Desert, Southern California, United States - Methanotrophic co-culture R3-M | ecosystem: Environmental > Terrestrial > Soil > Desert | place... | reverse complement strand
CGAAACCGGCTTCAATGCGCTGGACTGGATCGGCCGGTTCGGCAACACCAAGGAAGAGGACATCGCCTCGGTGGCCTCCTGGATCATGAGCGACAGCGCCCGGATAAGTGGCGTGCGTGACGACTTCTTCCGTGCATCGGCACTTCAGCTTCTGACCGCGATGATTGCCGATGTCTGCCTGTCGGGTCATACCGAGGAGGAGGACCAGACGCTGAGCACCGTGCGGGCCAACCTCTCCCAGCCCGAACCGCAGCTGCGCAAACGGCTGCAGGAGATCTATGACAATTCGAGCTCCGAGTTCGTCAGGCAGAATGTTGCCGCCTTCGTCAACATGACGCCGGAGACCTTCTCCGGTGTCTATGCCAATGCGATCAAGGAAACCCATTGGCTTTCCTATGCCAATTACGCGGCCCTTGTCTCAGGCTCGAGCTTTTCGGCTGACGAGATTGCCCGCGGTCGGATGGACGTCATCGTCAACATTGACCTGAAGACGCTCGAAATCCATGCGGGCCTCGCGCGTCTTGTCATCGGCTCGTTCCTGAACGCGATCTACAATCGGCATGGCGCGGTTGCCGGACGAGTGCTCTTCCTTCTCGACGAAGCCGCAAGGCTCGGGCCCATGCGCGTCCTTGAGACCGCCCGCGATGCCGGCCGCAAGTATGGCATCACGCTTCTGATGATCTACCAGTCGATTGGCCAGCTCAGGGAGACCTATGGCGGACGAGACGCCTCCAGCAAATGGTTTGAAAGCGCAAGCTGGATTTCCTTTGCTGCGATCAACGATCCGGAAACCGCCGACTACATCTCCCGTCGCTGCGGCATGACCACGGTGGAAGCCGAGCAGGTCAGCCGGAGCGTCCAGGCCCGTGGCAGTGCACGCACACGATCCAGGCAGCTTGCCGCCCGCCCGTTGATCCTTCCGCACGAAGTCCTCTTGATGCGCCCTGACGAACAGATCGTCTTCACCGCCGGACATCCGCCGCTCAGATGCGGGCGGGCGATTTGGTTCCGCAGGCAAGACATGAAGGCCTGCATCCGTCCACTGCACGAGGAGGATTGAAGGCAGCCCATGAGGGGGCCTCTACCCGTCATGCAGTACAGGTCACGCAGGCTGGGTCGACGGAGGGATAAGCTGCTGACCTGGCTTCGAGCTTCTGCCTGCCGTCGGCAACGCCAACGCCTTGGAGCAAGGAGCAGCCGACTGGACGACGGCTCTCCTTTGGCAGAAGCATCTCCCTCAGAGGCGGGCGCCGCCCATGTCGTTTTGGACATGATGGAACATGCTCAACTGGACTGGGCATGTTGGAGACATCGACTTCACTCTGGTTCAGTCTCGTCAGCGCCCATGTAGAGCAGCTCTTCGCGGGATCGGAAACCGGACTTGAAGAGGGCAACCAGGTGAGAGGCCATGGCTGCCGCCTCCTGGCTTCTGGTTTCGATCTGGGCCCCCCTACAGAGCTCCACCAGCACATCGTGCAGGAGACGCAAGTCATCCGGCCCGATGGCCTCATCATCATCGAAATATGGCGTCTGCAAACTGATCCCCCCAGTCCTTCCTTGCAATCACTGTTGAAGATTGGGCCGTCAGTCAACTCGGATTGCAGGAAGAGGGGCGACAACTCATCCATCACGATCTTGAATCGGTCCGGGCTGACCGATTCAAAACTCTCGTTGGACCTCATGCGGCGAAGATCAGATCATCGCCGCATGATCAAACAGCCCTACACATTCTATGTCGAGCGCCACGATCCCCAACGCAATATGGCGCGCTACTACGCGATGGAAATTGTGCCTGATCTCTTCGGGCAACCTTGCCTCACCCGCCGCTGGGGACGCATCGGCAAGCGCGGCCAGAGGAAGCAGCACCAGTTTGCCGATGAAAACGAAGCCGTCGTGCTTTTCCTCGAGATCATGCAAAAGAAGCTCCGCCGAGGTTATCGCACCCCGTGTGTGCCGAAGGCGGTCGCTGCATTGATGCAGTCGCCGATAGCGGATCCGACGGAGCCATGTGAGCAAGGTTTTCGCCGCACCCGAGCAAAAGGCTCGCACTTGAACCGAGATAGCGCTGCCACAACTGCCAAGGGAGCCCGAAGCCGTTAAGCAGAAGAGGAGGTTGTGGTCCACGACGTTGATCCGCCTGCAGATGCTTGAGCCCCTTGACGGCATGCCTCGGCCGATAGCCATTCGGCTCGATGAGATGTTGAAGTTGCACAACGAGAACGTTGCTCCGGCCCACGCTGACATTACGTCAGTTCTTGCCTGTCTCGTTTCGCCATGCCACCGACGAGACGACGGGAGAAGTTGCCGCGGGCGACCTTCAGATCGTGAGACCGAGGCTCCGCAATCTGCGGAGCCTCAGGCAGTCTCAGTCCCGGCTCACGCGAGACCAGATCAACTGGTAGCCATCCTCGCCGTCGACCTCCGTCAGAGTCGCGTAGATCGGAGCCGGGAAGCTCGGATCATCGAGCTTGACCGAGAGGTAGTCGCGGCCGCTCTCGCCGGAGTGCTTCTGCCAGGCCGCACCGAACTCAACGGCGCCAGCGAAGATGCGAAACTGCGGGCCCTTGTCCGAAGGGTTCTCAACCCGGGCGATCCGTGCCTTGACGTTAAGGGCGAGAGTGCGGATGGAGCCGGTGAAGCCGTTTTCGGTGGAAGTGAAAGTGCCGATGGTTGCCATTGTCATATTCCTTCTGTTGCTCGAGCCGCGCCCATCGCGGCCTCGATGGCTGTCGCAAGGACCGGGGACGATCGCAGTGCACCCAGCCGGGGTCCCCAGAGCGCCTGCGCACTGGGGTGGCTATTGGGCCGGAATGAAATGCAGGGCGGCAAGACGCAGATTTGTTAGCTGGCGAGGAGGAGACAGAGCCGGGACCTGCTCGAGCAACGAGTGGGTGGCGAGGCTCCGGGGTCAAGAAATCTGACGGCAGCCGTTGCGGGGACGATCGAGGCATAGCCGATTACCGGTCAGACATGCCACATCGAGTCTGCAGATGGGTGGTCTCAAGCTCCGTCAAGAGGAAGATCCGATGGTGGCCATGGCTTGCACCAACCAAGTAAGCACATTCGTGCAAATCGGCACCGGCTACTCTTAGACGGGGCAAAGGTCGGAGCGCGACATCCCATGGACCGCACCGGCTTGCCCCAGATGCACTCTGCGATATGGCTGTGCCCGAATCGCAGCCTGGGGGGGCAATGCGTCAGCAAGACCAAGCCGTTCATCGTCGAACGCAAGCCGTCACCCAGGTCCAACGCCGAGAAGCCCTCGATCTGCGGGCGGCTACTGCAGAAATTGCCCACGGTCTCAAGGACCAGCGGGAGAGGGATCCCTCGGCCTCCTCTAGGGAGTGACACCCGCCGAGCCGTGACGGCGGCAACCCGTGCTCAAGCCCGTGCCCGGCGCTGCACGACCTGCAGCCAATCGCTTGCCATTTTCTCCCATCCCCTCTGGCAGTTCTTTCGCGGCCCGCGGCTGGACCAGGCAAAGCTCAACATCCTGGCTCCTGCCGCCACTTTATTGTTGTTATCTTTATATGGCTTGCTGACTTCGATTTCTTCCGCGCCGAACAGTTTTAATATTCGGATTCTTTATCAGACGCAGAGTGCTCCAGCCGTGGAAAGGCATTTTCCGATGAAAACGCGCCTCGTCTGACCGAATTTGATCAGTCCTTGGAGGAGTTAACCCAAGTGCATCATGCCTGCCCGAAGGGTAGGGGATCACGAGCTTCCGTGCAAATTGGCCATGAACACCTCGGCCGGCGTCTTGTATCCAAGGCATTTGCGCGGCTGATTGTTGAGATGTCTTGCAAGCGTGGTCAGGTCACGTTGTGACACCAACGCCAGATCGGTGTTGCCGGGAAGAAAGCGACGAAGACGTTTGTTTGTGTTCTCGACCGTGCCTTTTTGCCAGGGTGCACTGGGATCGCAAAACCAGCTGGATGCTCCCATTCCATCCTCCAAAGCCCTGAATCCGGCGAACTCGGTTCCACGGTCAAAGGTGAAGCTTCGACGTGCGAATGCCGGCAAGGGTGAGAATGATCTGATGATCTTGTCCATGATCGGACCAGAGTGGCGGCTTGGGTTCTTGATCAGCACGAGGTAGCGGCTCTTGCGCTCGACAAGCGAGGTGATGTTTGCCTGGCCGAATGGACGCTCAAAGATCAGGAGATCACCCTCCCAGTGGCCGAATTGCAGTCTTTGGCCAACAATATCAGGTCTCTTTGATATCCGATGTGTCGATGGAAACGCACCATCTCGTGGTTTCCTTGACCGCAATGGACGACGTTTGCGGCGCGCTTCCGGCAGGTATTCATAGAGACCTAAGCCGTAATCCTCCTTGTTGTAGATGAAGCGATAGATCGTTTCCTTGCAGACACGAACCAGGGATACGCCGTCCGAAACCAGGCGTCCGGCAATCTGTTCCGGTGACCAGCGAGCCTTCAATTGACTGACGATTTCTTCGCGCAATTCGGGATGACGCCTGAGCTTCCTCAGCCTGCATCGCCGTTCCCGAGCCAGATCATTGGCAAGCGTGCTGTAGTAGCCATCATAGTCCGGCAGTTCACGATCATGGAACGTATTGCGCCTGATCTCGCGGTATATCGTCGAGCGATGACGGCCAAGTAGACGTGCCATATCGTTGATCGACGCTTTCGCTGTCATCAGCTGTTGAAGGCGGCGGCGGTCGGCGAGGGTGATTTGTGTATAGCATCTGGACATGCCAAAATCTCCAAAGTGAAGCCATTGAATTTACTGGCATGTCGCACTTGGAAATAGAATGTACCCCGCTACACACAGAGATCGGGTAATATACATTATGGAACCTCTGATCTTGATCCGCCTCGGCGGTCCCCACAAGTAGCGAACGTTCTAGTATGAACATGATCCTATGAGCCAGCAGCGCGAACGGGGATCAACCCGCACGCCTCGAACACCGCCTGACGAAGCGCCTGCTCCGCGAAGGGCTTTACCAGACGCAGAGTCGCGGGTGCGGACATCGGCGCTTCATCGTAGCCCGCAGCAATCCCGAGCGGCAGGCCCGGTCGCACTCCCCTGCTCTCTGACAACAGTTGGGGGCCGGTCCTATCGGCATCCCATAGATGGAAACCACGCAGCTTATCTCCGGCCTCAATCGGGTGAGCCCAGAGCTTCCATCGGTGAAGCAGAAGCGATGGCCTCTGCTCCGAGATCCTGGAGCATTGCCTCCGTATTCATCAGAACATGTGCATCGTCATCTACAGCAGGACAACATGAGGGCGTAAACCAGATACCGTCGGCGACGGATCGCCGTCTTCGCAAGTGTCTTTTTTTCCCATTGTTGAGGGGCTGATGAACGGGATCGGCTTCATTGGCGGCGGCGACGTTTTGATACGAAGAGCGGGACAGGTGGTACGGCCACCGCCGCAAGCTTGTGGCACCGGTGCGCTAGGCACTGCGGGAGGTCTGGGTACGTGACCCGCGGCGATAGTCCTCTCACGGGCCGCAGACGCCTCTTGAACCTTGACGAACCAATATGGTTCAACGATAATCAAAGCGTACAAGAGGCGAGGTTTTCATGACCGCATTCACCATCCGCGTTCCAGACGAAGTGGCCGACCGGCTAAACCGGATTGCTGACAAGTTAGACCGCTCCCGCTCTTACATGGTTGCAAAAGCCATCGAAGATTTCGTTTCACGCGAAGAATGGCAGCTAGCGGAAATTGAAGACGGTCTTGCAGAGGCGGACCGCGGTGAATTCGCTAGTGACGACGACGTGGCACGCGTGGTCGCAAAACATGTCAAGACGGCATCTCAGTCATGACCCAGCGGCGCATCCGCTGGACCGTGCGAGCGCTGCGGCGGCTCAATCAGATCGATGCTTACATTGAGAGAGACGATCCGAATGCCGCTGCACGAGTGGTAATCCGGCTCGTCGCTTCTGTAGATATGTTGGCAGACCTCCCCGCCGCTGGTCGCATCGGTCGCATCACCGGCACGCGCGAACTCGTGTTGTCCGACATTCCCTACATCATCCCCTATCGGGTTCGGCACGACATCGAGATTCTTACAGTGATGCACGCCTCCCAGAAGTGGGCGAAGCTGTAAATAACGGCGTCTCCAGCCGAGAGTTAAGTTGCAGCGATCACCCAAAATCGGGATTCATTCTCTAGTACATTCAGTGACTGGACCTGGGCAACCTATACCGCCGGCTGAGATCGTTTGTCACCAATGACATGAAACCGAGAGCGTTCTCTATCTGCTCTTCGCGTATGAAGCTTGATGCATATATCATTGCCGAACGCGGCTGCGAAAGGAACGGCTCTTCCGGAGGCTTGCGATCTCGATGGCTGTCTCTCTTCGATCGGTCGCACGTGACCCTGGTGAGGCCGAACAGCTAAACCGACGCTAGAGGATCACCGAGAATGGCCGGGCAGGCGCCCTCCGACCATCTCGGCAGCCCCTTTGGCGCCAACAGGCACAACGACGAATCGATCACTGAGGAAAGTGGCCGACTGATTGCCCAGCGTTTGCGCTCCTCAAGATCATCGCGCGTCTCCCTCAGCAACGCCCCGCCGATGCCCGCGCGAGCCGCGATACCTCCTCGGGAGACAGGCCGGTGAAGCTGATCTGCCGCAACTCCAGAACAAGCTTCATACGGGCAGTCTCCAGGTCGGACACGCCATCCGGGACGCCCAGATCGCTCGCAACGCCGATCGCGTAGCCGATCATGTTGATGATTGCGAGCAGTTCGTCAGCCCGATCTTCCGCCGCCGTCTCAAGATTACCTACAAGCATCAAGCACCCCACATTACCACTGGACAAAGAGTGGCACGGTCAGGGCCTGCATGCGCGTTGCAAAAGCGTTGCACACGCGTGACGCGACGCGGCTCTATTTGCAACGGCTAGATTTTGCAGATTTGTCATATAATTCACGCCAGAGTGGTGTGGTGTTGAAGCTCCACGCGGGCGGCGGGTCGGAGGGGCGTTCCGAACCCTGATTGATGGCATCAACAAGAGCTAGCGCATCGGCTAGTTTCTGGTCGGTCCAGCAACCCTCGACAAGCTCGCGAAGTCGTGGCCATGGCATTCCAGCGACTGAGCCGATGCCCTTCCAAGTCCGATCCTTGTAGAAAATGCGTCGCGCTGACTGATGAAGTTGGCCCGCCTCGTCCTCATCGACGAGACCTTCGTCAACCGCTTTCTCGAGCGTTGCATCCACGTTCACCAGCGGGACAGTTATCGGCGCATAGCCAAGCTCGGCCGGCCCATGAAGGAGCGCGACATCGGCGTCGTCAATGCGCCGGCCACTCGCATAGTCATAAAAGATCTGCCCTATGCCACGCATCCCGAAGTCCTGGCACTCCGCAGCCCGCAAGGCACCCATGCTTGATGCGCCAAGCACAGTCACACCGGCCGTCAGGGCATAGAGCAGTTCCTTGTGCCAGACAGGGGCGACAGTCTCGAACTGCCCATCGATCAGGCCGATGACGGCCGCCCCCTCCTCCACGGCCCGCACGACGTCTCCCTGGATTGCCGGAGCGCGAAATTCGACGTCGCTTTCCTGGATGCGACGTGCTCCGGCAAGGCTTGGTCCGGCAAAGACGACCTTCATTGCAGGCTCCGCGACAGAGCACGCGGACCAAAGCGCTGCCGCCGTGCTCCGTCTGGATGTTCAAGTTGGGGCGCAAAGACCTTGAAGACGCTCGCCGGTAGCCAATCATGGCCAAGATCAACAGCAAAGAGATCTGTTGTGCCGCGGGCTGAAAGCTGGCGGATCGTTGCAGCCAGTGCCTCCGTCGTGTCACCGGCATGAAATTCCGGCATGTTGGCGGCGAAGACAGCCGGCACAGCATGAAAGGCCTGAAGATGGGCCGGTTCTGCCGCCTTTTCGAATAGGGAGGGAAGGAGATCATCACGCGCCCCGGCAATGAATGTCATGCGCGACTGTACGGCTTCCAGAATAGCCCGGATGATGGCGCCTTCCGGTCGAAGCGCTGCACCTGCGCCAAGCGTCAGCTCAACGTGACGAAGGCCGCAGTCAAGTTCTTGCGGCGCGAGAAGCGCTGCCACGCAGGGAATGCCCAGATCCGTGGTGATATCCAAGAGTGATAGCTGCAGCCCCGCCCGCTCCACTCTTGCAAGAAGGTCGCCGACCACAGCTGACGCAACCCGCCTTGTATCGATCCGCCTGGAAAACCTTCGGCCAGCCGCAGTCACGCTCCAAAGCGCCAGTGCGTCACACTCCACCCGTTCGAGCAGCCCGTGCAGGATAGCCTCATGCCGATTATTGCCCGATGCCAGCCCATCGGAAGATTGCCAGTATCGGGGCGAAAGACGTGTGCGGTCGAAATCGACAGCATCGAAGGGCAGATAGATCCTGCCGCCAGTCACCAGATCATCCGCCTCAATCCAACTGATCGCCTCGTGCTTGCCCAGCGGCCGCTGATGGCTGGCAATCAGGATGTCGAGTTTGTCGAAACGGCGGCCGCTTGCCTCAAGGTCTGCGGCAGTCGCGCGCATCAGCCGACAACCCGGCTCAGTGGCGACAACACGCTCCACAGCCTCCATGACCGCCGACACCTTGGCCTGTTCGTCGTCCAGTCCCTTGCCCTGGGCAATCACGACGGCCTTCGCATTGGGTGTAAAGGCGCACCAGACCGGCACGCCGAGACGGTCAAGTCCGGTCTGGCTTGCCACGCGCGTTATGCCAAGGCGGGCCAGATGGGGCTTGACATTCCGGTAGGTTTCGGCCGGTGGGCAGGCCCGGAACTCGCCCGTCATGAGAGCACCTCGCACCCATGCTACCTTGCCCTGCCTTGCCCCGTCATCTGGCCAATGCCCGGCCTTGTCCCCAGTCCCGTCAGCCGTCCATGGCCATTCGGCTGCCTGCGGCCTGGCATGCCCGTCGACCCTCTGCTCGGCGTCTCAGCCCTCATGCAGGCCCGACGCGACCTCGTGGAGGCCCTGCGCCACTTCATGCAGTCCCTCGGCCGCCTGTGCGGCAGTCGTCACGTGAACGGCGAAGTCGACCCCCTTGATCAAGGTGGCTCCGACACTGCGGTAGGAGGTGGCCCTGGCCATGTCGCCTTCGGGCACCACCTCCAGAGGCAGAACCGCACCTGCCTCAAGATCAACCACCCACAGACCCTCTTCGCCTGTCAGTCCCAGGATTACAACGCCCGCCATTTTCAGCCCCCCTTGAACCCGGCCTTGATCAGGCCTTCCCGATAAAGCTCAGTCTGCCACTTTTCCTTGTGCGGTACCATCGCCAGCCATTGTTCCAGTTCAAAGGTCGGATTATCAGCCAGGAAGCGGTTGCGATGAAGCCGTGCCCGGCTCTGGTCACCGAGCATCGCGTAACTGGCAGCCGCCAGCCTGCTCGCGGGCTGCTTGTCCTGCATGCGATCAATAAAGGCGAGCGCTTGCTCGAAATCGCGCACGAAATAGCTCGCTCCAGCGGCTGCCCAGAAATAGATGTCAGGCGGCATTGGGTTGAGCGAGATGGCCAGATTGAGTTTTTCCAGCGCGGAGCCCGGTTGGCTGGCATGGGTCAGGCTATCGGCATGGCTGTAGATCGCATCGGCATAATGCGGGCTGAGCCTCTCGGCCTGCCCCAGTGCCTCCAGGCTTTCATCGATCCTGCCCTTGTAGAGCTGGCTGACGCCAAGTTCCTTGAAGGCGCTCGCAGAATTATGATCGATCTCTATGGCGCGCCTGGCGAGCCACTCTGCTTCTGAAAGCAGGACTGCGTCACCTTGTGCTGTGAGGACCCATTCAAGCGTCAATGTGCGGGAGATGGCGGCCAGTGCGGAGGCAAGCGTCTGCTCGTGGCGCAGCGCCTCGCGGAAATGTCTGCGCGCGCGCCTCAGCGATGGCAAGGACAGCTGGGAAAGAGACTGCAGCCCGGCAAGATAGGCGTAATAGGCATCTGGATGCGCCCTGAAACGTTCGATCGGAGCTGCAGATCTTTGCATCCGCTCGACGATCGATGACTGGATGGCCTCGACAATATGCTGTCTTTGCCGGAGCGTATAGGAGGGCTCCAGCCTGAAGCGTGTTGCCCAGACGACCTCATCGGCAGGAAGGAAGATGAGCTGGGCGAAAAGCCACTCCCCGGACCGCCTTGTGTCAAGTGCATAATGGACATGGTGCTGCTTGAGGAGCTGGACCTTGTCGCTCGACGCCCGTATCTTCTCGGCGGTATAGGGTGCCACGACGCGGACGCTGCGGCTTGCACATAGCCCGATCGTCAGATCCTCGATCAACGCATTGGCCACCAAGCCGGATCCTTGCGCTTGTGAAGCGGTCTCTGGAGGCAGCAGTGCGACGCGTGGCGAGTTTATGCCGGAAGCTTGTTTCTCTTCTGCAGGCGGCAAGGGCGCCGCCCACGCAGGAGCAAGGCCTAACCGAAGCTTTAGCGGTTGCTCGAGGAGGGATGAGAGAATAGATCGCACAGCCTCGTCATGCGGATCCTCTTCGAGCAGCAGCAAGGCTGCCCGCTTCACAAGCGCTCTCGGGGTTTTCGTCTCGTCGCTGCCACGCAGTGCCAGAAGCGTCTCTCTTAACTGCCCGACAAGAGCAAGATGGGTCTCGGCAATCCACCTGCCGATCTTGCCGGGGCGTCCCGCATCGCTCGGCAAGAAACCGCGTGCGACGGCGTCACTCAACCTCTCCAGCCGATTGGCAAGATCCTCCCCTCGCGCGATT
>Ga0268287_100375_pt1 | contig 10799 bp, 18 predicted proteins | sample MetcocultureR3M_FD_191348 | JGI IMG/M metagenome (GOLD analysis project Ga0268287, IMG submission 191348) | Soil microbial communities from Anza Borrego Desert, Southern California, United States - Methanotrophic co-culture R3-M | ecosystem: Environmental > Terrestrial > Soil > Desert | place... | reverse complement strand
TTGGATGAAGGCCCATGGCTACACCTGACATCGTCGTGTGCTCCCTTTTCGTGAACCGCCCGGTGCGGACCCGCATGCCGTGGTGGTGTGGGGACTGGGGGTTAGAAACCCCTGGTTACCCGATTAGCGGACAACCTCGGTCTCCCAGCCATCGTACTCTCCGCCATAATCTCGAGCTGCCCGGAACAACGGGATGGTAAGATCGTCTATGTTAGCGATTGATGGGACGCCGATGCAGGACAGCCTGATACCGTAACTGTTTTGATCGGATTCCGGTTCGATCAATGCTACTGTTGTGTAGCCGAGCGTTGCTGCGTGACTCGAGAACTTCTGACGCGAGTCTGAATCAGGAAAATATACCCAGTGCTCGATGGGTCTCTCCTTTTCGAGACGGTCGCCGTTTCTTTCGAGGGCCTCGCAGGTTCGACGATTCTGAATGCGCTCTCGGTCTTCATCTGACGGATACAGAAACCTGAAGTAGGCGTTCCAATCAGGGTCGCTTCGCGTGCCATACTCGAACTCATAGGAAGGAAAAGCTTTCATGACATCTGCGACTCGTTCCGCCCAACCCTCGGCGGTGCGAGCATAGAAGTAAAGGTCGCGACACCCGTTAGAGGTGCTTCGGCCAACATAAAGCGCCGTTCCATCTCCCCGCAATGATTCCAGGGCGTCTTCTAGAGACTTGAGGGTTTCGAACTCGACTTGACTCGACAGACCATCATCTCGCGGCGCCTGCATATGAGTGCGGACATAGGCCATCACCGAATACTCGGCCATGGGTGCTTCTTTGGCTATACCAAGGTCCACGAAGATGGATGCCGGCTTGTTGTCTACACTGCAGAAATAGAAGTCCCAATCGTCGCTCATGATCTTTCTTATTCGCTAAGTTTGAGGTAACCGGCCGCCGGAGCCCGAAGGGCGGAGGGAACCCGCAAGCGCAGCTTGCGGGCGGTCCGGTTAGGCGGATGCCCGCAGCTTGTGCGGATTTCTATTTGGGCATGTTTTGTCACTGCATCTCTCCGGGATGGTTTTTGTTCCCATGACCATTAGTGCACCACATTTCTTTCCGTCGCGCATGAACGAGCATCTTTTTCCCGTTGGACGCTCGGGTAGCCAGTAATCGCACCCCTTGGACGTGCACTTGTAAATAGGACCGAAACGGCCCCGAGCGACTTCCAAAGTACCTTGTTTACAGCTTGGACATGGTACCCCGGTCGGAGGAAGACCAGCATGTGCGCATTCTTTGTCAGCCATCGTCGGCGCTCCTGAGTTCGGTTAGGGAATAGCTGGCGCAAGCGGTATTCCGATTGCGCCAGCAAATACTTCGGGGATTAGGCCGTGCCTTCCGCCATTGCAATGAACTCGGGATTAGGTACGGCACCGGCCAAGTGATTGCTATAGTTGGTGAGCGTTTTCAGGGCCACCCCCATCACCACCTCAAATACTTGAGCCTTGGTAAAGCCGGACATGAGGAATTTCTGCACGTCATCTTCTTTGACCCATCCCTTTTCTTCCATGACCTTGCGAGTGAAGTCGCGCAGCGCATTGAGCTTCCGGTCGGGCAGTGGCTCAAGGGCAATAACCGCCTTCAAGACAGCGCCATCAACTTCGGCCCTACGTCCCAACGCGGTGTGTACCGTCTTGCAATAGCTGCACCCGTTTAGCGTGCTGACGGTAAGCAAAACGACCTGTCTTTCCTGCGGCGTCAGCGAAACCTTGTCGAAAGCCCTGTCGAGGTTAAGTACGGCATCGAGTACCAGAGGCGATTCGGACACATAGGCCCCCAGATTCGGAATGAAGCCGTAGAGGTCCTTGACTTTCGCCAGAACTTCGGCGGCACCTGCCGGCGCGGTCATGTCTGAGTGTTGAGTGAAGATGCTCATGATTTCTCCGGAAAATGTAGTTGAGTATGCCGGCAAGCCCTCCGACTAGACCGGTCGGTACAGACTAGCGCAGAGTAGACAGACCGGTCAACTGTTGGTAACGTTGCACCATGACTCAGCAAGAATTAGGGGTAACCCAAAATGAAACCCGCAGAATCACTCGATACGCGTGACCGTCTGCTCCAAACAGCCGCCGCCCTGATGTGGGAACGCAGCTTCCAAGCTACCGGGGTTGATGAGTTGTGCCAGCGTGCGAACGCAAAGAAAGGCAGCTTCTATCACTTCTTTCCCTCAAAGTCCGATCTTGCGGTTGCGGCCATGGAAAGCTTTTGGGAACACGCAAGAGCTGGGATTTTTGAGCCAGTCTTTTCAGGCTCGGAGAGTGGCCTGACTCAGCTTCGTGAGCTGATTGAAAGAATTCATGAATTGCAGGTCCAAGTCTCCGCTGAAAAGGGAGGAGTTCTAGGGTGCCCCTTCGGCAACTTGGGACAGGAGATGGCGCGCCAGGACGAGAAAATACGAGAGGCGTTGCAGAAGATTTTCGATTCTCACTGCCAGTTCATCGAAGCCGCGCTTGTCCGCGCGGAACAGGCAGGTGAAATCCCGGCGGGTGATAACCGGCAACGAGCGAAAAACATATTCGCCTTGCTGGAGGGGGCGCTCCTATTGGCAAAGGTCGCAAACGACCCGCAGATATTTCGCCGCGTGATATCGGCGGTGACAGTTGTTGCAGCCGCCTAACGTTTGAGGTGAGGGGCCGCCGGAGCGGCGTAGCCGCGGAGGGAACCTGCAAGCGCAGCTTGCAGGTTCCCTCTCGACCGAATGGTTAGGGGTGTGGCTTTTCGTCGGAAAGCCCTTGTTCGCTCTTCTGAAGAATCTGTGGGACGAGGCGTTCTGAGAAACCAGCAATAAATGCCCAGAAGAGAAGCTTTGCTACATCCTGCCCTGATGCTGGATAGGTAGAGTTGATGAATCTGATCAGGTCGTCTGCTGTTGGTAGAGGCTCAGAAAATGGGGGAAATGCAAAATGAGGAAAGAGTGGTCCGTTCAAGATTTCACTCAAAAAGCCCACGTATAGAACGAGAGAGAATATCCCACCGTAGATTGGAATTAGCAGAATCTGAAACCATGACCGGGACAATAGTTCAAGTTCTTCATCGGCAAGCTTCTTCAGGCGTTGCTGGATGCTTACAAAACCACCAAGTAGTCCGCAACCAAAGCATAACCACGACACCATGAGTCGCTGGTGAAAGAGGAATGACAGCCCGAATATCGAAACCACTATCACGAGAGCGCAGGCTGTCATGAGAATAAGCCGCTTAGTAATTGTGTGGAGCTTTTCAGTTCGGCTGGACATAAGGCTTCCTTCTGCGTGAGCCCCTAACGTTCAAATTGAGGGGCGCGCCATTTTTGGCGCGTCCCTCTCGAATGCAGGGTTAGGAGCGGGCCTGGCAAACCGACCGATAATGCCGAGATGGGTAAAACCAAACCCCACGGAATACTTGAGCCCGTAACCTAGAGCACGGTCAAAGCCAATGTGGGCGCACCATATGACGCCCGCACATGAAAGCACGGGGGCAGGGAGGAGGAACCCTACGAGAAGACAGGCAATCGCACCGATATACGAGTGTGCGGCATTGTAGGTTATGGCGCCAACCCGTGCCCCAGCGAGATAACCTAGAAACGAAACGTCCGGGGTGAGAAAGAACAATGCAAACGTACCCCAGCTAAAGCCCAATTTCGAGTAAGCAAGCACCGCTGCGAGGAGAACACACAGCCCCTCAAGTCGAAGCATTAAACGTACAGCACCTGTAGTTTCACCGGACATTTGATCTCCTTGCATAGCGCCCAAAGTTTGAGTTCACCCGAGTGCCGCAGCGGGTGAAGCCCGCTGCAAGAGCGAACCATGAGTAGGCTGCATTGCCTGCCACCTCATCACCTTCCAGCCAACTCTCACCCCGCCCATTAGGGCGTAAATCGTTTCCAATGGCCTTCGGAGACAACCTCGACCATGCCATCGATCACTTTGATGGCGGTCTGATCGTCCATGGCGTACGCCGGCACACGCATGCCGGCGGCCCATTTTTCCGCGTGAGCCATGGAATTCTCCGGCAGCATCTCGTGATCGAGGTGTGGAAACATCGAAAAATCCACCAGTCCTAATGTTTCATCGCCACCGGTGGGCGGCTTCCAGCGGACGAAGTCCTCCCCGATGCTGGGGGCCATCACCATGCTCCCGGCGCTCAGTCCCACGTAAACCGTCTCGCGCAGTGACGGCAAGAGGCTTGCCAGTCCTGATTGCCGCATCCAATAACACAGGTACAAGGGATCGCCGCCTCCCACCAGCAGGACGTCAGTTGCCTGGACCATGGGGACCCAATGCTCTTTATCGATGCTGGGCAGCGCGGTCAGCTCCAGCACTCCCAAGGACTTCCAACCCAATTCGCACATGGGGCAGACGGGATCTCGTCCGCTGATCAGCCGCCATGCGATGTCAGCACCGCCGGGCAAGGCATACGCCGCGGTGGGAATGCAGAGGGCGCTGGACTCGGCAATCGGTTTGCCCAGCAGGTCGAGCAGCGCATTGTGGATGCTCGTGTTCTTGATACCGGCTGAGGTAAGAAGATACTTCACTGAAACTCTCCTTGCAGTTACCGAGAGCGTCCTTTGAGCAGGAACGCGATGGCTGCGGGCTAACGTTTGAGTTAAGTGGCGCGCGTCAGCGCGTCCGCTTGGACGAATTGTTAGCCGCCACCTGACGATCAGAGCGTAAATGTGGCAGGAGGTACCATCGTCCACTTCCCGCTTCAACCACGGCGCGCCGCTTCGATTGCCGCGATGTCGATCTTTCTCATCTGCATCATTGCATCGAATGCACGCTTGGCAGCAGCGCGATCGGGGTCGGTTATCGCTTCTGTCAAAGCCTGTGGGGTAATCTGCCAGGAGAGGCCCCATTTGTCTTTGCACCAGCCGCACGAACTCTCTTCGCCACCGTTGCCCACGATCGCGTTCCAGTAACGATCGGTTTCTGCCTGGTCAGAGGTTGCGACCTGAAAGGAGAACGCTTCGCTGTGCTTAAAGTTGGGTCCGCCATTAAGCCCGAGGCAGGGAATTCCCATGACAGTAAACTCGACCGTCAAAACATCCCCTTGCTTCCCGGATGGAAAGTCCCCCGGTGCGCGATGTACCGCACCAACAGATGAATCGGGGAAGGTCTTCGCGTAAAAACGCGCCGCCTCTTCGGCGTCGCCGTCGTACCAAAGGCAAATCGTGTTCTTTGCTTGCTTCATCATGTCACTTCTCCATGCGCACAGGGGCTAACGACGAAGCTCAGCCGCTGCGCCGCATCGGCGCGGTCGGCTGGAGCGCCTCGTTAGCCATCCACTTTAATTCGAAGTACGGACACCGTTCAATGCTCGGGTCATATGATAGAAGGAGCAGTGCTCGATCAATGTATTCGGGCTTCTGAAAGACGTGCCCATCAAGAAACTTTTCTACTACGTTGCGAGGCAAACCGGGTTCATCCGTATGTATCACAACCATGTAACCATCAGAGTACGGCGGGTCTTTCAGCGCTGGAAAACGCCGATCCTTCTTCGTGATACAGCACGTGAGCGCGTCGATAAACTTCTGTTGGTTCCACTCAGCCCATTCGCTGAGCTTCCTCTCCTTCCGTGCCCGCTTGTACTCGTGGATCATAGGGCCATCAACAAGCTCAGTGACCTCGATGGCGAGCCGCTGACCGCTCTCCCCAAGAGCCTCACAATCCGGAGGATCATTGGGCCGCCGGCGACTCTTTATCTTTGAAAAGAAGAGCGTGCCGTCGGCATGCATTGACTCCGCAAGGGCGACGACTACGCCCCACTCCTCTAGATCTCTATCTATCGCCCATCCGAAGAAATCAGCGTAGCCGCGCGCTTTATCGCGCGCAGCTCGCATCAGGGAAACAATCTCAGCTTGGTCTTCAAGTTTCATGAAACGATGGCTAACGCTATTGCTCAGGCGCGCGGGTTTCCCGCGTCGCCTGCAGCAATTTGTTGGAGGCCAGGATGCGAATTCGATCGACGACAATAGTGGCGCACAGCGCCGCCAACGGAAGGTAAGCGATCGCGATCGGGTAATGTTTTGAATCGGCCCATGAGAAAGCCATCAGCGACGCAATGAGACCACCCAAGATGGCAAGCATCATTCCCAATGCCACGGTCCACACCCCGCGCTTTGGGACCCTGACTGCCGTAAGAAGGCAGACCAGAATAACGATGGAAACGACCACTCCGTCAGCGAGCGGCAGGCCTATCGAATCTGCATCTATGGGGTAGACGCCGAGGGAGAGATTGTGCCTTAGCGTGAAGTAGGAGACGACGTTAACTCCGCCAGCCGAAGCGAGGGCTAGGAGCGCTGCAGCCGTAGTCTTCACTCTGGCCTCCAACGTTAAAGCTCACCGGCGGAGCGAAGCGGAGTCCGGTGCAGCGCCTTGTTAGGCGTCATCGTACTGATATATGGCTCGATGTTTTTTATTGCTTTTGAAACGTACTCATCCTTCTCGCCAACCGGGGCAACGTAATGCAATGCTTCCTTGGCGGCTTCTTCGCCCTCGGCGCGGGCAATAATCCATGCGGCTAGATATTGCGACGCGAAACAACCTCCGGCGGTGGCGATGTTGCCCGATGCGTAGAAGGGTTGGTTCAGCACTTCAACCCCAGCTTCTTGTACCCAAGGTTTGGTTGTGAGATCTGTGCATGCAGGAACGTTGGCGAGTATGCCAAGCTTGGCAAGGATGAGCGTGCCGGAGCATTGCGCTCCGATAAGCTGGTGTGCGGGATCCAAGCGCAGAGCCGACATGATGGCTGAGTCATTTACGATCTCTCTCGTTTTGATGCCGCTGCCGACAATGACAGCGTCAGCGGAAGTTGCTTCCGCAAGGGTTGACTGCCCATGCACGGTCACACCGTTCATTGAAGTGACAGCGCTCTCCGGACAGCAGAGCGTGACGCGCCAATCTGGTTTCTTGATTCGATTGAGCACGCCAAGCGCCACGAGAGAGTCGAGCTCGTTGAAGCCTTGGAAGGTGAGTATGGCGATGTGCATTTTTAATTACCTCTGATTTCGGGCATGACGCCTAACGTTTACGTTCAGCGGCGCAGCGTAGCGGAGTCCGCTGTAACGTTCAGTTAGACGCTGGCTCAGGGACGAAGAAATGCAATATTTGCTCTACCAAAAACGTCGGTGCTTCTTCTGGCACAAAATGCCCACTTTCTTCGGCAATGGCTCCCTTGAGGTTATCAGCCTTTGGTATCATTGCCTTAAAGAGATTATCAGAAACCCCGTATCGCCCCGCAATAGTAAGAATTGGCATGCTGAACTTTCTATCCGCATAGGTTGAGACAAACTTGGCATCGTCCGGTAACGCACGATAGTAATTAAACCCGGCTGTCATGCCTCCCGGACTGGCATAGTACTTAGCATACTCGTCAACTGCGTGTGGAGTAATGGCATCTTTTTGATGAGCCCACTTCCTCATTTGCGCTGAAATATATTCCCGCTCCCGATTTTTAGTCAGCATCTCTGGGAAATCCGCGGCCATATGAAATCCATAATGCCACATTCCGCCCTTTGCAGAATCCATATTCTCAGTTCCGGGAGGCATGCAATCCACTAGGATAAGTTTTGTTACCAATTCGGGATACAACAAACCAAGCACATAAGCCGCTTTTCCTCCCATATCGTGACCTACGACAAATGCCGAACTTCCTCCAAAATGCTTAATTAGTTCTGCTATGTCACTGGCAATAGTCTTCTTGTCATATCCCGTTTGCGTTTTCTGCGAAAGCCCTAAACCCCGTAAATCCGGAACAACAACAGTAAACTTACTGGCAAGAATTGGCATGACTTTGTTCCACTCATACCAAGTCTGTGGCCAGCCATGGAGGAGAATGAGCAACGGACCTTTTCCCATCTTAACGTAATGCATGCGTATACCGTTCACATGCGTGAATTCACTCTTTGCGCCTTTAGGCAAAGCAGCGGCATTAGACGAGAGAGTCAGGCATAACAGGATTAATAAAATCAATGATATAAGTTTTTTCATTGTTTATTTGGTTTAGATTGCGCAAATCTTGGTATGAAATGGCTGTTTGTCTAACAACCAATCTAACCCGACGGGGTTGAGCGCTGTGTTAGGCGCGACGAGCTTGGAGAAATGGTGGCTTGCCAATAGCATCCCCTCTCGGTCATAGAACCGGTGAGCGTCCTTTGTCTGAACTCCTGAATCGAGGTGTAGCTGCTCGCACCCCTGCTTCTCAGCAAACTCGGTGAGCCATGATAGTAGGGCAGAGCCGAAGCCGCGAGAGCGGTGGCTTGATAGCGTAACGAGATCATCAACGTACAAGAAGCACCCCCACGCTAGGCTTTCGCCCAGCCGGAATCCAGCTGCGGCGACAGGCCCTTCGGGCTCTTGTAGATAGGCCAAGAGATACCCGGACTCCTCAAGGGCTCGCACCTTTGCGACAAAAGAGCCTTCGTCCAGTTGCGGCCGAAGCTCGCGCATTAACGGGAAACAGGCAAGTATTTCTTCATCCGATCTTGCTATTTGTACTTTCATGCGGTGTTTCCTGCGCCTAACGTAAAGTTGAGTGGCGCGCCGCGTTTGGCGCGTCCCTCTCGAACGCCGTGTTGGGCCTATTTGGCACTGCGAGACCCCGCCAGCGCGGTGAAAACGCCGAGGCCAATAAACGCCCCACCCCCAAGCCAACAACCGATACGACGGGCGCCACGAGCGCGCGTCAACGCGGGTGCGACTGCACCGGCCGCTAAGGCATAGGTGCTGTCCGTGACTGCGGCAATTGCAACGAAGATCGAACCGAGCGCCATAGTTTGAAACATCGGCGATGCCTCCGGGCTCAAGAACTGGGGCAGGAACGCAGCGAAGAAAACCGTGGTCTTTGGGTTAAACAGCGCTACAACGAAGCCATCGCGGAAGATGTGGCCAACTGGTGCTGCCTGAGGCACGGAGGTTGAAACCTCGGCTTGTGACTCACGCAACATTTGCACACCAAGATAAACAAGGTAGAAGGCCCCTGCGTACTTGACGACTGTGAAGGCGGCTGAGGAAACAGCAAACAAAGCTGCAAGACCGACAGATGCGGCAAATACATTGCCAAGGTTACCAAAAGCGACAGCAGCCACTGAAACCAGCCCCGAACGGCGGCCTTGGACGAGGCTCCGAGTAACGATGTAGAACACGCCCGGGCCTGGCGTAACTGCGAGCACAACGCTCGCAAGCAAGAATGCGGAAAACAGTGACCAGGATGAAAACAAAGTAGTCATGGTCACTTTCCTTGACAGGCCCAACGGCGAAAGTAACCGGACGCCGCGCGAGGCGGCAGGCTAGAGCGACGACGGTTGCCGGCGGTCCGGTTGACTGGATAGTTAGGGCTGGCGGCCAAAACTGTCTGTATTTTCATAGCCGCTTACCTGGACAAGATGTACTGAATGGCCTGAAGCTTCTCTGCACTCAGACCGTGTAGGTCTTTTTCATCGATCCACTTCTCGCCCAGTAACCTGGCAAATACAAAGATCAGTTGCGAATAGCGGTAATCGTATTTTTCATCAATCGCTCTTCGTTGCTTGGTGAGGTAGTCGTGAACCGCCCAAAGGTCTTCGGGTTTTTCCGCCTTCGCGGCCATATCTTTGAACTTGGCCATGATTGAAGCGTATTCCTTCTCGAGCGCTTTATCAAAGGCTCGCCTTGCGACTTTTTTCTCCGAATCAGACCACTTGAAGTCCATGATGACGTAATCCTAAGTTTTTGTTGCCTAACGTTCGCCATAACCGGCGGCAAAAAGTGGCGCGACGAAGAAGCGACGCTTTTTGCCGTCCGAGTTGGTGGCGTTGTTATGCACGCCTGAACCCCGCGCGCACCCACGCCACTGCTACACCCAGCAAGTATAGAGCTAAAGGCACGCCCAACGCCGCCAAGCCCCGCTGCAAGTTTGGCTTGAGGGTGCTCGCAGTTCCTGGGCTGTGCTTCGCGTCAATTTCCGAGAAGCCGTATCTGTATGCGGGATGTTTGTTCAAATATTTGTCATGCGTGGCCTCTACGAGCTGCCTATCCGACATATCGGAGTAAGCGGCCCGCACCGATACTGTGGTGTGGCCACGTAGATCCGTGGACTGTGCGATTAGATACCGGATTAGCTCATTGAACAAGTCGTGATATCTCTGTTCCTCAGAACGCTGCGAAGTGATTGCCACGGACGAGATAACGGCGATCCAGGCGACCGATAGGACGACCCACGCTCTTTGCCACCCGTTGAGTCTCATGTTCTTCTCAGTGCATAACGCTCCGCATTAGCCGCGTCGGCTGCATGCGGTTGCTATGCGAGATTTCGCGCCCATTATCCCCATAGCTCGCAATGGAATAGCCTGCGTCGCACAATTTCATGGAGTACCGACCTTCTTCACGAATCCCCCCTTGGAGTCGAACATGATGTATGTCTTTGAAGGAAGAACTCTCGCGATTCCGCCCTCGTCAATGGCGACAATTTTCAGAACTCCAACACTGTAACCTTGGTCCCGTTCCGAGATTTCGATCAGACAAGGTTCGGAACGACTGCAACCGCAGATCTCGGCCGCTTGACGCTCTATTCCTTTTCTCAGTTCATCCGCGGCAGTCGCGCCAGCGACCAGTAGTAGCCCAGCACCCACTAGGTAGCGCAATTGAGAGTTACGCATAACGTCTGAATTCACCGGCCTGCGCGGCTCTTTGCGCAGGTCCGGTGGAATGATGGGTGTACGCCCGACATGGGCATGAACTGATGGGGTGAGAGTCCCCTGTAGGAGTACCTGTAATGCCCATTCTTTGGGCCAATGTAACTACTAGCCGACGGCAAGGGCAACTCCGCGAGGAGTGGTCTG
>Ga0268287_100374_pt1 | contig 10828 bp, 12 predicted proteins | sample MetcocultureR3M_FD_191348 | JGI IMG/M metagenome (GOLD analysis project Ga0268287, IMG submission 191348) | Soil microbial communities from Anza Borrego Desert, Southern California, United States - Methanotrophic co-culture R3-M | ecosystem: Environmental > Terrestrial > Soil > Desert | place... | reverse complement strand
GCGGCCATCTTCGGCGCCCTGGACAACGTCTTCGCCCTGGCCCCCGACCGGGAGGTCGCGGCCGAGCTCGATCCCGCCGTCCTGACCCGCGACTGGGTGCGCGCGGCGGCCTTCCACGGCCTGAACCGGGCCAGCCTCGGGGTGCAGAACCTTGATCCCAAGGTCCAGGCGGCGGTGAACCGCAAGGAGAGCTTCGAGGACATCGCCCGCTGCGTGGGCTGGCTGCGCGAGGCGGGGATCCGGTCCCTGAACCTCGACCTGATGTACGGCCTGCCGCACCAGACGACCGAGGCGACCCTCTCGACGGTGGACGCCATCGTGGCCCTGCGGCCCGAGCGCATCGCCCTGTTCGGCTACGCCCACGTGCCGTGGATGAAGGCTCACCAGCAGCTCATCGAGGAGAAGGCCCTGCCGGGCCCCGCCGAGCGCCTGGCCCAGAGCGAGGCCGCCGCCGAGCGGCTGGCGGCCGAGGGCTATGTCCGCATCGGCCTCGACCACTTCGCCCTCGAGACCGACGAGATGGCCCGGGCGCTGTCCGACGGCGGCCTGCGGCGGAACTTCCAGGGCTATACGACTGACGCGGCCGACACCCTGCTGGGCCTCGGCTGCTCGGCGATCGGCTCGCTGCCCCAGGGCTACGCCCAGAACATCGCCCAGGAGGTCGGCTGGCGCGCGGCGGTGCGCGAGGGCCGGCTGCCCATCGCCCGCGGCGTCGCGGTCAGCCCCGACGACCGCTTCCGGCGCGAGATCATCGAACGGCTGATGTGCGACCTGCACGTGGACCTGGACGCGGTCTGCGCCGCCCACGGCCGCGACCTGGCCGACCTCGCGCCCGCCCTCGAAAAGCTTGCGCCGTTCTTCGCCGACGGCCTCGTGCGCCGCGACGGCGGGACGCTGGTGGTGGAAGGCGCCGGGCGGCTCGTCATCCGCTCGATCTGCGCGGCCTTCGACGCCTACTTCCAGCCCGAGGCGCGCCGGCACTCGCGGGCGCTCTGAGGCAACCTCGTCCCAGTCCAGCTTGATCCGGATCAAGGCGCGCCAGGCGGCCGCGCCCGAGACTTTCCGCCTCTGACAACCGGAGGGGAAACCATGCTGACGCCTTATCTGATGCTCGTGATCGCCGGCTACGCGGTGTTCATGCTGCCGCTGGCCTTCGTCTGGCTGCGCGGCTCGCCGAAGGACTGACCGCTAGCGCCCCCGGCCGCCTTCGCGCCCCCGGGCCAGGGCGTCGGCGATGGGCTGCAGCAGCGCATCGCCCAGCAGGGGCTTTTCGATGATCGGCGTCCCGGCCGCGGCGGCCGCGTCCCGCAGCACCGGGCTGGGATTGCTGGTGATCAGCAGGGCCGGCAGGTCCACGCCGCGCCGGCGGAGCTGGGCGAGCGCGTTCAGGCCGCTGATCCCGGGCAGGCGCTCGTCCACCACCAGGCAGCAGTCGGCCTCGGGCAGCTCGCGCAGCAGCAGCGCCTCGCCGGTCTCCAGCGTCTCCACGCGATAGCCCTCGGCCTCGAGGGAGAACTTCAACCCTCCGGCCAGGCCAGGGTCGTCGTCGACGATGACGATGAGCGGGGGCAGGGGCGGGCGGCTCGGCGGCATGCAGGCAGAATGCCCGGCGCCGCGCAAGGCTGCTTTGACGCAACTCAACGGCGGGCGGGCGCCGCTAGAACCCCGCGAGCAGCGCCATCCGGACCAGTTCGGAGAGGCTGGACGCCCCCGTCTTGGTCATCACGTTGGCCCGGTAGACCTCGACCGTCCGCGGGCTGATGCCCAGCTCGAAGGCGATGATCTTGTTGGGCTTGCCGGCCACGACCCCGCGCAGCACGTCCTGCTCGCGCGGCGACAGGCCCGCCAGCATGGACTCGAACTTCTGCCGCTCGGCGTCCTGGCGGTCGTCCTGCACCCGGGTGTCGAGGGCCGCGCGCACCGCGGACAGCAGCGCCTCGTCGTCGAACGGCTTCTCCAGGAAGTCGGCGACGCCGGCCTTCATGGCCTCGACCGCCAGCGGCACGTCGCCGTGGCCGGTGATGACGATGACCGGCTGGGTCACGCCCCGGGTCCGCAGCCGGCGCACCAGCTCCAGGCCGTTCATCTCGGGCATCCGCACGTCGGTGACGATGCAGCCCGGCTCCAGGGTCTCGATCCCCTCCAGGAACTGCACCGCGGACTCATAGGTCCGCGCCTGGAAGCCCGCTGTGTCCAGCAGGAACTGCAACGACTGGCGCATCGCCTCGTCGTCGTCGATGACATGCACCAGACCGCTACTCAATGCCGGTCAACTCCTCATCCGCCACCGCCCGAAGGGTGAAGCGGAAGATAGCACCGCCCTTGGGGTTCGGCTCAACCCAGATGCGCCCGCCGTGGGCCTCGACGATCGTGCGGCTGATCGACAGCCCCACGCCCATCCCCTCCCGCTTGGTGGTGATGAAGGGCTGGAACAGGTGGTCGGCCACCTCGGGGCTGACCCCCGGGCCGGTGTCGGCCACCGAGATCTCGACCATCTCGTCCTCGACCGGACGGGCGCTGACCACCAGCTCGCGCCGGGCCGAGCCTTCCATGGCGTCGATGGCGTTGCGCATCAGGTTCAGCACGACCTGCTGGATCTGCACCTTGTCGGCCAGCACCAGGCCCACCTCGGGGCTGATCTGGAAGCTCAGGCGCACGCCGCGTTCCTTGGCGCCGACCATGGCCAGGGCGCCGGCCTCCTCCAGCAGCTGGGGCAGGCTCTCGAGGCTGCGCTCGGCCTCGCCCTTGGCGACGAAGTCGCGCAGGCGGCGGATGATCTGGCCCGCCCGCAGGGTCTGCTCGCCGGCCAGGTTCAGGGCGTCCTTGATCTTGGGCTTGTCGAGCGGCTCCTGGTCCAGCAGGCGGACCGAGCCCTTGACGTAGTTCGCCGCCGCCGAGAGCGGCTGGTTCAGCTCGTGGGCCAGGGCCGAGGCCATCTCGCCCAGGGCGGTCAGGCGCGCCACGTGGACCAGCTCGGACTGCAGGTCCTGCAGCCGCCGCTCGGTGGCCTGGCGTTCGGTCAGGTCGCGGACGAAGCCGGTGAAGAAGCGCCGCTCGCCCACCCGCATCTCGCCCACCGACAGCTCCATCGGGAAGGTCGAGCCGTCCTTGCGCTCGCCCACCACCACCCGGCCGATGCCGATGATCCGCCGCTCGCCGGTGGAGAGGTAGCGGTGCAGGTAGCCGTCGTGGGCGTCGCGGTAGGGGTTGGGCATCAGCACGCTGACGTTGCGGCCGATGGACTCGGCGGCGGTCCAGCCGAACAGCCGCTCGGCCGCGGCGCTGAACGACTGCATGACCCCGTGCTCGTCGATCACGATCATGGCGTCCGGCACGGTGTCGAGGATCGAGCGCAGGTGCGCCTCGCGGGTCTCCAGGTCCTCCAGGGCGTGCTCGGTCTCGGCGACCATCTTGCGCAGGTGCGAGCCGGCCAGGCCGCTCAGCAGGCCGAGCAGGGCGAACACCACCGCGCTGATCAGGTTGGCCGTGTCGGAGACCAGGCTGTCGCCCATCAGCGCCGCGTGGATCGCCAGGCTGACCACGGTGGCCGCCAGGGCCGGGGCGAAGCCGCCCACCGCCGCGGCGGCCATCAGGGCCGGCACGAACAGCAGGAACAGCGCCCGGTCGTGGATCACCGGCTCCAGGGCCAGCCGCAGCATCAGGCAGGCCGCGGTCGCGCCGATCGCGACGCCGAAGCCGGCGACGCGGCCGCGCCACCACGCGCGTGGAGATAGCTTGTCCGGAGGCCCCATGGCCCCAGGCGTAGGCGGGAAGGCGGCCGGAGGCAACCTTTCGCCTGCGTCGGGGGCGGGGCTCATCCCGTCCCGCCGGCGGGACGCTCCGTGGGGCGCTCCGGGGGGCGCTCGCCCAGCAGATCCTCGACGTAGATCATCCGCACGACGACATAGGCGACCACCGCCAGCGGCGTGGCGAACAGCACGCCCAGCGGCCCCAGCAGCACGCCCATGGCCAGCACCGCGAACAGGGTCACCGCCATCGGCAGCTCGACCATCTGGCGCAGCACCAGCGGGGTGATGACGTTGGCCTCGGCCTGCATCGCGCCGACATAGACCACGGCGGTCCAGGCCAGGGTCTCCCAGCCGGCGCCGGCGGCGATGATGAGGCCGGGGATCATCGAGACCATCGGCCCGACGACCGGCACGAACTGGCCGAGGCCGGCGACGACGCCGAGCGCCAGCGGCGAGGGCACGCCCGCCAGCCACAGCCCCACGCCGGTGGTCACGCCGACCAGCATCATCGAGATCAGCTGGCCGACCAGCCAGCGGTTCAGCGCCTTGCCGCAGGCCTTGAACACCTCCTCGGCGCGCTGGCGCCCGCGCGCCGGCACGAGCTTCAGCAGCCCGCCGAGGTAGGTGCTTGGATTGTAGGCGAGATAGAGGCCCGCGAAGAGGACGATCACCGCCGCCGCCCCGGCGCTGGCCGAGCCGCGGATCAGCCGCGGGCCGAGCTGCACGATCAAGCCGTCGGCGTGCTGCAGGCTGCGCAGGTCGTCGAGGATGTAGGCGCCCAGGACCGAGCGCGAGAGCTCGCCCTGCAGCGCCCGCCAGGCGTTGGGCAGCAGCTCGCTGAGCGCGGCGAGCTGCAGGGCCGCCTCGCGGCCGAACAGGTACAGCGTGCCCCAGGTGGCCGCCGTCAGGCCGACCACCGCCGCCGTCAGGGCCCAGGGCCGGGGCAGGCGCGCGTATCTGACCAGCGGGTCGGCGAGGGCGTGCAGCAGGACGGCGGTGAGCACCGCCCCGAAGGCCAGCAGGATGACGTCCGCCAGCTTCCAGACGAGCGCGCCCAGCGCGACGAACGCCGCCACCGTCAGCAGGCGGCCGACGAACGGATTTCCCCGCGCCGCGCTCACGAATCGTCCCCCGGGTTGTCTCAGTGCGAGAGCAGCACGGCGCAGGGCGGGGCGTCCAGCATCGCGGCGGTGGCCCCGCCCAGGACGAACTCGCGGGCGCGGCTGTGGCCGAAGCCGCCCATCACCAGCAGCTCGATCCAGCGCTCGCCCACGTAGTCTCCGACGACCCGGCCGATGGGCGCGCCGCGCGCGTCGATCTCGTCCACGACGGCCTCGATCCCGTGGGTCTTCAGGTGCCGGACGAGGTCGGCGGTCCCGCCGGCCCGGACGCTTGGCTTCTCGCCGGTGACGGCCAGGATGCGCACCTCGCCCGCGCGCTTCAGGGCGGGCAGGGCGTCGGCCACGGCGCGGGCGGCCCGGGCGCTGCCGTCCCAGGCGATGGCGGCGGCCTTGAAGGACTCGCCTTCCTCCCCGCAGCAGCCCGCCTCGGGGAACACCACCAGCGGCCGTCCCGAGCCGAACAGCACCGCCTCGGCGATCCCGCGGTCCTCCAGCACGGCCGGACCGATCGGCATCAGCGTCAGGTCCCGGGTGCGGGCGTGGGCGCAGACGCGCTCGCCCTCCTCGTAGAGGGGCGCCTTCTCGATCTCCGTATGGACGGTCAGGCCCACCTCGGCCCCGGCCCTGGCGAAGGCGGCGGCGGCCTCCTGGGCGCGGGCGGCGCTGCGGGCCTCCTCCTCGGCGGCCAGCTTGTTGAAGCCGCCGACCAGGTTGGCCAGGCGGTTGTGCAGGGTCGGGATGTCCACGTGCAGGACGAGCGCGGTGGCCTCGCCCCCCAGCCGCCGGGCCAGGCCCGCCCCGCCCCGCAGGGCGGCCTCGGGCGTCGTGTCGGGATAGGTCAGGACGGCGAACAGCAGGTCCTTGTAGGGCATGGTCGGTCCTCCGGAAGAGCGGCTAGCCTCGCCGCCTTGCGGCGGGACCGCCAGTCCGGGCGCGCCCCTAAGTAGCCTTACGGAGGCGCGCGCGGCTAAGCTCGCGGCCATGATGACGCCGGCGCGGCCCGCGCCGCCTCGAAGGGAGGGCGCCATGCGCTCGATAAGCATCCTCGCCGGGACCACCCTGGCCGCGCTCTCGCTCGCCGCGTGCGCCAGCAACGGTCCGCCCGGCTCCGATCCGATGAGCCCGTCGGCCGAGCGGGGCCAGCGGCTGGCCGAGCGCCGCTGCGCCGGCTGTCACGCGGTGGGCCTGGACGAGTCGCCCGCCGCCAGCGGCCCGCGCTTCAGCGACCTGCACCTGCGCTACAACGCCCTCTCGCTGCAGAAGCGGTTCGCGGAGATCACCGAGCACGGCTCGGGCGAGATGCCGCCGATCCACATCAGCCGCCAGGACGCCGAGGACCTCGTCGCCTACTTCGAGACCCTGGGCGGGTAGGGGCCGAGCCGGAAACCCCGGCGCTCCGGACGAGACGGAGCAAATGCCTGAGCCCCCGCTTTCGCGGGGGCGGGCGGAAGCGCGGGGCGCGCCTCGCTAGTGGCTCATCAGGACGTAGCGCTTCGGGTCGATCAGCAGGTCGCGGGTCACCCCGCCGAAGGCCCATTCGGCCGCGCGGCTGTGCCCGTAGGCGCCGGCGACGATCAGATCCGCCCCGTTGAGGTCGGCGATCCGCTGGATCTCGCCCGTCACGCCCTCGGAATGGGCGGTGGAGACGTTGGGGCGGGCGTTCACGCCGTGGCGCTTCAGGGCGGCGACCACGTCGTTGGTCTGGAAGGCGGCGGTCTCGAGCTGGTCGTCCGAGCAGACGGCCTGCACGATCACCTCGTCGGCGCGCTTCAGGAACGGCATGGCGTCGGCGACCGCCCGGCGGGCCTCGCGCGTGTCCTTCCAGGCGATCACGATGGTCCTGGCGTGCAGGTGCGGCCCGTGCTCGGGCGTGACCAAGACCGGACGGCCGCAGGCCATCACCACGTCGGCAGGGTCGGCCCGGCGGTAGCTCGATCCGCCGCCGCCGCCGACGCCCACGACCACCAGGTCGGCGGCCCGCGCGCAGCGGGCGAGGGCGTGGCTCGGAAAGTCCTGGACGCGGCGCCATTCGGTCTCGACGCCCGCGGCGTCGCGGCGGAAGGCGGCCTCGGCGTTCTTCAGGTCGGCGTCGACCTGCTCGTGGGCCATGGAGATCCACTCGGCGGTCACATAGCCCATGAAGGGATCGGCGGCTGGAATGGCGTCGATGGTCTCGGCGCCCAGGCCGATCAGCTTGGCCTCGAAGGCGCGCGCCAGCCGTGTGGCGACCTCGACGCGGTGCGAGGCGGTGACGCCGGGCTCCACGTGGACGAGGATGCTGGTGAAGGTGTGCGGCTGGACCGTGCGGGCGGCCGCGGGACGTTCCTGGGTCTGGGACCCCTGCTTCTGGGACATGCGAGCCTCCCTCGCTTTCGCGCGGCCGGCTGGACGCCCCCGGCCGCTGGGGGTGATGCGGTCAGTCCACGAGTTCTTCCAGGGCCTGCCACTTCTTGACGTGGAAGCGGCGGAAGGACGGGAACTCGACGATGGCGTCGCCCTGCAGCTGCGTCAGCATGCGCGAGACGGTCTCGATGGTCAGGCCCAGGTAGTCGGCCATGTCCTGGCGGCCCATGGGCAGCTCGACGTCCGCGCTGGGGTCGCGCTGGGCCAGGCTCATCAGGAAGGCGGCGACCTTCTCGCGGGCGCTCTTGCGGCCCAGGAGGAGGACGTGGTCCTGAACCCGTTGCAGCTCGCGGCGGGTGGCTTCCAGGATCGCCCGGTCCAGCTCGGCGTCGCCGGCGAAGGCGCGGACCGAGCCGCGGCGGACCATCTGGATCTCGCAGTCCGTCAGCGCTTCGGCCGAGAACTGGTGGTCGGGGCCCACTTCCAGGCCGAACAGGTCGCCGGGATAATAGAAGTCGCCAACCTGCCGGCGGCCGTCGGCGGTCACCCGGCTGGTGCGGATGACGCCCTTGGCCAGGCGGTACATGAATTCGACGTCGTCGCCCTGGGCGTAGATCTCCTCGTCCCGCGCGAAGGTCATCTTGGTGCCGAGGCGGTCCATGACCTCCGTCAGCGCGGCGGCCGGGCGGGCGGTGCGGGGGTCGTCCAGCGAGTAGGCGAGGGTCATGGTGAAGTTCCTGCGTCGATGACGAAGGGGTACGCCTGCGCCGGGCCGCAAGAAATTCGTGGCGTCCCCCTAAGGGGTCGCACCTAAGTAGTTCTACGGAGGGTCCCGCAGGGGGCGCTTTGATCGCCGTCACATCCGCCGCGGCACTGCCCCGCTAGAGCTGCCGGCGAAGCAAGGAGATCGACTTTCATGGAACTGACCGGCGTCACCTGGATCGTCACGGCCGATGCGCGCCAGGCGCGCATCTTCGAGGAGCGCGTCCGCGCCGGCGACGTGCGCGAACTGCCCGACCTGCGCATGGCCGCGGCCGAGCGCGAGGAGAGCCATCGCCACAAGGTCACCGTCCACAACAACGGCGGCTCCGGCCGGCACGGGGCGGGCGAGCACGATCCGGCCCTGGAGACCGAGCGCCGCTTCATGCGCGAGGTGGCCGAGGCGCTGGAGGCGGGCCTGCGCCGCAAGGCCTACGAGACCCTGGTGCTCATGGCCCCGCCGCGGGCGCTGGGCCTGCTGCGGGCCGAGCTGTCGCCGGCCGTCGCCCGGGCCGTGGAGGCCGCCGACCCGCACGACCGGATCCACGACCACGCCGACGCCGTCCGCGAGCACCTGCGCGACGCCCGCGCCCGCGCCTGATGGCCGAACTCTCGTTCCACGGCGCGGCGGGCTGCGTCACCGGCTTCTGCGCCCGGATCGTCACCGGCCGGGCGACGGTGCTGGTGGACTGCGGCATGTTCCAGGGCCCCAAGTCGCTGAAGGCCCTGAACTACGAGCCGTTCCCGTTCGACGCGCGGGAGGTGGACGCGGTCCTGCTGACCCACGCCCACATCGACCACTCGGGCCTGCTGCCCAAGCTGATGCGGGCGGGCTTCAAGGGGAAGATCTGGTCCACCGGCGCGACCCGGGACCTCTGCGCGGTGATGCTCCCCGACGCCGGAGACATCCAGGAGAGCGAGGTGCGCCAGCTCAACCGCCGCAACCAGCGGCGGGGCCGCCCGCCCGTGGAGCCGATCTACACCGTGCGCGACGCCCACCGGACGCTGGAGCTGTTCCGGACGGTGAAGCTGCAGCGCGAGGTCGAGGTCGCCCCCGGCGTGACCGCCGTCTTCTGGAACGCCGGCCACATGCTGGGCTCGGCCTCGATCGAGGTGCGGGTCGACGAGGGGGCCGGCGAGCCCATGACCCTGCTGTTCTCGGGCGACCTCGGGCCCGGCGGCCGCGACTTCGTGGCAGATCCGGAAGGGCCTTCGGGCGTCGACCACCTGATCGTGGAGTCCACCTACGGCGCCCGCGCCCGGCCGACGCCCGATCCCGCCACCCGCCGGCGGATGCTGGCCGAGGAGCTGCGCGAGGCGCGCGCCGCGGGCGGGCCGCTGCTGATCCCCGCCTTCGCCGTCGAGCGCTCGCAGGAGATCCTGGCCGACCTCGAGATCCTGGTGGAGGGCGGCGACATCCCGCCCGTGGACATCTTCCTGGACTCCCCGCTGGCCATCGAGGCCACCGAGGTGTTCCGCCGGCGCGGCTTCAGCCACGCCATGGGCCGCAACCCCTACGAGGGCCTGCGCTCCTCGGGGCGGCTGAAGTTCCTGAAGGACCCGGCCGACAGCGACGGCCTGGAGCGGCTGGCCGGCTGGCACGTCATCGTCGCCGCCAGCGGCATGTGCGAGGCCGGCCGGGTGCGCAAGCACCTGAAGCGCCTGCTGTGGCGGCGGGACGCCACGGTGCTGATCCCGGGCTTCCAGGCGGCAGGCACCCTGGGCCGCTTCCTGGTGGAGGGCGCGAGCCGGGTGCGCATCCAGGGCGAGGACATCGCCGTGCGCGCCCGGATCCGCTCGCTGGACATCTACTCCGGCCACGCCGACGCCGAGGCCCTGGCCGCCTGGGCCAAGGCGCGCGGGCCGGTCGCGGGCATGACCTTCCTCGCGCACGGCGAGCCGGAGTCGCTGGAGGGCCTGCGCGCGCGGCTGGCGGGGGAGGGCTTCGCGGCTGACCGGCTGGCGATCCCGGCCCTCGACGACCGCTACGTCCTGCAGCGCACCGACGCCGAGCTGCAGCCGGGGGCGCCGCGCCTGCCGGCCGGCGCGGGGGCGCGTCCCGACTGGCACAACGCCCGCTCGGCCCTGCTGCTCGATCTCAACGAGCGGCTGGAGGCGGCCGCCGACGACGCCGCGCGCGAGGCCCTGCTGGCCAGGCTCGCGGCCGCGCTCGAACAGGTTGACCAAGGTCAAGGCGCAGCTTCCCGAGGGGCCCCAGGGTAGCCGGCGAACGAACCGCGTTCACCGGAGCCGCCCATGTCCAAGAAGAACCTGACCCGCCAGATCAAGCACGACGTCGAGGACACCGTCGAGGATGTCGCCAAGGCCCTGCGCGAGGCCGCCGACCGCCTGAGCGACGACGCCGAGAAGGCCGTGGCCGAGGCCGCTGCGGCGGTGCGCCGCGCCGCCGAGGACCTCGCCGCCAAGGTTCCCGCCGCCAAGGACGCGGCGATCGCCAAGGCGCCCGAAGCCGCCAAGGACCTGGCCCGCAAGGCCGCCCAGGAGGTGAAGGAGCATCCGATCGCCTCGGCCGCCGCCGCGCTCACCGCCGCCGCGGCCCTGATCAGCCTGCTGTCCAGCGGCCGCAAGAAGAAGGCCGCCTGAGCCTTTCCGTCGCCGGGCCTGATCCAGATCAAGGCCGGCGCGGGCGTACGGCCCGAGGATGCGTCCTCCAGTCAGCATCCTCGGGACCGGCCGCCATGGACTACAAGACCGCTTTCGCCTCCGCCCTGGACCGCGTGCAGGCCGAGGGCCGTTACCGGGTGTTCGCGGACCTGAAGCGGCATCGCGGGGCGTTCCCGCGGGCGACCTGGACGAAGGCCGACGGCTCCGAATCGGATGTCGTGGTCTGGTGTT
>Ga0268287_100372_pt1 | contig 10911 bp, 8 predicted proteins | sample MetcocultureR3M_FD_191348 | JGI IMG/M metagenome (GOLD analysis project Ga0268287, IMG submission 191348) | Soil microbial communities from Anza Borrego Desert, Southern California, United States - Methanotrophic co-culture R3-M | ecosystem: Environmental > Terrestrial > Soil > Desert | place... | reverse complement strand
CCTTCAGCGCGCCCATCGAGAGCGCGTTGCGGATGGAGACGATGATCCGCTCGGGCGCGGCGGGCTTGACGAAGAAGTCGACGGCGCCGGCCTGCATCGCCTGCACGACGGTGTCGATCCCGCCGGTCGCGGTCACCACGATCACCGGCTGGGAGAAGCCGCGGGCGCGCATCTCGACCAGGGTGTCCTGGCCCGAGATGCCGGGCATGACGAGGTCGAGCAGCACCACGTCGGCGGCGGCGCCGGACGCCAGGCGCGAGATCGCCTGGTCGCCCGATTCCGCGTGGGCCACGGCGAAGCCCTCGCGCTCCAGGACCGCCTGGATCAGCCTGCGTTGCGTCGGGTCGTCGTCGACGACCAGGACCGTTTTGGCCATTTGAAAACACCCACCGATTGAGCGCCCGTCTCGTTGGATCAGGCCTTCTTGTTGTCCCCGTTTGATACAGGGGACGGGTAAAGGCGGGGTTTCGGAGAGCTGAGTCGTAGGTTAACGGCCGCGGCTACTCGGCCGGCACGGCGGCGGCGGGCCGCGCGGGCGCCTCGCGGACCGTGCAGACGCCCAGGAAGGCCTGCACCAGAGGGCCGATGGCCAGGGCGTAGAGGACGGTGCCGACGCCGACGGTTCCACCCAGCAGCCAGCCCGCGGCCAGGACCGCCAGCTCGATCGCGGTGCGCACCCGCCGGATCGGCCAGCCGGTGCGCCGGTGCAGGCCGGTCATCAGCCCGTCGCGCGGGCCGGGCCCTAGCCCCGCGCCGATGTAGAGACCGCCCGCGAGGCCGTTCAGGAGGATGCTGGCGACCAGCATGGCCGACTGCAGCGGCAGGCCCTGGAAGTCGGGCAGGACGGCGAGGCTCGCATCCGCCGCCAGGCCGATGACGACGACGTTGGCCACCGTCCCGATCCCCGGCCGCTGGCGCAGCGGAATCCACAGCAGCAGCACGGCCGCGCCGACCACGCAGACGATCAGGCCGAACGACAGCGGCGTGCGCCCGGCCAGGCCCTGGTGGAACACGTCCCACGGGTCGAGCCCGAGCCCCGCTCGGATCATCAGGGCCATGGAGAAGCCGTAGAGCCAGAGGCCGACGAGAAGCTGGACGAGGCGGCGGATCATCATGCCGGCAAGGTGGCTTCAACTGGCCTTGAAAAACAGGTCCAGTCGCCGTAGCGTGGCCTTATGGGACCTCGTCGCATCCGCGCCGCCTCGCTCACACGCCTGCTGGGCGCCTGGCGCGGCGAAGAGGCCGGACCGGCCTACCGCCAGCTCGCCGACGGCCTGCGGCTGCTGATCCTGGACGGGCGCCTGCCGCTGGACGTGGTGCTGCCCGGCGAGCGCGAGCTGGCCGCCGCCCTGGAGGTCAGCCGCACAACGGTGACCGGCGCCTTCGCCCGCCTGCGCGAACAGGGCTTCCTTCAGAGCCGCCAGGGCGCGGGCGCGCGGACCCGCCTGCCGGCCGGGCCGGGCCAGCGGGCCTCCACCCCGCTCATGCCGCCCAGCGAGCCCGGGGTGATCGATCTGATCGCGGCGGCCATGCCGGCCGGCGAGTTCGTGCACCAGGCCTACGCCAAGGCCATCGAGGCCCTGCCGGCGCACCTGCCGCACCACGGCTACGAACCCGTCGGCCTGCCGGTCCTGCGCGAGGCCGTGGCGGCGCGCTACACCCGCCGGGGCCTGCCCACCACGCCGGGCCAGATCCTCGTCACCCATGGCGCCCAGCACGCCTGGGCCCTGATGCTGCGTCTACTGGCGGGGCCGGGCGACCGGGTGGTGATCGACCATCCCACCTATCCCAACGCCATCGACGCGATCCTGCGGGCCTCGGGGCGACCGGTGCCGGTCAGCCTGCCGTCCGACGGCTGGGACGTGGACGGCGTCGTCGCCGCCTTCCAGCAGAGCGGGCCGCGGCTCGCCCACCTTGTGCCGGACTTCCACAATCCCACCGGCCGCTGGATGGACTTCGCCGCCCGCGAGGCGATCGCCGCGGCCGGCGCGCGCACGCGCACCATCGTGGTGTTCGACGAGACCATGCTCGATCTGGCGCTGGACGGCCCGCGCGCCGCCTACGGCTTCGAGGAGCCGCCCGGCTCGGTGGTGCGGTTGGGCTCGACCGGCAAGAGCTTCTGGGGCGGCCTGCGGATCGGCTGGATCCGGGCCGAGCCCGAGACCATCGCCGCCCTGGCGACCATGCGCGCCTCCATCGACCTGGGCACGCCGGTGCTTGAGCAACTCGCCGCCGCCGCCCTGCTGGCCGACGACGAGGCGGCGCTCGCCGCCCGGCGCGAGTTGCTGCGCGAGCGGCGCGAGCGGCTGCTTCGGCTGGCGGCCGAGCGCCTGCCGGACTGGCGGCTGCAGGCCCCGCCGGGCGGGCTGTCGGTGTGGGCCGAGCTGCCGGCGCCGGTCTCCACCGCCCTGGCCGCCACCTGCGAGCGCTTCGGGGTGCGGATCGCCGCGGGGCCGAGGTTCGGCGTCGACGGCGCCTTCGAGCGGTTCGTACGCCTGCCGTTCACCCTGCCGCCCGAGCAGATGGACACGGCGATCGAGCGCCTGGCCATGGCCTACGCCCGCCTCCGGCCCAGCGCGCATGCGGCGACCGCCCCCGCGCGGGCGGTGGTCTGAGGCCGTCTCCTTCCGCCGGGGAACGCTTGCGGGGCGCGGCCGCGCGGGCATAGTGCCGCCCAAGGCCGGGCTTCGAAGACCCAACGGCCAAGCGGGAGGGCGAGATGCGGATCATCACTCTGGGCCTGGTCATGGCTGCGGCGCTGACGGCGGCGGCCTGCCAGAAGGGCGACGGCGGCGCGGGCCAGGTGGACGGCGCGCGGATCGCGGCGGCCGATGCGAACGCCGAGTGGCTCTCCTACGGCAAGGGCTATTCCGAGCAGCGCTTCTCGCCGCTGGACGAGGTCAACACGGGCAATGTGGGCCAGCTCGGCCTGGCCTGGTTCGCGGAGTTCGACACCGACCGCGGCCAGGAGGCGACGCCGCTGGTGGCCGACGGAGTGCTCTACACCACCACCGCCTGGTCCAAGGTCTACGCCTTCGACGCCAAGACCGGCGAGCAGCTCTGGTCGTTCGACCCCAAGGTCGAGGGCTCGAAGGGCTTCCACGCCTGTTGCGACGTGGTGAACCGCGGCGTCGCCCTGTGGAAGGGCCGGGTCTACGTCGGGGCGCTCGACGGCCGGCTGATCGCGCTCGACGCCAAGACCGGGCGGCAGGTCTGGTCGGTGCAGACGACCGACACCTCCAGGCCCTACACGATCACCGGCGCCCCGCGGGTCATCAAGGACAAGGTCCTGATCGGCAACGGCGGCGGCGAATACGGCGTGCGCGGCTACATCACCGCCTACGACGCGGCCACCGGCAAGCAGCTCTGGCGCTTCTACACCGTGCCCAATCCGACCGGTCAGCCCGACGGGGCCGCGTCGGACAAGGTGATGGCCGAGAAGGCGAACGCCACCTGGAGCGAGGGCGAGTGGAAGAAGACCGGCGGCGGCGGCACGGCCTGGGATTCCATCGCCTACGACCCGCAGCTGGACCTGGTCTATTTCGGGATCGGCAACGGCAATCCGTGGAACCACAAGATCCGGTCGGGCGGCAAAGGTGACAACCTCTTCCTCTCCTCGATCCTGGCCCTGAAGCCCGACACCGGCGACTACGTCTGGCATTACCAGACCACCCCGGGGGAAAGCTGGGACTACACCGCCACCCAGCACATCATCCTGGCCGACCTCTCGATCGGCGGGCAGCCGCGCAAGGTGCTGATGCAGGCGCCGAAGAACGGCTTCTTCTATGTGATCGACCGGGCGACCGGTCAGCTGATCTCGGCCAAGAACTACACCAACATCACCTGGGCGACGGGGGTCGATCCGAAGACCGGCCGGCCCATCGAGACGCCGCAGGCGCGCTACCAGGGCGAGGCGAACCTTCAGATCCCGGGGCCGCTGGGGGCGCACAACTGGCAGCCCATGGCGTTCAACCCGAAGACGGGCCTCGTCTACATCCCGACCAACGTGACGCCCTTCGCCTACACCGACGACACCGGCTTTTCGTATAAGCCGGGGGCGTGGAACGTGGGCGTGGACTTCCTGACCAACGCCCTGCCGACGGACGCGGCGACGCTGAAGGCGCTGACGGCGATGATCAAGGGCCAGATCGTGGCCTGGGACCCGGTGCAGCAGAAGGCGGTCTGGACCGTCGACCACCCCTACTTCTGGAACGCGGGCGTGCTGACGACGGCGGGCGGCCTCGTCTTCCAGGGCGCGGCCGAGGGCCAGTTCAGCGCCTATGACGCGGCCAAGGGGACGAAGCTGTGGACCTACAAGACCGGCAACGGGATCATCGCCGCGCCGATGACCTATGAGCTGGACGGCGAGCAGTACGTGGCGGTCATGGTCGGCGTGGGCGGCGGCGGCCAGATCTCGGCTCCGGCCTCGATGCCCCAGCGGCCGCGCCTGCCGGGCCGGCTGCTGGTGTTCAAGCTGGGCGGCAAGGCCCAGGCGCCCGCCTTCGCCGAGCCCGCTCGGCCCGAGATCGACCTGGCGATGATCCAGCCCTCGAGCGGCGATACGAAGAACGGCTTTGCGGTGTTCCACCAGCACTGCCAGGTCTGCCACGGCCCCAACGCCTCGGGCGCCTGGCTGCCCGACCTGAAGGCCTCGCCGATGCTGATGACGGCCGACAACTGGAAGGGCGTGGTGATCGACGGCGCCAGCGCCTCGCGCGGCATGGCCAGCTTCGCCAAGTACCTGTCGCCGAAGGACGCCGAGGACGTGCGCGCCTACGTCATCCAGGAGGCGCGCAACGCCGTCGCCCTGGCCCAGCCCGCCGCCCCGGCCGCCACCCAGGGAGCCAAGGCGCCGACCCCCAAGAGCTAGCGGGGCAGGACCTCGGCGAACTGGCCGGCGATCCAGTCGGCCTGCTCGTCGGTGAGGATCAGCGGCGGGGCGATGCGGATGGTGTGCTCGTGGGTCTCCTTGGCCAGGAGCCCGCGCGCCTGCAGCGCCTCGCAGACCCGCCGCGCGCCGCCGGCGTCGGGGTGCAGCTCCACGGCCAGCATCAGGCCGCGGCCGCGGACCTCTTTCACGCCGCCGGCCTTGATGGCCGCGAGCTGGCCCTTCAGCCGCTCGCCGACCCGGGCGGCGTTCTCGACCATGCCCTCCTCGACCAGCACCCTCAGCGCCGCGCGGGCGACCGCGCAGGCGAGGGGATTGCCGCCGAAGGTCGAGCCGTGCTCGCCGGGATGCAGCACGCTCATCACCTCGGTGTTCGAGAGCACCGCCGAGACCGGATAGAAGCCGCCCGAGAGCGCCTTGCCGATCAGGGTGAGGTCGGCCTCGATCCCCTCGTGCTCCTCGGCCAGCAGCTTGCCGGTGCGGCCAAGGCCGGTCTGGATCTCGTCCAGGATCAGGATGACGTTCTCGCGCGTGCAGAGCTCGCGGGCCGCCTTCAGGTAGCCGGCCGGCGGGATGATCACGCCCGCCTCGCCCTGGATGGGCTCGAGCAGGACGGCCACGGTGTTCGGCGTCACCGCCGCCTCCAGGGCCTCGGCGTCGCCGAACGGCACGACCTTGAAGCCCGGGGCGAAGGGCCCGAAGCCCCCGCGCGACTGCGGGTCGGTGGAGAAGCCCACGATGCTGATCGTGCGCCCGTGGAAGTTCTCGGAGGCGACGATGATTTCGGCCTGACCGTCGGGCACGCCCTTGACCTCGTAGCCCCACTTGCGGGCCACCTTCAGCGCGCTTTCCACCGCCTCGGCGCCCGAATTCATCGGCAGCACCTTGTGCGAGTTGGTCAGGGCGCAGAGCTCTTCGTAGAAGGCCGCCAGCTGGTCGTTGCGGAAGGCCCGGGAGGTCAGCGTCAGGCGCTGCGCCTGCTGGACCATGGCCTCGAGGATCTTCGGGTGGCAGTGGCCCTGGTTCACGGCCGAGTAGGCCGAGAGGCAGTCCAGGTACCGGCGCCCTTCCACGTCCCAGACGTAGACCCCTTCGCCGCGGGTCAGGACCACGTCCAGCGGCTTGTAGTTCTTGGCTCCGTACAGCGCCTCGAGGGCGATGTAGCTGTCGGTGAGCGAGTGCTGCAGCGTGATGTCGTTCATGGCGGGCTCCCCCTTTATTCGGCCGCGAGGACGGAGGCTGCCGGGGCGCTGGCGCGGTCCAGCCGCAGGGTCATGCAGTAGGCGGCGCCGCCCGACAGGATGAACGGATCGAGGTCGACGGCCACGACGGTGTAGCCGTGCGCCTGAAGCTTGTCGCGCAGGCTCTGGGGCGGACGGGCCATGACCACGCGCTCCCCCAGGTTCACGGCGTTGACGCAGAAGGCGGCCGCCTCCTCGTCGCTGGCCACGATGCGGTCCGCCTCGGCCACGCGGGACAGGATGGTGGCCTGGGCCTCGGGCGAGAAGGCCGGCGGGTAGTAGAGCACCTTGCCGCCCGCCAGCGGGCAGAAGCAGGTGTCCAAGTGGTAGAAGCGGTCGCTGGCCAGCTCCAGCGGCACGATCTCCTGGCCGAAGGTCTTGCGGAGCACGGGCAGGGCGCCGCGGCTGGAACGGGGGCCGAAGCCGGCCCAGAACAACTGGCGGTCCCGGTCCCAGATGGCGTCGCCCGCGCCCTCGTGGAAAAGGCCGTCCGGCAGGTCGTGGATCTCGTCGACCAGCCCCCGGGCCTTCAGCCGATGGAACACGGCGCGGAACACCGCCTCCTCGCCCTGGCGCTCGGGATAGCGGAAGCGGGCCAGCAGCACCTTGCGGTCCAGCACCACGGCGGCGTTGGCGGGGAAGACCAGGTCCGGCAGGCCCTTCACCGCGCCGATCGTCTCGACCCGCGCGCCCTCGGCCTCAAGCGCCCCGCGCAGCGTTTCCGAGGCGGCGCAGGCGGCGGCGGTCTGCTCGGCCGTCCAGGTCTCGGGCTTCATCCAGGGGTTGATGCGGTAGCTGACATCGAAGCAGCAGGGGTCGGTCATGACGAAAAGCGGCCGGTCGGCCATGCGGGATCTCCTCTGGCGTCGACGTGAACAGGGACGAGGGTGTCTCGCGGCGGCGCTAGCGAAAAGCGGCCAAGCTGCTACCTTGTGCGAGTTCGATTGGCATTCTGTCACAAGATGTTGGCGAAATGGTGGACGACCTCGACCGACGACTGATCGCCCTCCTGAGGGCAGATTCGCGCACCCCCGCGGCGGCGCTCGCCAAGGCGCTGAAGGTCTCGCGTGGAACGGTGCAGAACCGCATCGAGCGCCTGACCCAGCGCGGCGTGATCCAGGGGTTCACCATCCGCACCCGGCCCGAGATGGAGGCCAACCGGGTGCGGGCGATCATGTGCGTCGCCATCGAGGGCGAGCGGGCGCGGGCGGTGACGAACGCCCTGCGCGGCTTTCCCGAGGTGGACAAGATCCACTCCACCAACGGCCGCTGGGACCTAGTGGTGGAGCTGGACGTCGAGACCCTGGCCGGCTTCAGCCAGGCGCTGGACCGCATCCGCGAGATCGAAGGGATCGCCTCGACCGAGACGTCGATCCTGCTGGCGACCCAGAAGGCCTAGGACTATCTGACGGGGCATGAACGCCCCCTTCAAGACCGACGCGCTGCCGCAGTGGCGGCTGGACGACCTCTACGCCGACCGCGAGGACCCGAGGATCGAGGCCGACCTCGCCGCCGCGGCCCAGGCGACGGCCGAACTGGCGGCCCTGAAGGGGCGGCTGGTCGGCGCCCCCGCAGCCGCCGCCGAGCTGGGCGCGCTCCTAGACCAGGGGATCCGGCTCTACGAGGACGCGACCAACCATCTCTGGAGCGTCGGCGCCTACGCCTCGCTCGCCGCCTCGACGGCGCGAAACGACCCGGCCTGGTCGAAGTTCGAGGCCGATCTGCGCGCCCGCTCGGCGCAGATCGGGGCCGAGAGCCTGTTCTTCACGCTGGAGATCAACCAGCTGGAGGACGCCGAGCTGGAGGCGGCGCTGCAGGCGCGTCCGGAAGCCGGCCGCTGGCGGCCCTGGCTGCGGCGCGTGCGGGCGGCGCGGCCCCACGAGCTGTCGGCCGAGCTGGAGCGGATGCTGGTGGACCGCGGCCCGGCGGTGGCCAACTGGATGCGGCTGTCGGACGAGACGCTGGCCGCCCTGACCGCCCGGGTGGGCGGCGAGACCCTGACGCTGCCTGAGATCCTGAACCGCCTGTCCGATCCGGACGGGACGCGCCGCAAGCAGGCGGCCCAGGCGCTGGCGAAGGCGCTCGAGGCCCGCAATCCGGTGCTGGCGCTGTGCCTCAACACCCTCGCCTTCGAGAAGCAGGTGGAGGATCGCTGGCGGAAGTATCCGAGCCCGGCCGCCTCGCGCCACCTGGCCAACGAGGTGGACGCCGACGCCGTCGAGGCCCTGGAGGCCGCGGTGGTCGAGGCCTACGGGCCGGTCAGCCATCGCTACTACCGCCTGAAGGCCAGGGCGATGGGCAAGGACGTCCTGGACCACTGGGACCGCAACGCGCCGCTGGAGACCACGGCGCCGCGCACCTACGGCTGGGACGAGGCGCGCGGGATCGTGCTGGAGAGCTTCCAGGCCCTGGCGCCGCGCTTCGCCGACACGGCCCGGACCTTCTTCGCCCAGCCGTGGATCGACGCCCGGCCGCGGGCCGGCAAGCAGTCGGGCGCCTATTCGCATCCGGTCACCGCCAACCGCCACCCCTACGTCTTCATGAACTACATGGGCGAGCGGCGCGATGTGCTGACCCTGGCGCACGAGCTGGGCCACGCTGTCCACCAGACCCTGTGCGCGCCGCTCGGCACCCTCTTGGCCGATACGCCGCTGACCCTGGCCGAGACCGCCTCGATCTTCGGCGAGGGGCTGGTGTTCGAGCGCCTCCTGGCCGAGGCCCCGCCCGCCGAGCGCCGGGGGCTTCTGGCCGGCCGCATCGAGGACGGGCTGAATACGGTGGTCCGCCAGATCGCCTTCCACCGCTTCGAGGCCCAATTCCACGAAGCGCGGGCCCAGGGCGAACTCTCGGCCGACGAGATCGGGAGCCTGTGGCTGCAGGTGATGGGCGAGAGCCTCGGGCCGGCGGTCCGGCTCAACGCCGGCTACGAGCACTACTGGGGCTACGTCAGCCACTTCGTGCACGCCCCGTTCTACGTCTACGCCTACGCCTTCGGGGATCTCCTGGTGCGCGGCCTGATGGAAAAGCGCCGCGAGGATCCACAGGGCTTCGCCCCGCTCTACGAGCAGCTGCTGGCCGCAGGCGGGACGAAGACCTACGTCGAGGCGCTGGCCCCGTTCGGCCTCAACCCGCGCGAAAAGGCCTTCTGGGCCGCGGGCATGAAGCAGCTCGAGCGGCTGGTCGACGAGTTCGAGGCGCTGGTCTGAGGCGCGGCGCGCCCGACGTAGGCCTCAGGCCGCCGCCCGAGGTTCGAACGCCAGCAGGCGGTGGTGCGGCTCGTCCTCGACGCCCAGCACGCGGCGGCACAGGCGCACCAGCTGGGGATCGCCGCTGATCGCGGCCATGCCCTCGCGCTGGGCCGCGCTGAAGCCGGCATAGCCCATCCAGACGCGGATGAAGGTCTCGAGGTCGGCCGAGACCACCACGTCGACATCCTGCTCGGGCGCCTTGAAGCAGACCTCCACGTCGTCGGGCCGCAGGATGATCCACCAGTAGCGGCGGGCGGCGTGCGCCTTGGGCACGCCGCGGAACTCCAGGCGCACGACCACGTCCCGGTCGGGCAGCTCCCTGGGGTCCACCTGCCGCTTCATGCTCCAGACCAGCATGGTGGGGTCGAGGTCGGCGGGACCCAGGCGGCCCTGCCCGTAGCGCTGCCCCCAGGCCGACATCTGCACGATGATCTCGCGCAGGCATTCGCCCGCCGGCGTGAGCCGGTACAGCTTGCCCTGGCCGATCGGCTCGGTGGCGATCACGCCGGCCTCTTCGAGCTCGGCGAGCCGCTGCACCAGGAGCGCCCGCGACATGGTCGGCACGCCGGCGTGCAGCTCCGAGAAGCGGTGGGGCCCGAAGCACAGCTCGCGCACGATCAGCGGCGTCCAGCGCTGGGCGAAGATCTCGGCCGTCTTGGCGACCGGGCAGAATTGTCCGTAACCCTTCATGCGGAAATCGTCGCTAGCGGAACGACGTTCGGCAAGTTCATTCTTCGAACTGGAGCGGCGCGGACCGCTTCGGTCATGAGAGCCCGGCGCCGCGAAGGTCCAGGCCATCAGGGCCGTCCCGGCGGCGCGAGGACTTCGGACGATGACCACGACCATGACCAAGACCAAGGCGGCCGCCCGCACCGACTGGGAGCGGATGGCCCATGAAGTCGGCCCCGAGCTCGCGGCGCGTGCGGCCCAAGCCGACGCCGACGACGCCTTCGTGGCCGAGAACCTGGCCCTGCTGAAGGACCGCGGCTTCCACGCCGCCGGCGTGCCGGCCGAACTGGGCGGCGGCGGGGCGAGCCATGCCGAGCTCGCGGCGATGCTGCGGACCCTGGCCCGCTACTGCGGCTCGACGGCGCTGGCGCTGTCCATGCACACCCATCAGGTGGCGTTGCCGGCCTGGCGCTGGCGGCGCACGCCCGAGGCGGTCGAGGGGCTGCTCGCCCGCATCGTCGGCCAGAAGCTGACGCTGGTCTCCTCGGGGGGCTCGGACTGGCTGGACGGCTCGTGCCGCGCCGAGCCGGCCGAGGGGGGCTTCCGCGTCTACGGCCGCAAGGTGTTCGCCAGCGGCTGCCCGGCCGGCGACCTCCTGATGACCATGGCGGTGCTGGACGCGCCCGAGGGGCCGACCGTGCTGCACATGGCCCTGCCGCTGCGGGGCGAGGGCGTGCGGATTCTCGACACCTGGCAGACCCTGGGCATGCGCGGCACGGGCTCGCACGACATCGAGCTTTCCGGCGTGTTCGTGCCCGAGAGCGCGGTCACGGTGCGGCGCCCGGCGGGCCGGTGGCATCCGGTC
>Ga0268287_100370_pt1 | contig 10963 bp, 8 predicted proteins | sample MetcocultureR3M_FD_191348 | JGI IMG/M metagenome (GOLD analysis project Ga0268287, IMG submission 191348) | Soil microbial communities from Anza Borrego Desert, Southern California, United States - Methanotrophic co-culture R3-M | ecosystem: Environmental > Terrestrial > Soil > Desert | place... | reverse complement strand
CCTTCTCGTTGCCGAGAGCGCCGTTCGGGAACACCTTGACGCCGAGACGGCCGTTGGTGCGTTCCGCCAGCAGCTTGCCGACATAGCGCGCCGCCTCGACGGTCGGGTAGTCGGTCGGGTGGATGTCGGCCGACCGGAAGTCGCGCGCGGCGGCCGGAGCCGACAGCATCGGCGCGGCCATCATGCTGCAGACGGCACAGGCGGCCAGCAGCGCGGTGCGGACCGAAGTCAGAGCAAACTTCATAGGTTCTCCTCCTGTGTGCGGGGCCGGAGCCTGAGCGGGCCGGCCTCTCTTGTTCTGGTGTTTCCGGATTGCCTGGTGGCCGGTGGGCCGCCTGTGTGTGACTGGATGAACCGTGGGCCGGTGACAGACGAAGCGTGGATGAGGCCCCTTTGCCGAGACCGGCTTTCGCAGCGCTGCGACCGCGCCACGCGCGGCCGGAAATTGCGCATGGCCGACACAGGCCCTGCCCTTGCCCCCATCCTCTTTCCGCTCCGCTTGGCAACGGTGCCGCCCCTCGGCGGCGCCCTGTTCACGTCACTTAGGATATTAGTATATCACTCTGCGTGCAAGTCTGAAAGTTCCAGCCGGCAACTACCGTTTTGGACTTTAAACTGATTCAGATTGGCGGGGAGAGAGACAAAGTGGCTGCGGACGCGGGTTTCAGCCAGTACACGGATCGCCGCAGGGGGTTGGGTGCGACATTCGGCCCCAGCTCTCGCCGCAGCCCTTCCCCCATTCGCTCAAACGCGGCGGCCAGCCATTCCAAGGCCGTTCATCACAAGCCCGTCAGCCGTGACCGTTCACCAGGGGCCACACCTCCATGGCGCCGCGGTAGATCATGTCCAGGGCGACGTAGAAGATGATGGCGAGGCCGACATAGGCCAGCCAGCGGTGCTTCTGCAGAACGCGGGCGATGACGCTGGCGGCGAGGCCCATCAGGGCGATCGACAGGGTCAGGCCGATGACCAGCACCCCCAGATGCTCGCGCGCGGCGCCTGCCACGGCCAGGACGTTGTCCAGCGACATCGACACGTCGGCGACGACGATCTGCCAGACCGCCTGGCTCAGGGTCTTGCGCGGACCTGCCGTATCGGCTCCGCCGTCGTCCTCCAGCACCTCGACCGCCTCGTCCTCCTCATGGGACTGGCGCAGCTCGCGCCACATCTTCCACGAGACCCACAGCAGCAGCACGCCGCCGGCCAGCAGAAGCCCGATGATCTGGAGAAGCTGGGTGGTGACCGCCGCGAAGGCGATGCGCAGCACGGTGGCGGCCAGGATGCCGATCAGGATGGCCTTGCCGCGCTGTTCCCGCGGCAGTCCGGCGGCGGCCAGACCGATGACGATGGCGTTGTCGCCGGCCAGCACCAGGTCGATCATGATGACCTGAAGCAGCGCGAAAAGCGCCTCAGTTGTGAATAGCTCCGTCATTTGAGCGGATGTCCTCGCATCACGAAAAATGTGGGCGGAGAGTCCGCGCGAGGGCTGTTCGGACCGGCCGGGTCATGCCGAAGCATCGACGGAAGGCGTCGGTCGGGGGCACGGGGCGCGGGCCGCTCCTTGGTGTTCCCAGTCCGACATCGCAACCGGTGAGGTTGCCAGAGGGGCCCGGCCTGGTGCTGGCGCTTTACGCCAAAGTGGTGGTTTCCGCAAGGCCGCACACCGCGCGGCCCGGCGGATGGAGTTCGGGTTGCGGGGTCAGGGTTCGGCCACCTCCACGGTTGTGCCGCCGGCGGCGGCGTCCAGGATCGCGTCGATCAGACGGTGCACCTTCAGCGCCTCCCGCCCGTCCACCCGCGGCCGGCGTCCCTCGTCGAGCGCATCGAGGAAGTCGGACAGCACGGCCCGGTGATGCTGGTGCGAGAAGGCCATCGGATCGGCGCCGCCACCCAGCGTGGCGCCATCCTGGCCGGCGAGGATGCGCTCGCCGCCGACCAGCTGCACCTCCAGCCGGTCGCCGGACAGCACGGCCGACCCGCCGGTTCCGGCGATCTCGATCCGCTCCGGATAGCCGGGATAAGCGGCGGTGGTGGCGTCGATGGTGGCCAGCATTCCGTTGCCGTATCTGAGCGCGGCGGCGACCACGTCTTCCGTATCCATCCGGCGAAGCACGCTGGTGGCGGCAAATCCCGCGACCCGCTCGGGCAGGCCGAGCAGGCCGACGAAGGCGTCCAGCGTGTGGATCGCCTGGGTCAGCAGCACCCCGCCGCCGTCGCGCTCCTTCATGCCGCGGCCGGGCTGGGCGTAATAGGCGGCGTCGCGCCACCAGCGCACCGACACAGCCGCCGACAGCGGCCGGCCCAGCGTGCCGTCGCGCATCAGCCCGGCCAGCCGCTCCACCGAGGCGCGGAACCGGTGCTGCAGGACGACGCCCAGCGTCAGCCCGGCCTCCTCCATCGCCGATACCACGGCGCGCGCACCCTCCGGCGTGGCGTCCAGCGGCTTTTCCAGCAGCACATGCTTGCCGGCGGCGGCACAGCGGGCAACCAGTTCGGCATGGCTGTCGGGCGGGGTCAGCAGCAGGACGGCCGACAGCGCCGGATCCTCGAGCAGGGTCTCGACCCGGTCGACCGTCGGCAGTCCGTGGCGGGCGGCGAAGGCGGCGCGGCGCTCGGCCGACGGGCTGAAGCAGCCCGCCACCTCCACCCGGTCCCGAAGGTCGATCAGGCTCTGCGCATGGGGCGCCGAGGCCATGCCGAGGCCGATCACGCCGATGCGGCGGCGGCCGGGTGCAACCGAAGGGGCGATCGGGGCGGACATCAGGGCGTTCCTTCCATGACTGCGTCGGTCAGGCTGCCGGAGAAATAGAGCGGTGCGGCATTGCGCACGTCGTCCACCGTGATCTGCAGATTGTCCAGGTGCAGGATCAGGCTCCGTTCGGCCCGGTCCGGGTCGTGGGCGGCGATGGCCTCGACGATGGCCTCATGTTCGGCGATCACCGTGCGCATGCGGCCGGGAACCGGCAGGGTCAGCCGCCGGCAACGGTCGAGCTGGACCTTGGCCTGCTGGATGATCGTCCAGAATCCGGGATAGCCCGCCATTTCGGTGATCTGGGCGTGGAAGGTCTCGTCGGCCTGATGGAAGCCGTTGGCGTCACCGACCGCATCGACCTCGCGCTGCTGCTCCAGGCAGGCGCGCAGGGCCGCGATCTGGCTGCGGCTGGCACGCTCCGCGGCGAAACGCACGGTGGCGCGCTCCAGCACCTTGCGGATCACGCCGGCCTCAGGCAGCGCTTCCAGCGGGATGCGGGCGACGAAGGTGCCAGATTGCGGGAAGATTTCGATCAGCCCCTCGTCCGCCAGCCTCAGCACCGCCTCGCGCACCGGCGTGCGGCTGACGCCATAGGCTTCGGCGATCTGCTTCTCGGCGATCGGGTCGCCCGGCTTGCGCCTAAGCGACACGATCTCCGCCCGGAGGTCGCGGTGGATGGCGTCGGCCGCCGTCGGGCCGCGCCTTACGTCGCGCCGGGCCGGCGGGCGGATCTGGAGTGGGGCGGCCTTGCCCGGCTTGGCCGAACGGGTGGCAGCGGTGGAACCGGTTTTGGCCGGCGGGTTGCCGGATGGCATGGCGTCCAGCCTCCTCAGGAGCGACTGACGCCAGAATACTAATATATCAGCTAGGGCGGCAAGCAATTTCGCTCATCCCCCGTCGCGTAGGGGTGTGACAAAGGCGCCCGCACTCTCGCCATGGCTGTGGGGAGGGGGCGGGAGAGAAGACGGGCGGTCTCTGGCCCCGGGAACATTCCCTTCTTTATTTGGATGAGATAACTTCCCTATGCTCGGGGCGGTCCGCCAACGATATCGGGAAAATGATAGACTTTGCACTTGCCGGCTCCGCAGCCACGAACATGCAGGACACCCGCGGCAATGGACAGGCGCACCAGTTTGAAGGTTGAAGCCCAAATGGTCGACAATCGCGACTCCGCAACTGGGGAAGACATCGAGTCCCTTGATCGCCGACCCGAGGCACGGGCTTTCAAGGTGGAAGATCTTCTGGGGGAATTGAGGCGGGGCCGGATGCGCATTCCCTCGTTCCAGCGCGGCCTCCGCTGGGATCGGAGCGATGCCGCGAAGCTGTTGGACAGCCTGTGGCGCGGCTATCCCATCGGCACCCTGCTGTTCTGGGAAACTAGTGCCGAAGCGGGCGAGGTGACCTTCGGAACGGTTCGCATCGGGGGCGGAGCGCGCAGCGACGCCCTGTGGGTGGTGGATGGACAACAGCGACTGATGTCCCTGGCACGGGTGCTTCTGGCACCAGAGCCGGACCGGGATGATTTCGCCCTATACTTCGACCTCGACGAGCCGAAATTCATAGCCCCCCCCAAGAACCGTGCAGCGGATTCCTCCCGCTACCTGCCGATGACCGAAGTGCTGGACTCGGAACGGCTGATGCAGTGGGTCTTCCAGCATACGGCCGATCAACCAGAACGGCGCGAGCGAGCGTTTTCCATAGGCAAGCGGATCCGCGAATATGAGATCCCGGCCTATCTGGTGCGCACCAACCGGGAGCAAACGCTGCGGGAAATCTTCGGCCGCACCAACTCCAGCGGCCATCCGCTCGGGCAGGAACAGGTATTCGATGCCCTGAATGGAGCGCGCAGCCAAGGCCGCCCCGCCTCTCTCCGGCAGATCGTTTCAGAACTGGCCCCCATGGGATTCGGGCTGGTCGAGGAGAAGCTGCTGTACCGCCTGCTGCGGGTCCTGCAGGGGAGAGACGTGATCGAGGGCAAGGGCGAAGGGCCTCTCCGTCTGGACGATGCCGATGCGGAGCGCGCCTATCGGACCACGGCGGAGGTTGCGCGGCGGGTCATCCAGTTCCTGAAGGACGACGTCGGAATCCCACGTTACGATCTCTTGCCTTACAAACAACCATTCGTGTTGCTGGGCAAGTTCTTCCACATCTACCCCGATCCCGGAGCACGCTCCCGGCAATTGCTGGAGCGCTGGGTGTGGCGTGGAGCCCTGACCGGCACTCACCGCGGTGACACGGTATCCACCAGAGCCACCTTGGATCGGATCACCGAAGGGAACGAGGAGGCTTCCGTACAGAGGCTGCTGGAGTTGGTGCATGGCCGCCTCGGCGCTCTGCCGAATGTCGATGACGCTTTCAATTTCCGCTTCGCTGCCGGCAAGCTGCTGGCACTGGCCATGCTGGAACTGAAACCAAAGGATTTGGACAGCGGCGAACTCATCGGTACCGATCGGACAGCCGGGGCGGAGGAACAGGAGTTTCCCATGCCTCCCATCTTGGCGCGGCATGGCGCCGCGAACCCAGCCTTCCAATCCATCGCCAATCGCCTGATCCATCCCCATCGCCCAAGGCTGCGTCAACGGTTGACCGAGGTGCGGGATCCGGACGTGCTGGCCTCCCACGGTATCTCCGAAGCCGCCGCCCAGGCGTTGCGCAATGGAAACACCGATGGCTTCCTGTCGATCAGGACCGCCTTCCTGCGACGTCATTGCGACCTGTTCTTCGCTCGGCACGCCCGCTGGGAAGAGAGCGACCGGCCGTCCATCGCGGCGCTGGTGGCGGAAGACGAGGATGCGTGATGACCAAGGCTCTCAGCGTTCTGCTCGGCGACATGCCAGTCGGGCGGCTCACACTCAGCGCCACCGATGGTAGTGAGTTCCGACTCCTGGAGTCCTACAAGCACGCCTATCCCAGGCCGGTGTTGGGACAGATTTTCCTGGACAACCCCGACAAGGTCTGGAGCACCCGTGCCCGGGTGCCGCCCTGGTTTTCCAACCTGCTTCCGGAAGGCGTTCTGCGCGAACTGATCGCGAAACAGGCCGGCGTGCCCGCCACGCGGGAGTTCCTGCTGCTGCACCATCTCGGTGAAGATTTGCCGGGCGCGGTGCGCATCGTCCCTGATGACAGCGGGGGAGAGGTGTCGGACGGTGGGAGGCCGGCGGAGCAGGAAGGAACAGAAGCCGGGGACGCTTGGCATTTCTCATTGGCGGGAGTGCAATTGAAGTTTTCCGCCCGCCGTTCCGAGCGCGGATTGACGATACCGGTTGCAGGCCGGGGCGGCGACTGGATCGTCAAGCTGCCCGATGCCCGCTTTCGCGATGTCCCACGGACCGAGTACGCGACCATGCGATGGGCCGAGGCCAGCGGCATCGCAATCCCCGAAATGAACCTGATCCCCATTGCCGACATAACGGGCTTGCCGCCGTCATACGGCGATTTTGCCGAACCCTTGGCTTTGGCCGTTCGCCGTTTCGACCGCCCTGCACCCGAAACACGGGTCCATATGGAGGACTTTGCTCAGATTCTGGATTTGTATCCCGAAGAAAAATATACCAAATACAACTATCAAACATTGGCGATATTGATAAAATCACTCTGCTTTGAAAGCAGTCTTGCCGAATATATTCATCGGGTGGTCTTTATGGTCGCCTCTGGGAATGGTGACATGCACCATAAGAACTGGAGCATGATCTACCCAGATGGCATCATTGCCTCCCTTTCTCCCGCTTACGATCTGGTCTCTACCATCCAATACAACCCTGAAGACAAGATGGCACTGAACCTCGGGGGATCGAAGCGGTGGGAAGACGTTACCGAGGAAACCTTCCGGGGCATGGCCCGGAAGATCGGCGTCGAGGAGGGCATGATGTCCTTGTGGGTGGACCGAGCCCGGACCACCATTCTCGACACATGGCAGAAAAACAAAGGTGACTTCGGATACGATGCGCAGGCCCGGGACACCATCGAGCGTCATTTTGCCCGGGTCCCGCTGCTCCGCCGATGAAGCATCCGAGACATGCTTCCAAGCCGGCAAGCCCCTACAGCCCTGCCGCCAGCCGGGTGCCCTGGGCGATGGCGCGCTTGGCGTCCAGTTCCGCCGCGATGTCGGCGCCGCCGATCAGGTGGACGGCGATGCCGGCGGCCTCCAGCGGCGCCTGAAGTTCCCGCAACGGCTCCTGCCCGGTGCACAGAACGATGCTGTCGACGGCCAGCGTCTGCACCCGCTCGCGCTTCTCGCCGAAGCTGATGGTCAGCCCATCGTCGTCGATGCGCTCGTAATTCACGCCCGACAGCGCCTGGATGTTCTTCATCTTCAGCTGGGCCCGGTGGATCCAGCCGGTGGTCTTGCCCAGCCCCGCGCCGGGCTTGCTCGCCTTGCGCTGGAGCAGGACGATCTCCCGCGCCGGGGGCGTCAGGTGGGGGCGGATGCCGGCGACGCCGCCGCGCGCCTCGGCCGGATCGGCAACACCCCACTCGGCGCGCCACAGCGCCGGCTCCAGGCTGGGCGACGGCCCCTCATGGGCCAGGAAATCGCTGACGTCGAAGCCGATGCCGCCCGCCCCGACCACGGCGACGCGGCGCCCGACCGGCTTTGCACCGCGCAACACATCGATGTAGGTCAGCACCTTTGGGTGGTCCTGGCCGGGAATCCTCGGGTCGCGAGGCACCACCCCGGTCGCCAGAACCACCGCGTCGAACCCCGCCCCCGTCAGGTCGCCGGCACCCACCCGCCGGCCCAGATGCAGCGCCACCCCGGTCTCCGCCAGCCGGTTGCGGAAATAGCGCACCGTCTCGTGGAACTCCTCCTTGCCGGGGATCAGCTTGGCCATGTTGAACTGGCCGCCGATCTCGTCGGCCGCGTCGAACAGATGCACCTCGTGCCCGCGCTCCGCCGCCGTCGTGGCGCAGGCCAGCCCGGCCGGGCCGGCGCCGACCACGGCGATGCGCTTGCGCTGTCTGGCGGGGACGATCACCAGTTCCGTCTCGTGGCAGGCGCGCGGATTGACCAGACAGCTGGCCGTCTTGCCGGAGAAGATGTGGTCGAGGCAGGCCTGGTTGCAGGCGATGCAGGTGTTGATCGCTTCCGGCCGGCCCGCCGCCGCCTTGGCGACGAAGTCCGGATCGGCCAGGAAGGGCCGCGCCATCGACACCATGTCGGCCAGTCCCTCGCCGATCACCGCGTCGCCGACCTCGGGCGTGTTGATGCGGTTGGTGGTGCAGAGCGGGATCGACACCGATTCCTTCAGCTTGCCGGTCACCCAGGCGAAGTTGGCGCGCGGCACGCTGGTGGCGATGGTCGGCACCCGCGCCTCGTGCCAGCCGATGCCGGTGTTGATGATGGTGGCGCCAGCCTGCTCGATGGCTTGGGCGAGCTGCACCACCTCCTCCCACGTGCTGCCGTCGGGGATCAGGTCCAGCATCGACAGGCGGTAGATGATGATGAAGTCGCGCCCGACCGCCTCCCGCATGCGCGACACGATCTCCACCGGGAAGCGCATGCGGTTCTCGTAAGAACCGCCCCACTTGTCGGTGCGCTGGTTGGTGTGGGTCACCAGGAACTGGTTGATCAGGTAGCCTTCCGACCCCATCACCTCCACCCCGTCATAGCCGGCCTCGCGCGCTAGTTCGGCACAGCGGACATAGGCGCGGATCTGGCGCTCCACCCCCCTTGCGGTCAGGGCGCGCGGGGTGAAGGGAGTGATCGGCGACTTGATGCGCGACGGCGCCACCGACAGCGGGCTGTAGGCATAGCGGCCGGCATGCAGGATCTGCAGCGCGATCTTGCCGCCTTCGGCATGGACCGCGTCGGTGATGACCCGGTGCGACCGCGCCGCCCCATGCCGCGCCAGGGTGGAGCCGAAGGGCGACAGCCACCCCTCCACATTCGGCGAGAAGCCGCCGGTCACCATCAGCCCGACCCCGCCGCGCGCCCGCTCGGCGAAATAGGCGGCCAGCCGCGGGAAATGGCGGCGGCGGTCCTCCAGCCCGGTGTGCATCGACCCCATCAGCACCCGGTTCTTCAGCACCGTGAAGCCGAGGTCGAGCGGGGCCAGCAGATGGGGGTAGGGCTGGGTCACGGGCTGGCTCACTGGGTGGTTCCTCCGGCTTTTGAAGACGGCGCTCCTGGTGGCGCTGGGGATACGGATGATCCGTGCTGCGGAGCCTAGTTCGAGTTGACGTATGCGTCAACATGGTTCCGCGACGACCCACATGCCCTCTTCCACATTGTTCGCCCGCCCCGCTTTCCGCTGGATGAAAAAGCCGTTCGGCGAACTGGCTCAAGGCGCTGCACGGCGGTCAAGCTCCCGACCCAAGGGCCGCCCCTCCATCCGCGGCGGCCAATTCGCGCAACCGGGAGTTCGGCCATGGTGCAGTTCGCCGCCAACCTGACGATGCTCTACAACGAGCATCCCTTCCTCGACCGATTCGCCGCGGCGGCCGATGCCGGCTTCCGTGGCGTGGAGTATCTGTTCCCCTACGACTTCCCCGCCGACGCGCTGGCCGAGAAGCTGCGCCAACATGGGCTGACCCAGGTCCTGCACAATCTGCCCGCCGGCAACTGGGGCGGCGGGGAGCGCGGCATCGCCATCATGCCCGACCGCGTGCAGGAGTTCCGCGACGGCGTCGCCCGCGCCATCGACTATGCCGGCACGCTGGGCTGCAAACAGGTCAACTGCCTCGTCGGCATCCTGCCGCAGGGGGGCGACGCCGCCGCGGCAGAAAGCACGCTGACCGGCAACCTCGCCTATGCCGCCGACGCGCTGGCCGGCACGGGCATCAAGCTGCTGGTCGAGCCGATCAACACCCGCGACATCCCCGGCTTCTACCTGAACCGCACCAAGCAGGCGCTGGACCTGATCGCCAAGGTCGGCTCCGACAATCTGTACGTGCAGTACGACATCTACCACATGCAGATCATGGAAGGCGATCTGGCCCGCACGATCGAGGCCAACCTTGCCCGCATCGCCCATGTGCAGCTGGCCGACAATCCCGGCCGCTTCGAGCCCGGCACCGGCGAGATCAATTATCCCTTCCTGTTCAAGCATCTGGACGCCATCGGCTACCGCGGCTGGGTCGGCTGCGAATACAAGCCGAAGACGACCACGGACGAGGGGCTCGGCTGGTTCGCCCCCTACAAGACGGAACCGGCGCACGCCTGAGGCGTCCCCACCATCACGCGAGAAAGGACCAGTACAATGAAGGTCGGATTCATCGGTCTCGGCATCATGGGCACCCCGATGGCGGGGCATCTGCTGGACGCCGGTCACACGCTCTACGTCCATGACATCAAGCCGGTGCCGGCCGACCTGACGTCCAAGGGCGCCATTCCCTGCCCGTCGGGCCGGGAGGTCGCGGCGGCGGCCGAGGTCATCATCACCATGGTGCCCGACACGCCCCATGTCGGCGCCGCCCTGTTCGGCGAGAACGGCGTCGCCGCCGGCCTGTCGTCGGGCAAGATCGTGGTGGACATGTCCTCGATCTCTCCCATCGAGACCAAGGAGTATGCCAAGCGCATCAACGACCTCGGCTGCGCCTATCTCGACGCGCCGGTGTCGGGCGGTGAGGTCGGGGCCAAGGCCGCCTCGCTGACCATCATGGTCGGCGGCCCGCAGGAGGCCTTCGACACGGTCAAGCCCCTGTTCGACAAGATGGGCAAGAACGTCACGCTGGTCGGCGGCAACGGCGACGGCCAGACCACCAAGGTCGCCAACCAGATCATCGTCGCGCTCACCATCGAGGCGGTGGCCGAGGCGCTGCTGTTCGCGTCGAAGGCCGGCGCCGATCCGGCCAAGGTCCGGCAGGCCCTGATGGGCGGCTTCGCCTCTTCCCGCATCCTGGAGGTCCATGGCGAGCGGATGATCAACCGCAACTTCACCCCCGGCTTCCGCATCGAGTTGCACCAGAAGGACCTGAACCTGGCGCTGAGCGGCGCCAAGGCGCTGAACCTGTCGCTGCCGCACACGGCAAGCTGCCAGCAGCTGTTCAACGCCTGCGCCGCGCAGGGCGGCTCTGCCTGGGACCACTCCGGCATGCTGCGCGCGCTGGAACTGCTGGCCGGGCACGAGGTGGGGGCGAAGTGAGGTTGGGCGCCGGATTGCCCCCTCCCTAACCCTCCCCCGCTTCGCGGTGGAGGGAACTCCGCCGCATTCGCGACCGACTCCCTCTACCGCGAAGCGGGGGAGGGAAGGGGCCCATGCGCAGCATGGGAAG
>Ga0268287_100369_pt1 | contig 10998 bp, 11 predicted proteins | sample MetcocultureR3M_FD_191348 | JGI IMG/M metagenome (GOLD analysis project Ga0268287, IMG submission 191348) | Soil microbial communities from Anza Borrego Desert, Southern California, United States - Methanotrophic co-culture R3-M | ecosystem: Environmental > Terrestrial > Soil > Desert | place... | reverse complement strand
AAGCCTCAAAGGCAAAGACGTGGTGACAGTTGAGGGCGATGCCGCCGGCACTGTCTCCGATGTCCTGATCGGGCCCGATGGCCAGATAGACGGACTTGTGCTCAGTCGCGGAGGCCTGTTTGGGATCGGAACCGCCACATTTGCCATCGATGTCGACTTCTTCGAGCTTTTGCCAGGGGCTTCGCAAGGTGAGGCCGATCGCACCTCGCAAACCTACCCCGCAACCGCGCCGGCTCCGACTGTGACCGGCACCGAACAGTCTCCTCATTCTGCCGCCAGCGGAGCAATAAAACTGGGGCCTGATGGTCTTCCGCAGCACTTGGTTGTCCGGTTGTCCTTGAAGGAGTTGGACGGCGCCCCGTTGCTGGAAGGGCGCTAGTGACAGGCCTCAAGAACATCGCGTTAATCAACTAAGATTGACACCTTTGTGATCGTTTCGCAGACTGCTATGCAAGCAGGAGGAGCGTCATTGGAAACGGACAATCAGCACAATCCGGCGCTGTCGGCGACAGAGGTTCGGTCCGCGCGCCGGGCAGAACTGACCACCTTCGTGATATTGGCTTTCGGAATCTGGCCCATTCTTGCGGTCGCCGCGGTCGGCAGCTTTGGTTTTCTGGTATGGATGTACCAGATTATTGCTGGCCCTCCGGGTCCGCCTGCGTAGGGAGGACGGGATGGTGACCTCGCTCTCACGACGGGCCTTCCTTCGCGGGCGAGTGCGTGAAGAAGAGCGCATTTACCCGCCAGGTCTGGTGCGTCCCATTGCAGAGATCTGCAATCAATGCAGGGCGTGTGTTAATCACTGTCCGACAACAATCATCTCGATACAGGCCGGCTTGCCGGCGCTCGATTTTTCCTTGAATGGATGCAATTTCTGCGGCGAGTGTCGCGAGAGCTGTCCGCGTTCCGACGTCTTTTTCAGCGCCAAACTTTCTTTCCCTTACAATGCGCAAGTCTTGTCACACTGTCTGGCGCTCAACGGCGTCGACTGTCAGTCATGTCGTGACCACTGTCCGACCGACGCCATCAGATTTCGTCCGCGAGCCGGCGGGCCATGGCAGCCGGACGTTGCAGTAGACGACTGCACCGGCTGCGGCGCCTGTGTCGGCCGCTGTCCGACAAACGCAATTTCCATGTCGAGCAGGAGTGGACCAGATGCAGACGCGCAACCCTGAACGCTTCCATGTTTCAAGTGCCGTGATCCTAACCTCGCCGGCAACAGCTGGTGGCGTTCTAGAAGCATTGGCGGAGGTGCCGAACGTCGAGGTGCATGCCGCCGAGCGAGGCAAGATCATCATCGTGATCGAAGGCAAGTCCAGCGGCGAAATGGGCGAGACATTGGCCGCAATATCAGGTCTTCCGGACGTCATGGCGGCAAATATGGTTTTCGAGCATGCAGAGAATTTGGAGGAGGGTTCGATCGATGGACACAGAACTGACGCGGCGTAGTCTGCTCAAGGCCCATGCTGCCGCGATTGCGGCGGCCACTGCCGGCGTAAGCTTGCCGGCCAATGCACAGTCTGTTCCAGGCGGCGTCGAGTCGCTTGAGATCAAATGGTCCAAAGCGCCCTGTCGGTTCTGTGGGACCGGTTGCGGTGTCATGGTCGGCGTGAAGGAAGGACAAGTCGTCGCTACGCATGGCGACATGCAGGCGGAGGTGAACCGCGGCCTGAACTGCATCAAGGGCTACTTCCTCTCGAAGATCATGTATGGCGAGGACCGCCTGACCACACCACTCCTGCGCAAACGCAACGGGCAATTTGCCAAAGACGGCGAGTTCGAATCCGTCAGCTGGGACGAAGCATTCGACGTCATGGCCGAGCAGTGCAAGAAAGTGCTGCGCGAGAAGGGTCCCACTGCGGTCGGCATGTTCGGTTCCGGCCAGTGGACGATTTTCGAAGGCTATGCTGCGACGAAGCTCATGCGCGCCGGCTTCCGTTCCAATAACCTCGATCCCAATGCAAGGCACTGCATGGCATCGGCGGCTTACGCTTTCATGCGAACCTTCGGCATGGATGAACCGATGGGCTGTTACGATGACTTCGAGCACGCCGACGCCTTCGTGCTCTGGGGCTCGAACATGGCCGAGATGCACCCAATCCTCTGGACGCGCCTCGCAGACCGCCGACTGGGCCACGAACATGTAAAGGTTGCCGTGCTGTCGACCTTCACTCACCGCAGCATGGACTTGGCGGATATTCCCATCATCTTCACACCCAGCACAGATTTGGCGATCATGAACTACATCGCCAATCACATCATATCTACAGGTCGCGTAAACGAGGAGTTTGTGAAAGCACACACGACCTTCATGAAGGGTGTGGATGATATCGGCTATGGGCTTCGAGAGGATGATCCGCTTGAGGTGAAGGCGAAGAATGCCGGTGATCCAACAAAGATGGAGCCGATTGACTTCGACAGCTTCAAGGCCTTCGTTTCGGACTATACACTCGAAAAAGTGGTCGAACTGACAGGCGCTGATCCAGGCTTTCTGGAGCAGCTCGCCGAACTTTATGCCAATCCCGACACCAAGATCATGTCGCTTTGGACCATGGGCTTCAACCAGCACACACGCGGTGTCTGGGCAAACCACATGATCTACAATCTGCATCTGCTGACGGGGAAGATCTCGGAGCCGGGCAATGGGCCGTTCTCGCTGACGGGCCAGCCATCAGCCTGCGGGACCGCGCGCGAAGTCGGCACTTTTGCGCATCGCCTGCCAGCGGACATGGTCGTGACCAATCCGGAGCACCGGCATCACGCAGAGGTGATATGGAAGCTGCCGGACGGCCTTCTTCCCGACAAGCCCGGATACCATGCCGTACAACAAGACAGGATGCTGAAGGACGGGAAGCTGAATTTCTACTGGGTTCAGGTCAACAACAACGTTCAGGCGGCACCCAATAACAGCAATGAAACCTATCTTGGCTACCGGAACCCCGATAATTTCATCGTCGTCTCAGACGCCTACCCGACGATCACGGCCATGTCTGCGGATCTCATTTTGCCCGCAGCTATGTGGGTCGAGAAGGAAGGGGCCTATGGCAATGCGGAGCGGCGAACGCATGTCTGGCATCAACTGGTCAATGCGCCGGGTGAAGCACGCTCCGATCTCTGGCAATTGGTGGAGTTTTCCAAAAGGTTCACCACGGACGAAGTCTGGACCGAGGAGATCCTGACTCAGAACCCGGGCTACCGTGGAAAGACGCTTTTTGAGGTGCTGTTCGCCAATGGCAAGGTAGACCGGTACCCTCTGTCCGAAGTGGACGCCGACTATGCCAATCGCGAAGCCGAAGCATTCGGTTTCTACATCCAGAAGGGCCTCTTCGAGGAATATGCCGAGTTTGGTCGTGGGCATGGCCATGATCTGGCGCCCTATGACGTCTATCATCAGGAACGCGGTCTTCGTTGGCCGGTTGTCGATGGCAAGGAGACGAAGTGGCGCTACCGGGAGGGCTATGACCCCTACGTAAAGCCGGGTGAAGGTGTACGCTTCTACGGCAAGCCTGACGGACGGGCAGTCATCCTGGCTGTGCCCTATGAACCGCCGGCGGAGTCGCCGGATGAGGAATATGACTTCTGGTTGGTAACAGGCCGAGTGCTGGAGCACTGGCATTCCGGGTCGATGACGATGAGAGTGCCGGAACTGTACAAGGCCTTCCCCGGCGCCCGCTGTTTCATGAACGCCGATGATGCCCGAAAGCGCGGGATCAATCAGGGGGCGGAAATCACCATCGTCTCGCGTCGTGGCGAAATGCGAACCCGCGTCGAGACCCGGGGCCGCAACCGAATGCCACCCGGCGTAATCTTCGTTCCATGGTTCGATGCCAGCCAGCTGATCAACAAGGTGACGCTTGACGCCACCGATCCGATCTCCAAACAAACGGATTTCAAAAAATGCGCAGTCAAGATCGTTCCCGTGGCCTGACAAGAGGCCGACTTGGTGCCGTCGCTTTGCTGGCGGTCTGCCTCCTTGGTGGTGGCGTCGTCGCACAATCGGTTCCGCAATTGTCGGGTCCACCTCAACAGATGGAGAGCGTCCCGGCAAAGCCCTTGCCAAAATGGAATGTGGACGACGTGCGAAAGATGCGTGCCTACCCCGATCAACCGCCTGTCATTCCCCATTCCATCGAAGGCTACCAACTATCGGTCAACACGAATAGATGCCTCTCTTGCCACAAGCGCGAGTTCACTGAGGGCTCTGGTGCACCGATGATCAGCGTGACGCACTACATTACAAGGGAAGGACAGATGCTGGCGGATGTCTCGCCGCGTCGATACTTCTGCACGGCCTGCCATGTTCCCCAGGCAGAGACGAACCCTCTGGTCGGCAACACCTTTCGCGACATGAGCGACATGGGGGTGAAGCTGATGGGTGAGGAGCATTAAAGATGCAGAGGCTCCGCAATCTGTTTGCCTGGATATGGCGCGTCCTCACGACACCGGCGGCGACGCTGAGCCTTGCCTTCCTCACGCTGGGTGGCTTTGTCGGGGGCGTGATGTTCTGGGGCGCCTTCAACACCGCACTCGAGCTCACCAATACGGAAACCTTCTGTGTCAGCTGTCACGAGATGAAAACCAACGTGTACGAGGAGATGACCAGAACCGTGCATTTTTCCAACCGATCCGGTGTGAGAGCATCTTGCCCAGACTGCCATGTCCCCCATGAATGGACGGACAAGATCGCCCGAAAAATGCAAGCCTCGAAGGAAGTTTGGGGCAAGATCTTCGGGACGATTGATACACGCCAGAAGTTCTTGGACCAGAGGTTGCGCCTTGCGCAGCATGAGTGGGCCAGATTGAAGGCAAACGATAGTCTCGAATGCCGAAACTGCCATTCCTCAGCCGCCATGGACCTGTCGAAGCAGACAGAACGTGCGGCCGAGATCCACACTCGTTATCTCCTGAACGGCAAGGCAACGTGCATCGATTGCCATAAGGGCATCGCCCACGAGCTTCCCAATATGCAAGGGATCGATCCTGGCTGGAAAATGCCGGAGGAACTGGAAGGCAAGGAGCTGCCGACCGCATCGGCAGTTGACGAGCTACGCGACGCTATCAACCGCGCCCATAGCGGTCTCCTGGCCGACGGCGGCCATTGATACTGCTATCCGAGCACCTAAGACTTTCTCCAACGACGACGCCGCCGGGGGATCAGCGACCCCGGCGGCGTCAGCCACAAAACCTGCAATAGTCCTGCGGCTTACTTGGCGACAGCCACAGCCGCGTCGATGCGCTCGCGGGCCTTCTTGGGCAGCTTGGCGGCGTTGAAGGCTTCGAGGTTGGCGGCCGGGGCATCGCCGACGAGAATGGCAGCGACCATGCCCATGCCAACATGCGGAGCGCATTTGACGCCATAGAGGCCGGGAACGTCGAAGGTCACCTTGATCTGCTCATTCATCTTGCCCTTGAACTCGGCGGCACCTTCCGGAAGCATGCCCTTGATGACCTCGGCATTGTGGCCCTTGTCGGTCGGGGTGAAGGTGACGGTGTCGCCGGGCGCGATCTTCAGACCGGCCGGCTCAAAGACCATGGCGCCATCAGCGCCCTTGTTCAGCATCTTGACCTCGAAATCGGCAGCGATTGAAAGAGCCGGAGCCGAGAGCAAGAGGACTGCCGCCATGGTCAAACTACGAAGTTTCATTTTCATCTCCTTACACGGAAACACCTCGTTCCGTTGGAGAAAAGATAGGCGGAGATTGCTTCGCCCTCTTTGCGCAATGTCAAGTACGAGAGCGTTTCCTGCGCTTATCTCCGCTCCGGGAGCGATTCCGCCAAGGCTGCGAGTTCGGCAAGATCGCGAACAAGGAGTTTCTGTCGCCCACCTTCGATCAGCCCCCTGCTCTCCCAGGTACTGAAGATGCGTGATACCGTATGCACTGTCGTTCCCGTCATCTCGGCGATATCCTGCCTCGAGATTGGGAAATCGATTCGCATGCCCGCGGCCTCTGAACGACCCGCTTTTTGAGCCAGTCGAAGCACGGTGTGCGCTACCCTCTTCTCGACTTCCTGCGTAGACATTTCCCTGATACGGACATGCGCCTCCTCAAGCCTTTGTCCAATGGTCTCCATTGCGCTAACCGCAAGTCTTGGATTGCGTTCCACGAATTTCGGCCACAGCTCAGTCGGCCAGGAAAGAACGACGCTCTCCGCGGCAGCAAGAGCTGTTCCCGGATAGTCATTTCGTTGCAGCGCCTTTGCAAAGCCGAAGAGGTCGCCTGGATGGACAACGCGAACGATGATCTGTTGACCAGCGCTGGTCACCTGAGTGACTTTCAGACGACCGTGCAAGAGCAGAAAGAAGTGCGTGGCCGGCTGTCCTTGTTCGAATACCGACTCGCCAATCGGCAAGCGCCTAGACTGAGCGGGAACGAGCAAGGCATCCAACTCGTCATCAGTCATCTTGTCAAACAACGACAGGGACTTGATGATCGTCCGGTCAAGCTTCAAAACACGTCCCTCTCCTGCCACCAGCGCACATCAACAGCCTTTACCCAATTCCATAAAGGCTATCTTCGCGAGTGTCCAACGCGACAGGCGCATCTCCAATTACAAGATACCGATCGAGGATAGGAATGGAGCGTACCAGCGAGTGTCCTTGACGAGGCGGAAGCCGACATGATCCGGCGGGACACCGACTGCACAGCCGCCGCTCTTCGGGTCGCGGATGAAGGAGCTCAGGGGCGCCCGGTGCTTGCCCGCAGCGATATAGACGCCGCAGGTTTCGACGGCGCTTGCGGCTCCGTTGTTTGCCAGATCGACACGCCGGTTACAGGTGGACGTCCACTCCCAGACATTGCCGGCGAAATCGGCAAGGCCGTGGCCGTTTTCACCGAAACTGCCATAGGGCAGCGGTTGGGGATCGCGCGAGCGTTTTCGGGCTGCCTCGCGCTCGTAGTCCGCAAGCCAGCGCAGCGCCGGATTTCCGCTGTCGGCATCGACACCCAATGCGTCGTCTGGGAAGTCCTCGGCTGCGGCAAAGGCAAGTTCGCGGTCGTCCGGCAAGCGCCAGATCGAGCCGGTCTGGTCTGACAGCCACTTTGCATAGGCGGTCGCATCGTCGTGGCTGATACCTGTCGCCGGAAGGTCGGCTCGCGATGGCGTGGCCGATTCCCGCGCCGGGCAGGCTCCGTCGTCCGCGCACGCGTCGTAGTCCAGAGTGCTGACCTGGAACTTCATGATCGAGAGCGGGTGGGTTATCGTCTCTTGCGCCTTCGGACCATCGACGGCAAATCCGCTTCGGTAAAACTCACCTGGCTGGCGATAGAGGAACGTGCCTGCTTCCACTGTGATCACAGGCGGCTCCACAAGCGCGGACGAACCCAAACGGATCATTCCGGACTGGATGACGACGGCAGCGGAAAGGGCCGCAATGAGCCCGACCGGTAGCAGTAGCGAACTGATGGTTTTTTGCGGGAGCGTTGCAGACATCAAGGCAAGCATGGAAGCGATCCACGTCGAATAGGGGTAGACTTGCGGGAGGGCACTCCTCAGGCGCCCTCCCGCCGTTCGATCAGCTTTCCGGCTTGACGACCGCGGTCATCAGATCGTCGTTCCAGTCGCCGGTGACCTTGAAGTGGGCGGCAGCCCCCTTCTCGAAGGCCTCGATCAGGTTGTGGTTGACATAGGCGTAGATGCCCGGCTGCTGGAAGGTGTAGTAGGCGGCGCCTGCGGCACCTCCAGGAATGAACCAGGTTTCCTGATCGAGTTCCGGCGGATTGGCGAACTTGCCGGTTGCCCAGACATAATCTCCATGGCCTCCGATCAGGTGCGGGCGGGTGTCGCGATTGGCCTGCGAATGCAGGATCAGTACCCGGTCCCCGACTTCCGCCGTCATCGCATGGTCGCCGGTCAACGCGCCAACGGCTCCGTTGAAGACAATATGGCTCGGGGTCAGTGTATTCATGACTTCAAGCACATCGGCATAAGCATCACCGGCACTCTCGTATTTCTTGAAATTGCCGTCGGCATCCTTCGGGACATAGAAGTCCTGCTCGCCAACATAGTATGCCTTGTCATAAGGTAGGTCATTGCCCTTGTGGTCTTTCAGGCCTTCACGCGGCAGGACCATGATCGCGCCGTTCATGCCCGAGGTGACGTGCCACGGCACCATTCCGGGAGGTGCGCAATGGTAGACGAAGACGCCGGCCTTTGTGGCCTTGAAGCGCAAGACCGCCGTTTCGCCCGGATTGACCAGAGTCAGTGCTCCGCCGCCAAGTGCACCGGTTGCCGAATGGAAATCGATGTTGTGCTGCAGGCTGTTGGTGGCCGGATTGATCAGGGTCACCTCGACATAGTCACCTTCATGGACGACCATCATCGGGCCGGGAACCGAGCCGTTGAAGGTCATGGCATGGACCTCAGTGCCAGCATCATCAACGATGATCTTCTTCTCCTCGATGGTCAGCGTGAATTCAACGACCTTCGGTCCGCCTTCGGCCTTTTGGCTATGCGCATGGATGAAGGGCGGCGCGACCAGATCGACCTTGACGCGTTGCAGCTTGGCGATGTCAGCTTCAACGGCTGCGGCATTGGTTTTGATGTCGCCGCCCTCGGCGCGAGCCGCGCTTGCGGTGATCATCGGCATGAGAGCAGTTGCCAGAACCGCTCCGGCCAGCATGGTGCGTCTTGTTAAAGTGAGGATCTGGGTCATGCTCTTATCTCCTTGTGAGCCAGTGAGCGTCCCGCTCGAACTGCTGTCACTGTTGTACTTCACCCCCCAAGAAATTAATTGTGCTGGAACAAAGATCTCCACTTGAATACTGCGACATTCCGCCGCCAGAAGAAGTCCAGATTTGAGGAAATACTTTGATCCAGATCAATCCGGCAGGTCTAGGTCCTGGCGCCCAGTGCAAGCAGGAAAGGGGAAAAAAGAATGCAGGATGTCACCGAAACAGAAAGAAAAGGCATTCCGCGGGGCCTTGGACGACAAGGGCCTGTTTTACTCTCTTACGGTTTCCGGCCATTTTTTCTCGGGGCGGGTTTGTGGGCCATTGCGGCAGTCATGATCTGGATCGCCGTGTTCAACGGCTGGCTCGACGTTGCGGGTGGCTACGGGCAATCAACTTGGCATGCGCATGAGCTTCTATTCGGGTTTATGCCGGCCGTTCTGGTCGGCTACTTGATGACCACCGTGCCCAACTGGAGCGGTCGCTTTCCCTTGTCCGGTAGACCGCTTGCGGGACTTGCCTTCATCTGGATCGCGGGTCGCATTTCAATGCTGATGGTCACAGACACATCTGCTCTCATCACCCTCCTGCTCGACTGGATCTTCCTTCCACTCTTCGCCTATTATTGCCTGAAAGAGGTCTGGGTCGCGGGGCGGATCGCGGATGCGAAGCCAATCCTTTGCCTCACCTCTCTCGCCCTGATCAATGGCGGGTTCCACATCGTAGCCATGAACGGAGGCGATGTGGGGGCCTGGGCGCGGGCAGGTCTCTCCGTTTACATACTGTTGATCACGGCGACCGCGAGCAAGATCATCCCTAGCTTTACAAACAACTGGCTTGCCCAGACAGGCAGGTCACGCCTCGCGCCTACAAATCGTATGGTTGATCGATTTGTCCTGGTCGCCACTTTCCTTGCAGCAATGATCTGGACCTTTGAACCGTTTGGGGCACTCACGGGCATCACGGCCCTTGTCGCAGCCAGCTTGCACCTCGTGCGCGCAGCAAGATGGTTCAGGCCAATCATCCTACGGTCGTCTATGATCACAGCGATGCAGCTGTCTTACGGCTTCGTGGCTATCGGGATGTTGGGGATTGCAGCAACCGGGTTCGGCATGCTCGGCCCGCTCGCAGCCATTCATCTTCTTGCCATCGGTGCCGTGACGGGAATGATGCTTGCAATCATGATGCGTTCAATCGCGCTTCATACCGGGCAAAATGAAAAGCGGTCCAGGTTTCAGCGGCTGCCAGTTCCACTCCTCCTCATCGCTGCATGCTTGCGCATAACAGCCGATCTCATTCCTGGATTCCATGCACCTTTTACCACGACGTCCGGACTGTTCTGGATTGCCGCTTTTGTTCTCTTTCTTAGCGACAACGCAAGACTGCTATGCCACGTTCAGCGGCAACCCGGTCGTCAACCTTCACCGCCCACTCGGATCAACATGCGATAAGCACGCTTTGACGTGTCGAGATTGCCAACCCATTGGTGACCACGCTTTTCCAGCTCCGCGCCGAGAAAGCGCGATTCCTCTGAAAACACCGCGAACAGCACTTCGCCCGGCTCCATGAGTTCAATTAGCGAAAGAACCTTTTCCATAGGGGCCGGTGGTACATGTTCAGTAAGGTCCACGCTCCACAAAGGATCAGGCCAGGCGGCCGCTTCCTCTGCACCCATGGAGTGAAAAACCTTCGTGCTTGTCTGAGAAACCGGCACGAACAGAACCTCCCACTCACCGCTGTCCAACTCCTTGACTTCGGCCGAATAGCCGCGCCGCGCCATGACGCTCAACAGTGGCACAGGACGAAACGTTGCAAACAGTTGCAGACCTTCGCCTGGCCGCAAGGACTGAACGGCGTCCATAATCGCGGGAAAGGGCTCGCCACCTCTGCGAAGGATGGGCCGCACGTCGAGTATCTTGAAGTTGGTCGCCGTCGACATTTCACCTCCCGATCTGCCACAACATGATTATTAGTGGTGATGCGTGGGCTTGGAGCGACCGGCGCTTACCGACCGCTCCCACAAACCTCAATGACCACCACCGCAGTTGCAGTTGCAGCCTTCGTGTTTCTTCCGGCGAATCCGAACTTCCCATATCTCCGGACCCCGCATCAGGTATTCCCACCCGAACATCCCATCATAATGCATTTCAAGATGGTAATAGAGCGGAACCGGATCATGATCGACGGTCAGGATCAGCTCATAGTCTGGGAGCAGTGAATTCAACATGCCGAATATGCGGGGATGCCGCTCCCAATGGGGAATCTCACGCACATCTAGTTTCAGTATATGATCTTCGACAACAGTCATTCGATTGCTTTCTTCCAATGG
>Ga0268287_100366_pt1 | contig 11113 bp, 7 predicted proteins | sample MetcocultureR3M_FD_191348 | JGI IMG/M metagenome (GOLD analysis project Ga0268287, IMG submission 191348) | Soil microbial communities from Anza Borrego Desert, Southern California, United States - Methanotrophic co-culture R3-M | ecosystem: Environmental > Terrestrial > Soil > Desert | place... | reverse complement strand
CGTATACCGGCATTCCGCAACCCGGTGCTGGCGCCCGACCGGAGGCAACCACCCGTGACCCCCCAGCGCTTCCCCCCGAACTGGTTCCAGAAGGCCCGGCTAAAGCTGCGCCATCTCCAGCTGTTCGCGGCGCTCGACGAACACCGCAACCTGCACCGGGCCGCCGCCAGCCTGAACATGTCGCAGCCGGCGGCCTCCAAGCTGCTGGGCGACCTGGAGGAAACGCTGGGGATCGAGCTGTTCGACCGCCATGGCCGCGGGATCGAGCCGAACTGGTACGGCAGCCTGATGATCCGCCACGCCCGCATGATCCTCAGCGAGTTGCAGGAAACCGGCGAGGAACTGAACGCGCTGCTGGCCGGGCACAGCGGCCGGGTGTCGGTCGGCACGGTGATGGCTCCGGCGGTGGAACTGGTGGTTCCCGTCATCAGCAGCCTGACCCGCGAGCATCCCAACCTGAAGATCGCCGTGGCGGTGGAGACCAGCGACGTGCTGGCCGAGCGGGTGCATCAGGGCGTGATGGATTTCGCCATCGGCCGCCTGCCGGGCCATTTCGACCCCACCGCCTTCGAGTATCAGGAGATCAGCAGCGAGGAGCTGTGCTTCATCTGCCGCGCGGGCAACCCGCTGCTGCAGCTCGGCCGCCCGCTGACCGCCGCCGACCTGTCCGATGCCACCTGGATCCTGCAGCCGGTCGGCACGCTGCTGCGCGACCGGGTGGAGGCGCTGTTCCGCGCCGAGGGCGCCCGGCTGCCGCACCGGGTGATCGAAAGCGCGTCGCCGGTCATCTCGATGGCGATGGTGGCGGAGACGGAGTCGATCACCGTCTTCGCCCGGGCGCTCGCCCAGGTGTTCACGCCCGGCGGCTGCTACACCATCATGCCTTTCCACAAGCGCTTCAGCGTGGAGCCCTACGGCATCTTCTGGCTGAAGGACCGGCCGCTGTCGCCGGGGGCCCGCACCGTTCTGTCGGCGGTGCGCGCGGCATCGGAACGCAAGATGCGCCAGTTGGCGGAACCGTCATCTGATATCGAAATGCATATCGGATTGCCGAATAATCATATTTGACAGTTATGGGGAAACGGAGGATTGCTAGGGGCACAAACCATCGCGTCCCATGCCGTCCGCGATACCGAACGTGGGGGCTGCGAAGCGCGTGCCGTAGAAACGGGGAGGATTCCGGTCCATGTCGTCTCCTATGCGTTCTTCCTTCGGTTCAAAACTGGCTGGCAAACTTGGCGGCCTCACCATCGGCCTGCTGATCGCCACCGGCACCGCAGCCGCCCCGGCGATGGCGCAGGACAAGCCGACCATCGGCATCGCCATGCCAACCAAGTCGTCGGCGCGCTGGATCGACGACGGTAACAACATGGTCAAGTATTTCCAGGAAAAGGGATACAAGACCGACCTGCAATATGCCGAGGACGACATCCCCAACCAGCTCGCCCAGATCGAGAACATGGTCACCAAGAACGACAAGGTTCTGGTGATCGCCGCCATCGACGGGACGACGCTGACCGACGTGCTGCAGAAGGCGGCGGAACAGGGCGTGAAGGTCATCGCCTACGACCGCCTGATCCGCGGCTCGGCCAACGTCGATTACTATGCCACCTTCGACAACTTCCAGGTCGGCGTGCTCCAGGCCGCCTACATCGAGAAGGCTCTCGGCCTGAAGGAGGGCAAGGGTCCGTTCAACATCGAGCTGTTCGGCGGCTCGCCCGACGACAACAACGCCTATTTCTTCTACAACGGCGCCATGTCGGTGCTGCAGCCCTACATCGACAGCGGCAAGCTGAAGGTGCAGAGCGGGCAGATCGGCATGGACAAGGTGTCCACCCTGCGCTGGGACGGCGCCGCCGCCCAATCCCGCATGGACAATCTGCTGAGCGCCTATTACGGCAACAAGACGCTGGACGCCGTGCTGTCGCCCTATGACGGCATCAGCATCGGCATCATCTCCTCGCTGAAGGGTGTCGGCTACGGCTCGGCCTCGCAGCCGATGCCGGTCGTCACCGGCCAGGACGCCGAAGTGCCGTCGGTGAAGTCGATCCTGGCGGGCGAGCAGCGCTCCACCGTCTTCAAGGACACCCGCGAACTGGCGAAGGTCACGGTGGGCATGGTCGACGACCTGCTGGCCGGCCGCACCCCGCAGGTCAACGACACCAAGACCTACGACAACGGCAAGAAGGTCGTCCCCTCCTATCTGCTGAAGCCGGTCAGCGTCGACTCCACGAACTGGAAGCAGGTCCTGGTCGACGGCGGCTACTACAAGGAATCGCAGATCAAGTGAGTGAGCGGCGTTGGAGCGGATGCCGCCCAGCATTCCGCTCCAGCGCTCCGCCGGACCATGCAGGCGGACGACCGGGGGTCATCCATGGACAGCATTCTTGAGATGCGCGGCATCACCAAGACGTTTCCGGGCGTCAAGGCGCTCGACGACGTCAACCTCTCGGTCCGCGAGGGGGAGATCCACGCGCTGATCGGCGAGAACGGCGCCGGCAAATCGACGCTGATGAAGGTGTTGAGCGGCGTCTATCCGCACGGGACCTATGACGGCGAGATCCGCTTCCGCGGCCAGCCCGTCGCCTTCCGCGGCATCGCCGACAGCGAGAAGCTGGGCATCATCATCATCCACCAGGAACTGGCGCTGGTCCCGCTGCTGTCGATCACCGAGAACCTGTTCCTCGGCAACGAGCAGGCGAAACGGGGCGTCATCGACTGGATGGCGGCGACCGCGCGTGCGCGCGAACTCTTGCGCATGGTCGGGCTGACGGATTCGCCGGAGACCCTGATCACCGACATCGGCGTCGGCAAGCAGCAGTTGGTGGAGATCGCCAAGGCCCTGTCCAAGCAGGTCAAGCTGCTGATCCTGGACGAGCCGACGGCCAGCCTGAACGAAAGCGACAGCGACGCGCTTCTGGCCCTGCTGCTGCGCTTCAAGGAACAGGGCATCTCCTCCATCCTGATCTCGCACAAGCTGAACGAGATCGCCAAGGTCGCCGACCGCGTCACCATCCTGCGCGACGGCACAACGGTGGAGACGCTGGACTGCCACCACGGCCCGATCAGCCAGGACCGCATCATCAAGGGCATGGTCGGCCGCGACCTTGCCGACCGCTATCCGCGCCGCGCCGGCAACCCCGGCGACATCCTCTTCCAGGTGAAGGGCTGGAGCGCCGACCACCCCATCCATCCCGGCCGCCGCGTGGTGAAGGACATCGACCTGCATGTCCGCCGGGGCGAGGTGGTGGGCATCGCCGGCCTGATGGGCGCCGGCCGCACCGAATTCGCCATGAGCCTGTTCGGCCGCTCTTACGGCCGCAACATCCGCGGGCAAGCCTTCCTCGGCGGGCGCGAGATCGACCTATCGACCATAGCCAAGGCGATGGACGCCGGCCTCGCCTATGCCACCGAGGACCGCAAGCATTACGGCCTCGTGCTGGACAACGACATCCGCCACAACGTGACGCTGGCCAATCTGGATGGCGTTGCCAAGCGCGGCGTGATCCACCACGAGCGCGAGATCGAGGTCGCCAACGACTTCCGCCGCCGCCTGCGCATCCGCTGTTCCGACGTGTTCCAGCAGACGGTCAACCTGTCCGGCGGCAACCAGCAGAAGGTCGTGCTCAGCAAATGGCTGTTTGCCGACCCGCAGGTGCTGATCCTGGACGAGCCGACCCGCGGCATCGACGTCGGCGCCAAATATGAAATCTACACCATCGTCAACCAGTTGGTGGCCGAAGGCCGCGGCGTCATCCTGATCTCCTCGGAACTGCCGGAGCTTCTGGGGGTCGCCGACCGCATCTACGTGATGAACGAAGGGGCGCTGGTCGCCGAGATGCCGGCGGCCGAGGCCAGCCAGGAAAAGATCATGCACGCCATCATGTCGTCCGCCTCCAAGTCTTCGGCGGCCCGCGCCGCCGTGGCGGCCGCAGCCTTGAACAATGGTGCCCTGGAGTCCCTGCAATGAGCGCCGAACTGAACCTTCCGGCCGCCCCGCCGCGCCAAGCCTCCATGGCCAGGTTCCTGAAGAGCCACATGCGCGACTACGGCATGCTGATCTCGCTGCTGGCGATCGTGGCCTTCTTCCAATACATGACCAACGGCACGCTGCTGCAGCCGTTGAACCTGACCAACCTCGTCCTGCAGAACAGCTACATCGTCATCATGGCGCTGGGCATGCTGCTGGTGATCGTCGCCGGGCACATCGATCTGTCGGTGGGCTCCATCGTCGGCTTCATCGGCGCGCTGGCCGCCATCCTGATGGTGCAGTTCCAGCTGCATTTCATCCCGACCGCCATCCTCTGCCTGCTGGCCGGCGCCGCCATCGGCGCGGCGCAGGGGTACTGGGTCGCCTATTTCCGAATCCCGTCCTTCATCGTGACGCTGGCGGGCATGCTGGTCTTCCGCGGCCTCAGCCTCGCCCTGCTCGCCGGCCAGTCGGTCGGCCCCTTCCCGGTGGAGTTCCAGCGCCTCAGCTCCGGCTTCATCCCGGATGTCTTCGGGACGGCCGGCTTCCACACCACCACGCTCCTGCTGTGCCTGGTGACGCCGGCGATCATCATCGGCCTCAGCGTCGCCGCCCGCATCCGCCGCCACCGCTTCGCCATCGAACAGGAGCCGCTGCCGCTGTTCCTGCTGAAGAGCGCCGGGCTGTTCGCGGTGGTCGCCTATATCGGCATGCTGCTCGCCTCCTACAAAGGGCTGCCGAACGTCCTGATCATCATGGCGCTGCTGATCGGCATCTACGCCTTCGTCACCCGCGACACCACCATCGGCCGGCGCATCTACGCGCTGGGCGGCAACGAGAAGGCCGCCAAGCTGTCGGGCATCGACACCCGCCGCCTGTCCTTCTACACCTTCGTCAACATGGGCGTTCTGGCCGCGCTCGCCGGCCTGATCTTCGCCGCGCGACTCAACACCGCCACGCCGAAGGCCGGCGTCTCGTTCGAGCTGGACGTGATCGCCGCCTGCTTCATCGGCGGCGCCTCGGCCTCCGGCGGCGTCGGCCGGGTGACCGGTGCGGTGATCGGCGCCTTCATCATGGGTGTGATGAACAACGGCATGTCGATCCTCGGCATCGGCATCGACTGGCAGCAGGTGATCAAGGGCCTGGTGCTGCTCGCCGCCGTCTGCTTCGACGTCTACAACAAGGGCAAGGCCTGAGGCCTTCCGCCCCGACCGGACAATCGCCATGACGCTCCCCACCCTCGGCCTCGTCGGTCTGGGAAAGATCGCCCGCGACCAGCATATCCCGGCCATTGCCGCCACCGGCCTGTTCGAACTGGCCGCCGTGGTCAGCCCGGACGGCGCCGGCACGGACGGCGTGCCGACCTTCCGCTCCCAGGCGGAGATGCTGGCGGCCCTGCCCGGCCTGGATGCCGTGGCGCTCTGCACCCCGCCCGCCGTCCGCCACGGCCTGACGGTGGAGGCGCTCCGCGCCGGCAAGCATGTGCTGATCGAGAAGCCGCCCGCCGCCACCCTGTCGGAGCTTCACGATCTGGTGGCGGAGGCCGAAGCCGCCCGCCGCACCCTGTTCACCGCCTGGCATTCGCAGTTCAACCCGGCGGTGGAGGAGACGCGTCGCCGGCTTGCCGACGCCAGCATCCGCAGCGTCGCCATCACCTGGAAGGAGGATGTGCGGCGCTGGCATCCGGGCCAGGACTGGATCTTCGCGGCCGGCGGTTTCGGCGTCTTCGATCCCGGCATCAACGCCCTGTCGATCCTGACCGACATCCTGCCGGCCCCGGTCTTCGTCCGCGCCGCCGACCTGCATGTCCCGGCCAACCGCGACACCCCCATCGCCGCGACGCTGGAGATGTCGGCCGCCCCCGGTTCCCGCATCGGCCGCGTCACCGCCGATTTCGACTTCCTCCAGCAGGGCGAGCAGACCTGGTCCATTGTCATCGAAATCGATGGGGAGACCGACGGCGGGCGCCTCGACCTCACCCATGGCGGCACCCGCCTGATGGTGGACGGCGCGCTGGCGACGGCCGAGCCGGACACCGAATACCAGCGCATCTATCGCCATTTCCACCGGTTGATAGGCGATGGGGCGAGCGACGTCGACGCCCGCCCGCTGTCCCTGGTCGCCGACGCCTGCATGGTCGGGCGCTGGCACCGCACCGACGCCTTCGACTGGTAACGCCGCCGCAGCGACGCACCCCCAACTCCGGCGCCGCCGATCCGGCCCGCGCCCCAACCTGAAACCGGTGTCGATATGACCGATACGAAGCCCCCCTTCCCTCCCAACTCCTCCGATTCAGGGCGTCGGCTGCGGTCGCGCGCGTGGTTCGACAACCCCGCCAACCCTGACATGACCGCGCTCTACCTGGAGCGCTACCTGAACTTCGGCCTGACGCGGGAGGAGCTGCAGTCCGGCGCCCCCATCATCGGCATCGCCCAGACCGGCTCCGACCTCAGCCCCTGCAACCGCCACCATCTGGTCCTGGCCGAACGGCTGCGCGAGGGCATCCGCACCGCCGGCGGCATCGCCATCGAGTTCCCGGTCCACCCGATCCAGGAAACCGGCAAGCGGCCGACCGCCTCCATCGACCGCAACCTCGCCTATCTCGGCCTCGTCGAGGTGCTACACGGCTATCCGCTGGATGGCGTGGTGCTGACCATCGGCTGCGACAAGACCACCCCAGCCTGCCTGATGGCGGCGGCGACCGTCAACATCCCGGCCATCGCGTTGTCGGTCGGCCCGATGCTCAACGGCTGGTTCCGCGGCGAGCGCACCGGTTCGGGCACCATCGTGTGGAAGGCCCGCCAGTTGATGGCGGCCGGCGAGATCGACTACCAGGGCTTCATCGAGCTGGTGGCCTCGTCCGCCCCCTCGACCGGCTACTGCAACACGATGGGCACCGCCTCCACCATGAATTCACTGGCGGAGGTGCTGGGCATGCAGCTCCCCGGTTCCGCCGCCATCCCCGCCCCCTACCGCGAGCGCCAGCAGGCCGCCTACGAGACCGGCAAGCGCATCGTCGAGATGGTGCACCAGGACATCAAGCCGTCGGACATCCTGACCCGCGACGCCTTCCTCAACGCCATCGTCGTCAACTCCGCCATCGGCGGCTCGACCAACGCGCCGATCCACATCAACGCCATCGCCAAGCACATCGGCGTGCCGCTGACGGTGGACGACTGGCAGACCCACGGGCTGGGCGTGCCGCTGCTGGTCAACCTCCAGCCGGCAGGCGAGTATCTGGGCGAGGACTTCCACCGCGCCGGCGGCGTGCCGGCGGTGGTGTCGCAGCTGATGCGCCAGGGCCTGATCCGCGAGGACGCGCCCAACGTCAATGGCCGGACCATCGGCGAGAACTGCCGCAACACCGAGATCCTCGACACCCGCGTCATCCATCCGATCGACGACCCGCTGAAGATCAACGCCGGCTTCGTCGTGCTGCGCGGCACCCTGTTCAACGCCGCCATCATGAAGACCAGCGTCATCTCCGACGAGTTCCGCGAGCGCTACCTGTCCAACCCCAAGGATCCGGAAGCGTTCGAGGGCAAGGTCGTCGTCTTCGATGGTCCGGAGGACTACCACCACCGCATCGACGACCCTTCGCTGGGCATCGACGCCTACACCATCCTGGTCATCCGCGGCACCGGCCCCATCGGCTATCCCGGCGCGGCGGAGGTGGTGAACATGCGGCCCCCCGCCGACCTGATCAAGCAGGGCATCCATTCCCTGCCCTGCATCGGCGACGGGCGGCAGTCGGGCACGTCGGGCTCCCCATCCATCCTCAACGCCTCGCCGGAGGCGGCGGCCGGCGGCAACCTCGGCCTGCTGCGCAGCGGCGACCGCGTGCGGATCGACCTGCGCCGCGGCAGCGCCGACATCCTGATCTCCGAGGCGGAGTTGGCCGACCGCAAGGCCACGCTGGAGGCCGCCGGCGGCTACCCCGCCCCGCCGTCGCAGACCCCGTGGCAGGAGATCCAGCGCGGCATCGTCGACCAGCTGGACGAGGGCATGGTCCTGAAGCCGGCGGTCAAGTACCAGCGCGTGGCGCAGACGATGGGGATCCCGCGCGACAATCATTGACGGCTGTAATGCCGGAACGCCCGCGGCAGCGTCGCGGGCTTCCAGCTTCAGCGCCGGTCACCGGCCGGGGACCGCCAGCAGCCCACCGGCCAGGACCCGGAACGCCTCGACCGCCTTGGCCAGGATCTCCTGCGGCCGGTCGCTGGCCGCGACCCAAAGCGCGGCGTTCAGCGCCGCCCCGTTCAAAAGCCGGGCAGCCGCTTCGGCATCCACCGGCTTGACGATGCCTTGCCCGATCAACCCCTTCACCGTCTCCTGCGTCGCCTGGAGGCAGCTGTTCTGGCTGGGCCACTGCGACGGATCACCGAGAACCGCCGGTCCGTCGAGCAGCACGATGCGTTGGACCTCGGGTTCCAGCGCCATCTCGATGTAGGCGATCCCCTCCGCCAGCAAGCCTTCCCAATCATTGGCGGCCCGGCTGCCGACCGCGCGTGCGCGCGTCGCCATCTCCCCGTCGATCTGGTCGACCACCGCCTGCAACAGCCCGCGCTTGTCGCCGAAATTGTGATAGAGCGCCCCACGCGTCAGCCCGGCCTCCGCCGTCAGCTCGTCCATCGAGGCGGCGGCATAGCCTTTTTCCGCGAAAGCCTTGCGCGCGGACGCGATCAGCTTGGCGCGGGTCTCCTCCATCATCTCGGCGCGCTTCTTCCCGGCCACGGCCATTCCTCCTGACATACGCATCGTATGTGAGTTGACATACGCGACGTATGTGTGCTGTCATTCACATACGGGCCGTATATCGAATTATGCCTCGACTGTGAAGCCCGACGGGGGCAGCTCGGCCCGAGATCGCCCACCTTTTCAGCAAGGAGGAAGAAAACCAATGGCTCAACGCGAGGCCATCGTTCCGAAGAGCCGGCACGCGCTCTATGAGAATCACCGCTACTCTGCGGCAATCCGCTCAGGTGACCTCCTGTTCGTCTCCGGACAGGTCGGCAGCCGCGCGGACGGCTCGCCGGAACCCGTCTTCGAGAAGCAGGTCCAACTGGCTTTCGAAAACCTCATCAACGTCCTCAAGGCCGCCGGCTGCACCCTCGACGACGTCGTGGACGTCACCACATTCCACACCGATCCGGCCAACCAGTTCGAAACCATCATGGCCGTGCGTGACAAGGTCATCGGCGGCCCGCCCTATCCCAACTGGACCGCGGTGGGAGTGACTTGGCTGGCCGGCTTCGATTTCGAAATCAAGGTCGTCGCCCGAATTCCCGAAGCCGCCTGAGCGGTTGGCGGTCCCCTGTCGCTCACCGACCGCTTCCGGGCATCACGTCCCGGAAGCGGCCCGTCCGGCCCGCGCATCCCAGCGATGCCTCTCATTCCGTGTGACTTTTCACGACTGCCCTTGACGAGTGCGGCTCTTTGCCCACATAAGGCCTGACGAAATGCTCCAGGCTCGGACGGCAAGCCGCCCGAACCTCCCTCCCATCAACCTGATCCCAGCTGTCCGACGGCCGCCGCATGGCGCCTCCGGCCGGGTCCCTCCCACACCGAGATCCGCATCGACGAGCGATGCACGCCCGTCCGGCAGCGTCGAATGCCGGCTTATGTGAGACGTACGACAGAGGCATGACGTTTGATTCAAGGCGGCGCCGGATGGCGCCGAACAACCGCGCACGCAACCAACGTCCGCGTGATGACTTCGACGGCTCCCGCCCGACGGCCAACACGGTCCATGGCGGCGGCCCCACCGGCCCGGTTCCGGGCAAGGACGAGATCCTGTTCCTTCCGCTGGGCGGCTGTTCCCGCATCGGCATGAACATGGCGCTCTACGGCCATGCCGGGAAATGGCTGATCGTCGACGCCGGCGTCGCCTTCATGGGCGACGAGGCGCCGGGCATCGACAGCCTGATGGCCGATCCGACCTTCATCGAGGAGCGGATGCAGGACGTCGTCGGCCTCGTGGTGACCCACGCGCACGAAGACCATATCGGCGCGATCCATCACCTGTGGCCGCGTCTGCGCTGCCCGATCTATGCCAGCCCCTTCGCCTCGCACATCATCCGCGACCGGCTGAAGGAAAAGGGCGCGCATCGGGCTGCCAAGGTGCAGACCTTCGACATCGGCGACACGCTGACCATCGGCCCGTTCCGGGTCGAGACCATCGCCGTCACCCATTCGATCCCCGAACCCATGTCGCTGGCGATCCGCACGGCGGCCGGCACGGTGCTGCACACCGGCGACTGGAAGTTCGATCCCGATCCGCTGATCGGCCGGACCACCGATGTCGCCGCGCTGAAGCGCCTTGGCGACGAGGGGCTGCTCGCCATGATGTGCGACAGCACCAACGCCGACGTGCCCGGTGCGACGGGATCGGAGGCCGACGCCCGCGCCGGCCTGATCGGCGCCTTCGCCAACCGTCCGGGCGCCATCGCGGTGACCGGCTTCGCCTCCAACGTCGCCCGCATGACCGCGGTGGCGGAAGCGGCGGCGGCGGTCGGGCGCAAGGTGGTGCTGGTCGGCCGCTCCATGCTGCGCATGGAAAAGGCGGCGCAGGCCTGCGGCTATCTCGACCATGTGCCGGACTTCATGGATGTCCGCGAGGCCTCCTGGACGCCGCGCGAGAACCTCGTGTTCCTGTGCACCGGCAGCCAGGGCGAGGAACGGGCGGCGCTCAGCCGTCTGGCCCGCAACGAGCACCGCGAGCTGTGGCTGGAAGAGGGCGACACCGTCATCTTCTCCGCCCGCACCATCCCCGGCAACGAGGAGGCGCTGGCCGAAATCCACGAGCATCTGCGTGGCATGGGCGTGGAGATCGTCACCCCGGCCGATGCGCCGGTCCACGTCTCCGGCCACCCCAAGCGCGACGACCTCGCCCGCATGTATGGGCTGGTCCGCCCGCGCTTCGCGGTTCCGGTCCACGGCACCATCGAGCATATGGAAGCCCACGCCCGCCTCGCCCGCGCCTGCGGCGTCGAGCGGGCCCTGGTTCCGGAGGATGGCGACATCCTGCGCATCGCCAAGGAAGGCACCCGCGTGATCGGCCGCATCGAGCCCAGGCGCCTCGCCAACACCGGCCGGGAGCTGATCCCCTGGGTGCCACCGGTGACGGTGGACGCAGAGGAAGAG
>Ga0268287_100365_pt1 | contig 11135 bp, 13 predicted proteins | sample MetcocultureR3M_FD_191348 | JGI IMG/M metagenome (GOLD analysis project Ga0268287, IMG submission 191348) | Soil microbial communities from Anza Borrego Desert, Southern California, United States - Methanotrophic co-culture R3-M | ecosystem: Environmental > Terrestrial > Soil > Desert | place... | reverse complement strand
TGGGCTCGATCGTCACCTTCACCATGGGCGGCCTGACCGGCGTCATGGTCGGCATGGTGCCCTTCGACTGGCAGGTCCACGACACCTACTTCATCGTCGCCCACCTGCACTACGTGCTGATCGGCGGGATGGTCTTCCCGCTGTTCGCCGCCTTCTACTACTGGACCCCGATGATGAGCCGGCGGCCGCTGTCCGAGCGGTGGGGCCGGTGGGTCTTCGCCCTCATCTTCCTCGGCACGCACGTCAGCTTCCTGCCCATGCACCTGACCGGCCTGATGGGCATGCCCCGCCGGGTCTACACCTACCTGCCCGGCCGGGACTGGGAGCTCACCAACCTCATCTCCACCGTCGGCGCCTTCATGATCGGCGCGGGCGTGCTGCTCTTCATCCTGGACCTCGCGCGCAATTTCCGGGTGGCGGTCGAGGACAACGCCGGCAACGTCTACGGCGGCGGGACGCTCGAGTGGCTGCCCACGGGGCTCTACTCCACCCGCTCGATCCCCGTGGTGCGCAGCGCCTATCCGCTGTGGGACGACCCGGACCTGCCGCGCGACGTCGAGGCCGGCCGCTACTTCCTGCCCGGCAGCGCCACGGGCCTGCGCGAGACCCTCGTCACCAGCCCCATCCGGGCCGAGCCGCAGTACCTCCAGCGCATGCCGGGCCCGTCGGTCTGGCCCCTGCTCGCCGCCGTCTTCACCGCGGGCTTCTTCATGCTGCTCACGGTCCAGGCCTACTGGCCGGGCGTCGTCAGCGGCGTCCTGGCGGTCGCCTGCGTGCTGCGCTGGCTGTGGGAGACGGACTGGCCGATGGGCCCGGCCAGCGTCGACATCGGCGCGGGCGTGCGCGTGCCCACCTATGTCACGGGCCCAGCCAGCCACGGCTGGTGGGCCATGGTCATCCTGCTGGTGGTGGCCGGCATGATCTTCCTGATGGCGTGCTTCAGCTACGTCTTCCTGTGGAGCCGGCGTCCGGATCTCTGGCTTCCGCCCCCCGATCTCGTCTGGCTCGCCGGCATCGTCCTCGCCTACGCCGCCGCCGGGGGCCTGGCCTGGCTCGCCGCCAGGTCCGCCCGCACCGCGGGCCGCGGCGCCGGCGTCGCGGCGCTGCTCGCCGGCCTCGCCACGATCCTCTGCCTCGCCGCCTGGGCCGCCGACCTGGGCAGCTGGCGGATGGCCGGCCTCGACCCGGCCGCCAGCGGCCAGGGGGCCACGGTCTTCGCCCTGCTCGCCTTCCAGGGCGTGCTGCTGTCGGTCGTCGTCCTGATGGCCGGCTATCTGGCGGCGCGCACGGTGCGCGGGCTGGTGGCGCCGGACCGCACCTCCACCGTCGACCTCGTCGCCCTGTTCATCGCCAACGCCGCCGCCCAGGGGGCCATCGCCGCCCTGCTCGTGCGCCTGTTCCCCGGAGCCTGACCGTGGGGCGCTGGATCCTCATGCTGGGCGGTATGAGCGTCTGGGCGGCGCACTTCATGGGCGTCTACGGGATCGCCAGCGTCGCCGACGTGGCGGCCGACGCCGCCGTCCCCGCCTCCCGTTGGACGATCGGCGCCTTCACCCTCGCCTGCGCGGCCGCCGCCGCCCTCTTCGGCCTGGCCGGGCTGCGGCGCCTGCGGGCCGGCGGCGACAGCCTCGACCGCCTGTCCTGGTCCGTCGCGGCCTTCGGCGGCGCCTTCGCGACCATCGCCATCCTCTGGCAGGGCCTGCCGGCGCTCGTCGGGCACTGACCGGCAGGCGGGCGCCGCTCGCCCCCTACTCCCCGTCCGGCTCCGCGCCTCCCGGCGGCGTCCAGGCGGGCGGATCGCTGGCCGGGAAGGACTCCTCGCCGGCCTCCTCCACCGGATCGCGCGGTTCGTCGTCGCGCTCGTGCGGTTCGCTCATCACAGGCCTCCAACGCCCCCGGACTCTACGCCGTTGCGCCGGGCGCCTCCACCCGCTCCAATGGTCAGAATCAGGGCCAAGACTCGCGGATACGGAGCCGGCATGCTGACCCTCCTGGGCGTCGTCGTGGTCGTCGTCGGCTTCGCCGTGCGCCTCAATCCGCTGCTGGTCGTGGTGCTGGCCGCCTTCACCACGGGCATCTTCGCCGGGCTCTCGCCCCTCGAGGTGCTCGCCGCCTTCGGCAAGGCGTTCAACGAGAACCGCTACGTGACCATCGCCTACCTAGTCCTGCCGATGGTGGGGGTGCTCGAACGCGCCGGCCTGCAGGAGCGGGCGCGGGCGCTGATCGCCCGGTTCCGGAACGTCTCGGTCGGCCCGTTCCTGGTCGGCTACCTCGCCTTCCGCCAGATCACCTCGGCCATGGGCCTCACCTCCATCGCCGGTCAGGCGCAGAGCATCCGCCCGATGGTCGCGCCGATGGCCGAGGGCGCCGTCGAGGCGCGCCACGGCGAGCTCGACCCCGACACCCGTCAGGCCGTCCGCGCCCAGGCCGCCGCCACCGACAACATCGGCCTCTTCTTCGGCGAGGACATCTTCATCGCCATCGGCTCGATCCTGCTGATGGTCGGCTTCCTGGCCGCCAGCGGCATCGTCATGGACCCGATCCACCTGTCGCTGTGGGCCATTCCGACCGCCATCGCCGCCTTCGTCATCCACGGCGCGCGCCTGATCCTGTTCGACCGCGCGCTGCGCAGGCGGGCGGCATGATCAAGCTCTCGCTCGTCTACGTCCTGGCGGGGCTGGTGTTCGCCGCCTTCGCGGTGTTCAGCGCCACTGACCGCGCCAACCGCAAGCGGCTGGGCAACGCCGTCTTCTGGGGTCTCGTCGCCCTCAGCTTCCTGGCCGGCGACCGGCTGGGAGACCTCGGCAACGGCGTGCTGGTCCTGGGCCTGGCGCTGATCGCCGGCTTCGGCCTCCTCGGCCGCGGCCAGCCCGCCACCACCTCGCCCGACGAACGGCGCGCCCTGGCCGAGCGGTTCGGCGACAGGCTGTTCATCCCGGCCCTGACCCTGCCCGTGGTCGTCATCTTCGGCGTCCTGGTGCTCAAGCCGCTGCAGTTCGGCGGCCAGCCGCTGCTGGATCCGAAACAGGCGACCCTCGTCTCCCTCGCCATCGCCGCGGTGGCCGCCGTGGCGGTGGCCCTCGTCCTCCTGCGCCAGCCCCCGCTCAGTCCGCTGCAGGAGGGCCGCCGGCTGATGGACACCGTCGGCTGGGCCGCCCTGCTGCCGCAGATGCTGGCCGCCCTGGGCGCCGTCTTCGCCCTGGCCGGCGTGGGCGAGCTGATCGGCCAGCTCGTCACGGACTGGGTGCCGCTCGACACCCGCCTCGCCGCCGTCGCCGCCTACTGCCTCGGCATGGCCGGCTTCACCATCATCATGGGCAACGCCTTCGCGGCCTTCCCGGTGATGACCGCCGGAATCGCTTTACCGATCCTTATCAACGGCTTCGGCGGAAATCCTGCGGTGGTCTGCTCGATCGGCATGCTGTCGGGCTTCTGCGGCACGCTGATGACCCCGCTGGCCGCCAACTTCAATCTGGTGCCCCCGGCCCTGCTCGAGCTCCCCGACCGCTATTCGGTCATCAAGGCGCAGATCCCCACGGCCCTGCCGCTGCTCGTCGTCAACATCGGCCTCATGTATGTCTTCGCCTTCTGACCGGCTGACGCCGCAACTCGCCTCGGCCTTCGCCCGCATCGCCCTCGGCCACGTCGCCCGCGAGTACCCGAACAAGCTCGACCACGTGCTGGACGGGCCGCAGGACGCCCTCGGGCCCCGGGCCCTGCACCCGATCTACTACGGCAGCTTCGACTGGCACTCCTGCGTCCACGGCTACTGGACCCTGGCGACCGTGCTGCGCCTCCACCCGGACATCCCCGAGGCGCCGGCGATCCGCGCCCGCTTCGACGAGGCCTTCACCGCCGCGAACGTGGCGGCCGAGGTCGCCTACCTCGCCCGCCCCTCCGCCCGGGGCTTCGAGCGGCCCTACGGCTGGGGCTGGCTCCTGAAGCTGCAGGCCGAACTCCTGGCCCATGACGCGCCCTGGGCCGCCGTCCACCAGCCGCTCGCCGACGCCTTCGCCCAGCGGTTCCGCGACTTCCTGCCGATCGCCGCCTATCCGATCCGCACCGGGGTCCACTCCTCCACCAGCTTCGCCCTGGCGCTGGCCAGCGACTACGCCCGCGCCGCCGACCCCGGCCTCCTGGACCTCTTCCGCGACAAGGTCCTCGCCTGGCACGCGGGCGACCGCGACGCCCAGGCGTGGGAGCCGTCGCTGGACGAGTTCCTGTCGGCCACCCTGGTGACCGCCGAGTGCCTGCGCCGGCTGCTGCCGCCCGGCGATTTCCGCGCCTGGTTCGCCGCCTACCTGCCGCGCCTGGATCAGCGTCGCCCGGCGAGCCTCTTCACGCCCGCCGTCGTCACCGACCGCACCGACGGCAAGATCGTCCACCTCGACGGCCTGAACCTGTCCCGCGCCTGGTGCTGGCGCGAGCTGGCCCTCACGCTGGAGGGCGAGGCCCGGCGCGCCGCCGAGGACGCCGCCCGCGACCATCTGGCCGCCAGCCTGCCGCACGTCGCCGGCGACTACATGGGCGAGCACTGGCTGGCCTCGTTCGCCCTCCTGGCCCTGACGGCGGGCGACCGGCCCTAGCCTCGCGGCTCCAGCAGCGCCTGGGCCTGTTCGGTCAGGGCCCACCGCGAGCGGCAGTGGGCCTCGCCCGCCAGCCGGCCGTCCCAGCCCACGAACGCCAGCCAGCCGCGCTCGCCCAGCGCGAAACAGCGGCGCTCGCGCTGGAACCCCGCGTCCAGCCGTTCTCCGTCGCGATAGAGCACGTTGACGACCTCCCCGGCGGGCATGGCTTCGCTCAGCAGCGCGCGGTTCGGCGGCGAGAGGTCCTCGACGTTCACGGCCGGCCTCCTCTTCTTCGGGACGATGCGGCCCGAAGGGAAGCGCCGTTCGGCCGTCATGGTAAAGGCGCGCGTCGACGCGCCTGTGGACGGCGCGGCCGTTCCCTGGGGATGGTTGTGGGAGATGCTACTGGAGCGAGAGGATCACGGGGAACGCACCCCGGTACACGCCCGCCGCCGCCTCGCGCGGCACGCCCACCGCGCCCTGGATGTCCACCGACCCCACGCTGCGCGCGCCGTAGGCCCCCGGCAGGGTCGTCATGGCGCCCGAGGGCAAGAGCCTCAGCACCACCTCGCCGGCCCCGTCGCTGCGCACGAGCCGCAGCGAGGCGGGCATGGCGATGTTGAAGGTGTCCCCGGCCACGCCGCTGACCGCATAGCGGCCGCCGACCGCCGTGGCCGTCACCGCGCCCGTCACGGCGCCCGGCGCGCCGCCGCGGGCCACCGGGGCGACGCTGAGCTCGGTCTCCTTCCCCAGCGCCGGCGGATCGACGATGGTCACCGAGCTGCGGACCTCGACCTGGGCCGAACTCTGAGCAAGCGCCGTCCCGGCTGTCCCGGCCGTCATGGCCGCCGCCAGTCCCAGAACGATCATCCGCACCCCCGTCATGGCCGCCATCGTACGCCGGCGGGCCCCGCCGCCGCAATCCGGCCCCTCGGAAGGCCCCAAAATGAGTTGGCCCGCGTGTTGCAGCCGCCATGGCCGAGCTGTATCAGGCCGCTCGCCTGTAAGACATCGGCACAGATCAGCGAACGACAACTTTTGATAAGTTTCGGCTCCGGTCGCCGCCGCCGCGGGGCCCGTTTTACTAGAGGTTCTTCAGTGACGTACGGTTGCAGGTTCTTGATCGGCATGGTTGCAGCCGCCGCGATGACCGGCGCGGCCTCGCTGGCGCACGCCCAGGCCTCGGCCAGCCAGTCGACGACCTCCACCGTCACCATCTTCCGGCCGATCACCCTGACGAAGAACTCGGACCTGTCGTTCGGCACCATCGTGCGGCCGATGGCAGGCTCGGGCACGGTGACGATCTCCGAGGTCGACGGCAGCCGCTCGCTCTCGGGCAGCGGCGCCCTGCTCTCCACCGGCCCCAACGCCCCCGCCGGCCGGGCGACCTACACGGTGGGCGGCGAAGGCGGCCAGACGTTCTCGATCTCGGTCCCGGCCAACTTCAACATGACCCGCTCGGGCGGCTCCGAGACCATCACCGTCCTGCTGACCCCCACGGCCACCACCGGCACGCTCAGCAACGCCCTGGGCTCGGCCGGTGCCGCCAGCTTCGGCGTCGGCGGCCAGATCCCCATCAGCGACGGCACCGCCAGCGGCGCCTACTCCGGCGCCTTCACCGCGACGGTGGCCTACAACTAGGCTAGTCGGGAGCCGATGCTCCGCTTCGCGCCCGCGCTCCTGCCGCTCGCCGCCCTCGCCGCCTGCGCCACCGCCATCGAGGGTGATCGGCCCTCGGCCCTCTACGGCCAGTCCGCGGACGCCGCGGTCGCGCTGTACGGCCCCTGGGACGAGGCGGTCACCTTGGCGGGCAAGCGCTATCACATCTGGCGGCGCCGGGCCGACACCGCCGACGGACCCCGCTACTGCGAGCTGCGCCTCGAGATCACGCCCCAGGGCCCCACGGGCCAGGGCCTGATCGCCCGCCGCCTCGTGCAGGGCTACCCCGAGGCCTGCGACCTGTTCACCGCCCAGATGGTGCCGGTCGAGCGCAAGTAGCTAGCGCCGCGCCCGTCCGCCCAGCAGGTCGGTCCAGCGCCAGGCGCCCCGGCCCAGCACCAGCCGCGGCGCGCCCGCCGAATCGCTCATCGACAGCAGGACGAGGCCGGCCATCGCCTCCTGTCGGCAGGCCTCGGGCGCGAACGCCACCTCCATGACGATCGCCTGGCGCACGCCGGCCAGGCCCTTGCCCGCCTCGCCCGGGCTGCGGATCCAGTCCCCGTCCCAGACCAGGATGGCCCGCCCGCCGGCCCCGGTGCGATGCGCCTGCGCCACCGCGGCGCGCACCTCCGGGTCCCGCCGCAGCGCCGCCTGCAGCCGCCGGACCATGTCGCAGGGCTCCCCGCCGTCGCCCACGCCAGAGCCGGTCCCGGTCCCCGAGCCGCGCCCCGATCCCGCCGTCCTCGCCCCGACGAGCGCGGCCTCGCCCACGGTCGCCAGGGTCTCCACCGGGACCGGCGGGGCCTCGGGCGCCAGCAGCGGCTCCACGTCGGGCGGCGGCGGCCGGACGGCCCGGCGCACCGGCCGGCGCGGCGGCGCCTCGGCGGCCTTGGCGGGGGCCGCCGCGGGCGAGCCGCCGGGTTTCGGCGTTTCCGGGGGCTTCGGCGGAGGCGGCGGCGGAGGCGGCGGCGGCGGGCGCACCAGGCTGACCACGATCGGCTCGGGCTCGATCCGCGGGGCCTCGTCCCGGGCGCCGACCACGATGGCCAGTGGAATCGCCAGGTGCGCGGCCAGGCTCAGGGCCGTCGCCCAGATCCGCCGCCTTCGACGCCGCCCCGCCTCGGTCCGCCCGCTCATGCGCAAGGCTGAGCATGCGCCTCGGGCAGGATCGTGGCCCGATTTAAGGCCAAGCTGCCCTGTTCCGGCCACGGTCGCGTCATGCCGAAGCCACCAGGGCCGGGAACCTAAGCATTGGCTCACGCCTTGGGGGTGGGGTTCTATGGCTAGAAGGAACCTCGAATTGAACAATGGGAAGTTTAGGGCGGCCACGGTGACCGGCGTCCTGCTGCTGGCCGGCGTCGCCGTCAGCGGCTGCGCCAGCCACCGCTTCGTCCGCGATCAGGTCGCCGTGGTGGACACCCGCGTGACCGGAGTGGAGGGCACCGCCGGGGAAGCGCTCGCGCGCGCCAATGCGGCCCACAAGCTGGCGGAGGGCAAGTTCCTCTACCAGGTCGTGCTGTCGGACGATTCGGTGAAGTTCCCGGTCGACCGCCACGCCCTCTCGCCCGAGGCCGAGGCCCGCCTCAACGAGCTGGCCGAGCGGCTGAAGAGCGAGAACCGCAACGTCTACCTCGAGATCCAGGGTCACACCGACTCTACCGGTCCCGAGGCCTACAACGACCAGCTCGGCGAAGCCCGGGCCGAGGCCGTGCGCAAGCATCTGGCCAAGGCCGGCGTCGCCCTCAACCGGATGGGCACGATCTCGTACGGCGAGGAGGCTCCCGTGGCCTCGAACGACACGCCGGACGGCCGGGCCCAGAACCGGCGCGTGGAGATCATCGTCCTCAGCTGACGGGCCGCGGAGGAGGCTCCGGCCTCCTCCGCCTCACCGGGCGTTCAGCGGTCCTCGTAGAGGCGCCGCAGGACGGCCGGCGCGAGGCCGGGCAGGTCCTCGGAAATCAGGCCGGGCCCATGCAGCTCGGCCGCCTCGGCGTGGATCCAGGCCGCCGCGCAGGCCGCCTCGAAGCTCTCCATGCCCTGGGCCACCAGCCCGCCGATGAAGCCCGCCAGCACGTCGCCCGAACCGGCCGTGGCCAGCCAGGGCGAGCCGTTCACGTTCACCGCCGCCCGGCCGTCCGGCGCGGCGACGACCGTGTCCGCGCCTTTCAGCAGCACGACCGCCCCCGCCTTCTCGGCCGCCCGCCGGGCCGCCGAGATGCGCTCGGGCGCGCCCGACAGCAGCCCCGGGAACAGCCGCTCGAACTCGCCGGGATGCGGCGTCAGCACGTCGTCCCGGTCCAGCACCGAGAACAGCTCCTCGGGATCGTCGCGGAAGACGGTGATGGCGTCGGCGTCCAGCACCAGCGCCGCCCCCGTTCGGGCCAGGGCCAGCACGTTCAGCAGGGTGTTCTCGCTCACCCCCGCGGCCGGGCCGATCACCGCCGCGTCCACCTGCGCCGCGGCCTGCTCCAGCTCCTGGTCGGTCTCGAAGGGCCGCAGCATCACCGCCTCCAGGTGGGCGGCGTTCGAGGCCAGGGCGTCGGGCGGCGAATGGACGGTGACGAGGCCGGCGCCGATCCGCAGGCCCGCCCGGGCGGCCAGGCGCGCCGCGCCGGTGCTCCACGCCTCGCCGCTCACCACGATCATCCGGCCCCGGTCGTGCTTGTGCGAGGCCGCCGTCGGCCAGGGGAAGCGGTCCAGCCACAGCTCGGGCCCGTTCTCCACCAGCCGCGAGGTCGTCCCTCCCCCGCCGGGCTCTCCCCCGCCCATCTCTCCCAGGCCGATGTCGGCCACCACCACCTCGCCGCACAGGCCCTTGCCGGGCTCCAGCACGTGGGCGGGCTTGCGGGCGTGGAAGGTGACGGTCAGGCGCGCGCAGGCCGCCGGGCCCACGGGCCGGCCGGTGTCGCCCGGCAACCCCGAGGGGATGTCCACCGCCACCACCTTCTCGGGCCGCTCGGCGAGCCGCTGGACGGCCGCCGCGGCGACCCCGTCCAGCGGGCGCGTCAGGCCCGCGCCGAACAGCGCATCGACGAACAGCGCCGGCTCCAGCGTTCCCGCCAGCGGCGCCGTCGGGCCGTCCCACTGCGCGGCGGCGTCCCGGGCGTCCTCGGTGGCCGGCTCGGCGAGCGCCCTCACCTCCACCGGCCAGCCGCGGGCCTTCAGCACGCGCGCGACCACATAGCCGTCGCCGCCGTTGTTGCCGGGGCCGCACAGCACCACCGTCGGCTGCGGGCGGAAGCGGGCGCAGACGGCGTCGGCCACCGCCGTCCCCGCGCGCTCCATCAGCACGCTTCCGGGCGTGCCGGCGGCGATGGCGGCGCGGTCGGCCTCGGTGATCTCGGCGACCGTCAGGATCGGACGTGCGGGCAAACTCGGCTCCCAGGCTCCCTGCGGCCGGTCATCCCCCGCCACGCCCCCGCGTGCAAGCCCCCTGCCCCTAGAGCACGCTCGTCTGGGCCTCGGCGCCCTTGCGGACCAGGCGCAGCGCCGCGCCGTCGGTCTCCAGCACCGTGATCGAGGCGTGGTCGGGGCGGAAGGCCAGCACCTGCTCCACGCCGGTCAGGCGCGAGACCGCCGCGTTGATCGCCACATAGTGCGAGAACACCGCCACGCCGCCCAGGCCCATCAGCCGCTCGACGATCGCCTCTCGCCAGGCGCGGTAGTCCAGGTCGCCCTCGATCTCGCCCCAGGTCCCGGCGAAGGCCCGGCGCAGCCAGTCGGGCCGCTGCTCGGGCGCCAGGCCCTTCGGCGTCGGGATCTCGCCCACCACCGGGTCCACCAGCAGCTCCACGCCCAGCGCCGCCGCCGTCGGCTGGGCCGTCTCGCGGCAGCGGCGCAGGGGCGAGCTCGCCACCCGCACCGGCCGCTCGTCGCCGGGCAGGCCCAGCAGCCAGTCCCGGGCGGCCTCGGCCTGGGCCAGCCCCTGCGGGTCCAGGCCCGGGTCGTCGTCGTGGCCGCCCCAGGTGGAGGCCGGCCGGCCGTGTCGGACCAGGTAGAGGCGGGCCATGCGGCTAGTCCGGTGTGAACAGGTTGGTCTGGCCGTCCGGCGCGGGGCCCACGGTCCCGCTCCGGCCCACCTGCTCCGAGGCCTCCATGGCGGCCAGCAGCTGCGGGTCCTGCGGCGTGTTGGCGGCGAAGCGGCGCCCCGCCTCGTCGCGGCCCACCACGATGGCCGTGAACGGCCCCTCCCGCCTGTGGACGACGGTGTAGGTCTCGATCGTCGCCCGCCCGCTGGGCCGCTCGACGATCTCCGGGTGCGGCAGGGCGTCGATCTCCCGCTGCAGGATCGCCGGGTCCTCGCGCTCGAACGGCGCCTCCGGCCGCTTGGTGGAATAGATGCCCGTGGACTGCTTGGTCAGGTACCAGCCGTTGCCGGTGATGAGGCCATAGGCGCCCGGCCGCTCGCGCAGCTTGCCCAGCATCGCCGCCACCGAGTGCATGACGTAGTTGTTCCCCGGCCCGCCGGCGTAGGGCAGCCCGCCGGTGACGGTCAGGCCGCGCGGGTCGTCCAGCGACAGGCCCAGCTCCTCGGCGCCGATCTCCACCGCCACCGGGAAGCAGGAATAGAGGTCGATCAGGTCGATGTCGGACAGGCCGATGCCGGCCATCTCGAACGCCTTCTGGCCCGTCCGCCGCATGGCCGGGCTCGAGTGGAAGTCCTGCCGGTCCAGGGGATGCCACAGGTCGGCCGCGTCGGCGCAGCCGTGCAGGTAGACGAAGTTGGATTCCGGCACGCCCAGCTCGCGGGCCTTGGCCTCGCTGGCGATCAGCACCGCCGCCGACTGGTCCACCTCCATGATCGCGTTCAGCAGCTTGGGGTACGGGAAGCCGATCATCCGGTTCTTCTCGGTGACCGTGACCAGCTCCTCGGCGCTGCGCTCGATCGGGAACCAGGCCTCGGGATTG
>Ga0268287_100362_pt1 | contig 11406 bp, 14 predicted proteins | sample MetcocultureR3M_FD_191348 | JGI IMG/M metagenome (GOLD analysis project Ga0268287, IMG submission 191348) | Soil microbial communities from Anza Borrego Desert, Southern California, United States - Methanotrophic co-culture R3-M | ecosystem: Environmental > Terrestrial > Soil > Desert | place... | reverse complement strand
CTGGGTTAAGAACCTGCCATCGGACAGGGCGAGTCATCGCCTCACGGTTAGCACCCGTAGCTCAGCTGGATAGAGTGTTGGATTCCGATTCCAAAGGTCACAGGTTCGAATCCTGTCGGGTGCGCCATTTACGAACAAAACTGGGCACTCCTGCCGGAGTAGCCCCGCCACCCATCACAAGCCGCTCTAGAACGTCCCTCCGCCCGTGGATTCGGATTTCCGTGTCGTCGACTTCGACCTGGTCGATGACAGAGCGCAGATAGGCGCGGCGGAACGGGATGGCGCCGTTTGCGACGTTCTCGCGCATGAGGGCGGCGAAGGCGCTGATCTTCTCTTCGGTGATTCTGGTTTCGGGTTGGAGCTCGGCAAAGGCACGGTCCTTGGCGGCCTTCGCTTGGTCGCGTTCGGCTTTAAGCAACGCGAGGCGGTCTTTGAGTGTCGGGTCGGAAGCGTCGGCGATGCCGTTCTCGATTGCCTCGTAGAGCCGTGACAGGCGGCTCTCGCAATCCGACGCCTTGTTCTGGAGGGCGGTGAGGCGCTGCGCATGGTCTTCGCTGCGCGACGCCTGTCGGGCAATCAGGCCGCTAAGGATGGCGCGGACCCTTTCCGGCATGAACAAGGATGCGTTCAGCTGGTCGGTGACGATCTGGTCGAGCTTGTCCATCGGGATAGACCGGCCCGGGCAGGCAGACTTTCCCTGCTGGGCACAGGTGGCGCAGGTGTAATAGCGATAGCGCCCCGACTTGCCGGTCCGCAGCGTCATGCCGCCGCCGCAGCTAGCGCAGGTCGCCAGACCCGTCAGGAGGATGGGACCGGTGACAACGCGCGGCGGTGTTTGCTTCGGGTTACGGGATTTCAGGCGGGCCTGCACGGCGTCGAACAGGGATGGGTCGATGACGGGGTCGACTGCCACAATGATCTGGTCGGCTTCAGGCTTGTCTTCCTTGGTCTTCCAGACCTTGCGGTTGAAGCGGTACTCGCCTTTGTAGGTCGGACTGGTCAGGAGGGCGTGCAGCGGGCCGATACCCCAGCGCGCGCCGCGCCGGGTACGGTAGCCCCGTTCGTTCAGGTGGCAGGCAAGTGCTTTCACACCGAGGGGACCGCTCGTGCCGTTGCCTTCGTTGACAAGGCGGAACATGAGCCGCACGACCTCTGCTTCGACCGCATCGATGGCGAGGCGCTTCTTGGTTTTGGCTCCCCGCTGCTCCGCAGCCACAATTGCGTATCCATAAGGCGCGGCAGCACCATTCCAGAAGCCCTGCCGGGCATTCTCCTGCATGGCGCGGAGGACGTGCTTTGCGTTCTCCTTGGACTGGTATTCGTCGAATAGGGCGAAGACCTGCCGGACCATGACGCTCATCGGGTCGTCGCCAAGGTCTTGTGTGATGCTGACGAGTTTGACGCCGTTCTTGCGCAGGCGGCGGACATGGTATTCGAGCGCGAAATGGTCGCGGGCAAAGCGGCTGAAAGAGTGGACGACAACGACATCGAAGGGGGAATCGCCACCCGCCGCAAGGTCGAGCAGCCGCTGCAGCTCGGGGCGGCGGTCGTCGGTCCCGCTGAGGCCGGCATCGACGAACTCAATGACAACCTGCCAGCCGCGCACCCTGCAGAACTCCTGCGCCTGTCTCCGCTGGTCGGGAATTGAAAGATCGTTCTCGGCCTGGCGGCCGGTCGAGACGCGCAGATAGAGGGCAGCGCGCAGGCTGTCAGTGTTTTTCGCATCCGAAGTCGTGCGATTGAGAAGCTTCATGACAGTGCCCCCTCATTTTCCGGCACTATCGCAGTTGTTTGGGGCCGTTTCGAGTCATCTTGCTTGCTGGCGTCTGTTTCCAGCATGCTCAGGATTTGCGGCATCAGGAAAGCTTCGACGGCATCCAGTTCTTCGGCTGTGACGGGGAGAAGCTCAAGATTGTCGGCGACGACGGCAGGACGCGTGCCGTCACTGCTATTGGCTGATTGGCCGATAGCAGGGCGCAGCAGTTCGCGATGGCTGGACTGGCGTCCGCGCATCTCCGCGTCCTCGGGAAAGGGTTAAAGTTAGATGTCATCGTGGTGACGGCTTAGGCGTCGTCGTCCCGGCGCCGGTCTTTCAGGCCGCCGCCGGGGTCGAAGGCATCAGCCTCGTTGCCCCGGCGGGTATTTTTCTGCAGGAGCTCGAAAGCCGGGCTTTCGACGGCTTCCTTGAGGAAGGCGAGGAAGGCCTTGCCGACCGCCTGCGCCTCCGGCGTTACGCGCCGTGCATGGCCCCACGCATAGGTGTTCTCTTCCATCTGCCGGAAGTAGGTTGGATCATCCATGTCCGGGCCATGATGGCCGGATATAAGGATGGCCAGGAGATTGACTATCTCCTGAAACGCCTGTGCGGTTTGTTCGGGAGTTGCGCCGTCGACATTGAGCCGGCCGAACCCTTCGGCAATAAAGTGCTCGATCGGGTCCGGCATCATGATTGTAGTCTTCGTATTCGACATGGCCGAAACCTTTGAAGAGCGTGGCGTTTGGTACTGACCTTGTAACAGGCCAGTACCATGCGGTTCCACGCGAAAACCTCGCGCCTGCCGGCTACCCCATGCGGGGACCGCTCGTGCGCTGGCGGATGACGCGGTTCACGGCATCGAGGCTCGCAAATACCTCACGCGCTTGCGGCGAATGCGGCGCGGCCAGCGCCAGCTCGCGGTGCAGTACGCCGCGCAGGGTGTGAAGCGCGGACAGGCTCAGGTACTGAAGGTCTTGAAGGGTGTAGGTGCGGGACATCGTATTTTCCTTTTTCTCGCGGCCCCGCCAATCGGGGCCTTTGAGCCCCACACACAGACAATCGGCGGAAGGACCGATTGCGGGTTGCGAAAGAGAAAGGAGTGATGGACAGCACTGCGCCCGGAGAGGGCGAGATATGGGTCTGTTGCGCGCCATGCGCGGCGGCGCGAACGCTCGCGAAATTTGCTGGCCGCCGCGGGCGCGTGGTAAAATATCCTTATATTGGGAGAGACTATTTAAGAGATTTTCGTGTCTATTATGATTAGCGTACGCGGCCATTTAACGATGGCGCAGCTACGGCAGGCATTATTTGAGGCCCTTGGAGAAATCGAAGAAGGATACAACTTGCGCCACGCGCGCAACGTCACCGTATTCGTAAATCCCACTGATGAGTTCGGCGAGAAAATCATCCTGCGCGACGAGCGTGGGAAGGTGCTTTCGCGCGTGACCAAGAAGGGGCCCTACCGGTCGGCGGCAGAGGAATACAACCTCTGAACGACAGCCGGAGCGAGAGCGGGAAAGGTGGTGCGGCATGAAGCTGCCGCCCTGTTACATTGGTTTGGAACAAGCGCGCCAGGTGCTGGCGGAAATCGGAGTGGAGCTGACGCCGCGCCAGATGAAGCGGGCCGCCGACCGTGATGCCCACGGCCATCGCAAGCTGCCATTCTTTGTCGACCCGATAGAGGGCACGCTCAAGATCGAGAAAGGCACGCTGGTTGCGATTTACCAGCAGCTCCAAAATGAAGCTGTGCGGGACTTCAATGATAGTGATTGACTCGTCCGTTCATATTTTGTTCTATATATGAAACAACAATAAAAACAATGAACTCGCATGGCCGACATCAGGAAACGCAAGGGGTCTAAGGGCACTACTTACCAAGTCCGCTATCCCAGCAAAAAAGTAAAATCAGGATACGCCTATGCCACCTTCGAGACCTTGAAGGAGGCCCGCGCGTTCAGCGAGAATCTGGGTTCCCTTAAAGAGTCGCCGGACGGCGCATCCATGCTGGTTGTCGATGCGGTAGATCTCTGGCTTCGTGTTTGCGAGAAGCTTGGCCGTGATGGACGCGAGAAGGTGGAACTGGAGACCTACAAAGAGTACCGACGCCGTGCGAACGTGATGAAGGAATATGCATGGCCAAAGCCGGTTCATGAACTTGAGCCATCCGACATTGTAGCGTTCCGCAACTGGCTGCTTGAAAACAAGACCCGGGATCTTGCCCGTCGGACACTGTCTTCCTTTCACTCGGTCATGATTGAAATGCACAGGCAGGGCAAGATTCAGATCGACCCCGCCGCCGGTATCACCATCCGCAGCAGCGGTCGATATGAGGATGACGAGGCCGAGGTTGAAATTCCAACGGACGACGAGATGCGCGCCATCTACGCCGCCGCCGATCGACTGGCGGGCAAGAATGAGTACATGGCTCAGTGCTGGGCGCGATACCGCCCGTTGATCTATCTCGCAGGCTTCACGGGCATGAGGCCGTCAGAGTACCGCGGCCTCGCTTGGAGCCAGGTCGGTGCCGATCATATCAAGATTACGCAGCGTGCAGACCGCACCGGCAATATCGGGCCGGTCAAATCGCGTGCCGGACGCCGGACCCTTTACCTGCCGAAGGTCGTGCTCGATATGCTTGCGGAGTGGCGTGAGAACTGCCCGGCTTCGGACTTGAACCTTGTCTTCCCGACGGCGTCGGGCGCGCCGATGGCGCTGGTGAATTTCCGCGCGGGCGCATGGGATCCGTTGATGCGCGAGGCGCGTCTCGTGAAGATCGTCAACCGCAACGGCAAGAAGGTCGAAGTGCCGAAATATACGCCGTACGCGCTGCGCCACTACTTCGCTTCCAAACTCATCGAGACAGGGCGTGACCTGAAATTTATTCAGACCGCGATGGGACATTCTAAAATCGAGGTGACCTTTAATGTGTACGGCCATCTCATCCGCGGACGCGAAGAACAGCACAAGCAATCGGCTGAAGAGCTAGCGTTTCTGCTGCTTCCAGCGGACGGCTGTGGCAAATCTGTGGCTGGTGTTGTCTAAGCATTTGAAGCAAGCCAGATTTTAATAGCCTTCCAAGCTGGCTATGAGGGTTCGATTCCCTTCACCCGCTCCACCCGCAAAATCAATCACTTAGATGCATCATCTTTTCGATAATGAGCCATTTTTGCTCATTTTTGCCACAAGACACTAGTCCGCTGAAACCCGCAGAAATCCTTGATTGTCCGGCGTGGCCCGTTTGAGCTTGTGGCAAGTTTGTGGCGAATCTTGCCTCGCATCGGGCTTCGTCGCCGGCTCTTTGGGTGCGTAATACGTTAAGTCATCAGCACTGCTCACCCCTGCTGTTTCACCTTCCTTGCTCGCCCTGACAGGCCACGCAGCCTCCGCAACAGCCGCCCGCTCCATTCGGCTAATGCCTCCCGTGTTGGCTGTTTCCCTCCGGTGCGGACGCCGTTTGGCGGCCTGTCCTTTCCTCGCTTCTGAAACAGCAAGAGGAGGAGCAATCTCAATGACGAAAGAATATTATCGAAACCGCGTATTCCAGGGTGACTGCATCGACGTCATGCGAGGCCTGCCATCAAATTCCGTGGACTTCGTCCTGACGGACCCGCCCTACCTGATGAACTACCGTTCGCGTAGCGGACAGACCGTCTTGAACGACAATCAGGCTGACTGGCTCGTTCCCTCAGCCGTGGAAATGTACCGCCTCCTGCGGCGCGATAGCCTGTGCGTCAGCTTCTATGGATGGCAGGCTGCTGACCTGTTCATCGACTCCTGGCGCAAAGCGGGATTCCGCATCGTCGGGCACCTCGTATTCAACAAGCCCTATGCGGCAAGCGCCCGGTTCGTCGAGTACCGTCATGAATGCGCCTATGTGCTGGCCAAAGGCAGTCCGGCATTGCCCGCGACGCCACCGGCTGACGTCATTGATTGGGCCTACACAGGCAACCGGCTGCATCCCACGCAAAAGCCGGTCTCGGTTTTGGCGCCCCTGATTGAAGCCTTCTGTCCTGAAAGCGGGATTGTGCTGGACCCGTTCTGTGGTTCCGGCTCCACGCTCGTGGCTGCCCGCCAGACCGGCCGGGACTTCATAGGCGTTGAACTGGCGACCCAGCATCACCGGGTCGCCATAGACCGGCTTGCCGCCTAATGGCGGCATAGCCCTAATGCCGTGGCGTACTCGCATCGCGCCTTGCTATCCGCAAGGCCGTCACGATGGTCTCTTCGAGGTCGCACGTATAGGACGACCGCCCCACGACATTCTCCACCAGCCATTCGGCCAGATCGGCGTCGATGCTGATCGTCACTTTGTGCTGGCGATGCAGATAGCCCTTCGAGTCGCCGGGCCAGAACGCCTTGCGGCGCGCGGAGTGCTTTTTCCAGTCCTGATATTTCATGGCCAAACCTTCCTCTGTCACCGGGTTGCATTCTTCCTGGATGACAGCGGCGGCGGGGCCCTTGCGGCACGCATGACCGCCCCAACGGCGGATTTCCTCAACCATTGACGCTGAGTTCTGGCCGGGCGCGCCGTCCGGTCAAACCCCGCCCGCACCACTCCCGCCTTCAAGGGGCGGGACCGTGTTAGGGCCTGACCCGCCGGCTCATTCACCCGTCCTTCCTTGCCCGCGTCTTTCGGAAAACCCGCAACGCAAGGAGCAAGGTCATGACGACCACCACCGAATCCCCGCGGCAGGATGTCTACAGCCGCATCACCAACCAGATCATCGAAGCGCTTGAGCAGGGCGTGAAGCCCTGGACCCAGCCCTGGAACGCCGCCCACGCGGCGGGGCATGTGTCCCGCCCGCTGCGCCATAACGGCCAGCCCTATGCCGGCATCAACGTCCTGACCCTCTGGGCGTCGGCCATGACGGCGCACTACGCGGCGCCTATCTGGATGACCTTTAAGCAGGCCATCGAGCTTGGCGGCCATGTCCGCAAGGGCGAGAAGGGCTCGCCCGTCGTCTACGCCGACACGATGCGCCGCACGGAAACCGATGACGCTACCGGCGATGAGACCGAGCGGGCCATTCCGTTCCTCAAGGCCTACACGGTCTTCAATGTCGAGCAGATCGAGGGCCTGCCCGAGCACTTCCATGCGCTGGCGCACGCCAGCCGGAATCCTGACGAGCGGATTGCCGGGGCCGAGGCCTTCTTCGTCGCGACCCGCGCCGATATCCGGCATGGCGGCGATAGCGCCTATTACAGCCCGGCGCTCGACTACATTCAGATGCCGCCCTTCGAGGCGTTCCGCGACGCGCAGGCCTACTACGCGACGCTCGCCCATGAGGCGACCCACTGGACGCGCCATGCGACCCGGCTGGACCGGGATTTCGGGCGCAAGAAGTTCGGCGATGACGGCTACGCCCGCGAAGAGCTGGTGGCCGAACTGGGCGCAGCGTTCCTTTGCGCCGACCTGGGCCTGAAGCTCGAAGACCGGGCCGACCATGCGGCCTATATCGGCCACTGGCTGTCCGTCTTGAAGGAGGACAAGCGCGCCGTTTTCGCCGCCGCCGCGCACGCGCAGCGCGCCGCCGATTACCTCGGGCGCTTCAGCCGCCCGCTGGAGGCCGCCGCCTGAGCGGCGGCCTTTCTTCCCAGATACGAGATTGATGGTCATGGCCGCCGTCCTTCTCGCAACACTATTGCGGGATCGAGCCGGACGGCCCGGACCATTCGTCCTCCGGACGGATCGGCAGGCTTTTGCGGGCATCCGTCAGGCTGTCCATGTACTTGTCGCAGAAGCTGAGCCGGTCGAGGATGGCGTTGGCCCGCCGCTGGCCCATGACCTCAGCCACATCAAAGCGCTGACCGAGATATTCGAGGACCACGTAGTAGGACTCCCCGTAGTAGCGCGCTACGCGCAGACCGGGTTTTGTCCTGATCTGATGGTCGATTTCGTCCTTTTCGGCCTGCGCTTTGTCATGCTGGTACAGCACGAAGCGGTGCTCGTGGGAGCGATCGAACTTTTGCCATTCATGCTCCGGCTCCCAGGAGGGAGCCTTCTTGATCTTCTTGAGCCAGATGGCGTTTTCGGTGAACTTCACTGTCGCCGTCACCTGCGCGACGTGCCGGATTTTCTGCTGCATGAAGGGACGGCCGCACAGGCCGCCGAGGAAGAACCCGATGGCGGGAGCCGTTACGGTCATCGCTTCGTAGCTGATCCAGCCCGCAACGCCGACAGCGGCGACAGCCAGAAGACTCGCCATTTCATCGGCGGATTGCGCGTCGAACGGGCGGAGATGACGGAGGGCGACATTGATGGTGGTGCGCCCGCCTTCAACGGTGATGTCTGTCCGGGGTTCGCCTTCAAAGACTTTCGCAATGGCGTTCATAACCGTTCTCCTCGGGCCGCGCCTTGTTTGGCGCTGGCCTGCATGAGAATGTGTCACCGGAAGACGTGGTGTTTCCTCGCGCTTTCCTCGCAAGGGCGGACCGGTCCATGGAGTATGCGGACGATATACTGGCAAGGATTCAGGCGGCGCTGATAGATTATCACGCCGCAACCCATACCAATGGCCGCAAGCGGACGTGGTCGGCCATCGCCCGTGAACTGCATGAAACCGTGCTGGATACACTCGATACTGACGAAGACCTTGAGGACGACGAGGAGCGTCTTACCGACCCCTACAAGCCGCTCGCCGAGGCCTTGCGGCGCTTTGCGGCAGGCACGCAGACACCGAGCAAAGAGCGGCTTGATGCGCTCTGCGCCTACCTCAAATCCAAGTCCTTCCTGACCGATGCCGACCTTCGGCCCGCCGAAGCCTGGAATCCACTCGTCCACGCGCTGGCGGCGTTCTTCGGCGGGCAGGATGACGGCCGGGATTTCGCACCGTTGCAGGGGCGCTTTGCGGCAAGCCGCAAGCTGCCCTCCGGCCGCACGGAGCTGTCCGTCGTCACTGTCCGGGATGGGGGAGCCCATGCCCCCGTCGTCGAGGACAAGCTCTATAGCCTGCCGATCGCGCCGCAGTCGACGAAGCGCGATGCGCTCGCCCGCCTCCTGAAGCGCTCGGGCGGTAGCGAGCAGCGCTTTGACGGCTGGCTTTTCCACCGGAATGGGCAGGCTTGCCTTGTCGTCCAAGACAGTCTGCGCGGAGAGCCGAGCATCTACACGGTGCTCGACCGCAAAGTCGCGGCGGGCGACACACCGGCCGCCATGCTGCTCGTAAAGTCGCGGGATTTCGGCGCGCCTGCGGCGGGATATGAGAAGGGCCGGATGAGCTTCGTTGCGGAGGATACGAGCACCCGGGACGTGGCCTTCGGGAAAATCAAAGAGCGCATCTGGGAATACCGGCAGGAGGGCGAGCCCGATGGCTAATCACCCCGGCCAGGCAGATGACGCCGAACGCCGGCGACTGCACGCGGCGTTTCTGGAGGCCGTCAATATCGGCGACATCGAGCGCGTGCGGCAGGCGCTCGCCAATGCCGCCATCGACATCAACGTCGCAGAGCCGGGGACCGGCCTCACGGCGCTTCATATCGCGGCGGGACGCAACGCCGTTGCTGTCCTGCGCCTTCTTACCGGAACCGGGCGCTGTGACCTTGGCATCAAGGATGCACAAGGGCGGACAGCGGCCGTCGTTGCCGTCACCGTAGGGCGCAATCCTGCGGTCGGGCGCTACCTCGCCGACCTGCAGCATGGCGCAGGAATTGCCGTGCCCGGGCAGCGCCGCCGCCCGGGCGAGCAGACCGACTCAGGGTGACGCGTACTTCCCGGCAAACGCCTTATGCACGGGACTGCTTTCGTCGAAATATTCCACGCGCTGTAGCATCAGCGGATTGTAGCCCGCCCACACCACCAGCTGACGCTTGAGCCGGTCGCTTCGAGCGAACTGGCGGCTGACTTCATCCGGCGTCAGCAGGTCGTATTGCTCCAGCGATTCCGACCGCCCGGTGATGCCGGTGGCCTTTTGGTCGGTTGCGGCTTCTCCTTCGCGGGTGACTTTCACCACGGTCCTCCCCAGCCGCTTTGAGACGTACTCCGTCGTCATCAAATCGTTGTTGCCGAAGAACTGGAGAATTCCGGCATTGCCGACGAACGTCTCCCAGCGTTCCTTGTAGAGCGCCTTGCCCTGTCCCCAGTCCTGCAGCACCACCCAGAGCTTCACGCCGAACGAGGCAATCTGCCCGGCGGCGTCTTCGAGCTGCTTCATGTGCCCGAGCACCGGGAACTCATCGAGGCAGGCCAAGACCGGGACGGCGGGTTTTGCCTTCTCCCTCTCCATCGCGTCGAGAAGGAGGTTGATGAACACACGCAGCCACCGGCTGCAGCGTGCCATGCGGTTAGCGGGCAGGCACAGGTAGACGGTCATCCCTTGGGGGGCCGTCTTGAGCGCGGAGAGGTCGAAGTCGTGCCCGTTCAGCACCCGTGCCATGGCCCGGAAGTCTAGGAGCTTCGTGTGGCGGCGGGTCGTTGAGAGCACGCCCGCACGTTCGTTGGGTGGCCGCTCGTAGAAATCACGGGCAGCCCCTTCGATGACGTCCCCGACATCGACGAGGGTATCGCTGCGCTGCAAGCGCGCCGCATTCTTGAGCATGGCGAGTTCGAGCGCAAACGGGGCGTCTTCATCCTCGCCAGCCGTGACAAACACGGTTCGCAGCAGCGCACGCAGGGTGACGAGATTGCGCCGTCCCTCGAACGCGGGGTCTGTTGCTATGTGCAGCAACAATCCCTCAATCCAGCTCTGCGCGCTGTCATCCCAGTGCGGGTCTTTGCCGCCCGCGATGACCAGCGCGTCGGAAATCAGCCCCGCATCCTCGATGATTGTGTCGTTCTCGGGCACGAGTAGCGCCAGGGGGTTGAAGCTCGTGCGGTACGGCTTCAGCCGTTCCGGGGCGATATGAAAGGGGTCGAGGATACAAACCCGTTGACCAAGTGATGCGCGGCGCTCGGCAGTGATGGCGGCAAGCTCCCCCTTAGGGTCGAGCGCCAGGACGCTGCCGCGATAGAAAAGGAGATTGTTGACGAGCGTCACCGACTTTCCCGTCCGGGAACCGGCAATGGTCATCACATGGCGATTGTCGTCGATGCCGATGAGGCGGCCATCAAGAGCGCCAACCAGAATTTTCGCCCCGGGGCTTGCCGGGTCATACGCCATGTGGCGGCTGCCAATGATCTTCTCGCAGGGCTCCCACCGTGCCTGCGGGACGCTCTGTCGATCGAGAAAGCGCGTCGTCACGCCGCGCGCGATGTCGCTCATGAAGTCTTTTTCAAAGGCGTCCATTGGGGGTCTCCTGCCGACCGGGGTTACTCTGGCCATTTTGGAGTGCCCATCCGGCAGTCTTCCTCGCTGTTTCCTCGCGCTTTATCGCGGATGTGCCAGCGCTCACCCCCCGGGAATGCTCCCCTTATCGTTGTCACCCTTCGAAGCCTGCTTGAACGTGCCTTCCGGCGCCTTGCCGTCAATGACCCGCCCGCACCACTCCCGCGCATCAAGGATGCGGCAGGACCGTGTTGGTCATGACGGCGGCGGCTGATGCCGGCTGGCCTTTCGTTCCGCGTCCCTCGGGACACGTTACAACGAACGAAAGGAGGTGGCATGAAAGAGGCCACGTCCATGGAGAGAACGGATCTCTGAGATGCAGATGATCTTAGGACAGTCACGCTTTGCGCCGTTTGGCTTACCTTTCCTGGGTTTTCGCGAACTCAGTGA
>Ga0268287_100361_pt1 | contig 11442 bp, 10 predicted proteins | sample MetcocultureR3M_FD_191348 | JGI IMG/M metagenome (GOLD analysis project Ga0268287, IMG submission 191348) | Soil microbial communities from Anza Borrego Desert, Southern California, United States - Methanotrophic co-culture R3-M | ecosystem: Environmental > Terrestrial > Soil > Desert | place... | reverse complement strand
CCCGAGATCCAGCCCGAGCCCAGGCCCTGGATCAGCCGGCCGGTGAGGAAGACCGAAACGTCGGGGGCCAGCGCGCTCATCACGCAGCCGCCGACCATGACGAGGCCCGCCAAGGCCGTGGCGCTGCGCAGGCCGAACAGTTCGGAGAGGCGCCCGGCGCTGGCGCCCGCCAGGATCGCGCCGACCAGGAAGCCCGCCGTCGCCCAGGAGAAGTAGGCGTAGCCGCCGAGGTCGGCGCCGACGCTGGGCATGATGGTGGCGGTGACCAGGCTGTCGGCGGCGTTCAGCCAGACGCCCAGGCAGATGAGCGCGAACAGCGGCAGCCGGCCGCCGGCGAGGAGGTCGCGCCAGCCCGTCCCGCCCTCGTCCGCCTCCGCCGCTGCGCCCAAGACGCCCCCTTGCCTTCCGCCGCCCCGAACCGGGGTCCTGAAACAGGGCGCCTGAAATAGGGCGCCAGGCGGCCCACGGCCATCCTTTCGCCGCGCGGGCCCGGCAGGCGCAGCAAACCGTCGTCGAATTGGCCTCTTCCCGTCTCGGAACGGAGAGATAAAGCTGTTAGGCAACGGGCCGAGACGGAGGACGCCAGGGACGGATGCCGGCGCAAGGCATGGCCATTCGAGGACAGCGGAGCCTGCTTCGGCAGATCCGGGAGGCGCTGGCGGGCGGCGGCCCGGCCCAGGCCCGTCTCGACATGGTCGTGCGGATCATCGCCCTGTCGATGGTCGCCGAGGTCTGCTCGATCTACCTGCGCCGGGCGACCGGCGAGATGGAGCTGTTCGCTACCGAGGGCCTGGAGCCCGGCGCGGTCCACGTCACCCGCATGAAGCCCGGCGAGGGCCTGGTCGGCGAGATCATGCGCCTGGGCCGGCCGCTGAACCTGGCCGACGCCCCCGAGCACCCGGCGTTCTCGTACCGCCCAGAGACGGGCGAAGACCCCTACCACGCGTTCCTGGGCGTGCCGCTGCTGCGCGGCGGGCGGGCGATCGGCGTGCTGGTCGTCCAGAACCGCACCGCCCGGGTCTACACCGAGGACGAGGTCGAGGACCTGCAGATCATCGCCATGGTCCTGGCCGAGATGGTGGCCTCGGGCGAGCTGATCGGCGTCGAGGAGATGAACGGGGTCGAGCTGGCGCCCCGCCGGCCCGACCGCCTGAAGGGCTCCAGGTTCGCCGAGGGTCTGGCCTACGGCGTGGCCGTGCTGCACGAGCCGCCGGTCGCGCCCAGCCAGCTGCTGTCGGAGGACGCCGCCGCCGAGGAGATCCGGCTCAAGGGCGCCATCGAGGCGCTGCAGGCCCAGATCGACGAGATGCTGGAGGGCCAGCACGGCCTGGTGGACGCCTCGTACGAGGTGCTCGAGACCTACCGCATGTTCGCCCACGACCGGGGCTGGAACCGCAGCCTCGAGGACGCCGTGCGCAACGGCCTGACCGCCGAGGCCGCCGTCGAGCGCGTACGCTCCGAACACCGCGCGCGCCTGGGCCAGGCGCGCGATCCCTATCTGCGCGAGCGGCTGCACGACCTGGAAGACCTGAACGACCGGCTGCTGCGCCACCTGGCCGGCGACGGCCACGTGGCCCGCGACCTGCCCGAGAACGCGATCCTGATCGCCCGCAACCTGGGCCCCGCGGACCTGCTCGAGTACGACCGCACCAGGCTGCGCGGCCTGCTGCTGGAGGAGGGTTCGTCGGCCAGCCACGCGGCGATCGTGGCCCGGGCGCTGGACATCCCCTGCGTCGGCCGGCTGCCCGGCCTGCGCGACCGGGTCTCGGAGGGCGACCCGGTGATCGTCGACGCCGAGACGGGCGAGGCCTACCTGCGCCCGCGGACCGACGTGGTGAAGGCCATCCAGGCCCGCATCGACGTGCGCCGGCAGCGGCAGGCCGCCTTCGCCAAGCTGCGCGAGACGCCCGCCTTCACCCGCGACGGGGTGAAGATCACCCTGCTGATGAACGCCGGCCTCGACGTGGACCTCGAGAGCATGGCCGACGCGGGCGCCGAAGGGATCGGCCTGTTCCGCACCGAGTTCCAGTTCATGGTCTCGGAGGAGATGCCCCGCTTCAACGCCCAGGCGGCGCTCTACGGCCGGGTGATGGACGCGGCCGGCGACAAGCCGGTGACCTTCCGCACCCTGGACCTGGGCGGCGACAAGGTGCTGCCGTACCTGGAGGCCGAGCGCGAGGACAACCCGGCCCTGGGCTGGCGGGCGATCCGCATGGGCCTGGACCGCCCCGCCCTGCTGCGCCTGCAGCTGCGGGCGCTGATCGCCGCCGCCAAGGGGCGGGCGCTGCGGATCATGTTCCCGCTGGTCGCGAGCTGCGACGAGTTCCGCGCCGCCCGCGCCCTGGTGGACACAGAGGTGGCCTGGGCCCTGCGGCGGGGCCGGCCGGCGCCGTCGCGCCTGGATGTCGGCGCGATGATCGAGGCGCCGTCGGTGATCTGGCACCTCGACGCCCTGCTGCCGATGACCGACTTCGTCAGCGTCGGCACCAACGACCTGATGCAGTACCTGTTCGCCGCCGACCGCGGGAACCCGCGGGTGGCCGACCGCTACGATCCCCTGTCGCCCCCGGCGCTGCGGGCGCTGGAGACGATCCAGCGGGCCTGCGCCGAGACCGGCACGCCGGTCAGCGTCTGCGGCGAGATGGCGGGCCGGCCGCTGGAGGCCTTCACCCTGGTGGCCCTGGGCTTCGAGCGGCTGTCGATGCCGCCTGCGGGGATCGGGCCGGTGAAGCAGATGGTGCTGTCGTGCGACCGCGAGGCGGCCCGGCGGGGCGTTTCGGCCCTGCTGAAGTCCGGCGCGGGATCGGTGCGCAACGAGATCGAAACCTTGGCGCGGAAACTCTATCTCGCCGTGTAGGCGAATCAGCCCACCGGACGTGACCGAACAACGCATTGAGCACTACCTGAACGCGTGCCACGCTCCCTACGAGTCACGACCCCCAGACGCCGGCGCCGGCCGGACGCAGGAGCCGCCATGCCGCTCGACACCGGGCAGGTCGACACCAGGCAGGTCGACATCGGGCCGCTCGACACTGGACCTGCCGACCTGGACCTCGAGGAGGGGAACGGCGTCCTGAACCGCGATCCGCTGCAGTCGCACGCCAGCATCGGCGAGGCCCTCCGGGCGGTGCGCCAGGACCGCGGACTGACGCTGGACGAGCTCGCCGAGCGGACCCGGGTGCGCCGTTCCTATCTCGAGGCGCTGGAGGCGATGCGCCTCGACGCCCTGCCCTCGCGCCCCTTCACCATCGGCTACATCCGCGCCTACGCCCTCGCACTGGGCCTCGACCCCGAAGCGGCGGTGGAGCGGTTCAAGGCCGACGAGCCGGTGCTGGACGAGCCGCTGCGCGCGCCGATCGGGGTGCCCGACGAGCGCGACCCGCGGGTGGCCGCCTTCATCGCCGGGGCCGTCGTGATCGTCGTGGCCATCGTGCTGTGGAACGTGGCGCAGCGGGCGATGAACGCCAGCGCGCCGCCGCCGCCCAAGGCCTCCGAGGCGCAGGCCTGGAAGCTGCTGGCCGAGACCCGCTCGGGGCCGGTGACCCTGGGCCCGCCGCTGCCGGCGCCGGTGGAGTCCACCATCCCGCCGCTGTACGAGACACCCGGCCTCGCCGAGGCCGGCCCTGACGGCAAGGGCAACGACTCCGCGCCCGCCAACATCAACGACCTGAGCGATGCGCCGCTCGTGGACCTTACGACCCTGCCGGCGACCTTCACGCCAAAGGGCAAGGTGTACGACAGCGGCAATCCGCAGCTCGGCTCGCTGGTGACGCTGCAGGCCCTGAACAACGCCGCCCTGATCATCCGCGGGACCAGCGGCTCGGTCTATTTCGCCCGCCAGCTCGCCGCGGGCGAGGCCTACAAGGTGCCCCAGCTCCCCGGCCTGACGATCGACGTCTCCGAGCCCAGCGACTTCCAGGTGTTCGTCGCCGGCCAGTCGAAGGGCGTGCTGCCCGCCCGGCAGGTTCTGGCCTCGAAGCTCGCGGGCTGATCCGCATTACGCTGATTTAATCGCCCGCCCCGCATCCGCGGCGGCGCCCGCCTGCCTCTTCCCCGGGAAGGCTGGGGGAATTCCATGCGGGCGATCGGACGGGCGCTGGCGATGATGCTGGCGATGATGGCTATGACTGGGCCGGCGCGGGCGGCCGAGCCGGAAGCTTCCTACGAAGCGACATTCGACGCCGCCTGGCGGACCGTCGGCGAAGCCTTCTACGACCCCGGCTTCCACGGCGCCGATTGGACGGCGCTCCGCGACCGCTACCGGCCCCGGCTGGCAAAGGTGCGCGACGAGGCCGCCCTGCAGCGGCTGATCGGCGCCATGCTGGCCGAACTGAAATCCTCGCACCTGCACATCTCCCGCGCCTCGCCGGAGCGGGGCAGCGCGGGACTGGGGGCCCGGATCGAGCCCGTCGGCGGGGTCCGCACGGTGCTGGAGGTCGCCCCGCTCTCGGACGCGCGGCGGCAGGGACTGCGTCCGGGCGACCAGCTTCCGCGCGGCATGGCCGGGGTCGCCGGCCCGCCGGGATCGATAGCGGAGGTGGAGGTGCGGCGCTGCGACGGATCGGCCGCCCGCCTCTCCATCCGGCGCGAGCGCGCATTCTGGCCGCCGGCGCGCCCGGGCTTCGCCTGGTCGCGGATCGTCGCGAGGCCCGGCCTGGCGCTGGGCTATCTGAAGATCGACCGGTTCGACGACGGCGCCGCCGGGCTAGCCGATCAGGCCATGGCCGAGTTGGGCGACACCCAGGGGCTGGTGATCGATCTGCGCGATAACAGCGGCGGCAACATGTCGGCCCTGCGGCTGGCGAGCTACTTCGGGGCGGCTGGGGAAGCGCCCGCGGTGGCCCTGTTCTCGCGCGCCTACCTGGAAGGGCTGGGCCGCGCGCCGACCCTCGAGGACATCCGGCGCGGACCGAAGGTCGTCGGCGCCTACACCGACGAGGCCGTCGGGCGGGCCGTGCAGGAGAACGGCGGCGCCGCCGTGTTCCACCTGGAGGACGTGGGGCAGCGCCGCTATCGCGGGCCGGTGGTGGTGCTGATCGGGCCCGAGACGGCGAGCGCCGCCGAGGGCTTTTCCTGGGTGATGAAGCAGAGCCCGAACGTCCGGTTCGTCGGCGAAGCCTCGGCCGGGGCGCTGCTGAGCGGGGAGCGGTTCGAGCTGCCCGGCGGCTGGGTGCTGACCGTCCCGGTGTTCGGCGTCTGGCGGGCCGACGGCGAGAACCTCGGCGACCGGGCCGTGCAGCCGGACCTGCCCGCCCCGCTGACGCGGGAGGACCTGTGCGCCGGGCGCGACCTCGGCGTGGCGCGGGCCCTGGAGCTGCTGGCGCCGCCGCGCCCCTGACCGGCAGACGACGGCGCGCGGGGCCGATCGCCGCGGCGGGTTGGGAAAAGCCGCCAACTCGCCTATTTTCCGCCCGGCATGAGCGCGCAAGATCCCAACCACCACCGGCCCTGGCGGGCGATCCATCGGCGGCCCTCGCGCAAGATCCGCGTCGGCGCGGTCGAGGTGGGGGGCGATGCGCCGATCACGGTCCAGTCGATGACCAACACCGTCACGGCGGACGCGGCGGCGACGATCGACCAGATCCGCCGGCTGGAAGAGGCCGGGGCCGACATCGTGCGGGTCTCGTGCCCGGACGAGGAGTCCACCGCCGCGTTCCGGACCATCGCGCGCGAGGCCAAGGTCCCGCTGGTGGCCGACATCCACTTCCACTACCGGCGCGGAATCGAGGCGGCGCAGGCGGGCGCGGCCTGCCTGCGGATCAATCCGGGCAACATCGGCAGCCCCGACCGGGTGCGCGAGGTGATCCAGGCCGCGCGCGACCACGGCTGCTCCATGCGCATCGGGGTCAACGCCGGCTCGCTGGAGCGCGAGCTGCTGGAGCGCTACGGCGAGCCCTGCCCCGAGGCCATGGTCGAGAGCGCGCTGAACCACGCGCGCATCCTGCAGGACCACGACTTCCACGAGTTCAAGATCAGCGTGAAGGCGTCGGACCCGTTCATGACGGTCGCCGCCTACCAGCAGCTGGCCGAGGCCATCGACTGCCCGCTGCACCTGGGGGTGACCGAGGCCGGCGCCCTGCGCACCGGGACGGTGAAGAGCGCCATCGGCATCGGCTCGCTGCTGTGGGCCGGGATCGGCGACACCATCCGCGTCAGCCTGGCGGCCGACCCGGTGGAGGAGATCAAGGTCGGTTTCGACATCCTGAAGTCGCTGGGCCTGCGCCACCGCGGGGTGAACATCATCGCCTGCCCGTCATGCGCGCGGCAGGGCTTCAACGTCATCGAGACGGTCGAGAAGCTGGAGCAGCGGCTGGCGCACATCTCCACCTCGATGAGCCTGTCGATCATCGGCTGCGTCGTGAACGGCCCGGGCGAGGCGCTGATGACCGACCTGGGCTTCACCGGCGGCGGCAAGGGCTCGGGCATGGTCTATGTCGCCGGACGTCCCGATCACAAGATGGACAACGACCGGATGGTCGACCACATCGTCGAACTGGTCGAAGCCAAGGCGGCCGAGATCGAGGCGGCGAAGAAGGCCCCGCTGCAGGCCGCCGAATAACGCGGAAAGTTGACGCCAGCGTCACTCTTGCGAAGCGGTCTCATCCGCGCTTAGGTGGCGGCCCATTTCTTCGGAGGGACACCATGTCCGCGGACGGCAGCTGGAAGATCACGATCAACACCCCGATGGGCCCGCAGGAGGTGAACGCCACGATCACCACCAGCGGCGACACGTTCACGGGCAAGACCGAGGGCCGGATGGGCTCGCAGGAGATCACCGGCAAGGTGAACGGCGACACCCTCACCTGGAGCGCGGACATCACCAGCCCGATGCCGATGCGCCTCGACTTCGAGGCCAAGGTCGAAGGCGACAAGATGAGCGGCAACGTGAAGCTGGGCGCGTTCGGCAACGCCCCGCTCTCGGGCGTGCGCGTCTAAGCGCGCCTCGAGCCAAACATGCGAAGGCCCCCGCCGACGGCGGGGGCCTTTTTGCTTTGGAGGGCCGATTACTGCGGGTTGACCGCCTCGGCGGCTTCGCCGGCGGCGTTCCCGACGCTCTGGGCCGCCGAGCCGGCGCTCTCGGCCACGCTGGAGGCCGCGCCGGCCACCGCGTCGGTGCGGATGGCGTCGTTGCGGCTGGATTGCAGAAGGAAGAACGCCACGATCGCCACGAGGGCCAGGACCGCGACGCCGATGATCACGCCGCCCATGCCCGAACCGCCGCGATCCACATAGGTCGTGCCGCCGGCGTCGCGCTCGATGACCCGCTCGTGGGTCAGGCCGTCGTTGCGCTCGGTGACTCGTTCAGTCGCCATTTCATAGTCTCCTCAGGTCACCGGCCCCAAACGGGCGTGAGCGTGGCGCGTTCCGCCGTTTGGCTTCGGCGGCGAGCTCCGCTAGAGGAAGCAACCTTCGAAAACGGACATCCAAGTTGCGACTTCCCCAGGCCAGGCTCGACCAGGTTCTCGACCGCTTCCGCGAGATCGAAGCCCGTATGGGCGCGGCCTCGGACGGGGCCGAGATCGTGCGGCTGTCGAAGGAGCACGCCGAGCTGAAGCCGGTGGCCGATGCGGTCCAGGCGCTGGAGCGCGCCCGCGCCGAGCAGCCCGAGCTGGAGGAGATGGCCGCTTCGGGCGATGCCGAGATGGCCGCCCTCGCCCGCGACGAGCTGGAGGCGCTGAAAGAGCGGCTGCCCGAGCTGGAGCGCGAGGTCGCCCTGCTGCTGGCGCCCAAGGACAAGGACGAGAACGCCTCGGCCATCCTGGAGGTGCGCGCCGGCACCGGCGGGGACGAGGCGGCGCTGTTCGCCGGCGACCTGTTCCGCATGTACCAGCGCTACGCCCAGACCCGCGGCTGGCGCGTGGAGATCGACAGCATCTCGGAGGGCGACGCCGGGGGCTACAAGGAGATCATCGCCTCGATCACCGGCGAGGGCGTGTTCGGCCGGCTGAAGTTCGAGAGCGGCGTCCACCGGGTCCAGCGGGTGCCCGCGACCGAGGCGCAGGGGCGCATCCACACCTCGGCCGCCACCGTGGCCGTCCTGCCCGAGGTGGAGGACGTGGAGATCGAGGTCCGCGACCAGGACATCCGCATCGACACCTACCGCTCGTCGGGCGCCGGCGGCCAGCACGTGAACAAGACGGACTCGGCCGTGCGCATCACCCACCTGCCCACCGGCATCGTGGTCACCAGCTCGGAGAAGTCGCAGCACCAGAACCGCGCCCGGGCGATGAAGGTGCTGAAGGCCCGCCTCTACGAGCAGCAGCGCGAGGCGCTGGACTCGGCCCGCGCCGAGAGCCGCAAGAGCCAGGTGGGCTCGGGCGACCGCTCGGAGCGGATTCGCACCTACAACTTCCCGCAGGGGCGGGTGACCGACCACCGCATCAACCTGACCCTCTACAACCTGGCGAAGGTGATGGAGGGCGAGGCGCTGGACGACGTGATCGAGCCGCTGATCGCCGAGGACCAGGCCGCGCGCCTGGCGGCCCTCGAGGACGAGTTCGCCTAGGCGCCGAACCGTTCGCGGTAGGCGCTGGGGGCCACGCCCAGCTGGCGTCTGAAGGCGCGGCGCAGGTTCTGCTCGTCGGCGAAGCCGCAGGCGCGAGCCACGTCCTTCAGGCTGTGGACGCCGCTCTCCAGCCGCCGCCGCGCCTCCTCCAGCCGCACGCGCTGCACATAGGCCGCCGGGGTCACCCCCAGCTCGGTCCGGAACCGGCGCGAGAAGTGCCGCGGGCTCAAGCCCGCCGCGCGGGCCAGGCGCTCCAGCGGCAGGTCCTCGTCGAGATGGTCGAGGATCCACAGCTGCAGCTCGCCCAGGCGGTCCTGCCGCCGCTCGGCCTCGAGGAAGCGGCTGAACTGGGCCTGGCCGCCCGGCCGCTTGCGGTAGACGACGAGTTCCTGGGCGACGGCGACCGCCACCGCCTTGCCCCAGTCCTGCTCGACGAGCTCCAGCGCCAGGTCCATGCCGGTGGTGACCCCGGCCGAGGTGTAGAGCGCCCCGTCGCGCACGAAGATGGCGTCGGGCTCGACCTGGCAGGAGGGCTCCAGCTCGGCCAGCCGCTCGCAGTAGGCCCAATGGGTGGTCGCCCGGCGCCCACGCAGCAGGCCCGCGGCGGCCAGCACCAGGGCGCCGGTGCAGATCGACCCCATCCGACCGGCGCGCGGCGCCGTGCGGCGCAGCCAGTCCAGCAGGGGCTCGTCGGCGGCCGCCGTCGCCCAGCCGATGCCGCCGGCGACCAGCAGCACGTCGCAGGCCTCGACCGCCTCGAAGCGGCGCGCCACGTTCAGCTCCAGCCCCCCGGAGGTCCGCAAGAGGCCGGCGGCGGCGGCGGTCAGCTCGATCTCATAGGCCGGAGCAGGGCTCAGACCGGCGTCAGCCAGCCAGCGGCTGGTGCGGGCGAACACCTCAAGGGGTCCTGCGATGTCCAGGACTTGGGCGTCGGGGAAGGCCAGCATCACCACCTTCATGCGGCGAGCTTCGCCGGGGGCGGACCGGCGGGCAAGCGCGATGGCCGGATTTGACCGTTGGGCGTCCTGTCGCCCACCCCGCCCCGGCGCCTAACGTGACGGCGAAGCTCGGGAGACCCCGCCATGGACCGCCGCCAGCTCATCGTCGGCGCCACGCTCGCCGCCACCGCCCTGGGCGCCTCGCCGGCCGCGCCCCAGCCCCTGCGCCCGCGGGACGGGATCAAGGTCGCGTTCCTGCTGGGCGACAACGCCAACGTCATCGACACGGCCGGGCCCTGGGAGGTGTTTCAGGACGCCATGGCCGAGGTGGAGGGCCGCATGGCGCACTTCTCGCTCTACACCGTCGCCCCGACGCCGGAGCCCGTGCGGATGACCGGCGGCCTGGTGGTGCAGCCCCGCTTCGCCGTCGCCGACGCGCCGCAGCCGGACGTGATCGTCGTGCCCGCCCAGCGGTCAACCGAGGAGTCGCGCGCCTGGCTGAAGGCGGCGGGCGCCAAGGCGGAGGTGACCATGAGCGTCTGCACCGGCGCCTTCCAGCTCGCCCGGGTGGGCCTGCTCGACGGCCTGCCCGCCACCACCCACCACGACTTCTGGGACGCCTTCGAAAAGGAGTTCCCGAAGGTGCGGCTGCAGCGGGGACCCAGGTTCGTCGACAACGGCAGGGTGGCGACGGCGGGCGGCCTGACTTCGGGCATCGACCTGGCCCTGCACGTCGTCGGCCGCTACTTCGGCGAGGAGACGGCGGCGCGCACCGCCGCCTACATGGAGCACCGCCGGGTCCAGACCCAGGGGGTCTAGGGCGTCAGGTCGTCTTCCAGAAGTCGTCCATCGCCGCCTGGACCTTGCCCGCGTCGCCCGGGCGGTCGCGCCAGAGGGTCGAGTGCGGGTCGTGGGGCAGGCGCTCGTAGGTGTAGTAGTAGAGCGCGAGCGAACGGCGCACCTTGTCGGGCGGGCAGGTCATTGGCTCGGGATGGCCGTGGAACGAGACGTCCGTCGTGCTGAACACCACGGTGCGGTTGAACAACGGGGCGATACGCTGGACGCAGGCGTCCATGTCGCGGTTCCACAGCTCGAGGTCGCCGCCCCAGGCCGCCTCCCAGCCCTCGTTCAGATAGAGCAGCAGGTTCACCCGGCGGTAGAGCTGGGTCACCGGGTGGATGTTGAAGTCGGCGTGGATGGCGAGCTTGCCGCCCGCCAGGATCTGGTGGAAGCCGCCGCCCCACAGGTACGGGTCGGGCATCAGGCCGGGGATGCCGGTCAGCGCGCTGAGGAACTCCAGGAAGGGCTTGCCGCTCAGGAAGCCGATCAGGCGCGTGCTCTCGGGCCCGAGCGCCGGCACGTCGCGCCAGGCGAACTTGTTCTCCTGCAGGTGCTTCACGTCGGCGGTGAACAGCGAATTGGGCGCCAGGGGCGACGGGATCTCGTCCACCACGCGCCGCAGGACGCCGGGGTCGAACAGCCCGTCGAGGATGATGTGCGGAAACGGGTCGGCGGCCTGATAGCCGGCCGCCCAGGCCTCGACGTCGCGGCCGTAGGCGGCGCCCTGGGCCATAAGACCGAAGTAGGCCTCGGGACCGGGGGAAACCGCGGCGGGAGCCGGCGCGGGAGCCGCGCCGCGCGACAGCAACTTCTTCAGCATCTCGATCCCTACCGCGTCCGCCCGGCGGCGCACCTTAGGGGCCGTCGCCGCGCTTCGCCAGAGGCGGCGGGGCGCGGTCGCGCCGCAGGAGGTTGGCGCCCTGGCGGCGCACGTCGGCCCAGAGCAGGCGCGCGCCCTTGCGCACCCCGATGAACCGCAGGCCGACGGAATCGGCCATCACCGCGCCCCGCTCGCCCATGGGCTTGGGCGGCCCGACGGTGGAATCGACCGCGGTCTGGTGCTCGATCTCGGCGTTCAGCTCGGCGCCCGTCAGCACCACCAGCACCGAGAACCAGACCCACAGCATGAAGCCGATGGCCGCGCCCAGCGAGCCGTAG
>Ga0268287_100359_pt1 | contig 11565 bp, 6 predicted proteins | sample MetcocultureR3M_FD_191348 | JGI IMG/M metagenome (GOLD analysis project Ga0268287, IMG submission 191348) | Soil microbial communities from Anza Borrego Desert, Southern California, United States - Methanotrophic co-culture R3-M | ecosystem: Environmental > Terrestrial > Soil > Desert | place... | reverse complement strand
GTTTATACATGGATATTTATTGAAGGAGCACGTACCCAAGGCGCTCATCAGACGGGCAATGTTGGCTTCATCCTCACAGACGGGAACGTGCCTGGCATCAGCAGCGCCCCTGAGGTGGAATTATCGGACCCCGAAAGCGGCTTAATTTTTTATCGCCGTGCGCAGCCGGGACAGTTTATCCCTAAGAAAGTGTTACGAGTTGAGACCGCATATGTCCCCAACAGTGAAATAGATATAAGTCTAAAACCTTACTTTCAGTTCTTTGAACACAGGATCGAGCACTATGGTTTTGAGACCATACGGCAAATGCTCGAAATTATCCATCAGCCATCTGTCTACGTTTCGGGGCGTATCCTTTTAAAGAACTTCCGCACCTATATCGATTACAACATTGATACCAAAATAATCTCATTGCGTGACCCATTTTACGAACTCGCGACGCGCCTGATCATTTTTAGCCGGCTAAATAAACGAAAATTCACATTCGTATCGCCTCGAGATACAACTCTATTTAAGCCTGTCATTGATTGGCTTGATGGTTTAGCTTTTCAGGACGAGGTGGCGGTCAGCAAAGCGATACGCACTGCCCCCAAGGATACTCTCAATTTACTGTCCTCGCCTTTCACTCAGCAATTAGTTGCTGCAAGCCCCTCGGACGGAGTGACTCTCGATGACGTATCGCAAGCGCTCGACATCCTGTCGCAGTTTACGCTTTTTGATTCCGGTCGTAATCTGACCTCTTATCCTGCGAAGATCGCAGAAGTACTCAAGTTACCAACAGAAGTCGTTCAAATGAAGCCACAGCTGGAACCAATACACCAACTTGCAGATGTGCTTAGAAGCATAAATCGAGTTGAGCATTTGTTAGAAGTGGATTTAGTGCTGTACCACTTTATTCAAAAAGCAGAGAAGCGCTCAAAAGAAAGTTGAGCGGAAGCTAGAAGATCCGGCACAAAGTTCACTCCGTTCTCTCCCGAACTATAACCTTCAGAGAATATCGCGCTGCATCGATCCTCGCCATCAAAGTCCGCTGTCCGGCAATGTGCTGGAATAAAGCCCCTTTCGCAGAGCCTCCAGATAGGCTCTTCCACCCTGCTCAGTAGGCTCCAAGACAGCGCCTTCGGCCCACTCATTCCAGGCATTCACGAATATGAACGGCGCCGGTATTTTTTGACTAGAATACTTGAGCCAAGCTCTTTCCGCTGCTTTTTGGACCCACGCTTCAAATTTTCCCGGCGTAGCCCCCAACAAGATATTGGCATTTTTGGATCGGCGGGGGGAATTGTCCCAGTCAGGACACACACCCGGCGTTAATTTATCATAGACGTCTAAGGCCTCAAGGCTCTGGCCTGCTACCAGATCGTAATCTTCTAAAAAGTCCGCATGCTCTTCCGTGGCGCCAGGTACTTGATCACGCGTGATCAAAACACGCTTTGATAGTCTCGGTGTTCGATGCGGAGGAAATTGAGCGATGAAATCAACCAGTGCTTGCCATTCGGGTCGGAAATGAGGGTTCCAGGTAGTTCCAATGATAATTTCAATACCGAGGCTTCTTTTGACTGCATCACGCAGAAATTGGATCGCGCTGTCCGCCTCAGGAAGAAGGTTAAGCTGGTAAATCATTAAAACTGGGCGACCATCAACTCGGATGTAGCGACTGTCGGCAGCCGCTTCAACTAGATCATCAGCGATGAACTGTAGTGTTTCCTTGCTGCAGTCCTGCTTCCTGATGATCTGGCCGGTGCCTCCATCCCATATCCTTGTCCAGTCTTCGTTGGCCCAAACATAAAAGAAGCGTGGACCAATACCAGGAGTCCGCAAGAGCATTTCGGTGGGTGCCGACATCAACCTCTCGGCTCCGAACCTATAGTAGTATATTCCCATACCGTAGACGCTATATTCTTGGGCGAGGTTGCCTTGGGCCTCAAGCGTCTCGGGCGTTCGAAGATCGTAGAAGCCGAGCTCTCCCGGCAGTCTTGGCTGGAAGTGATCCTTAAACCGTGGAGTTGCCTTTACTACATTTCGCCACTCGCTGAAGCCCGCGCCCCAATTTTCATCGTTTACAGGTATGCTATGGAATTGCGGTAGATAGAAAGCTATCGGTTTAATCTCGAGTTCCTTACGGGCAGTCAAGCCCGCAAACCACGTTCGAGCGCGAGACAGTGCGGGATGTTGCCGTAGTTCTCCAATGGCCGCCTCCAACTTTGGAGTGCCGTGTTTGGCAACTAGGATTTTCCAACCCTCACCGCTGAGAATATGCCGCCGCTCATGATTAAAACTCTTTGACTTAGCGTGATAAACGTAGGTTGAGAGAGTAAAGCCACACGAAAGGCCGGCGTCGGTCAGTCTGAGGCAATAGTCGTTTTCTTCGCCGTATCCCTGCGGAAACGCTCGCTCATCTAGATAGCCGATCAGGTCAATCGCTTTGCGCTTAATGGCGAAGCAAAAGCCGTTAACTATCGTGCAGGGATAAATTTGCTCGGCCGGGATTTGCGCGCATGCAGCGGCAACGTCATCGACAGTCATACCATTCGGGAGTTCGTTGACAGCATAATCCCCTGACGCAAGAGTTGCAAGTGGGACCGATTGCCAACTGGCGGCGTTGGACAGCGGCCCTATGATCCCAACCTTTGGATCGGCCTCACCGGCGCGGACAAGTGCCTCAACCCATCCCTGTGGTACGATCGTGTCGCTATTCAACAATATGACGTAGTCGGCTAATGAAGCCTTGAGTCCCACGTTGGCTGATTTCGTATAACCTTGAGCGTTCTTATGGCGCACGAGTCGGTCCGCAGGATAACGCAGGATGTGTCGGTCGATGATTTTCTGGGTTGGGTGATCTGAACCATCATCTATGATGATGATGCGTGTCCTGCCATCCCGAGCAAGCGCCAAAGAGTGAAGGCAACGTGCCACGTCATCTGGACTATTGTGAACACAAACGACCACATCCACGCTCAAATTTAGCGAAGAACTGCTGTGAAAAGGTTGGCGATGATAAAGAGCAGTTAAGGCTGTCATAGCGCTCAACTTGGGATGCCTCGAGCCGCCGTGATCAAAGTACGCAAAATGACGATCCGCCCGCACCGAGAGGCCATTCGTTATGAGTGGGATCTTGCGCGCTCCAGCTTTCCAGCAGGCATAGTCAAAACTAATTTGATCTCTGCGGCTATTATGCTGGATTTCATTCCACCAATAATCCAACGCATCTCGAGTTTCTTGCCGGCGCAGGTCCATTATGATGAAGTTGGTTTCGGTGAGGTCGATGTCGGAAAAACCTTCCGTTTCATATTTTTCGATCTGAGCCCGCATTAAGTCAGGATTGTCTACATTTAGCCTCGTCAAAACATCGACTTCTGATCGAACAGAATTTCGATAGGGATGGGGAATGACGCCAAATGATGCCCCCTCATTTATTACCTTTACAACCCAGGGGGTTATATCGTCAGTTATTGCGATGTTACCGTCGATCCAAATTGCGATATCAGTCTCAAGTATTCGGTGCGGCTGAGTTTTATGCCGACGTGCAGTTTTCACCTGATGGGAATGAGCAACCGCGAGCGGCTTTACCTGCCATTGCCCAATCCGCCCTTCTTCGGTGAAGTCGCTGAAGAAGATATAATCAGCCCTTGCCAGAAAGTTCTCAAACGGCAAAGGCTGGTCGTAACCTCCCGTAGAGCAGGTGAAAAACGTCACTTTCACGCCTGCCAGAGAGGGCTCAAACTGGACCGGAAGCGATGTACAAGTACCTTCCTCGACGGCATCGAGAAAATCGGACTGGTAAGGATCACCGCTTAAATAGGCCCGACCGAGCGAGTGGGCCTTCTCGGCCCTTATTTGCTGAAACGTATATCCACGACGAACCGATAGAAGTACAATCATTCTCTCGATGGCATGAGCCAACGTGCCATCAACCTGGCCTGCCTCCTCTTCAAAATCCTCCCATGCGAAAGCCTTAGTGAGCAGCGGGCGAATGGCGTCCGTCCGAACGAAGAAAAAAGATCCTGCCGGGAAAGGTAAAAGATCGCTTTCGACAAGCTGTTGTACTGGGGCTTCGACCAGCTTCGCAATCTCGTCCCTAATGCGTTTGAAATTGCTCCCCCATTTGATCTGATCCTTCACGGAAGGATGATAAACGGGAAAGATCAGTCCCAAGTCCGGCTGGTCCGCCAAAAGATTCAAGACGCGGATTACATGCGACGAGGAGTGGAAAAGGTGATGTCCGAGTTGCGCCGCCCAATCTTTTTTTCCTAGTGTATGACCACTCTGCTTCGAATGAAAATGGGCTAAAAAATCATATTTGTCGAGTTGCGGACCAAAACCGACCACCATCGGACCGATGTCACGTCCTCTATTAGGAAAGGCGGTCACGAACATCCGATTGAGAGTGCTAAGTCCGGCAAAGCCCTGCCGTACCTCATCGACCAGTGCGGCGTCTGCAATGCTCACGAAGAGATCGAAGGGCACGGGAATGGAGGCCAACCAAGCGCGGCATTGCTGCAGCATCTCGAAATGGAATAGATGGACATGAATTGCCAACGTTCCGTGGAACCGCAACTCCGGCGCCGACCCTTCCGAGAGCAACAAAGCGGGCCCACTGTGAGCGGAAGCGTGCTCGCCCAACCACTCAAAGGAAGGGAGGAACTCAAGCTTCGGATCTTCTCTCCGCTCGCTTGAACCTACCCGAGAGTGAGGGTTGGGCTGCCGGCCTAAATGTACTCCGATCAGATGATAGTGCTCTTCTGGGTCAACACCCGATAAAGCAACATCAGGGTATTTAGTTGTATACCACTCTCGATCAAATTTGACAGAAGGGTTAGCTTTGATAATTTTCAAGGACATCAAAAGTCTATCATTCCTCAAGTTCGTCTGGGTGCGCCTGTAGCAGCTAGATATCGAGCGATTCCCGATTTTACAGCGCGAGCCGTCGCATTCAAATAAGCAGCTCCGTAATGGACATCCGGTTCCAAATAAGCACCCTCTGCCCATTCATTCCAAGCGTTTATTGCAACAACAGGTCGACCGTACACTGGCTTTGCAATCGCTCGTTCGATGAGTAAGCTCAGCCAAGCCTCATAACGAGCCGGGGAAATGCCTTCAAGGATCAAACTGCGATTTGGACGCCGGGCATCGTTATCCCAACTCGGCACGGCAGTCTTCACCAACGGAAATGGAGCATCTGCTTCTTGGAGCGACGAGGCGACGATATCACCATAGTCAACTACCCGACCGGAAAAGTCGGACGAGTACGCATCCAACATCGCTCTTCCGGGATGCGATGCCGCTAATTTATGCGGAGGGAACTCAATTGCGCCGTCCAGACCGTAAGGTTTCGGATTTTCCAATCCGAATGCCTGCGCCATGAAAAGCAACGGTTTCTGACCGAAGTTTTCCAGCAGTTTTTGACGCCAGCGCTTGATGGTCACCTTGGCATTGGGGATGCTGGACGGGTTATAAATAATGAATAGGGGACGGTCATTCAATCGTAGGTATCGTGGATCATTGAAGTGTCGAGCAAAGTCTGCAAGAAGAGCGTCTTCTTCATGGATATGGTAATCCTGCCTCAGAAGCACATTGTCTTCGAAGCCATCCCATGTGCGGGTCCAATTCTCATTTGCCCACATAAGAAGGAATGGCATTTCGACATTTGATTTAAGGTGCGCTTCCAGCGGACGTTCCAACACTCGCGTTCCGTTAAACCAATAATAATAGTAACAGAATGCGGACACGCCAGCGTCCAATGCCATGGTAGCCTGACGCTTTAGCACGTCGTCCCCGCCTAAGGTGTAAAAGCCAAGGTCACGCGGAATGCGTGGCTGATAATGCCCAGGAAACCTTGGCAGGGCTCTGGATAGCTGCCGCCAATCTGTGAAACCAGTTCCCCAGTTGTCGTCGTTTTCCGCGATTTGATGGAATTGGGGTAGGTAGTACGCAATCACCATCGGTAAAAGCGACCGGTGCTTTTTAGGTAGCGTGTCTAAAATACCGCTTTGTCTATCTTCGTATTCAGGAGACGGCTGGGTAAAGTAACTATGATCTTTAGTAAGATTGTCGACCGTCGGCTCGACCAATCCTCCTTCCGACGCGGCAGCATCCGGCAGCTTTACCGTCCAGGAGAGAACCTTCGAGTTTCGGTGAGCAACACGAATAGTTGGAATTTTGTGGCAGGGCAATCGCGGTTCAAATTTGATTGTAAATCCGTACCGGCCGCTCCCCTTACCTGCCAACAAAAGATCCGGTCGTGCCAAATCAGCACGGGCTCGTCCTATGACTTTGTTATCGATCAAGGCTTCGACGCGAACGGCATACTCTGGAGCTAGCGGACACCACGCCCATCCGGTGACTCTGGCTCCTGATATAAAGTCAACCGATCCTTCAAACTCATCGAAGGCATCAAGGTAACCGCTCATATCGGAAATGAAGGCGACCCACGGATGCTGATCGAGCGAGCCTTCGTAAAGGGACCAGTCGATACTTTCGCGTTTGAAATTGGCGGAGGGTGGCCGCCCAAGATACCAGCCGTAAGCCAGATAATGCTCAAACGGCTCTATCCCGGAAAGCAAAACATCAGGATAGTTGTCACAATACCAATTTTGGTCGAACAAGCCTAAGCTAATCGCGCGATCCCGTAAATCGTTCATTCTAATACTGATGCAGTGCCCCTAAGGATGCTGAGAAACTGAACGCTACGAAGATCACCACCATCGCCCCTCAGCGTATCCGTAGCAAACAAAGTGTACGAGCGGATTATGCCCCCCCTCCAATACATCGGGATTATTCTGCAGATATGCTGTGGTCGAAAACGCGGGCGAGGGATCTCGCCCCTCCCGAGCACCAAAGCGAAGATAATGGTCCAGTGGATCCAAACCAGCTTCGGCCACGTCCTGGTAATTTGCAAGGTACCAATTCCGATCGAAGAGACCCGAGCCTTCGATCACACGACGAATATGGGATTGCCTCCCCCTCACCATCTCGGCCACGCGGCGAAAAGGGGCAGTTATTTGCCAACTCAAACGTTTATGTGTGCGATCGAACTTAGCTTCATAAACCTGAGCAGCGAACTTATGTCGATCACGCTCATGGCGCAATTCATTCTCCAATTGTGCGACGCGAGACTCTAGCTCTTGCCGTTCATTCTGCATACGTTTAACATTTTGATCCCGCTCGACGAGCATTTTTGCCAAAATGGCCAGCTCTCTAAACCGCTCCGCCACGTTATTCTTCTGCTCTCGGAGGTCACGTTCGAGCCTAGTTATCTCGCTACGAAGATTTTTTCCCTTGGGCGCCGTATTGTTGATCGGTAATTGCTGTGTGACTTCCGGTTTCGGACGCGTTTTTTTGGCTAGACTTCTCATCTTCTCTTAATTTTCCAGAGTTCCCGACGCTGCACGCGGTTTCGATGTGGACGCAGCTATAACCTAACTTGGCTAACTTGTCTCTCACCCCGACGAGATTGTTTGATAGCATCTGGTGACGAGATAAGGACGCATCAACGTTCATGTGGGCCAGATCATGGCATGAGAAAGAGGCCCCGGAAGTGAATGGTTCTGGTTCTGCGGTTATATCGTGTTGAGAATTGGCCGTAGTCCTTCATCCGGTTGAAGCCCTGCTCGATCAGCGATATGGAAATTGGCCGCCTACGAATTCGTTGCCGGATCCGCATCCTGATCGCGCAGAAAGCCGCAGAATTGCAAGAGATCGAGCCTATCTTGTTCGATGAGAAAGGGGGCTTTTTTAGTAGTGACTTCTTCAGTTGCTTTGAGATATTATAGCAAAAGCCACCGATTATCGAATGACGCCCAGGAGAAAGCATTTATGCAGAAGGCCACAGTATTTACAAGCGCCGATGCCAATTATTATAGGTTTGTCGCGCCATTTATTTACTTCTGGCTTCGCACTAATACAGATGTTGCAGTTGAAGTAGTCGTATTAGATATCGAAGATTACATGAAATGGAACGGAAAACAGATCGAATTTTTGAAAAGAAATTTTCCAGATCGTAATTTCTTAATAAGAAGTCAGACCGTCCCGGCAGACGTACTACCTAACACAGTTAGGTTTATTGAAAAAGCGACGATTGAATCTGATTATCTATATATTGCAGATATTGATATCCTTGTATTGGATGACGACGTCATTGATCAACATACGAAAAACATGACGGAATTAGATTTGCCGTACTCAAATATTAAGAGGGACGGCGTCAATAAGCTTTCAGGTCTACACTTCACACAATCTGCGGCGTACTATCCCTTACCCGATCTTGCTGGCTTAGATTTAAAAAAAGACAACGATGAATTTGTTTTATATCAGATAGTTGAAAGGAAGGGCCTCCCGATCAGCAAATCGAGCTTTCGGCCGGTTCATGGTATTCACGTATCTTATAATCGTCCTCCCGTGACGGAGGATGGTGTAATCCCCGGTTGGGGGATTACCAAGGAATATGTCGATCGCTTTTCTGTCCTCACTGCTGAGAAAGCTTTCATCGAATTTGAGGCTACGCTCGACAGGGGCATGCAGAATACTCTCGACCGTATTCGAACCGTCGGACGGTCCTTGGGTGAGACAGCGTCCATAGCGAAGGTAGCGTTTTCGACCATACACAAAACTAACGAATGGGGTGCGTCAAATAGTCGATCGGGGCCTGGTTCAACCTGGTCTGCTACAAGACGATTACGCCACCATCTTCGTCGCATACTTGCCGAACTTAACGTCCGAACACTTCTTGACGCACCTTGCGGCGATGCAAATTGGATGTCCGAGGTTGCCCAACATTTGGACCTTTACGTCGGAATCGATATTGTCCCTGAACTGATTGCATCCAATCTAACTCGGCATGCGGAGCGCAACATGGCGTTCAAATTAGCTGATCTTGCAAAAGACCCGTTACCCAAAGTTGATGCTATCTTCTGTAGGGACTGCTTAGTGCACCTTCCTCTAGAGATGGCGCTAGAGGTCGTCCGCAGGTTTGTGTTTTCTGGTTCAAAATATCTCATCTGCACAACATTCACCGCCACTGGCGAGAACGTGGATACAACGAGACCTGGCCCCTGGCGGCAACTTAATTTGCAACTTTCTCCGTTCTTTTTTCCACCGCCCCTTCGCCTAATTAACGAGAGGACGTCTGCCGAACCTTTTGGAGATAAATCAATGGGAGTATGGCGCATTGATGATCTTCGCCATCTCTTCGAGAGCAAAGACTTGGAAGTCCATAGTGCGCCCGAGAGCCGCCCCAAAACGGGCTAACCGGATAATATCACATCCGCAGCGGAGATGAGGTCCGCTGCGGATGTGCTCAAAGGCCTAAGTATGAATTCCTTCCTGGCAAGCGCCCCTGGGCCACCACTCCCGGCCGCATGACCCGAGCTCAGTCGCCGTAGCCTTCCGGCCGATGGTGAAGCGGTTGGATTACAACTAGGGTGCGAGGCCGGGAGGCCCATATGAAGATCGCAATCCTGTCTGACATCCACGCCAATCGCGAGGCATTAGAAGCGGTGCTCGTCGACTGTGCGTCCCTCGGTATTGATCATTTCGTCGTGCTCGGCGACATCGTCGGTTATGGTCCTGATCCCGGCTGGTGTGTGGAAAAAACCATAGAACTCGCGAGGGCGGGAGCCATAGTCATCCAAGGCAATCACGACCAGGCTGTTGGGACACCCTCCCCGTCTATGAGTTCTACCGCGAGGGCGGCAATCGATTGGACGAGAGATGTGCTGAGCCCTACGCACAAGCGCTTCCTCGCGAAATTGCCCCTTTCGGTCACCGAGGATGATCGGTTCTACGTCCATTCGGATGCTTCTGCGCCATCCCGGTTTCATTATGTGCGCAACGCCGAAGCGGCCGCACTGCATTTTTCGCGCTGCGCGGCGCGCTTGAGTTTCTGCGGTCATGTGCACCGACCAGCCCTTTATGCTCTCGGTGCCAGTGGCAAGGTGACGTCCTTTACGCCGTCGAGGGCCATGCCCATTCCGCTGCTGATGCAGCGGCGCTGGCTAGCGGTGATTGGTTCCGTCGGCCAGCCACGGGACGGCGATCCCGCCGCAGGCTTTGCGATCCTGGACACCAATAGCGGCGAGCTCTGTTTCTTGAAGGTGCCCTACGACGTCGAGGAAACCGCAGCCAAGATCCGCGCTGCCGGCCTGCCGGACAGCCTGGCAAGCCGGCTCTCGAAGGGGACGTGACCATGGCTTCAGGGAGACTCCAGCCGGGGAGCAGGATCGATGGCTTTACCATTATCGAGGTCGCTCATCGCGGCGGCATGGCAAAGCTGCTTTCGGTATCCCATCCCGATTATGATTTCCCGCTTCTCATGAAGGTGCCGGTGGTCGGCGGCGGCGCAGACCCAGCCACGATCGTCGGATTCGAGATGGAGCAGATGATCCTGCCGCGGCTTTCAGGCCCGCATGTGCCGCGCTTCGTTGCAAGCGGTGACTTTAGTCAACAGCCTTATATCGTCTTCGAACGGCTGCCCGGACGGTCGCTCTACCACCGGCTCGATATGTTGCCGCTCGATCAGGCCGAGGTGGCCGCCCTCGGCGCGCGGGTCTCAACCGCACTTGCAGATCTGCATCGGCAGGACGTCGTGCATCTTGATATCAAGCCGTCAAACATCATGTTCCGCGAGACTGGCGAAGCCGTACTGGTCGACTATGGCCTTGCCCGCCACCTGCACCTTCCAGACCTTATAGACGAGGAGTTCCGCCTGCCTTATGGCACCGCTCCCTATATGGCCCCCGAACAGATACTCGGGATCAGAAGCGATTGCCGCAGCGATATTTTCGCGCTTGGCGTGCTCATGTATTTCTTCGCGACGGGTACCAGGCCGTTCGGCGATCCGCAGCAAATGAAGGGGCTGAAGAAACGGCTCTGGCGCGATCCGGCGCCGCCACGCGCCTTGCGGCCGGAAATCTCCAAGCCGTTGCAGGAAGTGATTCTGCGCTGCCTGGAGGTTAATCCGGCGCGGCGTTATCCGGCAGCGGCGCAGCTCGCCATGGACCTCAACGACCTCTCCAAGGTGCCACTTACCGCGCGGGCCGAAAAAATCCGGCGGGACGGCTGGGCCGAAGCGCTGAAACGCCGCTTCGACCCGGACCCGATCGAGCTCCTGAAAGAGCGGACCGCACAGGACGCGCAGGGAAAGGCGCCGATCGTCATGGCTGCGATCGACCTGACGGACGGTCCTGCCGAGTTGGCGGAAGAGCTGCGGCTTACCCTGCAGCGGATCCTCGACAACACCCCGAACGCTCGCATCGCCTGCTTCAATGTGTTGAAGATCAATCGTATCAGGCTGGACAAGGAAGTGGATGAAACAGGAAGGAACCTGCATGTCGCACGTCTCGTGCAACTGAAACATTGGGCAGAGCCGCTCAGGTCTCCCAAAAGCACCATCACCCACCATGTCATCGAGGCGGTCTCGCCGGCTGATGCGATCCTCGACTTCGCGCGGCAAAACCTCGTCGACCACATCGTCATGGGGGCGCGGGCGCATTCGGCAATCCGCACCTTCCTCGGCAGCGTTTCAGGCGCAGTGGCGACAAATGCTCCTTGCACGGTGACGGTGGTGCG
>Ga0268287_100358_pt1 | contig 11607 bp, 8 predicted proteins | sample MetcocultureR3M_FD_191348 | JGI IMG/M metagenome (GOLD analysis project Ga0268287, IMG submission 191348) | Soil microbial communities from Anza Borrego Desert, Southern California, United States - Methanotrophic co-culture R3-M | ecosystem: Environmental > Terrestrial > Soil > Desert | place... | reverse complement strand
CCGATATCGGCAGCGAGGACGCCAACCGCGACGCCCTTTTCGATCCCTCCCGCAACATGGAGCTGGGCCAGCGCTATCTGACCGAGTTGCTGGGCATGCCGGAGATCGACGGCAACCTGTTCCTTGCCGCCGCCGCCTACAATGCCGGACCGGGCACGCTGGCGCGCTGGCGGCGGGAGTTGAGCGACATCACCGATCCGCTGCTGTTCATCGAAAGCCTTTCCTTCGGCGAGACGCGCGACTATGTGGAGAAGGTGATGGCCAACTTCTGGATCTACCAGCTTCGGCTGGGCCAGGAGACCGCCTCGCTCGACGCCGTCGCCGACGGGAAATGGCCGTCCTACATCCCGGTGGAGGCCCCCGCGACCCAGGTCGCGGCCCAGCCGGACCCGCTGCCGGCGGCAAAGCCGGCGGTCCCGGCCGCGGTGACCGCAGCCGCCGAGAAGCCGACGGCGGAAGCCCCGGCGGCCGAGCCTTCCGTCGCGGACGCTCCGGCCGTTCCGGCCCGGGTGGAGACGGTGGCGGAGCGGGGGGAGGCCAGCCCGATACCCTGATCGCCGGTGCGCCCTTGCCGGGCTCCGGCCCGACACGAGGACACGCCTGCCGCCATGCCGAAGATCGACGAGAGCCGCCCCTTCCTTCCCGTGAACATCGCGGTGATCACGGTGTCCGACACCCGCAGCGCCGCCGACGACCGCTCCGGCGACGCGCTGGCGGAACGGATCGCCGGTGCCGGCCACAGGCTCGCCGCCCGGACCATCGTTCGCGACGACATCGCGGCGATCCGCGCCCAGGTGCAGGCATACATCGCCGATCCGCAGGTCGACGTGGTCCTGACCACCGGCGGCACCGGGGTCACCGGCCGCGACGTGACGCCGGAAGCGGTCGAGGCGCTCTATGAAAAGGCGATCCCCGGCTTCGGCGAGTTGTTCCGCTACCTGAGCTACGCCAAGGTCGGCACCTCCACCATCCAGAGCCGGGCGACCGGCGGCGTCGCCAACGGCACCTACATCTTCGCCCTGCCGGGCTCGCCCAGCGCCTGCCGCGACGCCTGGGACGACATCCTGGTCTGGCAGCTCGACAACCGCCACCGCCCCTGCAATCTGGTGGAGCTGATGCCCCGCCTGCGCGAGCACATGGCGTGAGCGGAGTTGGCGTGAGCGCACCGGCTGGCTTCTCGATGGAGGCCCTGCACGCCGCCCTGATCCGGCTGCCGCGCCTTGCCGACCTCTCCCCCGACGCGCTGGAGCCGATGCCGCTGAAGGGCGTCGCCCACGACCATGTCCGCCTGCGCGGCCGCCGCTTGGTCGCCCGCATCCCGCGCTGGAGCCAGCTTGGCCTCGACGCCTGGACGGCGCTGGACCGGCAAGCCGCCGCCTTCCGGCGGGCGGAACCGTCGGGCCACACCCCGCGCTTTGCCGGCCTGCTGCCGCCGGGCGAGGGGCTGCCGCTTGGCGCCCTGATGGTCGGCGAGGTGGAGGGTCGCACCCCCGTCCTGCCCGCCGACATGCCGGCCATCGCCCGCGCGCTGGCGGCGATCCACCGCATGGCTCCGCCGGACTTCTACGAGCCGCTGCCCGCCCCGCCCGATCCGGTCGCGGCATTGCTGGCCCAGGTGGAGCGGCAGGCGGAGTGGTTCGACCGCGCCGCACTGGACGCCGACGCCCGCGCCCTGGTCGCGGAGGAGCTTGCCGCCGCCCGCAGCGGCGACCTCGCCCCGCCGCCGGAGACCCCGATGCCGCTGACCGCGGTGGGCGTGGACGTGCATCCCGGCAATTTCCTGATCGACGGCCATGGCAAGGCCTGGTTCACCGACCTGGAGAAGCTGCAATACGGCCACCCTGCCAGCGATCTCGCCCATGCCAGCCTCTACACTTCCACCAAATGGGACCCGGCGGTGAATGCGGAACTGGCGCCGGCCGACATCGACGCCTTCGTCGATGCCTGGGCGATGGCGGTTCCCGGCGACCTCGCCGACGAGGTGCGGCCCTGGCTGAAGCCGCTGCGCCGGCTGACCTGGCTGCGCACCCTGTCCTGGATGGCGCGCTGGTCGGTGGAGGGCGCCACGCTGTCGCCGGGCATGCCGGAAGGCTTGCGCGCCCATATGGACGCCCATGCCACCGACATCCTGCGCGCCGGACGGATCGAACAGGTGCGCCGGGATTGGGCCCCAGTCCCCTCCCGGGGAGAGGGTTAGGATGAGGGGGAACCGCATGCGGGGATGTTTCGGGTTCGCCGAACCCCCTCATCCCCACCTTCTCCCCAGGGGGGAGAAGGAGAGGGAGCACGAAAGTCTCTTGCCCGTGCCCTGGGGAAAATGATGGGATACCGACTCGGAAAACGAGGTGACGAGAGCATGACGAGTTTCCGACGCCGGTTGCTGCCGACCTCCCTGGCCACCCTGCTGGCCGGTGGCGTATTTGCAGGCGCCATTCTGGCCCCGGCCTTCGCCGCCGGCCCGCCCGGCGAGACCGCCGGCTCTGCCACCGGCAGCTATCTGGCCGGCCGCTACGCCCAGCACCAGGACGACTGGACGGCGGCGGCACGCTTCACCGCACAGGCTCTGGCCGCCGATCCCGACGATCAGGCGCTGCTGCGCCGCACCTTCCTGCTGCGGCTGGGCGAGGGGCAGGTCGACACCGCCATCGGCTATGCCACCCGCCTGCTGGGCGAGCAGGGCGAACCGCAGATGGCGCTGACCCTGCTGGCCGCCGATGCGCTCGCCAGGGGCAAGCTGGACGAGGCCGACGGCTATGCCGCGCGCCTGCCGGCCGATGGGCTGGGCCGCTTCATCACCCCGCTGACCCGCGCCTGGCTGGCGACTGCCCGCGGCAAGACCGACGAGGCGCTGGCCGCGCTGGAACCGCTGGCGGCCGTGCAGGGCTTCGGCGCGCTCTACAACCTGCATGCCGCCCTGATCCTCGACCTCGCCGGCCGCAGCGAGGATGCCGCCGCCCGCTACGTCAAGGTGACGGACACCGAGGCGCCGCTGCGGGTGGTGCAGATCGTCGGCAACTTCATGATGCGCACCGGCAAGAAGGACGAGGCGCGCAAGCTCTACGAGACCTTCCAGATCAACAACCCCGACGGGCTGCTGGTGGAGCCGGCGCTGGACGCCATGGCGAAGGCGCCGGCCGACGCCCGCCCGGTGCCCGATGCACGTTCCGGACTTGCCGAGGCGCTGTTCGACCTGGGCAGCGCCTTGCATCACGAGAATGCCGACGAGCCGGCGCTTCTGTTCGGCCGCATCGCGCTGCACCTGCGCGGGGATCTGGCGCTGGCCCATCTGCTGATCGGCGACATCGTGGCCTCCCGCGACCATCATGAGGAGGCGCTGACCGCCTACCGGCTGCTGGCGAAGGACCCGCTGCTTGGCTGGACCGCCCGCATGCGCGAAGCCGACAGCCTCGCCCGCATGAACCGCAACGACGACGCCATCGCGGTTCTCAAGGCCCTGTCCGCCGAACGGCCGGAGCGGACCGACGCGGTGACCCGGCTGGGCGACATCTACCGCTATGCCAAGCGGTATGACGAGGCGATCCCCGCCTACACCACCGCGCTGGAGCGGATCGGCGCGCCGCAGGAGCGGCATTGGCCGCTGCTGTACGCCCGCGCCATGAGCTACGAGAAGACCAAGCAATGGCCGCAGGCGGAGGCCGACCTGCAGACCGCGCTGAAGCTGCGGCCGGACGAAGCGTCGCTGCTGAACTTCCTCGGCTACAGCTGGATCGACCGGGGCGAGCATCTGGACAAGGCCAGGGCGATGGTGGAGCGCGCGGTTGAGTTGCGCCCGCGCGACGGCTACATCGTCGACAGCCTGGGCTGGGCTCTCTACAAGCTGGGCGATTTCGAGGGCGCGGTTGCGAAGCTGGAGCGCGCCGTGGAGTTGAAGCCGGGCGATCCCACCATCAACGACCATCTCGGCGATGCCTACTGGCGCGCCGGCCGCCGCAACGAGGCCCGGTTCCAGTGGATGCGCGCGCTGCGCAACGCCGACGAGGACACCGACAAGGCCGGCATCCAGGCCAAGCTGGACGAGGGAATGGCCGACCGGAAGGCCGCGGCGAAGTAGTGGGTTGAATGCCCTCTCCCGGGACGGGAGAGGGAGCTTCCGTCCCCCTAAACCTTCGTCCCCACATAGGGCTTGTACTGGCTGTCCGTCTGCTGGATGTGCTCCACGAACCAGTCCTTCAGCAGAAGGATCAGGTCGACGCGCAGCATGGTGGGGTTGCCGCCGTCGAAGTCGCGGGCCAGCTTGTCCACCTCTTCGGCAAAATAGCGGTGGGCGGCGAGATGGCCGTCCAGTTCGGGATAGCCGCAACGCTCCATCATCGCCTCCTCCCGCGCGAAATGGACGGCGACGTAGTCCTTGAGGCTGCCGAGCAGGCTGGACAGCTCCTCCCGGTTGGCGGGGGTGATGCCGCTTTCCAGCAGGCCGTTGAACAGGTCGAGGAGCCGCCGATGCTCTTCGTCGAGCACGGGCACGCCGACGCTCATGGATTCGTCCCAGGCGACATAGGTCATCGCAGCGACCTCCCCCCTCGCATCCCGCGAATTCAAGCGCCTTCCGCCCTTTTCAAGCGGTTGCGGCCGGCCATGGCTGGGTTGTGGACATCTTGACAGGGATCCTAAAACCGGCAACCGTGCCCGTCCAAGCGGCAAATCCCCGCAGGGGGCGCGGCATGATGCGCCGGGCACCTTCTGACCGACCTTCCCCCGCCACCAGCCCCAGAGTGACCGATGGCCCTGCTCGACGAGATCGCGGAGAAGAAACGGGCGCTGGACGCGGCCCGCCCCCTGCCGCAGGAGGTCGTGCATGGCATCGCCGACCGCTTCGAACTGGACCTCACCGTCGCCGCTGCCGCGCTGGAGGAGGTGCCGGTCAAGCCCGCCGACGTCAAGGCGATCCTGGAGCGCGGCAGCATCCTGCGCCACCGCGCAGTGGAGGAGCAGCGTTTCGTGCTGAACCATCGCGCGGCGCTTGAACTGATGGCGCGGCTGTCCTTCGATCCGACCGGCGCCGTGACCGAACGCACGGTCACCGCCTTCCACAGCGTGTTGTATCGCGGGATCGAGGACGAGGCGGGGAAATACCGCAACGGCGCGCCGAAGGACGATCCGGCGGAAACCGCGCCCGACCCGGCCAAGCTGCGCGTGTCGATGTCGGCGCTGTCGACCTGGATGCGCAAGTCGGACGCCGGCCCCGACACCGCCTTCGAGGCGCATCACAAGATGAGCGCCATCCGACCCTTCCACGCCGGCAACCGGGCCACGGCGCTTCTGCTGTGCAACCTGATCCTGAACCGGGCCGGCTACCCGCCGGTGGTGGTCCTGGCGGAGGACCGCGGCCTCTATCTCGACCTCGTCGAACGGGCCTGGGCGGTCGGTGACAAGACGCCGTTCCGCGACCTGATGATGCGCTTCCTGTCGCAGAGCCTGGATTTCTGCCTGGAGGCGGCGGGAAAGGCCGACGCGGACGACGACGCCGATCCTTCCTGAGAACCGGGCGCCGATCAGTCAGGCCGGCAGGCGCAGGCGCGACGGCCGATCCGGTCCGCTGTGGATCAGCAGGGTGATCGGCAGCGCATCGACCCGGCGGGTCTCGCCCGGCTCGGCCCCGGTGCCGGGATTGACCGGATAGGCGGGGAAACAGGAGCCGGCGAGGCTGAGGCGCAGCGCCGATCCCGGCGCCAGCGTGGCGCAGGCCGCCCGCATGGCGATGGTCAGCGGCCGGGTCGGATCGCCCGGCTCCACCCGCGCATGACCCTGGGTCAGCGGCAGCACCTGCCCGTCCGGGCGCACCACCGACAGCACGGCGCTGACGTCGAAGGACGGGGCGTCGGCCTCGACCCACAGATCGAGCGCCACCCGTCCGGCCAGCATCAGCGGCTCGTCCAGCGGCAGGCTGGTGTAGGTCGCCACGTCCGGCCGGCGGTCGACGGCGGCGCGGTCGAAGCGGCCGGCGGCGGCCGGCACCGCATGCCCCCCGACCGTCGGCACCGGACTGCGCGGATCATGCACCACCACGTCGAGTGCCTCGAAATCAGGCATCTCCGGCGCCAGCCGGCCACCCTGCCGGTTGGCGAGGCCGTCACTGGCCAGATGCAGCAGCGCCTCTGCCGCGGGCAAGGCGGGCAGGTCGTGCCAGCGCCCGGTCTCCACGTCGTGCAGGCGCACCGGACCGCCGCGGTCAGCCCCCTGCCCTTTCAGCACCCGCTCCCACCAGGCGAGTTGCAGCGTGTCGAGTGTCGGCGCCTCCCCCGGCGCCGCGGCCGGACCATCGGCGCCCCAGGGACCGACCACCAGCCGCACCGGCGCCCTGCCGCGCGCAGCAAGCAGGTCGTGGGCATCCAGCGTGCCGGCCAGACGCGGGTCGTACCAGCCGCCCAACTGCAGAACCGCGACATCGGCCGGCATGTCCGCCAGCATCGCCTTGGGCGACAGCGCGGTCCAGGCCGGGCCGGGCACCGGGTTGGTCAGCCAGTCGTCGTAATGGGAATAGCGGGCGTAATCGCGCAGGGCCTGCGGCCGCGACGGAATCTCGTCGTCGATGGGAAGGCTGCGCGCCGCATCGGACAGGATGCGGTGGCCGGTGCCGTCCTCCACCCGCCGCGCCGCCTCGGCGGCGGTGCGCAGAGCCCAGCCCATGGCGTCGGCCAGCCGGAAGGCCCCGCCCTCATAGGCCCAGTCGGAGAAGACGTCCCAGCCGGCGAAGGCCGGCGCCACCGCACGCAGGGCTGCCGGCCGCTCCGCCAGCGCCAGCCACTGCGCCATCCCGGCATAGCCGCAGCCATACATCGCCACCACGCCCGACGACCCCGGCAGCGAAGCCGCCCAGGCCACGGCGTCGGCCCCGTCCTCCCGCTCCGCCTCGAAGGGGCGGAAACGGCCGTCCGACGTGCCACAGCCGCGCACATCCTGCACCACCACGACATAGCCCCGCGCCGCGTACCAGCGCGGATGGGCATAATGGCTGGTCAGCGCGGTGCGCCGCCCGCAGGCGACGCGGAGCAGCAGCACCGGCCATGTGCCGGCGGCGTCCGGCCGGTAGAGGTCGGCATCCAGCCGCACACCGTCGCGCGTCCGCATCGACACGGTCTCCGGCGGCCGGACCGGCAGCAGGTCATGCGACTGATGGATCACCGGGGCCAGATGGGTCATGGCTGATCAGGCTCGCTCGATGACGAACAAGGAATAATGTGTCGTCGAGGCAAAGCCTGTGCCAGAGGGTCCGGAGTGATTTACTCAAATTTTCATCCCGCTCCGCCCGCTGTTTGAAGCCCCTCTCCCCTTGCGGGAGAGGGGTTGGGGTGAGGGGTGCGGCGGCCGACAGGCCGATGGAAATCCTGAAGTTTGCGACCCCTCAACCTAACCCTCTCCCGCAAAGGGAGAGGGGATCTGTCCGGGCCCCAGGTGACTGGTTTCCGAACGACCAGGCCCCGCCCATTCCCTGCGCCTCTGCCTCTTTCCAAGGCAACCCGCCCGTTCAGGCGGCAATCAGCTCGAACCGGTCGACATCGACCATGCCGCGGTCGGTGATCTTCAGATGCGGAATGACCGGCAGCGGCAGGAAGGCCAGTTGCAGGAAGGGTTCGGCCAGCGGGCAGCCCATGGCGCGGACGGCGGCACGCAGGGTGCGCAGCTTCGCCTCCACCGTCTCGAAGGGCTCCAGGCTCATCAGACCGGCCAGCGGCAGGGCCAGTTCGCCCACCACCTTGCCATCGCGCACGGCGACGAAGCCGCCCTGCAGCTCGATCAGGCGGTTGACGGCGATGCGCATGTCGGCGTCGCTGGCCCCCACCACGCAGATGTTGTGGCTGTCATGCCCGACCGACGACGCCAGCGCGCCCTCCGCGAAGCCGAAGCCCTGGACGAAGCCGCGGCCGATGTTGCGGTTGCTGCCATGGCGGGCAAACACGCAGATCTTCAGCAGGTCGCGCGACGGATCGGCCACCATCCGGCCGCCCACCACCGGCACCTCGATCCGCCGGTGCTCGGTCAGGATCTTGCCCGGCTCCAGCCCGATCACCGACTGGATCGAACCGCCGGCCGGGACGGCGAAATCCTCCTCCGCCACCGGCTCCAGCTTCACCGAATCCAGCCCCACCGGCGTCACCGCCGGCCGGCCCTCGAAGCTGTGCGGGCCGACGATCCTGCCGTTGCGGATGACCCGGTTGACCGCGCAATCCTCCAGGTCGTCGAGCAGGACCAAGTCGGCGCGATGCCCCGGCGCCACCAGCCCGCGGTCGTACAGGCGGAAGCCGCGGGCGGCCGACCAGGTGGCGGCGCGATAGACATGGGCGACCGGAGCGCCGAGGCGGATGGCGCTGCGGATCAGGTGATCCATGTGCCCCTCCTCCGCGATGTCCAGCGGGTTGCGGTCGTCGGTGCAGAAGCCCAGGAAGGGCGAGGTCTCGGGACCGATGACCTCGGCCAGGGCATGGACGTCCTTCGACACCGACCCGTCGCGGATCAGCACCTGCATGCCCTTGCGCAGCTTCTCCATCGCTTCCGCGGCGCTGGTGGTCTCATGGCAGTTGCGGATGCCGCAGGACAGGTAGGCGTTCAGCTCCTTCCCCGACACCAGCGGGGCGTGGCCGTCGATGTGGCGCCCGTCGAAGGCGGCAAGCTTGTCCAGCACTCCGTCCACCTTGTGGAAGACGCCGGGGAAGTTCATGAACTCCGCCAGCCCCAGGACGCGGGGATGGTCCATGTGACGGATCAGGTCCGGCGCCTCCAGCCGCGCGCCGGACGTCTCCAGCTCCGTCGCCGGCACGCAGGAGGACAGCTGCACGAACAGGTCGAGCGTCGTCCCGCCGGCGCTGTCCAGGAAATAGCTGAGCCCCCGCTCGCCCAGCACGTTGCAGATCTCGTGCGGGTCGCAGATGGCGGTGGTGGTGCCGCGCGGCAGGACGCAGCGGTCGAACTCCTGCGGGGTGACGCAGGTGGATTCGCAATGGACGTGGGTGTCGATGAATCCCGGAACCACGGTCAGCCCGCGCCCGTCGATCTCCTCCACCCCGTCATAGGATTCGTAGGTGCCGACGATGACCTCGCCGCAGACGGCGATGTCGCCCTCGGCGATCTCGCCGGTCACGACATTGAGGAAGCGCGTGTTCTTGATGACCAGATCGGCCTTCGCCTCGCCCAGCGCCTGTCCGATGCGCGTCTTCAGATCATCCCGGCTGACCGCCATAACCCACCCCGCCTGTCGTCTATTCAAGCAGGCAAAGTGGCTCGCCGCGTGGCGGCGTGCAAGCGGCTATCGTCCCTGATTGCGATCACTCGCCGTCATAGGGCGGCGCCACCGGCAGGCGCACGCTGACCGTCGTGCCTTCCCCCTCACGGCTGCGGATGTCGAGCGTGCCGTTCAACAGATCGACAAAGGAACGGACCAGCGGCAGGCCCAGCCCGGTGCCGCCGGAGCGGCGGGACAACTGGCTGTCGACCTGACCGAAGGGCTGCAGGGCCACGGCGATGCCTTCGGCGTTCATGCCGATGCCGGTGTCGGCGATCTCGATCAGGATACGGCCGCATTCCGGGCGGACGCGCAGCACGATGCCGCCGCCGGCAGGGGTGAACTTGACGGCGTTGGACAGCAGGTTCAGCAGGATCTGCTTCACCCGCACCGGGTCGCCCAGCAGGTGCGGCGTATCGGGGGCGATGTCCTGGGTCAGGGTCAGGCCGCTTTCCTCCGCCCGTTCGGCGATCAGCAGCAGCGAGCTTTCCACCGCGTCGCGGACGTCCATCGGCTGTGGATGCATCTCCAGCTTCCCCGCCTCGATCTTGGCGACGTCCAGGATGTCGCTGATGACGGCCAGCAGATGCTGCCCCGACTTGCCGATCACCTTGGCATAGTCGAGGTATTTGGGATGGCCCAGCGGCCCGACGATCTCGCTTTCCATCATCGAGGAGAAACCGATGATGGCGTTCAGCGGCGTGCGCAGCTCGTGGCTCATGTTGGCCAGGAACTCGCTCTTGGCCCGGTTGGCCAGTTCGGCCTGCTCCTTGGCCTGGATCAGCGCCTGTTCGGCGCGGCGGCGTTCCTGGATTTCCTGCATCAGCGCGCGGGTGCGCTCGGCGACGCGCATCTCCAGCTCGTCGCGGGCCTGCCGCAGGGCCAGTTCCGCCCGCTTGCGCCGGGTGATGTCCTGGCCGACGCACAGGATGCCCGGTGCCACGCCGTCCGCCTCCGGCAGGCGGTTCAGGTTCCACAGGAACACCCGCTCGCTCATGCAGTCCTGCTCGCGCAGCGCCTGTTCGAAGTTGCGGATCTCCGTGCCCTGGACGGCGATGGCGAGTTGAGCGGCGAAGGCCCCGGTCGGGCGCTCCCCCATCACCTCCGTCCAATGGCGGCCGATGGCGCCGCCCCCGTCCATGCCGAAGGCGCGTTCGGCTTCGCGGTTGGCCTCCTGCACGCGGCCGTCCTCGCCCAGGACCAGGATGATGCTGGCCGCGGTCTGCACCAGGGAGCGGAAACGCGCTTCGCCCGCCCGCGCCTCGCTCTGCCGCAGGGCGGCCTCCAGCTCGGCCACGCGGGCTTCGAGACGGCGGACGGTCTCCGCCGGCCCGGCGGAGCTTGCGTCCATGAAAACCGTCCGGTCGGTCACGCCGCGGCGTTTTCCGGCTGCATGATGTCGCCCAGCTTCGCCAGCAGGAATTCCAGATCCTCGGGCGCGAGATCCTCGTACTGGGTCAGGATGCGCTCGATCACGCGGCGGCGGTGGCGCTCGCGGTCGCCGGGCTCGCCGTCATAGGGCGTCTCCTTCAGCACGTCGATGGCGATCCGGCAGGCCGGCAGCAGGGCCGGCGGCAGCTTCGCCTTGTCGTACAGCGATTTCAGCCCCAGCCGGCCGGCATCGTGGATCAGCAGGCGGGCGTTGGTCAGCGGCACGTTCGCCATGCGCGACATGGCCATCTCGAAAAAGGCGATGTCGCCGGTGCACAGCGAGCGCAGCAGCAGCGAGGGTGTCAGGCGGCCGGTACGGGCGAGCTGGCCCACCAGCCGGTCCAGGGCGCCTTCGTCGCTCTCCCCGGTGAACAGCGCCACGGTCGCCCGTTCGCGGCTCTGCAGGATCAGCTCCGACGCCACCTTCGCCGGCAGCTCATGGTGGGCGACGAGATGCTGGCGCAGCCGTTCCGACACCACGGCGACCAGCCGTTCGGCGATGGTGATCGGCAGCCTGGAGCGGTGGACCAGCGGGTCCTGCACCGCCTCGCTGGCACCGAACCGGTCGATGACGCGGCCCAGGCTCTGCTCGCCCAGTTCCGCCCCCTCGTTGGCAACCAGCGCGGCGACGGCGCGTTCGGACCCGCTTTCGATCAGCGCGTCGGCGACCACCGCCGGCACGGTCGGGCGCTGGGCGATGGCGGTGCTCTTGGCCTCGGCCCCCGACCGTACGATCTCGACCAGATCGGACGGAGTCAGCACGGTGGAGACGCTGAGGAGCGGGATAGCCACCGCCTCCACGTCGCGGGCAAGGCTCAACGCCACGTCGCGCGGCAGGGACGGGCTGGATTTCAGGTTCTCGGCCAGGGTCTGGCGGACGCGCAGGACCGTGTCGTTGACCATCAGGCGGATGATGTCCTCCGCCAGCTTGTGCTCGG
>Ga0268287_100357_pt1 | contig 11625 bp, 13 predicted proteins | sample MetcocultureR3M_FD_191348 | JGI IMG/M metagenome (GOLD analysis project Ga0268287, IMG submission 191348) | Soil microbial communities from Anza Borrego Desert, Southern California, United States - Methanotrophic co-culture R3-M | ecosystem: Environmental > Terrestrial > Soil > Desert | place... | reverse complement strand
GGGCGTGTCGGTCTACTTCGCGGTCCTGACCAACGTGCTGGGCTACGGCGTCACCGACCGGGTGGTGATCGACAGCCTGGTGGCCCTCGGCTTCGGCGCCTCGCTGATCTCGATCTTCGCCCGTCTCGGCGGCGGGATCTTCACCAAGGGCGCCGACGTCGGCGGCGACATGGTGGGCAAGGTGGAGGCCGGCATCCCCGAGGATGACCCGCGCAACGCCGCGACCATCGCCGACAACGTGGGCGACAACGTCGGCGACTGCGCCGGCATGGCCGCTGACCTCTTCGAGACGTACGCCGTGACCACCGTGGCCACCATGGTGCTCGCCGCCATCTTCTTCCGCGGCTCGGGCGTCGAGCTCGACATGATGCTGCTGCCGCTGGCCATCTGCGGCGTCTGCATCGTCACCTCGATCCTCGGCACCTTCTTCGTCCGTCTCGGCAAGAAGCAGAACATCATGGGCGCCCTCTACCAGGGCCTCATCGTCACGGGCCTGACCTCGATCGTGGCCCTCTGGTTCGTCACCCAGAACCTGGTGCCCGGCGACGTGACCGCCGGCGCCTTCACCTTCGGCGCGACCGAGCTGTTCTGGTGCGGCGTCGTCGGCCTGCTCGTGACCGCCGCCATCGTGGTGATCACCGAATACTACACCGGCACGGGCTTCCGGCCGGTGAAGTCGGTGGCCAAGGCCTCGGTCTCGGGCCACGGCACGAACGTCATCCAGGGCCTGGCGATGTCGCTGGAATCGACGGCGCTGCCGGCGCTGACGATCATCATCGGCATCCTGGTGACCTACAGCCTCGCGGGCCTGTTCGGCATCGCCATCGCCACGACGGCCATGCTGTCGCTGGCCGGCATGATCGTCGCCCTCGACGCCTTCGGCCCGGTGACCGACAACGCCGGCGGCATCGCCGAGATGGCCGGGCTTCCCAAGGAGGTCCGCGTCTCGACCGACGCCCTCGACGCGGTGGGCAATACGACCAAGGCCGTGACCAAGGGCTACGCCATCGGCTCGGCCGGCCTGGGCGCCCTGGTGCTCTTCGCCGCCTACACCGAGGACCTGAAGTTCTTCTCGGCCAACGCCGCGCCGGGCTCGTTCTTCGAGGGCCTGGGCGCCGTGGCGTTCGACCTGTCGAACCCCTACGTGGTCGTCGGCCTGCTGTTCGGCGGCCTGCTGCCGTTCCTGTTCGGTGGCCTCTCGATGACCGCCGTCGGCCGCGCGGCCGAGGCCGTCGTCGCCGAGGTCCGGCGCCAGTTCAAGGAGAACCCCGGGATCATGACCGGGGAGGTGAAGCCCGAGTACGGCCGCGCCGTGGACATCCTGACCAAGGCGGCCATCCGCGAGATGATCGTCCCGAGCCTGCTGCCGGTCGTCACGCCGGTGCTGCTGTTCTTCGTAATCCGCGCGATCGCCGGCAACACCAACGCCTTCGCCTCGCTCGGGGCCATGCTGATGGGCGTGATCGTCACGGGGCTCTTCGTCGCCATCTCGATGACCAGCGGCGGCGGCGCCTGGGACAACGCCAAGAAGCTGATCGAGGAAGGCCACTACGGCGGCAAGGGCTCCGACGCCCACAAGGCCGCCGTCACGGGCGACACCGTCGGCGATCCCTACAAGGACACGGCCGGCCCCGCCGTGAACCCGATGATCAAGATCACGAACATCGTGGCCCTGCTGCTGCTGGCGGTCCTGGCCCACGCGGGCTGACCGGCGCAGACAGCCGAAACGACGACGCCCCGGAGAGCGATCTCCGGGGCGTTCTTCGTTGTGCGCCTCCGCGGGAGCGGAGAGGGCGGCGCGCCTGGCGGCGGTCGCCCGAAAGAGACGCGACCCGCCTAGCGGCGGTCGCCGGGGCGGCTGCCGGGCACGCCCTCGTCGTCGTTCGGCAGCATGCCGGCGCGGCCGACGCTGCCGAGCAGCTGCTCGAGGATGGTCATCTCGCGGCCGCGGGTCGGGGTCTCGCGCCCGTTGAACGCCACCACCTTGCCGTCCTTCAGCGTGTAGTTGTTCACCTCGGCGACGGCCTCGGACTCCTTGTCGAACACGATGGCCGTCACGTTCCGGGCGGTGACCTGCGGCTTGCGGAAGGCGACCCGCTGCTTCACCTGGTTGACGTAGAACCAGACGTTCGGGTCGAACGTCGAGGTGGCCGAGGGCGAGCCCAGCTTGGCGCGGACGGTCGACTTGGTGTCCGTCCCGACCTGGACGTCCTTGGGATTGGCGTCGATCGCCTGGAAGCCCGAGTAGGTCGTGATCGGGGCGCAGGCGGAAAGCCCCATCCCGGCGATCAGGCCGACGGCGAGGGCGGCGGGAGCGGCTCTGCGGAGCATTCGAAGGTTTCCAATCACCTGCAAGGCAAGAGGCTTTGACCTATCGTCGGCGGCCCCTTAGTTCAATGCCGCCCTTTAGCCGCCCTCCGGGGCGAAATCGAGGCCGTCCATGCTCCGAAGCCTGTTCAAGCCCCGGCCCGCCCGGCTCGCCGGCCGCGCGCTCTACGCCCGGGTCGTGGAGCAGTCGCGCACGCCGGCGCTCTACGCCGACCTCGGCGCGCCGGACACGGTGGAGGGCCGGTTCGAGATCTACAGCCTGCACGTCGTTCTCTTGCTGGAGCGCCTGCGCGGCCACGGCGAGGGCGCGGCCGAGGTCTCCCAGGCCCTGTTCGACGCCTATGTGAAGGCCCTCGACGACGCCCTGCGCGAGATGGGGGTGGGCGACCTGTCCGTCGGCAAGAAGATGCGCAAGCTGGGCGAGGCCTTCTACGGCCGGGGCAAGAACTACCAGGCGGCGCTGGACGCGCTGCCCGACCGCGGCCCGCTGGAGGCGATCCTGCGCCGCACCGTCTACGCCGACGCGTCCGATCGCTCGGCTGAACTCGCCGACTATGTCCTGGCCCAGCGCGAGGCCCTGGCCGCCAATCCGCTGGAGCGGCTCATCGAGGGCCATGTGGACTGGAGGACGGCGTGAACCGCGACTGGAGCAAGCCGCTGAAGCTGCACGAACTGGGCCGCGGCCCGGTGCGACTGGAGATCGCCCCCGATGCCGAGACGCGCATCGAGATCGCCCGGCGCCTGGGCCTCAAGAGCCTGCCGTCGCTCGCCGCCGAGCTGACCGTGAAGCCGTGGCTGGACGGCGCCGAGATCACCGGACGCTTCGACGCCGTGGTCGAGCAGGTCTGCGGCGTGACGCTGGAGCCCTTCGAGCAGCCGGTGTCGGGCGAAATCCTGGCCCGGGTCGTGCCTGCGGGCAGCCCGAACGCGCCGGACGCCGACAGCGGCGAGATGGAGCTCGACCTCGAGGCCGACGATCCGCCCGACGTGCTGGACGGCGACTCGATCGATCTGGCCGGCTATGTCGTCGAGCACCTGTCGCTGGAGCTGGACCCGTTCCCCCGCAAGCCGGGCGCCGAGTTCGACTACCGGCCGGCGGACGCCGAGGAGTCCCCGTTCGCGGTCCTGAAGAAGCTCAACGACCCCGGCTCCTAGCCGGGTGGCGAGGTTTGCAGATGCGGGGCCGCCGCGTATGGTCCCGTTGATTCCGGCTTAGGCCGCCGAGGGACAAAGCGCCGCTTGACCCAATCTCTGGTGATTTCGATCGACGCCATGGGCGGAGATCACGGACCGTCCGTCGTGGTTCCGGCCGCCGCGCGCGCCGCGCGCGACCTGCCGCACGTCCGCTTCCTGCTGCACGGGGACGAGGCCGCGGTGCGCGCCGAGGTCGCACGCTGCGCCGGGCTCGCCGAGCGGACCGAGGTGCGCCACGCCGACCGCGTCATCGGCATGGACGAGAAGCCCGCCCAGGCGCTGCGCCGCGGCAAGGGCACCTCGATGTGGGGCGCCGTGGAGGCCATCCGCGAGGGTGACGCGCACGTCGCGGTCTCGGCGGGCAACACCGGCGCCCTGATGGCGATCTCCAAGCTGATCCTGCGCATGAGCGCCGACCTGGACCGGCCGGCCCTGGTGGCCTCGATCCCCCACGCCAAGGGGGTGACCACCTTCCTGGACGTCGGCGCCAACGTCGACTGCGACGCCGAGCGCCTGGTCGAGTTCGCCATCATGGGCGAGGCCTATCACCGCGCCGCCCACGGCGTCGCCAAGCCCACCGTCGGCCTGCTGAACGTCGGGTCGGAGGAGATGAAGGGCCACGAGGAGGTCCGCGAGGCCAACCGCATCCTGCGCGAAGGCGGCTTCGACCTGGAGTACCGCGGCTTCGTCGAGGGCGACGACCTGACCAAGGGCTCGGTGGACGTGGTCGTCACCGACGGCTTCACCGGCAACGTGGCGCTGAAGGCCATGGAGGGCGCCGCCCGGTTCATGTACGGCGAGCTGCGCGCGGCCCTGACCGCCGGTCCGTTCTCCAGCCTCGGCGCGCTGCTGGCCCGACCCTCGTTGCTGCGCTTCCGCGAGCGGATGAGCCCGCCGCCGGCCGCGCCCCTGCTGGGCCTGAACGGCCTGGTGCTCAAGTGCCACGGCGGCGCAGGCGACCGCGAGTTCGCCAAGGCCATCCGCGCGGCCGCCGATGTGGCGCAAAGCGGGTTTGCCTCGGAGATCGAACGGAATATGAGGCGGCTTCCCGCCGCGCTTTCCCCTGCGGCGCCTTCGCCTGCCGATGGAGCCGCCTGAGTGCCCAAGGTCCTGCGTAGCGTCGTCACCGGCGTCGGCGGCTATCTGCCGGAACGGATCGTCACGAACGACGACCTGGCCAAGATCGTCGAGACCTCCGACGAGTGGATCCGCGAGCGGACCGGCATCCGCCAGCGCCGCCAGGCCGAGGACGACCAGCCGGTCTCCGACCTGGCCGTCGAGGCCGCCCGGCGCGCCCTGGCCGCCGCGGGCCGATCGCCCGACGACGTCGACCTCATTGTGGTGGCCACCACCACGCCCGACCTGACCTTCCCGGCCACCGCCGCCATCGTCCAGCGCAAGCTGGGCGCGCCTGTCGGCATCGCCTTCGACGTGCAGGCGGTCTGCTCGGGCTTCGTCTACGCGCTCTCCGTGGCCGACGGCTTCGTGGCCCGCCGCCGGGCCAAGTGCGCACTGGTCATCGGCGCCGAGTGCATGACCCGCCTGATGGACTGGACCGACCGGGGCACCTGCGTGCTGTTCGGCGACGGCGCCGGGGCGGTCGTGCTGGAGCCGGGCGAGGGCGAGGGGGCGGTCGCCGACCGCGGGCTCCTGGGCTTCGCCCTGCGCGCCGACGGGACCAAGCAGGACCTGCTCTACGTGGACGGCGGCGTCTCCACGACCCGCACGACGGGCTACCTGCGGATGCAGGGCAACCAGGTCTTCCGCCACGCGGTGGTGAACATCTCCGAGGCGGTGGTCGCCGCGGCCGCCGACGCCGGCGTCGAGGTCTCGGCCGTGGACTGGTTCATCCCGCACCAGGCCAACCAGCGCATCCTGGAGGGCGTCGCCAGGCGCCTGGGCATCGACGAGACCAAGGTCATCTCGACCGTGGCCGAGCACGCCAACACCTCGGCGGCCTCCATCCCGCTGGCGCTCGACCAGGGCGTGCAGGACGGGCGAATCAAGCCGGGGCAGCTGCTGCTTCTGGAGGCGATGGGCGGCGGCCTGACCTGGGGGGCGTGCGTCCTGCGCCTCTAGCGCTTAACCACCGCCCGCAAAGCGTGACTTGAAGTCTTTGAGCCGATAGGACAATCAAGGTCCATGAACGATGTCTCGTCGGGGGTCAGCGCAAGGATGAAGGGGGCGACGGTCACCCGGGCCGACCTCTGCGAGGCGGTCCACGAGCAGGTGGGCCTCACCCGCCAGGACTGCGCGGAACTCGTCGAACGGGTCCTCGAACTGATGTGCCAGGCCCTCGAGCGGGGCGAGCAGGTGAAGCTCTCGGGCTTCGGCGTCTTCCAGGTCCGCTCCAAGCGCGCCCGCATGGGCCGCAATCCCAAGACCGGCGAGCCCGCCGCCATCGAACCGCGCCGCGTGATCGGCTTCCGCGCCTCGCAGGTGATGAAGGCGCGGGTCGACCAGGCGCTGTCGCGGTGAGGGCGCCTTAGGCCGTGGCCAAGGGCCCGGACGCCTTCCGCACCATCTCGGAAGCGGCCGAAGAGCTGAACGTGCCGCAGCATGTCCTGCGGTTCTGGGAGACCAAGTTCGCCTTCATCCGGCCCATGAAACGGGCGGGCGGGCGGCGGTTCTACCGACCCGCCGACATCGCCGTGCTGCGCGGGGTGCGCCGCCTGCTGCACGACGAAGGCTACACCATCAAGGGCGTCCAGAAGCTGCACCGCGAGCAGGGGCTGAAGCGCCTCGTCGCGGCGGGGGAGGGTATGTCCGCCGCCGCGCCGCCCGCGCCGTCGGCCGGGTCACCCGCGGCCCGCGGCGACACCGACGCCCTGTTGACCGCCCTGCGCGATCTCGAGGCCGCCAAGCGTCGCCTGGACGACCTGCTCAAAGGCTAAGCTCTGCAACTTTAAGTCATCGCGCGGAACGCAACCGTGAAGCCGCCCGGCCGGTTTGCCTTGGGGTCACCCAGGGAGATCGCCATGGCATTCAACCCGCTCAACGAGCGCGGCATTCCGCTCGAACGTCAGCTTCGCAACTGGTCCGAGCTGAACGTCCAGCCCTACGACACCCGCGACGTCCACCCCTACACCCGCTGCCGGGTCATCCTGATGAACGGCGTCGAGGTCGAGGCGGCGATGTTCTCGCACAACTTCAACCGCAACCTCGCCGACGTGGAGATGAAGCAGCGGCTGCAGCGCGTGCGCCGCGTCGAGCAGCAGCAGCAGAAGGCGGTGAACTGGCTGATCCCCGGCGAGAAGCAGGAGAACGCCATCGAGGTGACCATCGGCTATGAGCAGGTGGCGGTGGACCTGACCGCCTGGCTCGCCCGCCATGAGCCCGACCCCTACCTGAAGCAGGTCTACGAGTTCGGCCTGCTGGAGGACTTCGACCACCTCTACCGGTACGCCAACCTCATGGACCTGATGGGCAACGGCCGCCGGGCCGAGGAGATCACCGGCGACTACACCGAGATCACGCCCGGCCGCCCGACCATCTTCGAGCACCGCGACCCGCGCGACGACATCCGCCGGCCGATGACGGTCCAGGCGGCCCACCGGCAGTCGATCCTGAACGCCATGACGCTGGTCTCGGCCGAGCAGCAGACGATGAACTACTACATGACCGTCGGGAACCGGCCCACCGACCCCCTGGCCCGCGCGCTCTACCTGGAGATCGCCCAGATCGAGGAGCAGCACGTCAGCCACTACGAGTCCTGCCTCGACCCCACGGTGAGCTGGCTGACCAACTGGGTGCTGCACGAGAACCACGAGTGCTGGCTCTACTGGTCGTGCTTCGAGACCGAGGTCGACCCGCGCATCAAGGCGCTGTGGGAGCTGCACCTGTCCATGGAGATCGAGCACCTGCGGATCGCCGCCCGGGCGCTGGAGGAGGTCGAGGGCAAGGACGCCGCCGAGCTGATCGGGGCCGGCTACGAGGCGCCCATGACCTTCGAGGAGAACAAGGCCTATCTGCGCGAAGTCGTCTCGCGGCAGGTCGACCTGACCGCCTGGGACTCCGAATTCCTTCCGGTCGAGGAGCTGCCCGAGGGGCACCGCTACTTCGCCTATCAGGCCCAGGTGAACGCCGGCGGCGCGCCGAGCGAGCAGGTCATCGAGCGCCACCGCGAGGAGTTCGGCGGCGAATACCGTTTCGAGCCCGAGGGCGAGCATCCCGTGGCGCCGCTCCGCACCGAGGGACCGCACGCCGAGCTCGGCTACTGGCGGGCCGGCGCCGGCGACGGCGTGGCCCGGATCGCGTGAAGGAGGCGAGGATGTCCGACGACAAGGAACGCGGCGGCCTGAAGGGGCTCGCCGACAAGGCCCAGGACATGGTGGGCGGGATGGTCGGCATGGCCTCGGCCTCCACCGCCGGCTCGCACAACACCGAGGCGTTCATCGCCAACGCCTGCATGGGCGACCTCTACGAAGTCGAGGCCGGACGCCTGGCCATGCAGAGGGCGCGCTCGGACGACGTGCGGATGTTCGGCGAGATGATGATCGAGCACCACACCACGGCCATGCACCAGATGCGTTCGGCCCTGCGCAGCCGCGAGGTGACCGACGCCCTGCCGGGCGCCGCCCCGACGATGGAGCTCGACGACCGCCGCGCCGGGATGCTGAAGCACCTGCAGGACGCGCCCGACGACGACTTCGACAAGATGTACCTCGACCAGCAGCGGATGGCCCACCAGGAGACCGTGGCGCTGCACAAGGGCTACGCCGAGCACGGCGACAATCCGCAGCTCCGTTCCGTGGCCCTGGGCGGCCTGCCGATGGTCGAGCGGCACCTCAAGGCGCTGGGACGCATCGGCGTCCACTGAGCCCGGCGGCGGCCTGACGGGGCCGCCGTCGTCTTCATCTCATCTGCGGGAGATTGCTCGCCGCCGGCCGATGGTCGGAGCGGCGGGATTCGAACCCACGACCCCTTGACCCCCAGTCAAGTGCGCTACCAGGCTGCGCTACGCTCCGCCGGCCGGTCGGCGAGGCGGGCCTTATAGGCGGGCTCGCGCTCGCGCGGCAATCCCGAAATCACCGCCCGCGGCTCATCCAGCGAAACAAGGGCGCGAGCGGCAGCCACCAGCAGAAGCCGACGACGGCGTAGTAGGTCAGCTGGGCCCACCAGCGCTCGGGGATGCGCTCGCCGACGAACACGGCGGCCACGACATAGAACGCCAGGAACCCCAGGATCGCGAAGAGGCCGATGAATTTGCGGACGCGCGCGGACATGAGGCCGGTGATAGCGGGGTCGCGCTCGTCGCGTAAGACCGATAAACACGGCGCCCAAGTTCGGCCCCCAAGCTGCGCCACCGCGTGCCCATGACTTCATTCCTGCGTTCCGACCGTTCCAAGTCCGTCGCCGTCTGGCTGTGGGGGGTGGCCTTCCTGGTCCTCGCCATGGTGGTGGTGGGCGGGGCGACCCGGCTGACGGGCTCGGGCCTGTCGATCACCGAATGGAAGCCGGTGACGGGGGTCATCCCGCCGCTGAGCGATGCGGCCTGGCAGGCCGAGTTCGCCCGCTACCAGGCGATCCCGCAGTACCAGCAGATCAACCGGGGCATGAGCCTTCCGCAGTTCCAGGAGATCTACTGGTGGGAATGGGGGCACCGGTTCCTGGGGCGGCTGACCGGCCTCGTCTTCTTCGTCCCCTTCGTCTGGTTCGCGATCCGTCGCGAGATCCCGAAGCGGCTGTTCCTGCGGCTCGCCGGCATCTTCCTGCTGGGGGCGCTGCAGGGAGTGGTCGGCTGGTGGATGGTGGCGAGCGGCCTGTCGGAGCGGGTCTATGTCGCGCCCGAGCGGCTGATGGTCCACCTGGGTCTCGCCTTCGCCCTGCTGGCCGCCCTGGTCTGGACGGCGCTGGACGCCTGGTCGGGCGGGGCGCGGCAGACGCTGCCCAGCCCCTGGGGCCGGCGCGCCGCCTGGCTGATGGCGCTGATCTACGTCCAGATCCTGCTGGGCGCCCTGGTCGCGGGCAACCACGCGGGGCTCGTCTACAACGACTTTCCGCTGATGAACGGGCGGCTCGTGCCCGAGGACTACGCCGCCACCACCCTGTGGGGGACGCTGGCCCATAGCCAGGGGGCGGTGCAGCTGCATCACCGTCTCGCCGCCTACCTGCTGACCGGGGTGGCGATCGCCGTCGGCTGGTCGGCCTGGCGCTCGAACTATCTGGCGCGGGATTCCAAGCTGCTGGCGGTCGGCGTCGCCGCCGCCGTGGTCCTGCAGGCCTGCCTGGGGGTGGCGACCCTGATGGCCCAGGTCCCGCTGGCGCTCGGCATCGCCCACCAGGTCGCCGCGGCGGTAGTCCTGGCGCTCGCGACGGCGTTCGCCTGGCGCGTGCGGCGGGTCTGAGGCGCAGAAAGACGCGGTATTTCGTTACCGTATACGTTAAGCCGTTGAATTAACGGCTTTTCTTCCGCGCGCTTGCAAATCGGGAGTGTTGACAGCCGGCGTTTCCCTCGGCATATGCCGCGCCTCACGTCGGGAGCGCACGTTCGCGCTCCTGCCCAAGTTCATACGGATCGCACCATGTTGAAGGCTACGACGGCTTCGCTGAAGCCCGCCGAGGTCGAGAAGAAGTGGATCGTGATCGACGCCAAGGACGCCGTCGTCGGCCGTCTCGCGTCGTTCATCGCCATGCGTCTTCGCGGCAAGCATCGGCCCGACTACACCCCGCACGTCGACTGCGGCGACTTCGTCGTCGTCGTGAACGCCGACAAGGTGAAGTTCACCGGCAAGAAGCTGTCGGACAAGATCTTCTACTGGCACACCGGCCATCCGGGCGGCGTGAAGCAGCGCACCGCCGGCCAGATCCTCGAGGGCAAGTACCCCGAGCGGGTCCTGGAGAAGGCCGTCGAGCGCATGCTGCCCAAGGAAAGCCCGCTGGCCCGCAAGCAGATGACGCACCTGCGCATCTACACGGGCGAGGAGCATCCGCATGCGGCCCAGAACCCCGAGACCATCGCGTTCGCCGAGCTGAACGCCAAGAACGTGCGGAGCGCGTAATGAGCGAAGCCACCACGACCGAAGCCACCGGCTTCGACGCCCTGAAGGGCCTCGGCACCCAGGAAGAAGCCGTCGTCCGCGAACCCAAGATCGACGCTCAGGGCCGCGCCTACGCCACCGGCAAGCGGAAGAACGCCGTCGCCCGCGTGTGGATCAAGCCCGGCAAGGGCAAGGTCACCATCAACGGCCGCGACCAGGAGGTCTACTTCGCCCGCCCGGTGCTGCGGATGATGATCGCCCAGCCGCTGCAGGTCGCCGACCGCCTCGGCCAGTTCGACGTCGACGTGACCGTGGAAGGCTCGGGCCTGTCCGGTCAGGCCGGCGCCGTGCGCCACGGCATCGCCAAGGCGCTGACCTACTACGAGCCGGGCCTGCGCGCCGTCCTGAAGCCGCACGGCTTCCTGACCCGCGACCCGCGCGTCGTCGAGCGGAAGAAGTACGGCAAGGCCAAGGCCCGCCGCAGCTTCCAGTTCTCGAAGCGCTAACCGCGCGCGAGCAAGTTCGCGTTTACGGACGGGGCGCTTCGGGAGACCGGAGCGCCCTTTCTCTTATCCGGAGCCGCACATGGCCCACACAGTGTTCATCGACGGCGAGGCCGGCACGACCGGCCTGCAGATCCGCCAGCGGCTGGAAGGCCGCCGCGACCTTACGCTGCTCTCGATCGACCCGGCGCGCCGCAAGGACCCGGCCGCCCGGGCCGAGCTGCTGAACGCCGCCGACGCCGTCGTGCTGTGCCTGCCGGACGATGCGGCGAAGGAAGCCGTGGCGATGATCACCTCGGACAAGGTCCGCGTGGTGGACGCCTCGACCGCGCACCGCGTGGCGCCGGGCTGGACCTACGGCTTCCCCGAGCTGGCGCCCGGCCATCGCGAGGCCATCCGCGCCTCGAAGCGCGTGGCCAATCCGGGCTGCTATCCGACCGGCTTCATCGGCCTCGTCCGCCCCCTGGTCGAGGCGCGCCTGGTGCCGCACGACTTCCCGTTCACCGTCAACGCCATCTCCGGCTACTCCGGAGGCGGCAAGGGGCTGATCGAGGAGTTCGAGGGCCAGGCTCCGCCCGAGGGGACCAACGACGCCTTCCGCGCCTACGGCCTTCCCCTGG
>Ga0268287_100355_pt1 | contig 11960 bp, 9 predicted proteins | sample MetcocultureR3M_FD_191348 | JGI IMG/M metagenome (GOLD analysis project Ga0268287, IMG submission 191348) | Soil microbial communities from Anza Borrego Desert, Southern California, United States - Methanotrophic co-culture R3-M | ecosystem: Environmental > Terrestrial > Soil > Desert | place... | reverse complement strand
TGATAACCCTGTCGCAAATTGAGAACTTCGTCGGCGATAACGAGAATTCCGTACTGTCTTGCTGTCTCAACGATAGCCGCAAGAAAACTGTCATCCGGCGCCAAAAGTCCAGCGCGACTTGGTACCGGATCGATCAAGATGCAGGCCAGTCGTTGGTGATTGGCCGCAATGCGGCGACGAGCCGCCGCAGCGTCGTTGAAACGAAGCAGAATAACGTCGTCCGTGACAGAGCGGGGCTGGCCGGCATAATTGGGAACCGTGATGGGCGCCTCGGGTGCCCCCCAAGTGTCGGGTGTCCCAGCTTGTCCGACCTCCGCCCAGTCATAGGCACCGTGGTAGGCGCCTTCAATCTTGGCGATCGCGGGACGACCGGTTGCCGCCCGCGCCGCCTTGATCGCAAACATCACGGCCTCAGTGCCGGTATTGACGAACCGGACCTGTTCGACAGCCGGGATTCTCTCGCACAAAAGTTCGGCGAGATTGATCTCGTGTAACGTGGGATTGGAAAAGCAGCTGCCGTCTTTGAGTACGCGGCGGGCGACCTCGATCACGGGCTCAAATGCATGGCCGTGGATGAGCGTGGTAAAGTTGTTGTTGAGATCGAGATATTTACTGCCGTCGACGTCGTAGAGATAGGCGCCTCGGCCCCAACCCACGTAGTCGGGGAAGGGGTCGCGATCGACCGTGGCACGATTGACGCCATCGGGGATAACGATGCAAGCCCGTTCGAAAAGTCCCTTAGAGATCTCGGTAAGGCTCGCTTGCTGTGGGGCTGGTGTTCGTATCGGCATAGGCTCCTCCGCGCCGGCGGTAAGCCAGCAATACGTAAAGGAAGCCAGATTTTCAATTTTGATGCAACAAAAAATTGCGAGCTTAGGTTGTTTTTGTGGTTACTGCTCGGAAATGGCTCGACGCAACTGGCGGTAGCCGTCGCGGATATCGGCTTCGATGGCGGCGCGCACCTCGGCTGGTTCGCTGTTTTGAAGACCTTCCATCGCGGCGCGATGATTAGTCACTCCTGACCTGGAAATCGCAAAGTCTGGATAAAGATGGTGGAGGGTTGCGCCTATGCGCAGCCACAGCTGCTCAATCGTTGAGATCAGGATCGGCATGTTCGAGCAGCCGTAGAGGAGGAAGTGGAACTCCTTGTTGGCCCATAGGGCATCTGTATAGGCGTGCTTGTCCAGCGCTGAGTTGATACGGTTTTGGGCCTCTTCGAGTTGAAAAAGGATCTCCGGTGAGGCCTTTGCCGCACCCTTTTCTGCTGCCAAGCCCTCAAGTGCAAGCCGCATTTCCGTGACCTCTCGCAATTGCGAAAGTGTCAGGTTTGGAACGACCACTGTTTTGGGGCCGGCGTAGACCAGCGCGTGTTGGATTGCCAGGCGGTTTAGTGCGTCGCGGGCGGGTGTGCTGGATAAGCCAAACTCTTGGGCGATCTTCCTCACCGTGAGTTTTTCGCCCGGTCGGAACGAGCCGCGAAGCAACTTTTCCTTGAGGACGGCATAGGCCTGATCCCCTAAGGCGGCGCCTTTTCCCGATGTCTCGTCTCGCGGATCGTGGTTCTGGCTCATACTTTTCCTGCCTTTCTCGGTTTGCCCAAACAATTTTGTTGCATCAAAGTCAATAACGATGTATTTTTAAGAAATCATAGAGAATTAAGTCTTCTACTATCGCGATAGTTCGAGCGATCTTATAGTAAAAAAATCAATCTACGGAATATACTAAAATATATATCTCGTATAATTTGAAAAATGAATAAATAGTATTCTTTGGTAGTCGCTCTAAGGCTTTCTGATCTTAAATTTTTCGTGAGGAGGAGGTTGAACATGAAAGGTGAAGCGGTAACGCTTGAAGAAATTGATAAGAGCTTTGCTAAGACTGCGGTCGTTCGCAACGTCTCGATTGCCGTCCAGGCAGGCGAGTTCTTGTCGCTGCTTGGTCCATCAGGTTCTGGGAAAACAACCCTGCTAATGATGATCGCAGGATTTGAGACACCCAATCGCGGGCGCATCAGTGTCGGGGCGCGGGATATCACCTTTGAAGCTCCAAACAAACGCGACGTGGGCATGGTGTTCCAAAGATATGCGCTGTTCCCACACATGACGGTAGCGCAGAACATCGCTTTTCCACTGCGAATGCGCCGCTTTGGTAAAGCGGAGGCTCGCGATCGTGTTGACGCGATGCTGGCCACGGTACAGCTAGAGGGGTTTGCCAACCGTTTGCCGCAGCAATTGTCGGGCGGACAGCAGCAGCGGGTCGCGCTCGCAAGAGCCCTGGTCGCCGAGCCGCCGGTCCTGTTGATGGACGAGCCCTTAAGCGCCCTTGACAAGAAGCTGCGTGAAACCCTGCAGATCGAGATCAAGCGGATCCAAAAACGTCTCGCCGTCACGGTCGTCTACGTCACCCATGATCAGGAGGAGGCGCTGACAATGTCGGATCGCATAGCGGTTATGGCGGAGGGTGAATTGATGCAGATCGGCGCTCCGGCCGACCTCTATCACCGGCCGACCAATGCATTCGTTGCCGGTTTCATCGGCAAGATGAATTTCCTCGACGGTGAATATCTTGGTCAAGATGGCGGTGAGGCGGTGGTCCGCCTTACCCAAACAGCGACGATAAGGGGCCCGGTTTCCATCGCACCTGCGGCTGTCGGTCAGCGTTTGACCGTTGCCATTCGTCCCGAGGATTTAAACGTCACGCCACGCGAAGGTTCATCGTCGCAGGGCTTAGCAGGCACAGTTGAAGCGGCCCTCTTTGTGGGGGCGGTCTATATCGTCTTGGTTGCGATTGAGGAACGTCCCGGCAAGGTCTTTGAGGCACGGTTGCCAGCCGCCGGCGGGGCGCAGCCATTCGTTGCGGGCGACCAAGTGAACATCACCTTTGAACCGCATGCGCTGCGGGTCTTTGTCAATCAAAAAAGGCAAGCGGCATGACGACACCAATGCGCATCGGAAAATTTGCTGGGCGGGCTGCTGCATCCATGACCAGCAGTCCATCATGGCGCCAATATCCTCTCGGCGTGTCGGTATTTTTAATCGCGCCGCTCTGCTTGCTACTCGGTTTCGGATTTGTCTATCCGGTGGGGCGCCTGTTGGGCCAAAGCTTCTTTGCGCCGGAATTCGGGCTGGACAACTATCGCCGCCTTCTCGAAACACCACTTTATATGCGCGTACTGGCCCGAACGGTCTTCGTTGCCTTGGTAGTAATGTCGGCAAGCCTGGTCCTCGGTTATCCGGTGGCATTGGCCATGGCAAGGCTGAGGCGCGGTCTTTCAAACCTGGTCATGGCCTGTGTATTGCTGCCGCTTTGGACCTCGGCATTGGTGCGCTCCTATGCGTGGATCGTGATCCTGCAACGGCGCGGTCTGGTCAACGACGTGCTTTTGGCATCGGGCGTGATCTCCCAACCGGTCAAGCTCATATATACCGAAGGTGCCGTCATCCTGGCAATGACGCATGTGCTCGTGCCCTTCATGATCCTGCCGGTCTTCGGAGCGATCCGGGCAATCCAGCCGGAATTGGTACAGGCGGCGCGAAATCTCGGAGCGGGCAAGACGACGGTATTTGCAAAAGTCCTCCTCCCGCTCAGTCTGCCCGGTATCTTCGCCGGCTGCCTCATGACCTTCATCCTTGCCCTTGGCTTTTACGTGACGCCGGCTCTCGTCGGTGGTCCAAGCAGCCTCCTGATGGCAACCCTAATCGGCCAGCAGACAACAGAGACGCTCGATTGGGGATTTGCCGGCGCGCTTTCCACCGTCCTGCTTTGCGTTACCCTTTTGATCGTTCTCTTGTTCCGCAAAGCACTTTCTTACAATAGGGGGATTTCCAATGTCGCCTGACGCGGAGTTCGCGCTTGCAACGCGCCAAGTGGAAGAGGGTGGTGAGGGCCTTTTGCTGCTGCCTCGCCGCCGCCGGTCGCTTTCAAACTTCCTCACTTCGACGGTTGCAGGCTTTTTTCTGTTCCTCATTCTGCTCTTCCTGGTTTTGCCGATCATTGTCATTTTTCCCATGTCGTTTGGCAGCGCCAGCTATCTTGAGTTTCCTCCGCGCGGCCTGACGCTGAACTGGTATCGGCAATATCTGTCGGATCCGGACTGGCGCGCCGCCACCTTTTTCAGCGTCAAGATTGCGCTGGCGACGACCTTCTCGGCGACGATGGTCGGCACGCTTGCCGCCATCGCCTTCGCAAGGGGCAAGTTTTTGGGAAAAAGCCTGTTTCAGGCCTTGACGCTAAGCCCGATGATCATTCCCCACATCGTCATCGCGGTGGCCGTGTTTATCGCTTTTTCGCCGCTCAATCTGTCCGGTAATTTCTTCGGTTTTTTGATCGCCCATACAATGCTTGCGGTGCCCTATGTCGTGCTGACGGTGGTTGCCGCCCTTGAGCGTTTCGACACGACCCTCGAGCTTGCAGCTCTCAATTGCGGCGCCGGTCGCATCCGCGCCTTCTTCTCAGTTGTCTTGCCCAATATCCGGGTCGGCGTTGCCAGCGGAGCCGTATTTGCGTTCCTGGCTTCCTTCGACGAGGCGACGGTTGCGTTCTTCCTGTCCGGCGTCGAAGGAAAGACCATTACCCGAAAAATGTTCGAGGACATCGACTTTAATCTGACGCCAGTCATCGCTGCGGTGTCGGTGGTACTCACCGTCATATCGCTGATCGTGATGGGCGTATTGCAGGCCTTCAACCGCGCTACCGTCTCAGCACAGCGCTGAGCACAAAGATCATCAACAGCATAAACCAAAGGGGGCATTCCAATGTCTATTGTGCCTGTTCATTTGTGCAGATCGAACAACCAAGCTATCTCGGCGCCTCGAGCGCATTTGAATTTTGCCACGTGCTTGCTTGCTTTCTCCATTGCTGCGGCTAACCCCTCGTTCGCGGACCAGCAGATCGTGATTGCCACCACCGGCGGCACCTGGGAACGCCAGATGCGGGAGCATTTCTTTGACCCCTTCACCAAAGAAACCGGCATCAAGGTCGTGACGGTCTCCGGCACGGGGGCGGAAAATGTCGCCCGCGTCAAGGCGATGGTGGCGACCGGCAAGATCGAATGGGATCTTTATCAGGCAGGCGAGATACAAGCCGCCTCGGACCTGCACCGGACCCTCAACGAAGACATGACGGCGTTTTGCGCCGACTATCTGGCTGACAAAGATCTGCTTCCAGATGCCTGCAACCGGTCTGGCGTGCTGTCTGGCTACGGCACGACATTGATGGTCTATAACACGGAGAGTTTTCCCAAAGGTGGACCTTCGAACTGGAGGGACTTTTTCGACGTCGAGCGATATCCAGGTCCAAGGGCCCTACCGAATTTCAACGATCCCTGGCGGGTCATGGCAGCAGCGCTACTTGCCGACGGTGTCGAGCCGCAAGTCCTCTTTCCGCTGGATGTCGATCGGGCCCTGAAGAAGCTTAATGACCTGAGGCCGCATGTCGGGCTTTGGTGGAAGACCGGCGATCAGTCGACGCAAGGGTTCAGGACCGGCGAATATGTGATCGGGCAAATCTGGCAGACCCGTGCGGCGGCTTTGAAGCAGGAAGGCCAGCCGCTCGCCTGGCGCCAGGACCAGGCGTTTTTGGTCGGGGACCGATGGGCATTGATCAAGAATGCACCCAATAGCGATAACGCGATCCGTTTTCTTCGCTATTTCCTCGATCATCCAGATGCACAAGCCAAGGTGTGTGAGGCGCTGGTCTGCACGCCTGCTCGTAATTCTGCGGCGATGGCCATGGGGGAGGCGGCACGCGCCATGGTTCCGACGTCGCCGGAAGTGTTCGACCGGCTGATCAAGCCGGATGCGGAATGGATCAATGCCAATACCCAGCTTTTGATCGAGCGCTGGAATGAATGGAACCAACAATAGTTTTCATTTGGCTACCTATGGGAGGTATGTGATGACAGGTGGACCTTTTTGCATCGCTGTCGGTCGGTTCTATCACGAGTCCAATCGGCTTAACCCGCAACCGGCTACACAAGAGCAGTTTGAGATCGAGCGGGGCGAGGCCGTTTTGAACGCTTCCGGTTCAACCTTGGCCGGAATTGTGAGCGAACTTCAGGGCGAGGCGATCGTCCAGCCGACAGTCTCCGTCGCCGCGCCGCCGAGCGGCTTGATCGACCATGAGTTTTACGAACAGGTCGCCCAGGAGTTTTTGAACGAGATCGAAAAACTGAAGCCTGATGCGGTGGTCCTCGACCTGCATGGCGCTGCTGCCACGAGTCGGCTTGCCGACCTTGAAGGGGATCTCCTTTCGAGGTTGCGGGCGTTGGTTGGGCCGGCGGTGCCAATCGGTATTGGTCTCGACCTCCATGCGCATCTTACCGATGCGATGTTACGCAGCACCGATATCTGCATTGCCTGCAAGGAAAATCCGCATTCCGATGTGGTAGAATGCGGCGCCAAGGTTGCAAAGCTTGTGCTTGAGGTTCTTCGGGGTTCGCTGTCACCCGTCACCATCAGTATTCGCGTGCCAATGATCTTGCCCGGGGCCGGCGAAACCGCCTCCGGGCCGCTTGGGGAAATCCATGCAAAGGCGAGAGCGATCCAGAAGGTCTTGCCTGAGATCATCGATCTGTCGATCTACAATGTCTTTCGTTACGCAGACGATCGCCATATCGGCCAGGTCATTACGGTGATGACGAATGGACCCCGACCCGTTGCAGCGAAGATCGCAAGCGATCTGGCCGCAGACTTTTGGCAATACCGGGAACGGTTCAAGGATGACCTATTGTCGGTTGACGCTGCTTTTTTAAGGATTCGCGATCACGCGCAAGCAAGGCCTTATGTCATGGCGGATATGGGCGACCGTATTCTTGCCGGCGCACCAGGCGATAGCGTAATTTTGCTGTCGGCGGCACTCGACCAATTCACCGATCTCAAGGGGGCATTGACGATCACCGATGCGGATAACGCCAGGACTGCCGTCGCTGCCGGATTGGGGGCGACGGTAACCTTGCAGGTCGGAGGGCAAATCACGCCGGGCTTTGTTCCGCGCCAGGTGACGGGAAAGGTGATCCATGTCAGCGATGGCGCCTTCACTCTGGCTGGTCCGTTTCATGGCGGCGAGGCCAGTTCGCTCGGTGACACGGCTGTCCTGTTGATCGAGGAACGGATATTCCTGGTTTTAACCAGCAAACCGGCCTTCAGCCATGATCCGGCAGTCTTCACCAGCCAAGGGATTGACATCGGCGCCATGGATTTTGTGGTTGTCAAATCCGGATACCATTTCACGATGAACTTTGCCGGTATCGCAACGCCGCTGCTCGTCGAAACACCGGGAGTGGGCTACTACAAGAAGGGTATCTTTTCATATGAAAAGTCTCGCTTTTGGCCCGAGCATGAAGTCGATTCATCTAAGATCACTGCGGTAGTTTACGCTGGTGTCAGGGCGATGACCGACAACAAATGCCAAGCCGTTGCTTAGCAGTATGAGCGCTCCATCCTGAGGGAGAATAGATCCTCCACGGTGATCCGCCGTATATCCTGGCGCAGACGGCCAATGGCTAAGGAGATTGAAAATATGGCGCCTTGGTCCACGCAAGAGGGAAAGCCACGGCCAGCGATCGTCATCCGTCAGTGGTTGGCCACGGCTCATTTGGGCGACGATTTTCGATGAGCGCAGGCCGTCACCATCGTGATAGGACGCGCTTAGCCGCTCGGCGAGCGCAGCACCCACGACGGATTGCCCGAACCGGCGACGCCCGTGAGGACGATACGTCGCGGCAGCTCAAAGCGAAGCTGTGATGCCGCCGTCGACGTAAAGCACGTGTCCGTTCACAAAGGAGGACGCGCCGGAGGACAAGAAGATGCAAGCGCCGACCAATTCTTCCACCTTGCCCCAGCGGCCGGCTGGCGTGCGCTTTTCGAGCCATGTGGAAAAGGCCGGATCAGCCACAAGTGCGGCGTTCAATGGCGTATCGAAATAGCCAGGCGCGATCGCATTGCATTGCAGGCCGTATTTCGCCCAATCCGTCGCCATATCCTTGGTAAGGTTGCCGACGGCGCCTTTGGTCGCGGCATAGGGGGCAATGCCGGGACGGGCAAGTGCGGTCTGCACGCTCGCAATGTTGATGATCTTGCCCGCCCCGCGCTTGATCATGTGGCGTGCAACGGCTTGGCCGACATGAAAGACGGTCGAGATATTCGTTTTTAAGAGGCGCTCGAAGGCATCTGCGGGAAAATCCTCCAGCGGTGTCCGGTGCTGCATCCCGGCATTGTTGACGAGGATGTCGATCGCCCCGACTTGCGCCTCGAAAGTGTCGATAGCTGCGCGCACGGCCTGGTGATCGGTGGCGTCAAAAGCGAGTATATGCTTTGCTCCCAGCTTTTCGGCGGCCGCCTCTAACTTAGCCTGGTCTCGACCATTCAAAACGATCTCCGCACCGGCCCCCGCCAGACCGCGCGCCAAGGCAAAGCCGATGCCCTGTGAGGAGCCAGTGACAAGCGCGCGTTTGCCCTTTAGATCAAAAAGTTCAGTGCTCATCTTTTCCTCCCGAAGCGGTTCGTTGCTTCGTATATCAACTGAAGTCGATCTGGGTTTTGATCGATTGTCCCTTGTGAGGCCATCTCGAAGGCTTTGCGCGTATCCGGTAGTGGCAAGGTTTGGGTCATCAACGGATTGACATCGATCAGGCTGCCCTGCATCAAACGGATCGTGGTTGCAAATTCTTCGTGGAAATGCGCAGATCCGGTTCCTTGGCAGTAATGGCTATCATTGCAAGCTCATGTCACCGCCGAGACACGCGCGGGCCGTTTAGTCTTCATCGGCGCGCTGATTGCCCACGAAATCGGCGAACGCGCGGGTAAACTGATCCTCGATCTGCTCGACGGAAAGCGAGGCGTTCCGCACATTACGATTAAACCAGAGCTTATAGGCCGCAAGACGAGCCGGTAACGCGTCTCTGGCTTGGTCGGGATTGCGGCCACAAAACGCCTCCAAGGCTACTTTCTATAGCAGCGATCCACTCAATGTGGGGAAGGCAGAGAGGTGTCGGAGCGCTTCATCTCGTAAAATCGGAAAGTTACGCCCCGATGTTCGGTCATGCCGCGATAGGAAAAGCCAAGTGCCGTTGTCATCTTCTGGGAGCGGATGTTTTCCGGTCGAATAACGGAGACGAGCCTATCGATCGGAAGACGTTCGAACGCATAGGCGACGATTGGTCTTAGAGCCTCTAGCGCAATCTTCTTGCCGGAACTGAACCCAAAGAGGCAGCAGCCGATCTCGATATCGTGTTCATCATAGTGTCTGAGACCTGCCCGCCCGACAAAGGTGAGGTCGCCATTGGCTTGGCGCTGGTAAAGCATCCAAAAGCCGTAGCCGTACCGCCGCCATTCATCGAGATAAAGCGCAAGCCTTGCGTCGGATTGTTCGCGGCTCAGCGGCTTGCCCTGCATGATCAACTCCACCACCAGCGGATCGCAATGCAGTCGATAAAGCGCATCGCCGTCGCGCGCGCTAACTGGCCGCATGAACAGCCTTTCTGTTTCCAGATTCATCACGCTCTCTCCATCGCTATCCAGCGTTACCTTAGCGTTTCAGTGATCGCAGCACCGTTTCGAAAATTTCGCCAAGATGTGAAATGTCGGTCTCCGTCATCGCAGTGGAGAGTGCTCCAAGACCGATCGGCGACAACAACACTCCGTTTTCGCGCATTCGGATGACAACTGATTTCAGTCGGGGATCGCGCGCTGACGCAAAAGTGTCGGCGTAACTCGAAATCTGTTCAGAGCCGATAAAGAGGCGGAAAAGCGATCCTTGGCCGGTGATCGCGCCTTGGGTGCGGGCTTTCGAAGTTTGATGCGCGGGTATTGCCGCCCGGCATGACATCCAGCGCTTGCAAATATGCGGCTCGTGAACGTTCAACCGACATCGTTAGGGCTCCTTACCTTGCGGCAGGACCTCAATCAGCGCACGGCAGAGACTTGCGATCTCTTCCTGGGTATGGCTTGCCGTTACGCAAACCCGCAGACCCGCCTCACCTTGCGGTACCGTCGGAAAGAAGATTGCGGAGGTGTAAAAGCCTCGATCGATCAGCTTTCGAGCCGTGCTGATCGCGCTTGCCTCATCGCCGATCCTGATGGTGCGGATGGGAAGCGGCAGGCCCCGCTGAGGTGTCTCAAATAGCCGGTCGAACTGCTCAATTCGTTCGCCAAGGGCAATCTGGCGGTGCAAGAGGTCAACCCTGCGATGCAGTCTTGCTGAGGCAAGTGCGGCGCCGAGACCGGCCACGTTGAGGGAGGCGGAAAACGCATGTGCTATCGCAAATTGGCGGAAGAGTTTTTCATGGTTCTCGCTACCAAACATCAAAAGACCGCCTGACGCGCCAAAACCCTTACCGAGAGAGGCGGCGATGATCGTCCGATCGCCTAGAGCACCTGGAATTTGCGAACGTGCAAAACCCTCTCCCTGGCGGCCAAAGAGCGAGATGCCATGCGCATCGTCGATGTAAAGGAAAAGCCCATATTTCTGTTGAAGGGATAGAAGCTGATCAAGAGGTGCTGCGCCACCCATGGAATAGACACCATCACAAATATATGCAGCGAGGGGATTTTGTCTGCAGATCTCCTCGAGTGTGGAAACGTCATTGTGGTCGATCGTGACAACGGCGGTTTCTGCGCCAAGCGTTGCCTTATGAAACGCGAGCGTTGCATGCGCGAAGCGGTCAAAGACGATGACCGGTTTCTGTTCTTTTGTGAGATGGCCCGATGCAAGAAGCGGAAGTGCGCTCATATTGGCCGCAAGAACGCTCGAATAGACAATCACGGAAGCCCCAAACAGATCGGCGAGATCCTCCTCAAGCGTCGTCGATAATGCGAAATTGAGACGCGTACGGGCGCAAGACCAATGCAGGCAGCGATAGTCTTTTACGGCGTCGATTGCGCCAGCGGCGATTTCTGGATGGTTGTCTAGACCGAGATAGGAGCAACGAACGAAATCCAGGAGACTGCGAGCACCAGAGTTAAGATCAACAGAAACGTGCCTTTTCTCCAAAGGTCTGGCAGACAATCCCATCACTTCTGTTTGGTAGGCGAGATCAAAATGCGGGCGGGCCTTGTCGATCATTGCACGGGTGTTGCGTGTGGCTGTGATGGAGACAGCAGCGGCTCCCTCATGAATTGAATTTATGGCCATTTTACCCTCCAGATCAACTGTAACGAGCATAGGGGGCGAAGCTAGACGGAGAAAGTGATATCTTTTATATCATCTTGATATATCTATCGAATATCCTCTGTTTAGTTCGGCATGTTTTGGGACGAAGAGCTTCCTTGTTCTTTCCACAGTCAAAAAATCGAGAATTTTATGCTCGTAATGCTTGCACTGGAAATCTGATAGTGTATAAGAATATTGAGCAGCCATGCTGCTTGGGGCTTCGAATCCCCATAGGTCGGTCCGTGCCACCGGAAGGCAACACTCCTCTATGGTCGGGGAGCCTGCGGCGTATAAAACAGGCTTAGCCGAAGGCCGCAGGGGCTGAATCTATCGGCATTCGAACTCCCCGATCACCAGGTTTTCTAACCAGCGGGCGAAACGTCCGCCCTGGAGGAGTTCATGACGCATGCAGTCGTTCGCCGAGCCCTATCATTGCAAGCAGGGGAAAAAACCGTCGATCAGTTGGTTGGCCAGCAAATCCGACTCCGCCGCACCCATTGCGGTTTGACGCAGACAGGGCTCGGAAAGCGGCTGGGGGTTTCATTTCAACAGGTGCAGAAATATGAGACCGGCGCCAATCGGGTCAATTCCTCGATCCTTTATGAAATGAGCCTCATTTTGAAAGTTCCCGTCGAATTCTTCTTCAGTGCGCTGCCAAATCCAATGCGCGAGGGAGCCGAAATGGGGCCTGAATGGGCAGGAAGGCTTGCCTATATCTCGACGCCCGAGGGGCAGCACCTTGTGGATGCCTTCCAGGATCTGCCGATACCGGTTCGCGCCAGTATTTTGGGGATGGTGCGAACCCTGGCAAG
>Ga0268287_100352_pt1 | contig 12137 bp, 11 predicted proteins | sample MetcocultureR3M_FD_191348 | JGI IMG/M metagenome (GOLD analysis project Ga0268287, IMG submission 191348) | Soil microbial communities from Anza Borrego Desert, Southern California, United States - Methanotrophic co-culture R3-M | ecosystem: Environmental > Terrestrial > Soil > Desert | place... | reverse complement strand
GTATTGCGGCAATTATTTCCGCTTTCGGACCTTCGGTTGCGGTGCCGCAGCGAGGAAGCGTCCGGCAGCTTTGCGCCCTCAATCCCGACGTTCACTCGCGCGATTTTCGAATGCAAGAGCTGCCATTTGGCTTGTTGTGGAAAGAGCAAGACCGAAGCCGCCAATGGCTGCCGTGCTCGTGAGAGGCTCAGCTCCTGATTGCTTCCCTTTATGACTGAAGCTCTTCATCGCTCGAGGCATCCCTGATGATCTCGCTGATCTCGCCGAGATAGGCCGATGGAGAGAGATCCAGGCCAACGTCGGCCAGTTCGACACTTTTCAGTGCGGTCCTCATGGTATCTACGAAGGGCGTCCCGCGCGTGGCTGTTTCCTGTGCGGCCTCGTAGAGCAGATGATGGGCCTTGTGGCGCCCGATCATCGGGGATAACTGCATCATGGCCGCCTCAGACATGATCAGGCCTTGCGTGAGCTCGAGATTGCGGGCCATGGCCGTCTCGTTCACCTGAATACCGCCGAGCACACGTTCTGCAGCTTCCGCGATCGATGCAGCAAGGATCGCCATCTCGCCGACCACAATGTCGGACACGTTCGTGGCAGATGAATCGCCCTCGTCCATGCGCACCATGCTCGACAGGATCAGCGGCACGCGAGCCTCGAGAAGGCGGCAGAGGCTGACCAGAACGAGGGCTGCGGAGGGATTTCGCTTCTGGGCCATGGTCGAGCTGCCAACCTTGCCCATGTGGAAGGCTTCCTCCACTTCGCCGATTTCCGTCCTCTGCATGAAGACAATGTCTCCGGCGATTTTCTGAAGCGTGCTGGCGAGGATGGCAAGTCCGGCCATGTAGTCGGCCACCCGGTCGAAGGATGAGCGCACCGGCAGCCGTGCAGGCGCAAGGCCGAGCAATCGGGCGGCAGCTTCCTCCACGGCCCGGCCCTTGCCGCCCATGGCCGCGAAGGTGCCGATCGCGCCGCCGAAATAGGTGAGGAACGCCCCGTGCGCCTTGGCCTGAAGGCGCTCGCGGCCGCGACGCAATTCCGCATGCCAGGCAGCCGCCTTGAAGCCGAATGTCATCGGCAGGGCGTGCTGGCCATGGGTGCGCCCGGCCTGCAGCGTCGCCTTGTGCTGATCGGCAAGCCTGCCGGCATGACCCTCGCATCGCTCCAGAACGCTGGTCAGGTGCGCATGGGTCTGCTTCAACTGCAGGGCAATCGCCGTGTCGAAGATGTTCTGGGTGGTGGCGCCCCAGTGCACGTAACCGGCAGCCGGTTCGCCGCAGCGTTCTTCCAACTGTTTGAGCACGGGCACGAAGGGATGTTGCGCGAAGGCGATCTCGCTACTGAGGCGCTCATGATCGAAACCTTCAGCGCTGCAGCAGCTCGCGATACGGTCAGCCGCGTCCTGGGGGATCATCTGGAGCTCCGCTTGGGCGCGCGCCAGCGCCGCCTCAACATCCAGCCATGCCTGCAGCGTGGCATCGTCCGACCAGATGCGGATTGCCGCGGGGCTAAACCAGTGCCGGGTGATAAAGGACGTGAACATGCCGACGGTCATGCGGAGTACCTCATTCAATCTATGAACGCAAAAAGCCGCGGCGCCGCCAGTATCGGGGCGCCGCGGTCACGAGGATTCATTCCGCAACGATCTTTGCGCTGTCGATGACACCCTTGTAGGCGGCGGCCTGCTGCCCGACGAAATCCTTGAAGCTGGCCGAGGTAAGCGGCGCCGCCATGAAGCCCACATCGACATAGCGCTTCTGCACCTCGGCTATCGCCAGGGCTTCGCTAATCGCTTTGTCGAGCGAGGCGACGAAGTCCGGCTTCGAACCGGCCTTGGCGAACACGCCCTGCCACAGCGGCAGGGACAGGCCGTTCATCCCTGGCAGTTCGGACAGCGTCGGCGCATCCGGAAGCTGCGCAGCACGCTCTGGCCCCGAAACGGCCAGCACGCGGATCTTGCCTTCTTTGGCTAGCGGCAGGGCCGTCGATAGGGTGAGAACCGCGGAATCCAGCACGCCGGCCAGGAGATCATTGGTCACCTGCGCGCCACCGCGATAGGGTGCGTGCAGCATCTTGACGCCTGCACGCCGAGCAATGATCTCACCCAGCAGATGCTGTGCGGAACCGATTCCGGGAGAACCGTAGCTGACGCTTTCCGGCGCTGCTTTGGCAGCCGCGATGAGCGCGGCCATGTCCTTGCGCTCGGACTGGGCCGGTACAACCACCGCCATGGAGGTCGTCGTCGTGCGGCCAACCGCGATCGTATCCGTTTCCCAGTTGATCTTCACCTTGGCATTGGTCATGGGGACAGCGACCGTATCGAAACCGCCATAATAGATGGTGTTCCCGTCAGCCGGGCCGTTCACCAGCTTCTGGAGCGCGATCATTCCGCTGGCGCCTGTTGCATTTTCCACGATGACCGTGCGACCGATGCGGGCGGAGATCTCCGGTGCGATGATCCGCGCGGCCAGATCCGCGCTGCCGCCGGCCGAGTAGCCGACCAGCAATGTCAGTGGCGCATCGGATTGCGCCAGAGCGAATGGCGCGGCAACCGGAGCAGTGACCGCGAGCGCAAGGGCCAGGCCGGCCAGTGTATTTCTAATCCTTCGAAACATGTGAATCCTCCTCCGAATGATACATATTGTATTAGAGTGGCCTAGTTTTGATTTCGCGTATTTGTTAGATGTAATCCGCAAATCAGGCAATGGCATTCGCTCTTGGGCGAAGAAATACATTCTTGATGATACAATTTGTATTGTGCTAGGAAGGTCAGCATGGAGAAGATTGGGAAGCTGCAGGACTATCTGAAGTCGCTGGCCACAACGGCCCAGCCGGGAGACCGGCTGCCGACAGTTCGCAGCCTCATGCGCGATTTTAAGTTGTCGCAGCCGGGGGTACAGCGTGCGGTTCAGGCGCTGAAGGAAGAGGGGCTCGTCGATGCGCAGGTCGGGCGCGGCACCTTCTTTGTCGGCAGCAGCGCCCGCCAGGGGGCGTCAGGCACGCGCAGCCTGCCACAGAAGGGCCGAAGCGTGATCCTGCTGCGCCGGCCAAGCGCCACGCAAAGGGCACGCCTCGTTATGGATCGGCTGCAGGCCATGGTCGCAGACGGCGGCGATATGACCCTGGAAGTTGGCTATTCCGATGCCGATCATGCGCGCCGCGTGCTGCAGTCCCTGCCGCGTTTCGATGCCTGTGTCATTCAGAATTCCTTTGAGCAGATGCCGGTGGAAATGCTGGCGGCGCTCCGACGCAAGTCGGACAATGTGATCGTCGATGGCGCCTGGCTGGTCGGCACGGATGTCGATGCGGTCGGCTTCGAATGGGGGCGGCCTGTCGAAAGGGCGGTCCGCCTGTTGTCGGCAGGCGGGCATCGGCATATCCACTACATCACGACGGCAAGCGCCTTTCTCGCCAATGAACTTGGCCTGCATCGCTACCGGCAGATGCGGGAGGAGGCTCCCGGTGGCACGCAGTTGCGCGCGCCGGACCTACTGCCCTCCCTGCCATCGCGCGAGTTCGAACTGGCCGTGCTGGAGCGGCTGGCGGCCATCGCTCGCGAACCCGGCGGTGAGCGTCGGGGCGTTCTCGTTTGGGGCATCGAAAGCGGACAGCGACTGCGCGCCGGCCTGCATGCGCGCGGCATCCGGGTGCCGGAGGATATCTCCATCATCCTTCTGGGCCGCAGCGATGTCGAGGCCGAGCGGGAAGGCTTCTTTCACCTGATTGGCTACAGCGCCCAGGAGCAGGCCGAGGCGCTGTACGCGCGGTTGAAAAGCCGGTGGAGCGACCCGCATGCGTCTTACGGACTGACATTGATCACCATGCACGAGGTCGAGGGGCGCTCGGTTTTTCCGGCGGCGCATGCCGCTCCGGAAGGTCCGTCAGGCTCTGCCGAGGATAAGCCGGGAGGATAGGATGGGACTGAGAGTAAAATCGCAGAAGGAGTTTGGCAGCGCGCTGCTCTATGGGGCACTAGGCATAGTCGGTTTCGTGATCGCAGGCGACTATGGTTTTGGCACAGCCGGACGCATGGGCCCCGGATATTTCCCCAGGGTCATTTCCGGTCTCCTCATTCTGGGCGCTCTCGTATCGCTGCTGCGCAGCCTGCAACGGGATGGGGATCCGATTGGCCCGGTCAACTGGAAAGCGCTGCTCCTTGTCGCGGCCTCGGTTTGCCTGTTCGGTCTGTTGCTGACCGGGGCAGGGCTGCCGCTGGCTCTGGCTGTCCTCTTGCTGGTGTCCGCACTGGCGAGCGAGCACTTCGCACTGTCGGTGCGTTCGCTTGCCGCTCTCGTGGCGCTGGTTGCGGTGTGCACGCTGGTCTTCGTCAAGGGACTGGGCGTGCCCATGCCGCTGGTCGGAAGCTGGCTTTCGCCCCTGTTCACCTTCTGAGGACCCCGCCATGGACATGCTGTCAAATCTCTGGATGGGGCTCGCCCTTGCCTCGTCGATCACCAATCTCGGCTATTGCCTTCTCGGCGTCTTTCTTGGCACCGCCATTGGCGTGCTGCCCGGCCTCGGCCCGGTTGCAACGATCGCCATGCTCTTGCCGCTGACCTTTGGTCTGCCTCCGGAAACGGCGCTGATCATGTTGGCGGGCATCTATTATGGGGCCCAGTATGGCGGCTCCACCACCGCCATTCTCGTGAACCTGCCTGGCGAGCCTTCTTCCGTGGTGACCGCGCTGGATGGCCACCAGATGGCACGTGAGGGCCAGGCGGGACGTGCACTCTCGACCGCTGCCATCGGCTCGTTCATTGCCGGAACGATCGCGACGTTGCTCATCGCACTCTTCGCGCCCGCGCTAGCAGTGGTGGCTCTGCAGTTCGGCCCAGCAGAATACTTCGCCCTGATGGTGCTCGGCTTGATCGCCTCCATCGTCATGGCGTCGGGCTCGCTGCTGCAGGCCTTCGGCATGATCTTGACCGGATTGCTGCTCGGCATGGTGGGCACGGACGTCAACTCTGCCGTTCCGCGCTTCACTTTCGACGTGCCGATGCTCTCCGACGGCATCAACTTCGTCGTCCTCGCCATGGGCATCTTCGGACTGGGCGAGATCGTCGCCAATCTGGAGGCGGAAGGGGAGCGCACGCTGCTCACCCGCAAGGTGACCAATCTGATGCCGACACGCGAGGACTGGCGCCGCATTCTTGGCCCGATCGCCCGCGGCACGGTGCTCGGATCCGTCCTTGGTATTCTTCCGGGCGGTGGAGCAGCGCTGGCATCCTTCGGTTCCTACTCGCTGGAGAAGCGATTGTCGAAGGAACCGGAGCGTTTCGGCAAGGGCGCGATCGAAGGAGTGGCCGGTCCGGAATCGGCCAACAATGCCGGGGCGCAGACCTCGTTCATACCGATGCTGACCCTCGGCCTGCCGTCGAACTCGGTGATGGCCCTGATGATCGGCGCGATGCTGATCCAGGGCATTCAGCCGGGCCCCTCGGTGATGACGGAGCAGCCGACCCTGTTCTGGGGCCTGATTGCGTCAATGTGGATCGGCAATCTGATGCTGCTCGTCCTCAACCTGCCGCTGATCGGTCTCTGGGTCCGCATGATCGCCATTCCCTATCATTTCCTGTTCCCCACCATCATCGCGCTCTGTGCCATCGGCGTCTTCAGCGTCAACAATAGCCTGTTCGACGTTTATGCCATGGCGCTGTTTGGCGTGGTCGGCTACCTTTTCCGCAAGCTGGAGGTCGAGCCGGCACCCATGCTGCTCGCCTTCATCCTCGGGCCTATGATGGAAGAATTCCTGCGCCGCACGCTTCTCTTCTCCAGTGGCGACCCGACCGTCTTCTTCACCCGGCCGCTGAGCGCTGGCCTGCTCTCGATCGCGGCGATCATGCTGCTGCTGGTTGTTCTGCCATCGGTGAGAAAGAAGCGCGAGGAAGCGTTCCAGGAGGGGTGACGGAGAAAGAAAGAGCGGTGACAGCCGATCAATCCTCGAGAAAGATTCACATGGATACGCACAGGTGCGGCGAGTCGACGCCCTTCTGCGGCAGGCTCATTCCAGATTATAGCTTCGACGAGATGTCCGCTTGAGTGGTTCGACAGATGGCAGCGGCCTGTCCCTTTGCGGCCCCTTTGCGGTCATGGCCCGCGGGTCCCCAGCTAATCTTCCTAGCCGCCTTTGCGCATGACGAATAGCCAACGGAATTCCGGCGGAGATCGCCCAACTCATTGGTAAGACGTCACTTTTCCGTGCGGACATAGTAGGCAACTTGAATCGAAAAAATCAGTCAAAAACGACTTGCCTGGGGACTGTGGATTCTCGCATGATTTCAACGACTTAGAGAAATCACCTTTGTTTTCCTTATCTTTTCCCATGGCGAGCGACCGTGGATGCCACCTTTGTGCCTGGCTTTGGGCATCAGTCAACAGGACGGGCGAGCGGCAATAATTTCGGCTTACTGGGCCGAAATTATCGCGGAAGAATTGGTTCATGCACCACCTTTTGAAGAGCTTAACCTTGTTTGGCTTCTGCCCTAGACTGGACGACGTTGGAAAGTCACGACGGGTAGACAGATCCCATCGTGACACGCCTATCAATCAGCGAGCGGAACCTTTTTCGTATTCCTCGTCTGACACCTTCTCCATCCATGTGACCGAACTTCCGTTCAGCGCCTCGGCCACGGCGAAGTGCGCCATCGCTTCGGTACTTGCCGCTCCATGCCAGTGTCGGACGTTAGGTGGAATCCAGACGACGTCGCCCGGATCGACTTGCTGGACTGCCTCTCCTTCCTTCTGCACCCAGCCACGGCCACTCACGATGAACAGCGTCTGTCCCAACGGATGGGTGTGCCATGCTGTGCGGGCACCTGTCGAAAAGGACACGGTTGCTCCGCCCACCCGTGCAGGCGCGTCGCTCTGGTAGAGGCCGGAGATCTCAACCTTACCCGTGAAGTACTGCTCGGGACCAGACGTCGCGCTGCTTCCCGCTGGGGTGATCTTGATGTCTGACTGCGACGTGGTCATCGGTTTTTCTTTCCTGTTCGCGAAAACCTGCTTGAGCACGGGCACGGCCGACATGGCTCGGGGCCAGCCCGCGTAGAAGGCGATATGGCTCAGGACTTCGGATGCCTCACCGGCAGTCAGCCCGTTGTCCATGGCTCGGTTGGCGTGGAAGGGCAGTTGTTCGGGCTGCCCGATCGCGATCAGCGCCGACATGGTCACCAGGCTGCGGTCGCGTGCCGAGAGATCCGGGCGCTGCCACAGATCGCCGAACAGCACGCGATTCGTAAGATCGGCAAGTGCGGCCGCTGTCGGCGCTATCGTGGTGTTGACGGTTTCACTGCGCGCAGCCTCGGCCGCGGACTCCAGCTCCACGCGCGCAGCCCCACTGTTGCCGATAGGTCCTATATGTCGGGCGTCGAAGACCTTCTTCGTCTCCTCGACCGCGGAGATGGCATTCGGCCAGCCGGAATAGAACGCAAGCTGCGTGATGAGTTCGCCGATCTCCTGCGGGGCCACGCCATTGTCCAAGGCGCGGCCAACATGGGCGCCGATCTGGGCCGTCTTGCCGGTGGAGACGATCGCCGAGACCGTAACGAGGCTACGGTCCCGCGGCGACAGTTCCTTCCACTCCCAGACTTCGCCGAACAGGACGTCGTCGGTGAAATGACCAAGGCCGGGCGCCACGTCGTAAACGGCCGGCGGTGCGATCCTGCGGCGCTCCTCCTGGCCTTCCGCACCGGTGGCGGCGAGCGCCGAGATGGCGATCGATGCTGCGATGTTCTTCATCTTCAATTCCTCTTGAAACATCGGCGTCGCCACGGTCGGTCGACGACGCCGGAAGCCTTCGTCATGCCAGGTGCTGTCCGAAGAAGTCGGACATGCGGTCGAAGGGAATCTTGTCCATTTGGTCGTACAAGTCGGTATGGCTGGTACCGGGGATGATCATCAGCTCCTTCGGCTCCGCTGCCGCGGCAAAGGCGGTCTCGGCGAAGTAGAGCGAATGAGCCTTCTCGCCATGGACGAACAGGATCGGCCGCGGAGAGATCTCGGCGATGTAGGTCAGGATCGGCATGTTCATGAACGACAGCGGCGTCGTCTGCGACCAGGCATTGCCGGAGTTGACGGCGCGGTGGTGATAGCCGCGCGGCGTCATGTAGTAGTCGTGGTAGTCGACGAGGAACTGCGCTTCGCCTCCCTTGAGCTCGTTGTAAGGGGGCTGATAGGCAGGCGCGCCTTTGTCCGCGTCGGTCCAGCGCTGCCGGCTCATCTGATCCAGCATATTCGTCCTCTGCTCGAGCGTCACGCTGTCGTTGTAGCCCTTCGACATGACGCGGGTCATGTCGTACATGGTGCTCGCGACGACCGCCTTGACCCGCTTGTCGACTGCGACGGCGTTGAGTGCCATGCCGCCCCAGCCGCAGATGCCGATCATGCCAATGCGCTCGCGGTCGACGAAGGGCTGAAGGCCGATGAAGTCCACGGCCGCGCTGAAGTCCTCCGTGTTGACGTCGGGCGAGGCGATGTTGCGGGGCTCGCCGCCGCTTTCACCGGTATAGGATCCGTCGAAGGCGAGCGTTGCGAAACCCCGCTCCGCCATCGTCTGCGCATAAAGGCCGGAGGACTGCTCCTTCACGGCGCCGAACGGGCCGCCGACGACGAGCGCCGCCAGCCTGCCGCTTCCCCGTTCTTTCGGAAGATAGAGGTCGCCCGACAGCGAAATGCCGTACCGGTTTTTGAACGAGACCTTCTGGTGGTCGACCTTGTCGCTCTTCGGGAACACCTTGTCCCACGAGCTGGTCTGGGCGAGCGCCTGCGTTGCGGCAGTCACTGGAATAACGCCAAGTGCGGCGACGGCGACGCCTGTCGCCTTCATTAGGCTACGCCGGCCGGCGTCGAATCCTTCGGTATTGTCGGTCTTCCTGTTCATCATGTGATCTCCGTAGATAGAGGTTTTGACTTACTGGATGCGTTCGATACGCAGCGGGAATTTCCCTCGGACATGCAGCGCCTCGTAGCCCTCGTCGAAGCGGCCGAGGCGCACGAGGCCCGGATGCTTGTAGTCGGCGTGGAACATCGCCAGATTGCCCCAGGGTATGTAGTAGCAGAGGTCGTATGGCCGCTCGTTCGAGAACGGCCCGTGCCCTTCCACCGTCAGTTTGCGGGGCAGGTAGGCGATCTTCTCGTTGGAGCCGAAGTCGTCGATCTCCAACTCCAATGGCAGCATCGAAGCAAAGTCGCGTGCCGCCAGGTTGTCGTAGAGGGTCGCGGTCATCGTGTGCGTGTCGAATATCAATCTGATCTTCACGTCCGTGCGCTCCTCGTTGTCAGGGCCGTTCTGGCTGAACACTCTTGTCGGTAAGATTGCGGCTGCTGCGGCCGAGACGAGAAGGCCGCGGCGGGTCGGACCTGTGCGCGGGACGCTCATCGGGACCTCCTGGTGGCACGCCATGCGGCAATGGACATAAGCGACGAGCCGAGCAGCAGCACGGCGGCCAGCGTGAAAGTCGAGCGCCACCCGACAGTGTCGAAGAGCAGGCCGCCGAGGGATGCGCCGGCCGTGATCGCAAGCTGGATAACAGCCACCTGCAGGCCGCCGCCGGCTTCCGCGTCCTTGGGAAGGGCGCGGCTCAACCACGTTCCCCAGCCGACCGGGGCGGCGGTTCCGAGGAAACCCCACCCTATCAGGGACAGGAGCACGGCGAGCTTCATCTCGCCAAACCCGATCATCGCGCTTGCAATGCAGGCCATCAGCAGCGGGATGGCAACGAGAATGCTGAACAGTTGGCGGGACAGAAGCTTTCCGATGACCCATGTGCCGACCGCTCCGGCCAGACCCATCACCAGAAGGGCAAGGGAGAGGGTTTCGATCTCCAGTCGGGTGACCGTTTCCAGGAACGGCCTCAGATAGGTGAAGAGCGCGAACTGGCCCATGAAGAGGAGCAGGATCGCCACCATGCCGAGCGCGACGGGTAGACGTCCAATAAGCCGAAACACGTTTCCTGATCCTTCTCCGCGCGGCGAAAGGCTGGGCAGGCTCATCCACTGCCAGACAAGAGCGAGCAGCGCCATCGGCACGACGAGGAAGAAGGCGCCGCGCCAGCCGATGTAAGCGCCGAGCAGGCTGCCGAGCGGGGCGGAGATCGTCGCGGCGATGGCATTGCCGGCGTTCAGTAGCGCGAGCGCCTTTGGCACCTGGTCGGTATCGACGAGGCGCATCACGATCGATGTCGACATCGACCAGAAGCCGCCGATTGAAACGCCGAGCAGCGCTCGACCGAGCATCAGGATCGGGTAGGATGGCGCGACGGTGACGAGGATGCCGGACAACATCAGCAGCGCGGTCAAGGCCAGCACGAGCAGGCGTCGGTCAAGTCGACCGGCCACCGTGGCGATGGACAAGCTCGTGATCACCGCGAAGATCCCGGAGATCGAAATCGCCTGACCCGTATTCCCTTCCGAAACGCCTAGCTCGACCGCGATCGGGGTTAGCAGGCTGACCGGCATGAACTCCGACGCGATCAGCACGAACACGCACAGGGTCATGGCGAGAACGGCTCCCCATGCCGAGGGTTTCCGTTCGATGTTGTCTATGGTGAGCGTCATCGCTTCGGCCTGAATCATCTCTGTTCAACGTTGCGCTGAAGATAGTCCTTACCTACTTTTCGGATAAGACGGGCTAATCCGCATGGACCTATCGATTTTCAATATGAATAGGATGCGCAGATGCAACGCGAGGACATGAAGGACTTGTTGTGGTTCCTGGAGGTCGCGAAGGAAGGGAGCTTCACCAAGGCAGCCGCAAACCTTGCGACGTCCCAGTCTACCCTCAGTCACATAATCAAGCAGTTGGAGGCCCGCCTCGGCGTCCGTCTTCTTACAAGAACGACCCGTAGCGTCGCGACGACGGAAGCTGGAGAACGCCTGTTCAGATCGATCCTACCTCGGTTTGAGGGCATCGAAGCGGATCTTGGAGATTTGGTCGCATTCCGCGAGAAGCCCTCCGGCACCGTCAGGTTGACCTTGTCCGATCATGCTCTGCAGACAACCGTATGGCCAAAGTTATCGGGCGTTCTCGACGAATATCCCGACGTAAAGGTGGAGCTCTACGCCGACAATGGAATGCGCAACATCGTGGAAGAACGCTTCGATGCCGGCGTTCGCCTTGGGGAAAACGTCGACAAGGATATGATCGCCGTCCGGATCGGTCCTGACTGGCGGCTCCGCGCAGTCGCCTCAGCAAAATACTTCGCCAGACGCGGGCGTCCTCAGATGCCTCAGGATCTAGTGGGTCACGTCTGCATCAACATGCGCCAGGCGACGCTCGGCGGCTTCTACGCCTGGGAGTTCGAAAAGGACGGGCGGGAACTGCGGGTGAGGGTGGATGGCCAGTTAAGTTTCAACTCCTCGATTTCGCAGGTAGAGGCAGCGGTCTCAGGCTTCGGAATCGCCTACGTTCCAGAGGATCTGGTCGAGGAGCATATCGCTGCAGGACGGTTGCAGGCCGTTTTGGACGATTGGAGCCAGCCCTTCACAGGCTACCATCTCTACTATCCCAGCAGGCGTCAGATGTCGCCTGCCATGGCGGTGATCGTAGACGCTCTTCGGCAGCGCGGAACAATTTGAGTTGAGTGAATTTCAGGTACCGACCGGATAACAAGGTCCCCAGCCACTTTTCCTAGCCGTCTTCGAACACGACGATGGCCCGAGGAACTGCGGCCGAGATCGCCTAACTTATTGAGAAGAGGCCAATTTTCCGTGCGGGAGATAGTCGCAATTTGGACCGAAAAATCGGTCAAAAATGACTTGCCTGGGAGACCTGGATTCTCAGATGATTTCAATAACTTATCGGAAAAGCGTTGAAATTCCCTCTGTTTTCCCATCGCGAGGCTCCGCACGAGCCTCACAAACCGCGCGGGCGCCGACGACGTGGTGTCATGCGTAGAATTCGTCATCTAGCATCTGGCGCACGAGACGCCCATGGCCTTTCTCGCGCAGGTGAACCTCTTGGTCATGGCGCGCGAAGCTGGCTTCGATCCTTCCCTGCCGGATCGGGGTATGTTGTGGGCGTTCAATGATCCCTTCGCCGACTGGTACGGAACGCAATCGCCCAGCGGGGCGTTTCTCTTTTATGGAGTGACGCGGGTGGACTGGAACGCCGGGCGACACCGCAGGTAGTGCGCGAGGCCTGG
>Ga0268287_100350_pt1 | contig 12199 bp, 8 predicted proteins | sample MetcocultureR3M_FD_191348 | JGI IMG/M metagenome (GOLD analysis project Ga0268287, IMG submission 191348) | Soil microbial communities from Anza Borrego Desert, Southern California, United States - Methanotrophic co-culture R3-M | ecosystem: Environmental > Terrestrial > Soil > Desert | place... | reverse complement strand
GCTATGACGATCAGCGCAAGTCGATCACCGAGATTATCCAGCCGACAAATTTCCCCGGATTGGACATCGTCCCGGCCAATCTCGAGCTGCAAGAATATGAGTATCAAACACCGCTCGCAGCTTCGAACAAGTCCTCTCCGGAGGGACGACTATTCTTCACGCGTATCTCCAACGCCCTTAAGGAAGTCGAAGATCGCTATGACGTGGTTGTCATCGACTGCCCGCCGCAGCTCGGTTACCTCACACTGACTGCGCTGACCGCGTCGACGTCAGTGCTAATCACTGTGCACCCGCAGATGTTGGACATCATGTCGATGAGCCAGTTCCTACTTATGCTTGGCGGTATTCTCGAATCCATCAAGAGTGCCGGCGCCCGCGTCACATTGAACTGGTTCCGCTATCTCGTGACGCGCTATGAACCGACTGACGGCCCCCAGGCTCAAATGGTCGGGTTCATGCAAGCGATGTTCTCGAAACGCATGCTGCAGAACCACATGCTTAAATCTACTGCGATCAGCGATGCAGGCATCACGAAACAGACCCTTTATGAGGTTGAGAAGAACCAATTCACCCGAACGACATACGATCGGGCGCTCGACTGCCTGAACGCCGTCAATGGTGAAATCACCGGTCTCATTCACAAAGCTTGGGGTCGCAAATGATCGCAATTTTTGACAGCCGTGCAAATTTTCGAAATCCCTCGTTAAATCACGGACTTGAAAACGCTCGGGGAGGGAAGTGATGGCCAGAAACCATTCTTTGGCAAAATTCGTGCAGCCGTCCGCGGAAGAACATCAGAAAACTGCAGACACCCGCGCGGAGTATACCCGCCGTGGTGCTTCGCGTTCGATGATGCAGTCCCTCGACGAATTGGCCGAGACCTCAATCCGCATGCTCGAAGGCGAGACGGTGGTCGCACTCGATCCTGCGCTGCTCGAAGGCTCATTTGTTGCGGACCGCATCGGCGACGACCAAGAAGACTATGTCCAGCTTCGCGAAGCAATTCGTCAGTCGGGTCAGTCGACACCGATCCTCGTTCGCCCCCATCCGGATGCCGAAGGGCGGTACATGATCGTCTTCGGGCATCGCCGTGCCCGAGCCGCGCGAGACCTGCAAATTAAAGTACGGGCAGTAATCAAACCTCTCGAAGACCTCGCCCACGTGATCGCTCAGGGTCAAGAAAACACCGCTCGATCCGAGCTGACCTTCATAGAGAAGGCGCTTTTTGCCAAGAAGCTCCTCGCCAATGGCATGAGCAAGGATGTAGTGAAGATCGCCCTGACGATCGACGACACGCTTCTTTCAAGAATGCTCGCTGTTGCCGACGCCGTTCCCGAGGCTGTCCTTGACGCTGTCGGCGCCGCAAAAGGCGTTGGACGCGATCGCTGGGAGGAATTGAAAAAGCTCGTTCTGATACCAGCCAATGCTCAGAGAGCGTGCGAATTCGTGGGGGCGGATGATTTTCGTCAAACGGCAGAAGGGGAGCGATTCAATATTCTTCTGGCGGAACTCAAAACCGCAAAAACGCCGAAGAAAAAACAGACAGCATCTCCGTCCGTTCGACAGTTTGACGTCGCCGCCAAATCTGTTGCCGTGACGACCAAATCGTCCGGAAAAACATTTACGCTAGCGCTGACGTCGAAAGATGCGTCGAAATTCGGAGCATTTCTATCCGAACAGCTCGAGTCGCTTTATCAAGCCTTCCAGCGAGAAATACAGACCAAACCAGGAGATTAACCGCAAAAGAAAAAGGCCCCCGTAACGTTGCCGTCGTGGAAGCCTTCCTCTGTATGTCGCAATCAGAGAATCGCATTTTCACGAATCCCCGTCAAGAGTCTTAGCATCGTTTTGGTGAGCGTATTTCTTTTGCCTGATTAAAGGTGGAAGAACATGGATACCGCATGCGTGACGACGCCCTTTGGGCGACGGCCGATGACGCTTGCCTTGCTGACAAAGCATCGACAAGCGGAAAAGTCATCGACCGAAATCAAACGCAACAAGTGGAAGCTCTTTCGGGCGGTCTGCGAGGCTCGCAACGACCTTGACGTCAGTGACCGCTCTCTGACTGTCCTGGACGCGCTGTTGTCCTTTTATCCATCGGACGAGCTTTCAGCAACAAACAGCATGATTGTGTTCCCGTCCAATACTCAGCTTTCTATCCGCGCACGTGGTATGACTGCTGCGACGCTCAGACGGCATCTTGCCGCACTCGTTGATGCGGGTCTCATCCTAAGAAAGGATAGCCCAAACGGAAAGCGTTATGCCCGCAGGAGTACGGCAGGGGACGTCAGCGAAGCCTTTGGCTTCAGTCTGGCACCGCTTTTGTCTCGTGCCGAGGAGATTGAGGCAATTGCCGCCCGCATCGCTGCCAATCGTCAACTTCACCAAATCGCCCGGGAGAGAATTAGTCTTTACCGCCGCGAGATCACCAAACTCATCAATCTCGCACAGGAAAACGCCGCCCCAAGCGATTGGACCGAGCGTTTCGATCGCTTTCGGTCATTCTTGTCATCACTTCCACGCCGCTCTTCGCTCGAAGAACTTGAAGTGCTTCTGTCAAACCTGGCCAAAATCCGCGCACGGATCATCAACCTATTGGAACAACAAGATAATTCTCAAAATGTGAGCGCCAATGAATCGCAAAATGAGCGCCACATAAAGGATTCACAAACATACTCCCAATTTGAATCTGAATACGACCGCAAGACTGCAAACCATGTGGCTTCATCTCCCGCATCTGAGTTCAAGCAAGACTCCGGACACCCAGGAAAAGATCACAAAGTCCATCAGGATGCCATTCCACCGGCTATTTCGTTGGATACAGTGTTACGTGCTTGCCCTGAAATCAAACACTATGGCCCAGGAGGTTCGATTAGAAGCTGGAGAGACCTTGTGGCAGCAAGTTCCATTTTAGGCTCGATGCTGCAGATCAATCGGCCCACTTTTCAAGCCGCTTGCCGGGCGATGGGGCCTCTGAATGCAGCTGTAGTGATTGCCTGCATCTACGAAAGGGCAGGAGACATCAATTCTGCTGGTGCTTATCTCAGAGACCTGAGCCAACGGGCATGCCTTAGGCAATTCAGTGCCTCCCCTATGCTCCTGGCGCTTCTCAGATCGAGATCAAGCGCATCGCAGGAGCGGCGCCAATTCCATCCGTGCCAAAATTGATGGGCCGATCAGGCACAGTCCTCAGTCAAACGAGGGGTCCCGTGCCTAAGAAAAAGCTAATGCTCGCAGTTGCGGACATGCCGTCTTCAGCCAAGCCGAACCGAAATGGGGCGATCGCCTGGACCAGACTTCGATATCGATGATCGTCGCCGCGGGAGCAAAATCCATGTTTCGCTTATTTCGCCCGCAGAACAGCCGCCTATTTACAGAATGAGGGTGATATCGACACGAGCGGCGTAGGCAACGATCTGCCTCATCTCTCCAATATCCGAATAGATCGGGACATTGCTGATCCCAAGCAGTTCGGCCTCCGCGACGCGATCTCCGAACAGGAGCACCGCCTGCTGTGGATCACAACGTTTTGACGTCCAGATCAGGCCATGCGCATCCGGTCGGCTTTGATGGATAGCCAATGCCCATTGGGCGGTAATGTGATAGGCATACGGCGTCGTATCGATAAGATCTACCCTGCTTATGCGCCACTTGGCCAGATCAGGAGCGAACAACGGAACCAGAACGAGATCGCGCTTCAACTCGATGACCGAATGCGCGAGCGGCTTGATATTATCGACGCCGACTGTTTTGTTCATCTCGTCAATCGGCACGTCGTGAAAGATCGTCTCGTGAACCGCGCATTCGTAGTCGGTCGCGAGATATTGCGTCGGGATAGGATCGCTGCCCACACATAGCGGCGCAAACCGGCTGGGACGGCCCTTGCCAGGGTTGAAAGAGCAGCTTCCAAAACGCTGATCATGAACTCTGTGGAACCTCGTCCCCGCCTTGATCTCGCGTGAGTTCGAGGCGGGGAAGGGTGATGGCGGCAGAGAAATCATCCGGCAATATTTTCCGCCTCGCGGGCTGCCGCCGACACCACCACATCGCCGTCTTTCAGGACGTCAACCGGGCGCTTACCGGCCAGCCACCCGTTCGGGGAGGTAAACCAGAAGGCCAATTGCCAGCCGGACTTTTTCTCACCAAGTAAGGCGAGCACTTTAGCTACGGTTTCAATCGGCTGGCCTTCCTCAAACTGGAAGGCCGGGAAATACTCGACGCCGCCATGCCGGATCGCGAAGACCTTGCCTTTCATCTTCCATCGTGAGGCAGTCATGCTCTTGTTCTTGGAACCATGTCCGGCCACGTCCGCCAGATCCTTGCTGGTAAAGCTTGGCCACTCTCCAAAGAACCGCGCTCTCGCCTTGGCATTGCTATCATAGAGCAACCTCTCGACCTCGGCATTGGGAGGCGTGCGCATATAGACCGAAACCAGCGCATCGATCGCATCATCGGTCAGTTTGCTTTGCCGGGCTTCCACGATAGCCGGGACGTGCTCGACGATATCGCGGATGGTTTCCCGAACCGCCTGGTTTGGGGTGTCGACGAGCACGACCATCATGTCATCGACATCGGTTTCCGGCGTTGAGTGCATCGCATTCGCCACGGCCCTGCGCAGTTTCGCGCCGATGGACGATGCACGCTGTTTTCCTGTCAGCTCGCGCTTCAGCAGGCTCCCACCGGCGTCCGGTGTCTTCCCGCCGGAAGCAGAAGCCATCTCGACCTGCAGCGCGTGGGCGAACTCGGCGCCATCATAGACACGAAGACCATTACTGACAGCCATTTCCATGCTCCGGGATATTTCGGTTATCTAACGAGCCATAACCTATATCACCTTAGCCCTGTTTTCAAGAACGCCATTTTTCGTGCTCGTTGACGGCGAGCGCGCAGAAAGAAATAGGGCTCCTGGTTCAGTGCACTCTAACAGTAGCCGTCGCGGCGGCCTCTCCTCCTTGCTCGCAAGGATCGGCCGGCTTTGCATTAAATGACTATTCGAACATGATGGTGGCCGGCGCCTAAACAATGCTGAGGAGTAGAGGGTAAAGCATCTCTGATCAGTCAGGCTATGGAGGCGATTTACGGTGAGCTCCAGGCGGGCGGCATAGAGGGAGAGAAGGGAAGGGGGATTTGTGGCGGGTTAGAAGGCTGGAGAGAGGTTCTGGCCAGCCCGCTACGGAGAAACGACATGGCTCAGACCACATCGAAAATCACCCTTAGTGCCGCCCGAGATATTCCCTTCAACAAGCTGGTGCTCAGCCAGCAGAACGTCCGCAAGATCAAGGCGGGCGTCTCGATCGAAGACCTGGCGGAAGACATCGCCCATCGCGGGCTGCTCGCCAGTCTCAACGTTCGCCCCGAACTCGATGGCGATGGCAACGAGACTGGCATCTATCGCATCCCGGCCGGCGGCCGTCGCTATCGAGCCCTGGAGCGCCTTGTGGCTCAGAAGCGTCTGGCCAAAACCGCAGGCGTTCCCTGCATCGTCAGCAAAGGCGAGACCCTCGAGGTCGAGGACTCGCTTGCCGAAAACGTCCAGCGCGTTAGCCTTCATCCGCTCGATCAGTTCCGCTCATTCCAGACCTTGCGCGAGCAGGGGCTCGGTGAGGAGGAGATTGCGGCGCGTTTCTTCGTTTCGGTGGCGACGGTCAGGCAGCGCCTGCGGCTGGCGTCCGTCTCAACACGCCTTCTCGATCTTTATGCAGAGGACGAGATGACGCTCGAACAGATCATGGCGTTTTCGATCACCAACGACCATGTTCGCCAGGAGCAGGTCTGGGATACCGTCTCCCGCTCCCATAGCCGAGAGCCCTATTATATAAAGCGCTTGCTGACGGAAACCGCGATCCGTGCCAGCGACCGCCGCGCGGTTTATGTCGGTATCGAAGCCTACGAGGCGGCGGGAGGCGTCACCATGCGCGATCTGTTCGAGCAGGATCAGGGCGGATGGCTGCAGGATCCTGCAATCTTGGAGCAGCTCGCGATGGAAAAGCTGAAGGCTGACGCAGAGGCGATCAAGGTGGGCGAAGGCTGGAAGTGGGTGGAAGCAGCCTTCGATTTCCCCTACGGCCACACGTCCGGTCTGCGCCGCTTCTACGGCGAACAGGCCGAGATGACCGAGGCGGACTTGGCTCGCTATGACGCCATCCGTGCCGAATACGAAAAGCTCGACGCGGAATATGCAGGGGTAAGCGAATACTCGGAACACACCGAGCGGAAGCTGGAGGAGCTTGGTGCCGAGCTCGACCGGCTCAACGACCGCCCGTACGTGTTCGATCCGCAGGAGGTCGCCCGCGGCGGTCTCTTCGTGTCGCTCGGTGCCAATGGCGAGCTCAAGATCGAGCGAGGCTTCGTGCGACTCGAACATGAACCGAAGGAAGAAGCCGATCCCTTGGCTGATGTCGGTGACGATGGTGACGATCGTCGCAATGATCTTCCGGTAACTGCCGGCGTCGGCGGGGAGGGCACCCAGCCGGACGACGAGGACGAAACGATCAAACCGCTTCCCGATCGCCTTGTCGTCGATCTCACGGCAGCTCGGACGATTGCGTTGCGCAATGCGCTTGCGAACAACCCGGTTATCGCCCTTATCGCCGTCCTGCACGCGTTCGTCCTGAAGACATTCTACGTCTACGGCTCGGATTCATGCCTGGAGGTGACGCTGCAAAGCGCTCGCTTCAGCCAGACGCCCGGCCTTGGCGATACGGCCTGGGCGAAGGAGATCGAGCAGCGGCATGAAGGATGGGGCCACGATCTCCCCAAGGATCCGAACGATCTCTGGGATTTCCTGATCACGCTCGACGAGGTCAGCCGGCAGGCTCTGTTTGCGCATTGCGCTTCGTTGTCGGTCAACGCGGTGATCGAACCCTGGAACAAACGGACCCGGGCGATTGCCCATGCCGAGCAGCTGGCCCGCTCGATCGGTTTCGACATGGTGGAAGCCGGCTGGACACCGACTGCCGACAACTATCTCGGCCGTGTCACCAAGGCGCGCATCCTGCAGGCGGTCCGGGAAGCAAAGGGCGACCAGGCGGCGGAGCTGATCGGCCATCTCAACAAGACCGATATGGCCCGCGAGGCCGAACGGCTGATCACAGGCTGCGGCTGGCTGCCGGAACCGCTTCGCATGACGGTCTTGGATGGCATCAGCGAAAGCGGCGCTGTCGCCGATGACGCCTTCGCCGGGTCAGATGAGCACGAGACTGCCTCGGAACTTCCCGATCTGCCGGCCTTCCTGCTCGACGAGCCGGAAACATCTGACGATCACGCCAGCGAAACAGAAAATGCGATCGACGGCGAGCATCTCACCGCCGCCGAATAGCGTCACAAGCATCCCATCAATCTGACCCGATCGCCGTTGCGGTCGGGTCTTCCTTGCAAACAGCCCGGCCATCGTGCCGGGTTTACCCGTTTCAGGAGGCACCTATGCCTGACTTCACCATCGAGACCATCTATCACCTGCCGGTCTTCCGGCATCGCACCTCTTCGGCTGACACGCTGGAGGCGGCGTGCCGTGCTGCTATCGCAGATGATGACTGGGACAATTCCAAAAAGGACTACGTTTCCTGCTGCGAAATCCATGTCACCGGTATCTGGGAGGGCGCGGACACTGCCTATGCGCGGCCACCAATTCAAATCTCTTCCCAATTTGAAGAGGCCGTAATACGCCGTGCATACCATTTTGAGATCCTGCTCGGGCTGCTGAAGATCCTGTTTGACGACGTCCGAGCGGCCCGGCCACCGGCGCTCGATTGGCTCGCCGGATCTGCCCGGGCGATCGCCGAGGGGAAGCCATACTCGCCGGAGATCCGGATCCTGAAGAGCTGGTTGACCTGCCCAAGCCTTCCCACGTCCTGGTCAGGCTGCAGGAGGATGGTGTGCGCGAGGCCATCACCGCAGTGCTTGAAGTCCACCCGAGTTTCAAAGCTGTACAGCCGGAAGCCGTGACCGACAACGAGGTCCACGCCGCTGGCCTTTCCATCGCAACAACCATGGATTTTTCCGACGTGATCGGAAGGGGGAAATTCCAGGCGGCGCTCTTGGCGATCCGGTCGGCGCAACGCCGGCTGACGTCCGACTGATCCTTCTTCCTCACGACATCCCTCAACCTCGCCCGGCCATCACGCCGGGTTTCTGTTTTATGGAGACAATCCAATGAATACTCTGGCTTCCAATACCCAGATCGTTCCCTCCGGCTTCAAGGTCGATATCTCGCGCGGCGAGCGGATCGGCCGCGTTTCGTCGGAATGGTTCTCGCGCCCCGATGATGAACGCTTCCTGTCACTCACCGATCTTCACGACACCGTTCGGTCCCGAGCCGAGCGTGCCCATGCCCGCACGATCGAAAGCGCCGCGATCCGCGTTGAAGCCACCCGTGACAATACCGAGCGGCTTGTGCTTCTTGTCCCGGGTCAGCGTCAAGCGATCGCACCGACACACTGGAGCTACGGCCAGCTCTGCAGCCTCGTTGGCGCACCCGCCACCTATATGCGGCAACTGCCCGCGCCGCTGGCCGCGATCAACCTGCAGCACGGCCTGCTCAATCACCGCGCCGAGCTGGTCAAGACGCTTGAGATGGACGATGGCCGGCTCGAACTGCGCGCGGTCACCGGACCCGAATACGGTCGCATCTGGGATCATGAATTGGTTTCCGCCGTGATGACGATCGCCGGCAATGGGACCGGCGACACGATGTGGAAAGTGCCGGGCATCCTCGATTGGGCGACGATGACCCACAATCCCTTCGTCGACATCACCAAGGATACGACCACCCTCTATGCCAGCGACCGAGACGTCTTCCTATTCCTTGTCGACGACACCCATCCGATAGAAGCCGGACGATTGCCGAATGGCGAGCCGGACCTCTACTTCCGCGGCTTCTACGCCTGGAATTCCGAGGTTGGATCGAAGACGCTCGGCATTGCCTCCTTTTATCTTCGGGCGGTCTGCGCCAACAGGAATCTCTGGGGCACCGAGAATTTCGAGGAGATCACCATTCGCCATTCGAAGTTTGCTGCCCAGCGCTTTGCGCATGAGACGGCACCTGCGTTGACGAGTTTCGCCAACTCCTCGCCCGCTCCGTTCATCGCCGGCATCAAGGCAGCACGCGAGCGGATTGTCGCGCGCAAGGACGACGACCGCGAAACCTTCCTGCGCCAGCGCGGCTTCTCCAAGGCCGAGACCGGTAAGGTGATCGAGATGGTGCTGTCGGAGGAGGGGAGGCCGCCGGAATCGATCTTCGATTTCGTGCAGGGCATCACCGCGCTGGCACGCACCAAGACCAATCAGGACACGCGCCTCGAACTCGAGGGCAAAGCCAAGAAGCTGCTCGAAAGCGCTGCCTGACATGTTCACGCGCGCCTGGCTCAGACCCGGCCGCGTCTGCAAAACCCGTCGTCGTCATCCCAGAGCCCGGTCAAGCGCCGGGCCTCTTGTTGTCTGGAGCACCCCAATGGTTATCCCCGATCATGCCCGCGCGAACTTCGACACCCTGCTGCGCGCAGCAGCCGATGGCAATCTTGCTCTTATGGAATGCCTCGATGCATCTACACGCGAGCCGCGTTACGTGCTTTGCGCCGTCGGCCGCAGTGCCGGCGACTACGTCTTCACGCCATTTGGCCATCTTGCCGATGGCAATCCGTATGACGCCTACCTGCCGCCGGATCCATAGGATCCCGCTGGCTTCATTGTAAGTCCGACGACCTAAGCGCTGACGATCCCGGCAGTTCAAGCTGGCGATCCCCGACCCTTCCGTGCTGCCCCGATATGACTCCTCCGAACCCTCGGCAGGACGCTGGGCTGCGTGTTCTTCCTCGTTCATGGAGCATCTTCGATGAACATCCCCTCACATCCTCAAACCATTTCCACCTCTCCGCGTCTTGAGACCAAAACCGCCGCTGAAGCACTCATAAAGGCTGCCGAACAAATCACGTCGCTTCTGGAGCACGGTCAAGTCGTCTCTACAGGCGACCTGCGACAGATCATGATGGAAGCCTTTGGCGGCAGCGACGCCGAGGGCCTGTGGCTCTGGAAAGACGTCTACGAGGCGACCGAAGCCGCCTTGGTCCTGTTCCTGCGCAAGTTCCGCTCCATTGCCTCCCGGCCCCAGTCGCCTCAATCGACACTTGCGATGGTGACGAAGGTGGCGCGGCTCCTGCCGACCCACACGCGCCGATCCGAGGAGAGCCAGGCCCTGCAGCAGTTCTCGACACCGATCCCGCTTGCCTATGTTGCATCGCGTGCTGCCGGCATCACGGCCGCTGACGTGGTTCTCGAACCGTCGGCTGGGACCGGCCTCATGGCGATCTTTGCGGAACTCGCGGGCGCAGGCCTGGCGCTCAACGAATATGCGGCAGCTCGGCACGCGCTGTTGGAGCAGCTCTTCCCGGGCGTTCCGATATCGCAGCATGACGCCGCGCATATCGACGATTACCTCCAGCGTTCCATTCGGCCGACCGTCGTCCTGATGAACCCGCCGTTCTCGGCCGGGGTGTATGTCGAGGGCCGTGTCGCTGACGCCGCCTGGCGGCACTTGACCTCCGCATTCGCCCGCCTTCTTCCGGGCGGCCGGTTGGTCGCGATCACGGGGCCAAGCCTTTCTCCCGATAATTCCGTATGGCGCGACGCCTTCGTCCGGCTGCAGGGGCAGGGCACGGTGCTGTTCACCGCGGCCGTCGACGGCAGCATCTATGCCCGTCATGGAACGACGATGGAAACGCGCCTGACCGTAGTCGACAAGATCCCGGCCGGGGATCCTACGAAGCTACGGGCGTCGAGCGGTACCGTGCACGATCTGGAAACACTGCGGACTTGGATCACGGGCCTTCCACCCCGCGTGCCTTCGACTGTGCCGAACTCCATTGGAGTGCTCTCCACCGGTATGCTGCGGGCGGACATGATGCGTCCCACAGCGGCTCATCGCCTCGCGGCCGACGGGAAGACGAAGCCCTCTGTAGTCATCCGTTCGATACCCGTCGATAACGAGATTATTGAACTCTCCTACGACCTGCAGGACGCTCAGCCGAAGGATCAGGCCAACGCTGCTGACGGCATCTACGAGTCCTACCGGTTGCAGTCGATCCACATACCCGATGCAAGGCCCCACCCAGACAGGCTGGTCGAATCCGTTGCAATGGCCTCGGTGGCACCGCCGACGCCGAGCTATCGTCCACATCTGCCGAAGCGCGTCGTCGTGAGCGGCGATCTTTCCGATGCCCAGCTCGAGAGCGTAATCTATGCCGGCGAAGCCCATTCCGGCTATCTCGCCGGATACTGGAGCGTCGATGCCTCCTTCGACAATCTCAAGGCGGTCGCATCCGACGCAGAGCATGCCGTTCGTTTTCGTCGCGGCTGGTTTCTCGGCGACGGAACGGGGGCCGGCAAGGGCCGCCAGGCTGCCGGCATCATCTTGGACAACTGGCTAAAAGGCCGCCGACGCCATGTCTGGATCTCAAAATCCGACAAGCTGATCGAGGATGCCCAGCGCGACTGGAGCGCGCTTGGGCGGGAGAAGTTGCTGGTGACGCCGCTGTCACGTTTTCGACAGGGCAAGCCGATCAAGCTGGAGGAAGCTATTCTCTTCACCACCTTCGCGACGCTGCGCAGCGACGAGCGCGAGGGCAAGCGATCGCGCGTGCAACAGATCGTCGATTGGCTCGGGAATGATTTTGACGGCGTCATCGTCTTCGATGAAGGCCATGCCATGGCCAATGCGGCCGGCGGCAAGACCGAGCGCGGCGACAAGGCGGCATCGCAACAGGGCAGGGCGGGACTGCGCCTGCAGCGCGCCCTTCCGGACGCCCGCATCGTCTATGTGTCTGCCACCGGCGCAACCGACGTCGAATCCCTTGCCTATGCCGAACGCCTCGGTCTTTGGGGCAGCAGCGACTTTCCCTTCCCGACCCGTTCCGAATTTATCGCAGCGATCGAGGATGGCGGTGTCGCGGCGATGGAAGTGCTGGCCCGCGACCTCAAGGCCATGGGTCTCTACGCATCGCGGTCGCTCTCATTTGAGGGCGTGGAATACGAGATCCTCGAACACGAACTGACAGGGGAACAGGTCCGCATCTACGACGCCTATGCCGGGGCGTTCCAGGTCATTCACAATCATCTGGATGCTGCCATGGAGGCGTCTGGCATAACCGGCAAAACTGGAACGTTGAACAAAAACGCCAAGGCGGCGGCTCGCTCGGCCTTCGAAAGT
>Ga0268287_100349_pt1 | contig 12318 bp, 13 predicted proteins | sample MetcocultureR3M_FD_191348 | JGI IMG/M metagenome (GOLD analysis project Ga0268287, IMG submission 191348) | Soil microbial communities from Anza Borrego Desert, Southern California, United States - Methanotrophic co-culture R3-M | ecosystem: Environmental > Terrestrial > Soil > Desert | place... | reverse complement strand
GCTACAGCGCCATCAAACGTCAGAACAAGAAAGCGACCGAAAATTGTGGACAGTCTTGCGCCTATGACATCGGCGCGTGGCACCGCATCGAACCTCCTGTAGGGTCTCCTCGGGGATGTAGGCGGGCTTTTATGAAATTCCTGAGTCGACTTTTTGTTCTAAGTGTTGCGGCGCTCGGTGGTTGCTCGACCACCGATTCCATCGAGGACGTGTTCGCCGTCAAGATGAACGAACTGGACTCGCGCGGTAAACCGCTTCCAGTCTCCGGTCGCTCCGCTCATGGCTTCAGTGCACGATCAGCTGACGGATCTGTGTTCGGAGGGACTGCTCAGTACGGAACGGGCAGCTTCATTAACAACCAACCTTTGATAACCACGGGCAAGACCACGAAAGGCGGAGAAGGATATAGCCTCAACCTGATGGATGCTCCGATTGCAGCAGCCGCAAAGAGCGTTCTCGGCGACACCCTCGGAGCCACCTACACAATCGATCCGCGGGTCAATGGCAAGGTGACGCTGCAAACCGCTGCGCCGGTTTCCAAAGAAGCGATCGTCGACATTTTCGAGTCTGCCCTGTCGGTGAACGGTGCGGTTATTACAAAGCAAAACGGCGCCTACCAGATCGTCCCAGCTTCGGAGGCGTTTTCCTCGACGCCGGAGGTCGCGACGGCCTCGTCGGCATTGAGTGGTCCCGGAATCAAGGTGCAGGCGATCGAATTGAAGTTCGTCGCTGCGGCCGAAATGAAAAGCATCCTGGAACCAATCAGCCGCAAAGGGTCTGTCCTTAGGGTCGATGACCGCAGAAACATTATTGTTCTTGCTGGTACGAGTAACGATCTTTCGGCAATGCGCTCTGCCGTCAGTATATTCGACGTCGACTGGATGCGGGGCATGTCGGTTGCCCTCCATCCGCTTAAAGCATCGCAGTCATCCGCAGTCGCCAAAGAACTTGGTTCGATCTTCGCGACCGAGAACGGCCCCGGGACGAACATCATCCGTTTCATCCCTAATGAGCGTTTGAACGCGATCCTGGTGATTACGTCGCGACCAGCCTACCTTGAGCGCGCAGCAGCCTGGATTTCAAAGCTGGATCGGCTCGCTGCTACAAACGAGCAGCGCCTCTTCGTTTACAATATCCAGAACAGGCCTGCCAAAGAATTGGCCTCCGTCCTGCAATCCGTACTCAAGGGCCGGGAAAGCCGCGACGACAGCCAGGCTCCCGCTGCCAACGCGGTCGCACCCGATCTCGAAGCAGCGATGATTGCCAGTGGTGCGTATAGTGCTGAACCGGGAGGCGATGGAGCGGCGACGGCTCAGCCTGCAGTCGCCTCCGGTGAGCTTGCCCAGCCTGCTCGCCCGAAAACCTCGGTTGTTGCCGACCTTGAAAACAATGCGCTGCTCATTTCGACTACGGCGCGGGAATACGAACGGATCGAGCCCCTCCTCCGCCAGCTTGATGTCGTTCCCACGCAGGTCATGATAGAGGCCGTCATTGCCGAGGTCACGTTGAATGATGAACTCCGGTTCGGCCTTCGCTGGTTCTTCGAAAATGGCAATTTCCGTGTAGGCTTCTCCGATCTAGCCTCCGGCGGAACCGGTGCGAGCTTCCCCGCGCTCGCCTGGAGCTACGCAACCAACGACCTACGCGTGACCCTCAATGCGCTTTCCAGCATCACCGACGTCAACGTGGTTTCGGCTCCGACACTGATGGCGCTGAACAACCAGAAGGCCATCCTCCAGATCGGTGATCAGGTTCCCATCGTCACGCGACAGTCTCAGAGTACCGACGATAGCGATGCACCTGTCGTCAATTCAGTAGAGATGAAGGACACCGGCATCATTCTGACGGTGACACCTCGCATCAATACGTCCGGGAAGGTGATGCTCGATATCCAGCAGGAGGTCAGCGATGTCGTCAAAACGACGTCGTCAGGCATCGACTCTCCAACGATCCAGCAGCGAAAAGTATCCACGCGGGTTGTCGTAAACGACAACGAGAATTTGGCGCTCGGCGGCCTCATCCAGCAACGGAATGATCTGGTCCGGTCGCAGGTGCCGATCCTCGGTGACATCCCCTTGCTCGGAAATGCTTTCAAGAACAAGAGAGACCAGATCAGAAAGACGGAGCTGATCATCTTTATCAAGCCGCGCATCGTCAGGGATGTCAACGAAGCTAGAAACGTGACGGAAGAATTCCGGCAGCAACTGGACTTCAGTTCGGATATCAGGAAGCGTCGCGGAGGCTCAAGCAAGGTCGAGCAGGATCTCAAACGCCTGAACTACTGATGATCGATATAACGCCCCTTTTCGCCACTGTCTTGCTAATCTGCTTTGGGCTTATTTGCTATTCGGATCTTCGCTGGCTCATCATCCCGAATACGGTCAATGCGATCATCATGCTCACCGGGCTGGTCTACAAATACCCAAAGGGGGCCGAAGCGGTCCTTGGCGCGCTTCTTTTTGGAATTATGGTGGCCCTGTTGATGTGGACCATCCGGCAGATTCACTTTAGGGCAACCGGTCGGGTCGGCCTTGGCCTTGGTGATGTCAAGCTCGCGGGAGCCGCCGCAGTCTGGTTCTCACCCTTGATGTTTCCGTTGTTTCTATTCCTGGCGTCGGCGCTGGCGCTGATGTTCGTTGTCGCCTTCAGGATCAAGAGTGGGGCCTTGCATCAAAAGCTTCCCTTCGGTCCATTCTTGGCGGCATCTCTTATCGCAACCTGGACGCTCGAACTCACCTTCGGTCCATCGCTCGGGTCACTCCTATGAAATTTCTCGATAAAAACCCCGCTTCAGCTACCAGCCGTCGGCCAGGTGTTGAAGGTTTCACGCTGGTCGAACTGCTCGTGGTTCTCGCGATCATCGGCCTGATTGCCGCGGTCGCCACGCCTCAAGTTCTAAGGTATCTGGACACGGCTAAAGTGGACACCACGAAGACCCAGATCAAGAATCTCGCAAATGCGCTTGAGCTCTACTATATCGACACCGGTAATTACCCGAGTACGGAGGAAGGGCTGGCCGCTCTCTCAAGCCGTCCGGCCAACGCCCGTACATGGAACGGCCCATACATCAAGAATGGCGGCGTCTTCGCTGATGCGTGGAACACAGCCTACCAGTATCGCAGTCCCGCGGATGACAAGCCGTTCGAAATCCAGTCTTTCGGGCGCGACCGAAAGGCTGGCGGTAGCGGGCAGGATGCTGATCTCGTCAGCCAATGAATAGGAGATAAAAGCGCATACCGCCGTCGGTAAGGCTCGACTGATGCTGCCGTTCGAGAGAACTTTGTTAAATGCCCGCGTATAACATCCGCGCTCCAGCGTCATTTTAGGGAGAGAATGGCAGTCTCCTCCACAGTGATCTCGCGCCCTGCTCGCTCCGCAACCAGGCGAAGCCTGACAGCAAACGGTAAGGCTTCCCGGTCGGCCCATTCTTTTTGCCACCCCACTTCGCGTGCCCGACCAAGATACTCCAACGAAACGGACTTCAGTCGACGGACTATAGTGAAATCTTCGGCCGGCGGTGGCGATATCACTCGGCGCGCCGATTGCCGTTGAACGAGATCAAAGCCCCCGTCGTTCGACCGCACTAGTATTTCCACGTCGCGGAGGGCATTCCTTTTACTGCCTGCACGTGCGACTGCCACAAATCGAGCGCTGGACGTCTGCCCCCCAAATACAGCCTTCCGATCAGGATCGCTGCCCAACAGCGTGATCTTTTGCGCTTCACCAAAGAGATCTTTCAGGTAATCCGCGACACCGATGAGCTCCGCTTCTCCTTCCATCGATGCCGTAATCGTCTGTATTGGGCGGATCTGAACAACAGCGGCCATAAGCAGGCCAGAAAGCAGCGCGGTGAGGGACAAGGCAACCAACATTTCGACAAGGGTAAAGCCTTCCGTTCCAGGCGAATGGCCCTCTACCGTAGTCCAGCCTAGCGTAGCGGGTATCATCGCGCACCTATTCGGAATGACAGATATCGGTATTCTCTTCCCGAAATTGATTTGATGGTTAGAACCGAGAAATCGGCACCGTCCTTAGCGCGCTCCCCAGTCGCAACCGGAACACCACGACGTGTCCAGGTCAGGGTTCCCATCCTGCCGTTGCTCTTTCGGACGACTTCAACAGGCTGGGTAGCTTCCATCGCCAGCAAGGCGTCAGCAAACCGCATAACTTCTCGCCTTTCTCTTGCCACTGAGAAACCCTTGCTCGCAAGCGCGATTGTCTGTACCGAAATGCCAAGAGCTAAAGACAGGATGAGGAACGCGATCAGCGTTTCCAGCAAAGTAAAGCCTTCAGCGTTGTCAATCGACGACATTGGCTCGTGTCTCCGATAGGCTTGCGACCCCTGTTACCCAGTTGATAGTCAGCACTACGTCAGGCGATCCAGCGGCTTCAAAGGAAATAGTGCCACCTGTAGCAGTGCCGTCGGGAAAAAAGGTGATACTTCCCTGCCTAGATGTCGCTTTCGCGTCGCGTCCAAAGGTCGCCGAAAATGATACGGCAGCCGGCACGACGGCTTCGTCGTCGCCAGCGTCAGACCGAATGATTTTCGCCTCCGCATCCATCATCAAGGCTTTGGGAGTCCCGCCTTTCAATGCGGCTAGTCGCGTCAGCTGCGCCATTTGGAGGACTTGGCGAGCAATCACCGCCGGCGTTGACCTGGTCATCGCACGGTATGACGGAAGAGCTATGGAAAACAGCAGGCCTATAATGCCGAGCACCACCAACATCTCAGCCAGGCTGAACCCGTCTTCGCTCCCAGCAACTTTTACAGCCTTCGCCATCACTGGACGCTCAACTCGTTCATGCTAAGCAGCGCCGTCATGACCGATATGACCAGACCACCGACAAGGACGCCAAGAAAGATCGTGATCGCCGGAGTAAGGAGAGCCAGAAGCCGATCCATGACACGCTGAGCATCAGACCGAAGGATTTCCGACGTCTTGTTCAGAACCTCAGGAAGCTTGTTTACTTCATCGCCGATCGCAACAAGGGAGATGACGCTGCGAGGAAACAATCCGGTGGCGGTCAGCGCTTCCGGAATCCTCTTGCCTGCAACAACGACCTCGCGCATCGAGATCAGTTTGCCTCTGTGGTCCTTGAGAGGAGAAGAATCCGCGGCAAGCGAAAGCGCTTCCGGTAGAGGAACCGCATTTTCCAGCAATAGGGCCAATGTCTGCAAGTATCGCGCCAAGGCCGAGTGAGCCAATGCCTTACCGAGGAGCGGCAGCTTCAATACCGCTGAGCCGAACGAGGATTTCATCCAGGTTGGGCGGAGCATCGACAGCGCGGCTAGCAAGGCAACGACCGAAAACGAAACGAGCGCCACGAGCGGATTGGATAGCGCGTCACCTAGATGGGAAAGGAGAGCGACGATCAGCGGCGTATCCCTGCCGGAGCTTTCGAATATCGGCTCCAATGTCGGCACCAGGACGAAAGTTACAACACCGAGGGCCACCAGCATCATCAACAGCAGGAAAATCGGATAAACTGCGGCATCGATCAATTGTTTGCGCTGGGCATCCCGACGATCGAGATCGGCTGCGACGACTTTCATCACATATGGCAATCTGGCGCTACGTTCGCCGCTGGCAACCAGTGCCACGGCTTCATCTGGGAGGCCTTCAATGGCCGTCAATGCAGCGGCGGGCCCGGCACCGGAAGCGAGTTTATCAAGAACCTTTGCGATGATCTCGGCGTCGGCGCTGCGTGACGCTGCCTCATGCATAGCCTTGAGAGCCTGATCGATACCTAGGCCAGCATTCATAAGGACAGAGAGATCGGCGAAAAAACGTTTCGTGTTAAGACGCGAGCGGAAAACGGAAGCAAAGCTAGACCTCACCTTGGCCTTGCTTGCGTCGATCGGCTTGAGCTCCACAACCGAAAGACCATTCGCCTTCAGTTTCCTGCGCGCATCTGCTGCGTCGCGGGCGTCGACGCTTCCCTTCCTTTGTCTCCCGTCGTGGCTGAACGCTGAGTAGGTAAAGAGGGGCATCAGCGGTCTAATTCCACGACGCGCACGGCTTCGGCCATGGTTGTGACGCCCTCCGCCGCCAGTCGGTAGGCATGATCACGCATCGGCTCCATGCCCTCCCCCTTAGCGATGACCTCGATTGCTTCGTAACTGGCACCACTAGCCACGGCGCGCCGGATCTGATCCGTCATTGGCAATATTTCGAATGTGGTCTGGCGGCCCCTGTATCCGGTTCCAGAGCAGCTTAGACAACCGACTTTGTCATGCTGGTCGCGGCAAGTGGGGCACACCCGCCGCAGGAGACGCTGCCCGATGACGCCCCTCATCGTCGCCTCGAGCAGGAAGGGCTCGATTCCCATGTCACGCAGGCGGCTGAATGCCCCAATCGCACTGTTGGTGTGGAGGGTCGATAGAACAAGATGGCCCGTCAGAGATGCCTGAATGGCGATCTCGGCGGTTTCGCGGTCGCGTATTTCGCCAACAAGAATGACATCCGGATCCTGGCGAAGGACCGATCTCAAGGCTGAGGCAAAAGTCAGACCAATCGCAGGATCAATCTGCAGCTGGGTAATTCCTGTCATACGATATTCGACCGGGTCCTCGACGGTAAATATCTTCACCTCCGGACGATTAAGCTCAGCCAGGATTGAATAGAGCGTCGTCGTCTTTCCCGAACCCGTCGGACCGGTCACGAGGACCATCCCGTTCGGTCGCTGAACGATCTGGCGGATCTTGTCGGCTGAGACTTGATCGTACCCTAGCGCTGCGAGCTCGAGACGAACCGTCTCGCGATCAAGAACGCGCAGGACCACGGTTTCTCCATGGACCGTCGGAACCACTGAAAGGCGAAAATCTACCTCCTGCCCCCGTACTGCAAGCCGCAGTCTCCCGTCTTGAGGGAGACGGCGTTCCGCGATGTTGAGACGGGCGAGAATCTTTAGCCTGCTGATGCCCCCCGCATGCAGGGTTCGGGAGACATTTTCGACAGTGCCAAGCATGCCGTCACGGCGGAACCGGACGCGCATGGAGTTCCCGTCCGGCTCCAGGTGAATATCAGTCGCCTTTTCGTCGACAGCCTTCTGAATGATCCTTGAGACAAATTTTACGACAGGAGCGTCACGAGCGATATCCTGAAGACGCTCCAGATCGGCATCGGCCGCACTTTCGAGTTCAGGGACTGTTTCAAAGTTAATTGCCCTCCTTTGCGCCTGCCGAAGGTGCTCGTCGATCAGGCTTCTGGGCGCGACCTCCAGTTTCAACGCCAGCTCGAAGAAGTAATGGACGGCGGAAATCGTCTCCTCATCGAAGGGATTGGCAACCGTAAGCACGATGCCGCCATCCATGGCCTGACGGGGGACGACTGCCTTTTCTGTGGCGAATTCCAGTCCAAGTCGTTCGAGCAAGTCGACGTTTTCCATGGGCGGCAGCGCGTCTGCCGAAGAAACCTCGAGAAAGTTTGCCATTTCGGCTGCGATGGCGGCTTCGGGCAGGATCCCTAACTCGCGGATCACGATATCGATCGGTTGGCCTGTCTGCCGCTCTGCTGATTTGGCGCGTTGCGCAGCCTCCGGCGATATGCGGCCTGCTCGTTCCAGATGGGAAATGAAATTGTGAGGAGACGCCGTATGTAGGGTCAAGTCAGAACCTCCTCCAAAAGCCGCAGAAGATCGGATTCCAGGATAAGCGTGCATTCGCCGGAGGAGTCGGAAGGTGGCAGATCGGGGTCAACCTCGAGTATCGATACTCGCTGCGGCCCCCGGGCCGTACCTCCATTTAGATAAACGGCCGCATCTCCGCCCGTGGCACCTGCTTGCCTGATCTTCGTAGTGATCGTGAAATGTTGCGAGGGCCCAAAGTCGCTCATCTCCCGGGTGAGAATGGCTCGTCCAGACTGCACTGAGAAAACCGTCCCCGCGTCCTCCATGGAGATAGTCTGCAGTTGTTCGAAATCATGAAGTTCCGCCAAGTGTTCGAACGGTGCGTGCTTATAACCTTCCTCCACGCCCTCGGGGTCGGCTTCTCCGGCATCGCCGGTGGGCGATCGAAACCGCAAGATCTGTCCGGTGATTTCGTCTGTTTGGTAATCATCGATACCAAGGTCGTGTAAGCCAGATTTCAGAAGTGGCTCTTCGGCAGTGTTCAAATTGATCAGACGCGAGTGCGGAATGATCGAAACCGCCACTCTTGCACTGCGTATCGCGCAAGTAGAAGACGTGACGTTGCCGCCCTCAACGCTCTCCTGCCACCGGGCGTCGCCGGAAAGGCGCCAAGCGAGATAGTCGTTGATGGCCCGTGCGGTATGTTCAATCCTTGCATGTTCGAAATCGTAGGAAGCAGTCAACGCCCTCACCCTTGATGATGCCGCAAACGGCATGAGGAACATGGCGAGCAACAGCATGAAACCAAGGACTGCAAGCAATGCGAATCCTTCCTCTTCACTCCTGTCCTCGATGCCGTTAGTTCGAAGCATCACCCTGTGGTGCCTTCTCGTTTTGATAAAGTGAGATTGACGCGGGTTCAGCGCCTGACATCAAAGCCAGACCGTCGTGGGTTACCGAAAGAATTGTCCAGCCATCGATTTTGTCGCCTTCGTACAGCCAGTTCGAGCTCGCCTCCCCAACCGCAATCAGGGCAGAATATTTGCCATTGACAGCCCGCGTCCCTTCTAGCCTGATTGGCGGGAGCGAGGTGGCAGGTTCCACAGGTGGCGTCAGGCTCGCCATCACGACCGGTTCAGCAGGAGTTGCCGGAGGTGCTATAAAATCTCGCCTGGTCGGACTAAACAGCGGACGGGCGAGTGTCTCGGGAAGGTCCAGATCGCCAAGGAGCGATCGCGGTCCCCCCTCGACCTTCTTCGTCGCGGCCTCGTCTTGTGATAGGTCAACTGGCAGCGGCGATGTGTCGATCTCCATTTGCGAAAGCAACAGGTTGAACCCCACAATGGCGATGAAGCCGACGCCGAGGAGCCAGTGCCGATCCAAAAATACGATCCGCTTCATGGGCTTTTACCATCAGAAAGCTGAATAGCAGGATCGGTCGCTCCATAAATCATGATCTGTCCAGCGAGCTGCAACGGCTCCGTCAACTGACCCTGGGACACCATGTTTGTGCTCCGGATCGAAGCCTGCCGGACTATCAACGAAGGCTCGGTCGTTTCGAGTTGGCGCAGAACCTCATGGAAAGACCTTAGGCTTCCTTCGAAATCTACTCGAACTCCGACATAGGCTGCCCCGTCCAGTTCAATTGGGGGACTGCCGCTGATCGAGGAAACGATTGCCCCGGAAGCGCTTGCAACCGCATTTACTCGTTCTTGCAATTTCGCTTGGATCATCGGCGCCGTGCCACCTTCGAGGAAAAGGTGCGCCATCTCTGCAGTCGCCTCAATCGGCGCTGTTTCGGCCCTCGGTCTTCGAGCGATGATCTCGTTAAAGCGGAACAATTCGCTCCGCATATCTTCTATCCTAGCCTCTTTATCAGAGAGAAACGTTGTCAGGAAGAAGGCGCAGCCAATTCCGCTCACCGTGAATGCAGCGAGAATAGCCAGAGCAATAGCGCGCTGAATTGCTTTCGGTGCATTCATCAATGTGATCAGAAGTTCCGTCATGACGCTCGAACCTGCATCCTGATCTCAAAGCGCTCTCCAACTTGACCAGGGATACGTACGACCGGAGACGCAAAAGCGGGCTCGCCGAAAAACCTCGATCCGTTGATGGTCGATATGAGGCTCGCAGCGGACTGCGCCGCAAAGCCGGTGACAGTCAACGATCCGCCGTCGATCGACACGTCCGTCAACCAGATATCGTCCGGCAGGATCCGTGTCAGCTCTTCCCACACACGGATGACGGGCACTGCCTGGCTTTTGCTTCTTCGGGCTGCTTCGACTGCAGCCAATTTTGTACGCTGCTGATCGAGAAGTTTTCTAACCTGCAGTGCTTCGCCGCGTTTGGCGTCAAGTTCCTCAGCGAGTTTCCCTTCTGCAGATGAGTAGCGTTCCAGCGCGAAAAAATACGTGGCTCCAACCGCCAAGCCCAACAGAGCGATCAATGCCAAAAACGTTCGACGCCGCCTGCGCAAATGGGAGAATTCCGGCCCGATTGTTTCCAGTACCCTCGGGTGCAGCCAACGAACGTTCCCCTCAACCTCTATTCCCAAACGTCCGATTTGCTTCAGGTCGACCGAGCCGGCACTCAAGACCGCCTTCATCACGTCCTTTTTTACGACGTAGCAGGCCGTATACCCACTGCCGGCTGAGGGATCGACTTCAACCTTTGGCAAGATGTACGCGCTTTCAGGAGTAAACGGCGTCCTCTCCGCAACAAGGGCGGTTGCGACTGCTTGCGCTCGGCTGAGGGGCAGCTTCTGGTCTGACACCTTTAGTTTGAGAAATCGATCTTTCAGAACGATGTCGATACGGTCAGGATATTGGACAGGACTGCCTGACGTCTTACGGATCGCTCGAGGCACCAGCATTGAGAACTGGTCTCTTAACCAATCTACAATGTCTAATATTTCCGAGGTGATCCGTCGGTTCACTGGAGAAGCTCGCCCGATTCGTGCGTCATGTCCGACGGTAATCTGCTCGCATGCAATAGTCGCGCAGCTTGTCAGATCGTCCACAGGTAGTGTTGTCAGCTACTTCGCGAACCTAGTAATTCGAGCGCAGACAAAAAATCCAAAGCACGGGTCGTGGAATATCGACGACAAGAAGGCGTTTCTCGACAGCGCAGGGCAAGCGCCGAACCTGCACCATTTCACGAGACACGGATAGGTTTGCCGTGTGCGCAGGACCCCCTTGTAGCCGGAGATTGGGAGCTCCCACGCTCTGCATCATTTACAGTTATCTGGCCATCTTCGAAGACATTCTAACCTTTGGGGGGAGACGTAGGCCAAAATTTCATCGCAAGTTTGGGGCCGTCGTAAAGGTCAATTTCGTTAGTTCCGTTTTCGAACTTCACGACGTGCATAAAGTGCAATTCGGCACTCTGAGGAATCCTGTTGATAACCGCTCTGTCGTCAGCCAAGCAAACCTCACAGATGGTTATTCCATCCGCATATTTTGCACTTGGGCGAACATTGTTTATATAGGTTCGCTCTGTGCACGAAGCGATAGTGCCCCTGAGGATCATTGCTATTGTTTTCATTCAATCATACTTCCCGATTCCGCCAATGATTGACGCATTGAACTCCTCAAGATCCGATTCATGTATGCTAACGGTCCCGCTTCGAAAGTTGAATGTGTCGACGGGTGTGAAATCACCAATCCTATCCAGCGTGTCCTTTTGGATTGTAACCCCTACTATGTGTCCCGCTGGATTTATAGCATCTCTAAACGATTTTGTTTCTAGAAGAGATCTGCCGAACTGCTTATACTCCATCGCGCCAGGAACTGTAGAAAATTTCCCTGTTTTGTGAATATCTTGCAGCTCTTTTTCGCTCACTGCTCTATAGAGATCTACCAGTTCATTCTTTTTATCATCGTCTTTAGGTTCTGACTTAGTTGAAGACGCGGCTTTGGACTGCCTTCTGTCATTGCTAAATTCGTCTTCCTTAGCATCCTCGACGGCCCCTGCGACACCGCCGACGATAGCGCCGCCCATAATTCCATATTCGAATCCAGCTCCTCCCCCAACTACGGCTCCCGCTGGGCCTCCCATTATCCCACCACCGATTGCCCCGACCAGGCCACCCAAAAGGCCTCCTAAGAAGCCACCTTTTCCGAACCCTTCCGCTGTCTTGTCCGGTTGACCTGCAACGTGGCCGTTAGGATCGCTTTTATTAATTGGGTCATTTTCTGCGTAGGCATATCTGTTTGTGCCGACTCCTTCTTTTGTCGGATCCCAGTCGTCAGGTGAGATGAAGCGAGCGTTCACGGCTGAGCCGAAGGAGACGGTGAGCAGGCTTGCTGCCAGGAGCACGGTGAGAAGGCGGGTCAGGAATTGCCGTATTGGGGAGCGCATGGAGATGTCCGTGTGCGAGGGCGTTGATGGCGATGGTGAGGAAAGGAGCGGCCGTGTCGCCGCTCCTTCTGTCGCTACTGGAGTGCCGGTGTTGCAGTGACGGCGTCCGCACGTGGTCCGGGCTTGGCTACCGCAGCCGGCGATCGGAGAAGGATGGAGTGGGTCCCCTCCTCTCCTTCTTCTGCGCTATCATCCTTGGGAATGAACCTCCCAAACGATGGATCGTAGTATCTTGCGTTGAGATACATGAGGCCGGTTTCGGAATCGAAGCGCTCGCCGATATAACCCTTCTCTGTCTGCATTGCCTTGTTGGTTGGTTCACCATAGGCGGCATAGTTGGTCTGTTCGGCCGGCGTGCCCGCCTCGTTGGTGACCAGCCGGACCGATGAC
>Ga0268287_100347_pt1 | contig 12421 bp, 7 predicted proteins | sample MetcocultureR3M_FD_191348 | JGI IMG/M metagenome (GOLD analysis project Ga0268287, IMG submission 191348) | Soil microbial communities from Anza Borrego Desert, Southern California, United States - Methanotrophic co-culture R3-M | ecosystem: Environmental > Terrestrial > Soil > Desert | place... | reverse complement strand
GCGGAGGAGGAGGGGGAGGAGGGGGAGGCGGCGAGACGACCGGAGCGGCCTCCACCGTCAGCGCCACGCTCTGGGTATCGATGCCGCCATGGCCGTCGTCGACCCGGTAGGTGAAGGCCCCGGCATCGCCGGCCGCGCCGGACGCGGCGGTGAAGGTCAGCGCCGACAGCTGGGCGAGCGTCAGGCTCTGATCGGCGGTCACAGCGGTGCCGTCGGCAAGCGTCAGGGTGCCGCCGCTGGGCAGCCCGGTGACCGTGACCGTCAGGGCGTCGCCGTCGGCGTCGGTCGGGGCGGCGATGCCCAGCGCAACGCTGCCGCCGGCCTGGGCGGTCACCGTCCTGTCCTCCTCCGCCACCGGGGCGCGGTTGGCCTGAACGATGGCGACGCTGCCGCCGCTGCCGGCCCGGAACTGGCTGGCGTCGAAGCTCCCGGTCAGGGTCACGGCCAGACCGCTGCCGAGGCGCAGCACGGTGGAGCCGGAGGCCGTCTCCACCTGCATGCCGGCGAGGTCGGCACCCTCCATCACCAGACGGTCGCCGATGGCGGCATCGGTGACGGTGACGGCACCGGTGGTTCCGGCGGCGATGCGGATGACGTCGTCGCCGCCGTTGCCGGTGACGGTCGTCCCGGCCCCGACCGTCAGGTCGTCGGCCCCGGCGGTGCCGGTCAGGGCGATTTGCGCGAAGCCGGTGGCCGCCGACAGGTTCACGGTTGCCCCATCGCCGGATGCCGCCACCGCGAGCGCGTTGCCGTTGCCCGTCAACGCCAGCCCGGCCAGCTGCGAAGCCGCGAGCGTCAGGGTGGCGCCGCTGCCGGTGAGGTCGATGGCCTCGATGCCCGACAGGGCCACCGCCGTCAGGTCGGCGCTGCCGGCGATGCGCACCGTGTCGGACGCCGCACTGCCGGCGATGGCCTCGAAGCCGGCCGCCTGCGCGCCGGTCAGCGTCACGTCATGCGCCCTGCCGCCGGTCAGCTCCAGCCGCTCCACACCGGCCAGCGTCATCCCCGTCAGGTCGATCGTGGGGGAGGCGACGGCGGTGTAATATTCCAGGTCGTAGCCGTTGAAGCTGCTCAGGTCGTCGGAGCGGACCTCCAGCGTGTCGGTGCCGGTGCCGCCGTCGAAGCCGACGGTGCCGGCGTCATACTGGCTGACGACGATGTAGCGGTCGTTGCCGGCCTCGCCGAAGATCGTGTCGGCCTGGGTCTGGGCATAGCTGCCGGCAGTGACGATGCCGGCCAGGATGGTGTCGTCGCCGTCGCCGCCATGGATGGTGTCGCGTTCCCAATCGCCCTTCAGCAGGTCGTTGCCGGCATCGCCATGGATCAGGTCGGCGCCGCCGCCGCCGGCCACCGTGTCGTCGCCGTCCTGCCCATGCAGTTCGTCATTGTCGGCACGGCCGTAGAGCTGGTCGTTGCCGCCGCCGCCGAAGACGCTGTCGTTGCCGTCGCCGGCCTCCAACGTGTCGTTGCCGGCCCCGCCATGCTCGACGTCGTTGCCGCCATGGCCCCAGAACCACACTGCCGTGTCGCCCGCCGTCATGCTGTCGGCATATTCCGAGCCGATCCAGCGCTGGATATTCTCGAAGGTGTCGCCGGCCGCCTCGCCGGTGTTGTTGGCGCCGTCGATCAGGTCCAGCGTGATGCCGCTGGTGGCATCCTCGTAGGTGACGATGTTGAAGCCGCTGCCGCCGACATAATGGTCGGCGCCCAGCCCGCCGTTCATGGTGTCGCCGGCCGCGACGCCGGTGTTGCCGCCGCCGGCCAGCGTGTCGTCGCCGATCCCGCCGACCAGGCTGTCGTCGCCGCTGCCGCTGGCGATGCTGTCGTTGCCGGCCCCGCCATCGATGATGTTGCCGGTGCCGTCGCCGACCAGCGTGTCGTCGCCGTCCGATGGGGTGCCGCTGTAGGCCAGCCGATGGACCCAGTCGCCGGTGCCGGAGAAGGGCAGGGCGGCGGTGATCGGCCCGGTGGTCACGTCGAGGTCCCAGGAGCCGCCCAGCGACGGATGGCCGACCGGATGGCTGGCGGCGGCGACACACGCGCCGCTCGCCCGGGCGAGCGCCGCGGCGAAGCGGCCGCCGTCGGCCCCGACGTCGCAGGCATGGATCAGGATCTCCGTGTCCGGCGCCTGCGGCCAGGAATGCCTGTCCGCCTCCGCAGCCTCTTCCCCGGCCCCCTCCAGCGCCGCGACGTCGAGCGGACGGGCGCCCAGACGGACCGCCCCCGGCTCGCCATGGGCCAGCAGATGGATGGTTGCGGGCCGCCCGGCGAGCGCATCGGCCAGGGCCTTCCCGCCATCCCCGTCGGCCGCAACCCGGACGACCCGAACGCCCGGCCGGCAACGGTCGAGCAGCCGGTCCAGATCCGCGAGGCCGGCGTCCGCAATCAGTACGTCGCGCACAGATGGTCCTCCTTGACGGCGGCAGGGCGGCATGACCGGGACGGGGGCATCGCCCGCCGGCTGCCGGCACGCAACCGCGCTCCGGTGATGATTTGTTGGGCCAATCGGCCGTATTCACCCAAATGTGAGGAGGAAATCGCCGCCCGCAATTCGATAAGTCGGGGTATCACTGGCTAGAACGGGCGATCCTTCCAAGTAAAACGGAAGAAGCATGGAGCGATTTCACCCGGTGATTTCGGCGGAACTCCGCATTCACCGGCGACCGCTCAAAATTGCCGTCCTACGGGAATCAACCCTTTGTATCGCACGAAAAAGGGGTGGTCCTCCCATCGGCTTTCTTCGCCGGCTTACAGACGTGAGGGTACCGCGACAAGTTTCCAAGCCAGGAGGGCATGGTCTCTAAACATGATTTCATGGCATGAAAAACACATAAGCGCCCTTATGGAAAAACAGCTCCGCTTCCGCTCAGCCGCGATCCCCGACAGGCCCGATCACCGCCTGCCCACGGGAGAGGTCGGTGACCATGCGGGTGAAATCCTCCGCACGGTCGCGGGGCAGCGTGACGCGAAGCTGGACGCCGTCGGCGGTGAAGCCCGTGGTCTCGACCTGGGTGCCGGGAAAGGGGCCGAGGCTGGAGCGGATCCGCGCCTCCTCGGCGAAGGCGCAGGCGACGGACAGGATGGCATAGTCGACGATCGGCTCGCGCTCCGCCGCCTTCAGGCAGCTCGCCGCCGTGCCGCCATAGGCCCGCACCAGCCCGCCCGCGCCCAGCAGGATGCCGCCGAACCAGCGGCTGACCACCACCGCCACGCGGTCCAGGCCCTGCCCTTCGATCGCCTGCAGGATCGGCCGTCCCGCCGTCCCGCCGGGCTCCCCGTCGTCGCTGAAGCGATAGATGTCGCCGATCCGGAAGGCCCAGCAATTGTGGCCGGCATCCGGGCTGCTGCCGGCGGCGATGACGCGGCGCGCCTCCTCCTCGCTGCCGGCCGGGGCGGCATGGGCCAGGAAGCGGCTTTTCTTGATCTCCTGCTCGAACCGTTCGGTCCTGACGAGGGTGAACATCATGAGGGTGGCCGCCCGCGCGCCTACAGGACGAAGTCGAAGGCGGAGAAGGTGTAGTTGGCGATGTTGACCTGGATGCGGAAGTCGGCCGCGCGATCGCCGTTCACGTCGCCCTCGATCAGCGTGACCGTTCCGGACGTCTGATAGCGCAGCTGGCCGGCCGCGGTGAAGCTGGCGGCGCCGACGAAGGTGAAGGCGTCGTTCTCCGTGGTGCCGGTAATGGCGTCGATTTCCGAAACGTCGATGCGGTCGCCCTCGGCCCCGACGGTGGCGTAGCTCGCCAGCCCCTGCAGGGCCTGCTGCGCCACGACGGCACCGTTGAAGGCGATGATGGCGTCGGGGGCGGCCAGGGTGGATTCGTTCAGGTTGCGGATGGAGAAGACATCCGCCCCCGCGCCGCCATCCATCAGGTCGGCGCCATAGCCGCCGACCAGCGTGTCGCTGCCGGCGCCGCCCAGCAGCACGTCCTCATAGACGGTGGTGGTGTCGGCGGCGTTGACCGAGATCTGGTGGCGGCGGTCGGAATAGACGTCGCCGAACAGCACGTCGCCGCCGCCGCCGCCGCGCAGCACGTCGCCGCCCAGCCCGCCATAGAGCGTGTCGTCGCCGACGCCGCCGTCCAGCCAGTCGTTGCCCGCCCCGGCGTCGAGCCAGTCGTTGCCGTCCTCGCCCAGCAGGGTGTCGTTGCCGACGACATCGATGACGTCGCCGCGCAGCAGATCGTCCCCAGCCCCGCCGAACATCAGGTCGTTGCCCGCCCCGCCCTCCATCTGGTCCAGCCCGTCGCCGCCCAGCAGGGCATCGTTGCCGGCATTGCCGAACAGCGTGTCGTTGCCGAGGAGCCCGGCGATGGTGTCGTTGCCCGCCCCGCCGCCGATGGCATCCCCCATGATCCCGCCCACCAGATAATCGGCGCCGGTGGAGGCGGAGGCCGAAACGGTCAGGCCCGTCAGCGACGGCTGGGAGAATCCGACCAGAGATCCCACCGGATAAACCCCGTCGGTGGCCTGCAGCAGCTCGATGCCGGTCAGCGTGTCGGTGCCGTCGGGACCGCCGACCACGAGATTGCCGTTGGCATCGATGGCCAGAGAGTAGGAGGCGAGCGCGCCGGTCAGCACAAAGCTGTCGATCCCGGCCAGCCCGTCCACCGCGTCGGTGATCGGGTTGCCCAGCGCGTCATAGGCGGCGCTGCCGCTCAGCGTGTCGTTGCCGGCCGTCCCGGTCACCACGACCGGCACGCCCTGCGGCGTCCCGTTCGACGTCCCCTGGGGCGTTCCCTGGGGCGTCCCATGCGGCTCCAGGAGTGCGGCGGCGGCCGGCATGGCCAGTCTCGCGGAGACGGCTATCATGGAGGCCCCCGCCGGGGACCGGCCGGGTGTCACCCGCAATGGCCGTCCCTCGTTGCGGCCGAAGGCGAGGTAATGGAGCTTGGCCGCTGCGGCGTTGCCGCCGGTGGCCGCCGCCACGTCCGTGTTGGCCGCCAGATAGGCCGCCGCGTCGAAGGTCACGCCGCGCCCCTCGCCCCGGCCGTGGCGGGCATAGTGGACCGCCGCCGCCGCCGGATCGATGCCGACGGCGGCCAGCACGTCGGGGTGGGAGGCGAGATAGCCGTAGGGATCGAAACCGGCGGTCCGCCCTTCGCGGGCGCCATAGGCCAGGTAATGCTGAACGGCGGCCCCGGCATCGACGCCGACCGCCGCCAGCACGTCGGGATTGGCGCCCAGATAGCCCAGCGCGTCGAAGCCGCCCAGGCTGCGCCCCTCGTTCCGGCCGTTCCAGGAATAATGGGCGGCGGCGGCCACCACATTGTCGCCGAAGACGGCGGCGAGGTCGCGGTTGGCCGCAAGGTAGCTCCGCGCGTCGAAGGCGAGCGCCGCCGGGGCGGCGGTGCGGCCGTCGATGGTGATCAGCTCGACGTCGATCAGCGTATCGGTGTTCCGGCTCGACACCACGGCATGGCGCCGGCCGCTGCCGTCGAGCGCCACCACCACCGGCGTCTCCGCGCGGTAGGCGCCGCCCTGCAGGGCATAGCGGCGTGGATCGGCGGTGTAGACGGCACGGTCGATGCCGCCGCCGCCGTCAAAGCTGCGCCCGCCGGGCACGCCGAGATGGACGCTGTCGTTGGCGTCGGCCCCGGCGAAGCCGTCGATCTGCTGGAAGATGCGGGCGCCGAGCCGGTCGAGCGTCCCGCCGGTCAGCGCGACGTCCAGCCCCTCGATCCGGTAGCGCAAGAGCCCGGCCGCATCGCGGTCGCTCAACCCGGTGAAGCGGACGCCCGCCCCCGCCCCGCTGCCGGAGGCGGCATAGTCGAGCAGGGTGGCGTGCGCCCGGCCGGCGACCGTGCGGGCGACGGTCAGGCTGCCGGCACCGGCGGCGATGGAGGAGGCGTCCGGCACGGTGGTGAAGGCGTCGGCGACGAAGCCGTTCGCCAGCCGGGCCTCATCCAGATCGAGGGCGAAGCCCTGCCCCGCCACCAGCCGCGCCATGCTCGCTCCCTAAACCCCCGCCGCAAGACGGCACTGCCCGCCGGACGGCCCCCGTACAGACCGCCCGGCCGGACGGCCCGGTCAGATGACCTGGAGATAGGCCGGGTCGAGCGCGCCGTGGCGGAACGGGATCCAGTCCTTGTGGTCGGCGCGGTACTGCAGGCCGTAGGGGTTCTTGAAGAAGATCTTCTGCAGCGGCTGGCCGCCTTCGGCGCGGGTGCGCTCCAGGTCGATCAGCGGCGAAGAGGCGAACACCTTCTCCCACAGCTCGGTGTTGTCCACCTCGCGGCCGGCGTTCTTCACATAGTCGCGCGCGGTGTCGCTGAGCTGCCAAGCCTCTTCGACCATCGCGTAATAGTCCACAGTACCCTCGGCCATGGCCTTTGAACTCCAACCAGCGTTGCACAGAGTTTCCGCTCACATAGCGCATTTCCGGCGGCAAAGGAACCACCCGCGCGCCGTGTCCTGGCGAGGTGGTGTTACGTGCGGTCCGCCGCGGTTCCGTCGATCAGCCTTGCGGCGCGGGACTTGCGCAGCGGGGCGGACAGCTTCTCCCAGGACCGCGTGCGCAGCAGCCGGCCGGCGACGCCCAGCCCGACGGCCAGCAGGCCGGTCAGGCTGATCGCCGCACCCACCGGCCCGCCGACCAGCAGCCCGGCCGTTCCCGCCGCCCCGGCCAGCAGCGCGCGCAGGCCGATGGTCAGCGCCACCGCGCCGGTGCCCGGCGCCACGCGCGGCAGCAGGACCAGCAGAAGCCCGCAATCGACCGCCGTGCGCAGGCTCCAGGCCGCGGCGGCGCCGACGGCGCCGTAGCGCTCGGCCAGCAGCCACAGCACGCCGAGATAGACCGGCAGCTCGGCCAGCTGCAGCCGGGCGGTCACGTCGACGCGGCCGACGCTCTGGATCAGGGTGTTGGGCACATAGGCGGTGGCGTTGAAGAAGACGCCCAGCATCAGGATCGACAGGACCGACGCGCTGTTGGCGGCGAAGGCCGGGCCCAGCCACAGCCCCAGCGCCGTCTCGCCGCCGACGATGGTGGCGGCCTGCATCGCCAGGAACACCGCCAGCGTCAGGTGGCCTCCGGCGTCCAGGATGCGGCCCAGCGCCGGCGGATCGCGCCGGAACAGGCTGGAGGCCAGCGGGAACAGCGCCAGCGACAGGGCGCCGGGGATCACCATCAGCCGCGACAGCAGCTCGAACGGGGTGGTGTAGAAGGCGACCATCGCCGCCGGCACCAGGCTGAGCAGGATGAAGCGGTCGGCATAGAGCATCGCCGGGCCGACCAGATTGTTCAGCATCATCCAGGCGCTCATGGTGAACAGCCCGCGCAAGCTCGGCCGGCCCCAGCGGGTGGGGCGCAGCAGGTCCGGCATCTGGCGCACGGCCAGCACGCCATAGCCGACCAGCCCGATGAAGCGCCCCGCCGCGATGGCGGCGATCACCGGCACCAGGCTCTGGCTGAAGGGCAGCACGCAGAGCGGGCTGAGGTAGTTCAGCACCCCCACCGTCATCCGCACCAGACTGATCGGGCGGAAACGCTGGTGGGCCTCCAGCACGCCGCGCAGGCCGGCGGAGACCAGCGCGATCGGCACGATGGCCGCCGCGATCAGCAGGCTCAGCCGGATCTCGTCCGGCGAGGTGCCGGTATCCAGCTGGAACCGGTCGGCCAGCAGCCCGGCGCCCAGCGCCACCGCCCCGCCGGTCAAGAGGCCGATGGCCCCCATCAGGGCGATGGCCGGCCCGGCGATGCCCGCCGTGCCGCCGCCCTGGTCATCTCCGGGTTTGCTTTCCAGACCTCCTGCATGGCCCGCATGTCCGATCCGGTCGGCGACGACCTGCACCAGCGACCGTCCCAGCCCGAGGTCGAGCACCCCCAGATAGCCGAGCAGCGCCCAGATCAGGGTCAGCGCGCCGAAACGCTCCATCCCGACGGCGGAGATGAGCAACGGAATCGACAGGAGGGCCGCCAACATGGGGAGCCCCTCGCCAAGCAGATTCCAGAGCGTGTTGCGAAGCAAATTCGGAGGTCCGTACGCGAAGCACTGTGGAGCGGCGTTCGGGATGACCCGACCCCGGCCATGCGGCTCTTCAGCCGTTGAACCTAGGCCTATGCCGTCCTGACGACGCCATTGTTATCCGTCCATCCTGTCCAAAACGCTAACGGAATCGCTTGGACGAAACGGTGTGGACACTGATCTTCCGTCAGGATGGCCGGCTGGACATCCGTCAGGACAGGACCCGCTCCAGCGCCGCGGCGACCCTGTCGACATCGCCGTCGGCCATGGCCGGGAACAGCGGCAGCGACAGCGTATGGGCATAATGGGTCATGGCGCCGGGCAGGGCGAGGTCGCCGTAACGGCGGCGCCAGTAGGGTTGGCGATGGACCGGGATATAGTGCACCTGGGTGCCGATGCCCAGGCCTCGCAGGGCCGTCATCACGGCCGAACGGGTCCGCCCCCCAGCATCGGAAGCATCATCGGAAGCAGCATCGAAATCGATGCGCGCAGCGCACAGGTGCCAGGCCGGCCGGCACCAGGGCACCAGGGCCGGCGGCCGCACCAGCGGGGCCAGCGGCGCCAGCCGCTCCGCATAGAGCGCCATCAGCCGCGCCCGCCGTTCGACGAAGCGGTCGAGCCGGCCGAGCTGGCTCAGCACCAGCGCTGCATGGATGTCGGAGAGGCGGTGGTTGAAGCCGGGCTCCGCCATCTCGTAGTACCAGGGGTTGGGCTTTCCCTCCGCATCCAGCGCGGCGTCGGGATCGGCGAAGCCCTCCCCCGGTTCGGGCACGCGCATCATCCCGTGGTTGCACAGGCGCCGCACCCGCGCCATCAGCGCCGGATCGCTGCCGGTGACCGCCCCGCCCTCCCCGGCCGCGATGGTCTTGACCGGATGGAAGGAGAAGACGGTCAGCGACCCCGCCTCCACCTCCGCACGCCCGGCGCCGACCGGCGTCCCGCCGCCTCCCGACAGGTCGCCCCCAGCCAGATCCACCGTGCCGATGGCATGGCAGGCGTCCTCGACCAGCGCCAGCCCCTCCGCCTGCGCGAGTGCCGCCAGCCCGGCCGCCCCGGTCATTTGGGCGGTCTGCCCGGCGTAATGGACGGGGGCGAGGGCGCGGACGCGCCAGCCGGCCTTGCGGGCGCGGGCGATGGCGGCCTCGGCCTCGGCCACGCCCATCAGGCCGCTGTCGGGATCGACATCGGCGAAGGCGACCTCGGCCCCGGTGTGGCGGGCGGCCGACGCCGTGGCGAGAAAGGTGTTCGACGGCACCACCACCGCGTCGCCCGGCCCGATGCCGAGGGCGGCGTAGGCCAGCCGCAGCGCCGCGGTGCCGTTGGCGCAGGCCACCGCATCGGCCGCCCCCACCCGCGCGGCCAAGGCCCGCTCGAAGGCCGTGACCGCCGGCCCCTGGGTCAGCCAGTCGCCGCGCAGGACCGCCGCCACCGCGGCGATGTCCTCCTCCTCCACCGTCTGGCGGCCGTAGGGGAGGAAGGGCAGATCCCCCGGCAAGGGCTCCGCCATCAGGGCGCTTCCGCCAGCAGGTCGCGCAGCCGCTCGCCGTCCAGCCAGTCATCGTTGCCGTCGCTGGCATAGCGGAAGCCGTCGGCCACCGGACGGGCGTTCAGCCGCTCGTACGGCGCATGCTGCCAGAAGGCGAAGGCCGGCTCGATCACGTAGCGGTCGGCCAGCTCGTAGGTCTGGCGGGAATCGTCCTCGGTGATCATCACCTCGTGCAGCTTCTCGCCCGGCCGGATGCCGACGATCTTCTGCGGCAGGTCCGGCGCCATGGCGCGGGCGAGGTCGGCGATGCGCATGCTCGGGATCTTCGGCACGAAGATCTCGCCGCCCTGCATCATGGCGAAGCAGGACAGCACGAAATCGACGCCGTGCTGCAGCGTGATCCAGAAGCGGGTCATGCGCTCGTCGGTGATCGGCAGATGGTCGGCGCCGTTCGCGATCATCTTGCGGAACAGCGGGACGACGCTGCCGCGCGAGCCCACCACGTTGCCGTAGCGCACCACCGCGAAACGGGTGTCGAGCGCGCCCGACAGGTTGTTGGCGGCGATGAAGATCTTGTCCGATGCCAGCTTGCTGGCGCCATAGAGGTTGATCGGGTTGGCCGCCTTGTCGGTCGACAGCGCGACGACGCGCCGCACCCCCATCGACAGCGCCGCCCGCACCACGTTCTCCGCCCCATAGACGTTGGTGTGGATGCATTCCATCGGGTTGTATTCGGCGGCCGGCACATGCTTCAGCGCCGCGGCATGGACGCAGAAATCGACGCCGCGCATCGCCAGTTCCAGCCGCTCGCGGTCGCGCACGTCGCCGATGAAATAGCGCAGCGTCGGCGCCCACTCCGCCGGCATGCGCTGCTGCATCTCGTACTGCTTGAACTCGTCGCGGGAGAAGATGATCACCCGGCGCGGCGTGGCGTGGCGCATCACCGTCTCGACGAAGCGGCGCCCGAAGGAGCCGGTTCCCCCGGTGATCAGGACCGACCGGCCGTCCAGCATGCGCAGCCCCGCCTCCAGCCCGGTCCCGGACAGGGCGGACTCCTCCGATCCATCCGCCGGAGTCCCTGGCATGGCCCCGCCCGCTTTGCTGGAGTGTGTCGTCACCGCCGGTTCCGTCCATTGAAGCCGCATCGTTCGAAACCGCCGGGCCGGACCCCGCCGGCCGGATGTTCCGGGACGGGCGCCGCATCGGGATCGAAATGAACCCCGACCGTAACCGGTGCTTTCTGACAATCGGGTTAATTCAGGATGCCCCCCGGCGCAAGGCCCGTCGGGAAGGGAGGGGGCCGGGCGGCACCGTCGGCCGTCACCTCCCATGCGCGACACAGTTTGGCGGATGTCGCGCCTTGCGGGTGGCGAACGGCCTTCTCTATAGTTTCCGGCCGCCCTTCCCTTCTTCACTCCGCTGGCCGGTTCATGACGAACACCCCCCTGTCGCCCCTGCCGCCGGTACCCCCCATGGCGGGCTTCCCGCCCTTCCCCGGCGCTTTCCCGGGCACCCCCTTCGCCGCCCCGCTCCAGCCGGCCCCCCAGCCGCCGCCCCGGCCGATCGAGTTCCGGCTGGCCGAGGATCCGGCCGACATCGAAGGCTGGGTCATCCGCGGCAAGGTGCTGAACCGGCCGGGGCTGCGCGGCATGGCCGCGGACAGCAGCCGGCGCGCCCTCCTCCTCGATCCCGGCCAGGACGCCGCCTGGGCCGAGCGGGCGCTCGCCCTGTCCCATTGCGGCCGGCATGCCGAGGCGCTGCACGCCGTCCGGCGCGCCCTGGCGCTCGCCCCGGCCGATCCAGACGCCCTTTTCCGGCTGACCGTGACCCTGCAGCGCCGCGGCGACTTTCCGGCCTGCCGGGAGGCGCTGGAGCGGCTGATCCTCCTGCAGCCGGAGCTTCCCAGCCACCGCTGGGGCCGCGCCCAGATCCGCCTGCACGAAGGCGAGTATGAGGAGGGCTTCGCCGACTACGAATGCCGCTACTGGCTCGACGAATACCAGTTGCAGGCCTACCGCCCGCATCCGGGGCCGCGCTGGACCGGCGAGCCGCTGGACGGCAGGATCGTCATGATCACCACCGAGCAGGGCTTCGGCGACACCATCATGATGGCGCGCTACCTGCCGCTGCTGAAGGGGCTGGGCGCCCGCCGGGTGGTGGTGGAACGCGCCGACGAGCTGCGCCGCCTGTTCGCCGGGATGGAGGGGGTCGACGCCTTCGTGCCGCGCGACGTGGCGCCGACGCCGATCTACCATGTCCACAGCTCGATCATGAGCCTGCCGCACCGCTTCGGCACCACCGCCGCCACGGTGCCGCCGCCGGCCCGCCTGACCGTCCCGGAAGAGGCGCGCGCCAAGGCCGCCCGGCTGCTGGGGGCTCGCGACGGCCGGCTCAGGGTCGGCATCGTCTGGTCCGGCAACCAGGGCTTCAGCGATAACCACATCCGCGCCGCCGGGCTGGAGCGCTTCCTGCCGCTGCTGTCGGTTCCCGGCACCGCCTTCTACAGCCTGCAGAAGGGGCCGCCGGAGGCCGAGCTGCAGGCCCTGCCCGATGCGCCCATCGTTGCGCTGGGGCCGGAGATGCAGGACTTCGCCGACACCGCGGCGGTCCTGGAGGGGTTGGATCTGGTCATCATGACCGACAGCTCGGTCGCCCACCTCGCCGGCTCGCTGGGGGTTCCGGTGTGGAACCTGGTGCAGCATGTCCCCTACTGGGTCTACGGCCGCACCGGCCCCGCCACCCCCTGGTACCCGTCGATGCGCCTCTACCGCCAGGGTCCGGACGAGGATTGGACGCCGGTGTTCGAGGCGGTGCGGAGCGACCTGGAGAGGTTGGCGGCGGGCCGTTAGTTCTACTGTGTCATAAATCTTGGAATGTGACAGAGGTTCGTTGTAATAGAGGGATTCATGCTTCGTTCAGAGAGGCGGTATGGCTCCCCTTGGCACGGCGGACGGCATCGAATCACGGTTTG